>Ga0123353_10004883_pt1 | contig 17435 bp, 13 predicted proteins | sample TergutLab28metaG_3_FD_92763 | JGI IMG/M metagenome (GOLD analysis project Ga0123353, IMG submission 92763) | Labiotermes labralis P3 segment gut microbial communities from Petit-Saut dam, French Guiana - Lab288 P3 | ecosystem: Host-associated > Arthropoda: Insects > Digestive system > Gut ...
GCTGCATCAGGTGAACGCATACCGGGTCTGGGGGAAAAAGAGAGTTCTGAGAGCGCATGTCCAGTACAGGGGCCAAAGCCTTTGGTTTGCCGAGAGGAACCCCAGCGCGGCGTACTACAACGCGGGATTCCCCTGGGATAAGGAAGCCCTGATGAAAATGATCGACGGGATGGACGATGATTCGATTTATGTGCCTCAGGAGTTCTGGGATAAAATCCCGTCTACGCATCTGACAGACGGGTGCGCGTCCTTGATGCTTGTCCCGGCGGACGAGGCGCTTGCCTACACCGACCATCCGGTCTATTTGGACGCCGTCAGTTATATGTCTAATTCCCATCTGCTGTCCTCGCAGAGGCATTACCCGATACCTGCGCTGGCGGAGTATAGTTTCGAGGACTTCGGATCGGTTAGATGCGCTGTGGCGGACGCATACAAGCATGCCGGCTACGGTGTGGAGAACATAGATTTTATGGAAGCTTATGAGCCTCACGTCACGTCCCTCATTCCAATGATAACGGCGTCGCAGATCCGGCCGAGTTGCAGCGAAACGATCGATTTCGTTCTGGACGGGCAGACAGGCTACGGCGGCAGGCTTCCCGTCGGCACGGACGGCGGCAGGGCTATTTTCGGCATGACCTCCGGATCAAATGTGGGCGACGGCGTCGTTGAAGTCGTCAGGCAGATGCGCGGCGCCGCAGGGGAACGGCAGCTTAAAAAAGCGGGTGTAGCCATGGTGCTTGGCATGCAGGGGCAAATGGCCTCCGCGTCTTGCGCTATCTTGCGCAACAGTCAATAACAACTATACGGGAGGACTAACATATGTTTTCACCTTTTCCTGAACCGATTCTAAGAACCGGAGTCATGCGCACCACGAAAAACTGGAGGCTGCGCCCGGAAAAATACCGGCTTGAAGGTACAAAATGCAACAAGTGCGGCAAGACCCATTGGCCGGGCAAGAAAGTGTGTCCTGTCTGCAACTCGCGCGACCTGTCCAGGCACAGGTTCAGCCACTATGGGAAGCTGGCTGCCGCGCAGTTCGGCCCGACCGCGTGGCAACCGATGCAACTCCATGGCCTGCAGGTTTATGCGCTTGACAGGGTCCTTTCCGTCGTTAAGCTCGACGAGGAACAGGAGACCTTTGTGGCGCCGACCGAGCTTGTTGACTGTGACTTTGCGGATATCCACAACGACATGGATGTGGAAATGGTCCTGCGCAAGCACAGGAGAGAGCCAAACGGCGTCTGGTGTTATGCGTATATGTGGAAGCCGAAAGACTGATTGTACTAATTCTTTGATTAAGGAGCAAACGCTATGAGTGTCAGACGAATTGTTACGACCCATGACGAGGACGGGAAAGCGGTTGTTTGGATGGATGGGCCTGCGGAAAACGTCAAGCGGCCGAACGATCATATCGTTTCCACTTTGCTCTGGAGCACTACGGAAACGCCCGTTGATTATACGGAAAAGTTTGACGGCGGTTCGCGCATTCTCGGAACGGCTCCGCCGGAGAACGGCAGCAGGTTTATTATGTTTGAGGTCCTGCCGGGCGGCCGCGGTAATTTCCACCATTCAGATACATTGGATTACGTGATCTGCGTTGAAGGCGAAATGGTCATGCTTTTGGACGAAGGCGAGGTAATTATGAAGCCCGGGGATGTTCTGATACAAAGCGGGACCAATCATGGCTGGGAGAACCGTGGAGATGTCTCAGCCAGCGTAGCCATTATCCTGCTGGATGGCAAACCGAAGAGAGAAGGCTCGGTAAGCGGTATGACTACGGCCAGGTGAACATTATCCGGTCATACAGAAAAATAAATACGAAATGGAGCTCATAATATGTCCAGATTACCACCGCTTGTGTATGAAGAGTTGACCCCTGAACAGCAGAAAGCGTTTGATGCTATCGCGGGTCCGAGAGACGGCGTAGTGGACGGCCCGTTTCCCGCATGGATACGGCTCCCGGAGCTATGCATGAGCATCCAGGGCGTCAGCGACATCCTGAGAAGCAAAACCAATCTGAAATTATATATGTTCGAGACAATTACCCTCGTCGTCGCCCGCAGGTACAGCGCCGGGTATATGTGGGGCGCGCACGCGGCATTTGCCTTAAGGCACGGCCTGCCCGAAAGCATTGTGGACGATATCAACAACGGTCGCCGCGCTTTGTTTGACGACCCGCAGGATCAAGTCATCTTTGACGTTGCCGACGCTCTGGCGGCCGGGAAACTATTGCCGCGCGATCTGTATGACAGGGCGGTCGATTTGCTGGGCATTGAGCTGCTGATCGAGGTATCCAGCGACACAGGTCTCTACGGTATGATCGCAACCTTGCTAAATACCTTTGATATCCGGCAGAAACCCGGAACTATCCCGCTCGCCGTTTTGGAATAATCTGTTATGAACTTTCAAAGATGGAATCTATATAGGGGGTGAGTGCAAAAATTCAACGAAGCCTGTGGTATCCCGGAAAAATGAATTTATTTTATTGAGGAGGCAAAAAATGGGAAAGCATAGAAACAAAATAGCGGTTGCGTTGGTTTTGATTATGTGTGCGTCATTACTGATTGCCTGCGGGCAGGCCGCGCCCGCCGCGTCATCCGCAGCGCCGGGCAGTCAGGCGCCCCAGCAATCCCAATCCCAGGCGCCAAGCAGCCTGCCGGCGCCGCAGGAACCCAAAGGGTCCGCAATACCATCAGGCATGATGTCCGCAGCGCCCGAAGAACCGGATGTCAAGTATGCAGAGCATCTTGAAATCATCCAGAGCAATAACGTTACCGGTACCCTTAGTGTTTTAAGCCCCGCCGCAAACTCCGACCCGACCTTCTGGAAGCAAAACCTGTTCCTGGAAGCCCTGCTCGCCTGGAATTTTGACGGAGACGATTATCTCCCAAAATTGGCGACAAGCTGGTCTTCGACCGACTATAAGACCTTTGTATTCAAATTGCGCGACGACGTCTATTTCCACAACGGAGATAAGTTCACGGCGCAAGACATTATAAACACCATCGGGCTTGCCCAGGAATTCGGCGCCGGCTCGCCGGCGATGACTGCCTGGGGTATGGTCTCCGACGCCAAAGCGCCGGACCCGTATACCATAGAGATCACGCTCAGCCAGGTCAATGTAGACTTCTACTACGAGATGTGTCAGCCCAGCGCCGGCATTCTCAACAAAAGAGCGATCGACGCCGACGCCGACACCGGCCCGTGGATAGGGACCGGAGCATATAAGGTAGCCGATTTTTCCAGTAACGAGTTCGCGCTGTTCGAGCGCTTTGACGACCATTGGGACGATAGCTTGAATTGTATATCAAAAAGCATGGTTTTCCGGTTCATACCCGAAATGAGCGCCAGAACGGTCAGAATGCAGACCGGCGAGAGTCATTTCAGCTTCGGGACCAGCGCCGATGATATGTATCTTTTTGAAGACGACCCCGATTATGAGGTTTTTGGGCTGATGTTCAACCACCCCTCTTATGTCTCTTTCAATATGACCGACCCGATTTGCGCGGACCACAACTTCAGGATGGCTGTGAATTACGCTCTGGACAGAGTGGAAATCGCCTTGATGGCGCGCGGCGAGTGGGCGTTCCCCGTAGTCGACCGTGGAAATTTGTGGGGCAGAAATACACCGTACCGCGCCGATATCCCGCCGTTCCAGCAAGACCTTGCTAAAGCGCGGGAGTATCTGGAGCAGTCGATCTATAATGGTGAAGAGCTTTCACTCGCAGCCGCAAACGTCACTAATGTAAGGGCGGCGCAGTCTGTGCAGCAGCAACTGTCCCTGATTGGTATAAAAACCAGAATCGACGAATTTGATACCGCCGCAATGAGCAAGTTCGTTCAGGATCCAAACAGCGGAGTGCAGCTTGTTCATGCCAACGCCAACCTCAACCTGCTCCCGAACTCTATTCGGCATGCGGTATATCCCGGCGGAGCTCAAAACTGGATCCACCTGAACGACCCGGAGATCAATCAGTTACTGGACGAAGTGGGGACATTGTTCGATGAAAGCGCCCGCGAAGCCCACTTTAAAAGAGTGCAGGAGCGTCTGTCGGAAATCCAGCCGTACGCCCTCACCTACCACACCGTTCTCAATATAGTGTGCGTCAGCGGATTTGGCGGAGTAGTACTGTCGCCTGATAACCGGATGCATGATTTCAGACAAGCTTACCTGATCATTGGCTGATCGGCAAGAGACAGGAGCAGCGAGGAGGAATTACTCTTGATTCGCTATGCAATTAAGCGCATGCTGTGGCTTATCCCGACTATAATCGCAGTCTCCTTTATTGTGTTCGGACTCATGGAACTGGCGCCCGGCACAGTTTTGGACCGCGTGCTCGCGTCTGCCGAAGGAATGTCTCAGGAAGACCGCGAGGCGCTGGTAAGTCAATACAACCTGGACAAACCCATGATATACAGATATGGGCTCTATATGATGAATTTCATACAAGGGGATCTGGGCGTCTCAGACCACACCGGGCTCCGCGTGTGGGATACGTTCATCAGGAGACTGCCAAACACGCTGCTCCTTTCTTTCACGTCGATTGTTATCGCGACGGTTATATCCGTGCCGTTAGGGATCATAGCCGCGAGACGCGCGAGGACTCTGTATGATACGGGAGTAACCGTATTGTCGCTCATCGGAATGTCTGTGCCCGTTTTCTGGTTGGGTCTTCTCTTGATTCTCGCGTTTTCACTTTATCTCAGATGGCTGCCTTCGGGATTATTTGAAGACGGTATACGAAGTCTCATATTGCCTGCGTTATGCAGCAGCTTTATGCTGATGGCGACCGCTACCCGCCAGACGCGGTCTAATATGCTTGAGGTATTGAATGCGGACTACATGCGCACCGCAAGGGCGAAAGGCGTGCCCGAAGAGAAAGTCATACGCAGGCACGGGCTTGGAAACGCCTGGATTCCGATCGTGACGGCTATCGGAACAAACCTCGGCGCCCAGATTACCGGTTCCGTCGTAGTCGAGTCTGTGTTCGCCTGGCCGGGAATAGGAAGAATGGCGGCTGAAGCGGTGGTTTCGCGAGACGTGACTACGACCACAGGCGTAGTCATCATGACTACTATCCTGTTCGTTCTTATTCAATTGGGAGTCGATGTGCTCTATGCAAACATCGATCCGCGTATTAAGGCCCAGTATGTAAATAAAGCTAAGAAGAAAAAGAAGAACCCCGTTCCTGCCGGGGCGCCGGCCTCGCCGGTACGGGGGCCCGCATCGGTTGTTATAGAAACGCCTGCGTCCGCGATCGAAAAGACCGGGAGCGCGGGCGAGGCGCCGGCCGTGCCCGTGCTTGCCGGGGAACCCGGACCGCAGCCGGTTTGCTCGGGATCGGCTTTTGTGACGCGGGAGAATATCGGGTCCGGGGCAAAGCATTCCGGCGCGACCGGCAAACAAAGCTCCGTGAGCGAAAATGACAGAGACCCGGCGCTTGTCATCATGAAATATAAAAAACGCAGCCAGCTTGGCGAGATTTCCCATAGCTTGAGGCGAAATAAAGGCGCTATGGCAGGCCTTATCATCCTGTGCTTCATGGTTGTGCTCTTCTTTGTTTCGCTGTTCATCAGTTGGGAAGCCGTCACAGAAATGAACGGGCGCAGCAGGTTTGCCGCCCCCAGTTGGCAGCATCCTTTCGGCGCGGACAATTTTGGCCGCGATATGATGCTAAGAACTATCTACGGCACGCGATATACGCTGGCTATCGGGTTCGGGGTGGTGTCTTTCGGCGCGATCATCGGAGTGCCGATGGGGTGTTTCGCCGGTTTCTACGGCGGGAAAGTGGATGATATCATCATGCGCATCACGGACGCTATCGCGGCGCTTCCCGGCCTGCTCCTCGGCATGGTGATAGTTACCGTTCTCGGCCAGAGCTTGCCGAATCTGATAATTGCCGTTGCGATACCGGCTATACCTATATATATCCGAATGACAAGGGCGTCGGTAATCACATTGAGGAACAATGAATTTGTCGAAGCCGCAAGGGCGATCGGCCTTCCGAATTACCGGATAATTTTCGCTCAGGTCCTTCCTAACGGCTGGGCGCCGATCATAGTGACCCTTACAGCCAGCCTTGGCGTCTCGATCATATTGGCGGCGTCGCTAAGCTACATGGGCTTTGGCGTGCCGGTCCCGCAGCCTGAATGGGGCGCGCTGATCTCAACCGCGAGTGAGTTTGCCCGGCGTTCGCCTCACATCATGCTTTTCCCGGGATTATTTATCATGTTGACTGTCCTGGCGCTGAATTTGCTCGGCGACGGGCTGCGCGACGCGCTCGATCCCAAGATGAAGGGGAGTTAGGAGCCTCGGGGCCAAAGTTGAAATGCACTGATTTTAACTCTGTCCCGGGCTCTTTGGCATATACTGTTTAAGGAGATAACGCCATGTCATTTGATTTGAGAAGTTGCCTTGATATCATAAAGCAAAAAGAAGGCGAGTTGGTCCACCTTAACACGATAGTAGATTCCGATACCGAGATTTCAGGGATCTACCGCTATCTCGGGAGCGGCGGGACTACTATGCGCCCCACAAAACCGGGGCCGGCGCTTATGTGCAACAACATCAAGAATTTCCCGGATACCAGAGTCTTGATAGGGCTTTTATCTACCCGAAAGAGAATAGGATATATGCTGGGCTGCGCGCCGGAAAAGCTTGGGGTTCTCTACAGGAATGCGTTTGAAAAGGCCATAGCGCCGGTAAAACGCGACAGTATTGACGCGCCCTGCCAGGAAATAGTCAAATATGCATCAGACCCGGATTTCGATATATTCAAAATCCTGCCCGCGCCGCGCAACACAGAAGAAGACGCCGGCCCCTATATCACGATGGGCGTATGCTATGCTACAGATCCCGAGACAAAGGAAAACAACATCACCATCCACCGTATATGCCTGCAGAAACGCGATGAATTGACGATGTGTTTTGCGCCGGGGCGTCATTTGGACATGTTCCGGAAAAAAGCGGAAGACGCCGGAAAACCTCTGCCCATCAGCGTCAGCATAGGCGTGGATCCGGCAATTGTGATCGCAACTTGTTTCCAGGCGCCGGCGACGCCGCGCGGATACGACGAGCTCTGCGTTGCGGGCGGCGTCCGGGGCGAAGCGGTAGAGATGGTAAAATGCAAGACGATCGATGAATACGCCATTGCTAACGCCGAATTTGTAATAGAAGGCGAGCTGCTTCCCGGCGTACGCATGCCGGAAGACCTGAATACCGGAACCGGCAAAGCGATGCCTGAATTTACGGGCTATGAGGGGCCCACAAATGACCTTCTCCCCGTAATCAAAGTCAAAGCCGTGACTTACCGTCCCAATCCTATAATCCAGACCTGTATAGGGTGCAGCGAAGAACACGTCAATATGGCCGGCATTCCTATGGAGGCCAGCGTTCTCTCCATGACGGAACTCGCGCTGCCCGGTCTTGTACGCAATGTCTGCGCGCATCCATCCGGGGGCGGGAAGTATATGGCTGTGCTTCAGATCGGAAAAAGGGAGCCAAAGGATCAGGGGAGGGAGCGGCAGGCAGCGTTACTTGCCTTTTCCTCATATATAGAACTCAAGCATGTGATTTTAGTAGATGAAGACGTAGACCCGTTTGACACCAACGATGTAATGTGGGCGCTGAACACACGCTTCCAGGCCGATATCGATCTTATCCGCATTCCGAATGTACGCTTCCACGCGCTGGACCCGACATCAACTCCGGAATACAATGCCGAAATAAGGGACAGAGGCATTACATGCAAAGCTATTTTTGACTGCACGGTTCCTTACGCTCAGAAGGCCAGATTCAAACGCGCCCGGTTTTCGGAAGTGGATATGACGCAATACAATTTTGAACCGGCAAAATCACACGATCTTTTTTAACCCGGCTATGAAAAATACATATGTCGTATAGCAGATCAGGCAGGAGATTAAACGAATGAAAACAGCAATCATCGGCGCGGGTTCGGCAGGAATAGCTATCGGCGCATATGCGGCAAGAGAAAAACATGACGTCATGCTTGTTGTTTCGAGTCCGGTTTCGGTCAATGCTCTCCGCAAGAACGGGGCGACGGTGCTTCACAGCCGTTCCGGGGCGGATTTCACTGTGCCCGTATCAGCGTGCCTTTCAGAGGAACTCACCGGAGAGTATGACGTCATCTTGCTCACGACAAAGCAAACCACAAATCAGACTGTTTTTCCGGTAGCAGAGAGAGTCCTCAGCAAGAACGGCGTGATATGCACGCTGCAAAACGGGGTCCCGGAACCGTCTGTCGCACAGGCTCTGGGCGCCGATCGCACGACGGGCGGCTCCATTCTTTTCGCGGCCGGAATGACAGAACCGGGCGTCACCCGTATAACCACCGACTACGACAATCTGCAAAAACACTACGCTTTCCTTATCGGAGAAATGGACAAGCCTTGTACCGAGCGCCTTGAGGATGTGGCAAGCGTTCTTCGCCCGCTGGGCGAAGTGGAGCTTACGGACGAACTGATGAGCGCCAAATGGTCCAAGCTGCTTGTCAACTGCAGCCGCAGCGGCATGAGCGCCGCGCTGAGCCTCAAGTCAGGCGATATTATCGACAATCCGAAAAGCCTTGCTTGCGCGCTGTTTCTGGCAAAGGAGTGTATCGAGGTATCCAAAGCCTGCGGTTATTCGTTGGTTAGGAGCGTCGAAGACCCCGCCGACTATTATTGGGAGGATAAGGCGCAACTCAGAAAATGTATGGAGATTTTTAAAAGAGTCGGCGAACCGGTTCGGAACAACAGAGCGAGCATGCTGCAGGACCTGGAAAAAAAACGCCCGACAGAGATCGACTATATAAACGGTTTTGTCGTCAGTATGGGTTTGCGGCATGGTATTCAAACGCCTTTTAACGCGCGCGTAGTCGAGCTCGTAAAAGAAGCTGAGTCCCGGGGCAGGCCGAACGATCCCGGCGTTCTTTCCCGTTTCGACGATCTGTTGCGCGGATATGAGGATATTTATAATTAGGAGCTTCGGACAAAAGCCCCAAACGCCTGTATCGGAGAGCGTTACCGAGGTCGGGGAATCGCGTCCCCTGCAAACGTAAAGGAGGAAAAAGCATTGATTCGCTATATAATAAAGCGTATCATCTGGCTGATCCCTTGTATTATTGCTGTATCATTGATCGTATTTACGCTTATGGAATTTGCTCCCGGCACTGTTGTCGACGTCATGATCAATGATGCGCCGACTGAGGAAGCCCGCCAGGAGCTCATTGCGCGGTACAATTTAGACAAGCCAATGATATACAGGTACGGGCTGTATATGTTCAGGCTTATACAAGGGGATTTGGGTGTGTCCGACCAAACACAGGTCAGTGTATGGAATACATTCATATCAAGGCTTCCGAATACGCTTATCCTTGCTTTTTCGGCTCTCATTATAGGGGCGGTTGTTTCGATCCCCTTAGGAATAGCGGCGGCAAGAAAAGCGAGAACGATAATAGATAACTCAGTCACCGTGATCGCGCTTATCGGTATGTCAATGCCTGTTTTCTGGCTGGGTCTCTTATTGATACTTTTATTTTCCCTGCGACTCGGCTGGCTGCCTTCGGGAACATTCGACCATGGTATACGCAGTCTGATACTGCCCGCGTTTTGCAGCAGCTTGCAAATGATAGCAAACTCAGCCAGGCAGACAAGGTCCAACATGCTTGAAGTGTTAAAAGCAGACTATCTGCGCACAGCAAGGGCAAAGGGCGTGCCCGAGGAAACCGTTATCAGAAAACATGCGCTTGGTAACGCATTGATCCCAATAATAACGGCGATCGGAACCTCTCTCAGTTTTCAGCTTGCCGGCTCGGTTGTTGTGGAGTCTGTGTTCACATGGCCGGGAATAGGAAGGATGGCAGCAGAAGCTGTCAAGGCGCGGGATGTGACAACCACGACAGGGGTCGTCATTATGACTACCATACTGTTTGTCTTGTTGCAGCTCGCCGTTGATTTGCTATATGCGTATTTTGACCCCAGAATCAAAGCACAGTACGTAAACAGGTCAAGGAAAAAAAAGAAATCCTCCGGTTCTGTCAAGGCGCCGGGCGCGCCTGCGGCTGCGATAACCGTAGTTGAACGCGAGCGCGAGTCCGGACAGCTCCCCAGGAAAGCATTTGAGACGGCAAGCGAACATTTGCAGAGCGCCGTTACGGGCGCAGAAGCGGCTATGCAGGTTGCGGCGCCGGAGGCGGTAACGGATAACGCGAAAAAGTTTGTTACACGGGATATCGAGAAAACCGCTTTTAGACTGGCCGGCGCAGCGGACTCGCAGAGCCGGCTTACAGACGACCGTGGAGAGAGCAAGTCCGGAGTGGCGAAATATAAGAAGCGCAGCCAGATCGGTGAGATATTCCACAGTTTGAGGAAGAATAAAGGCGCGATGGTAGGGCTGGTCATTTTCGGCCTTTTACTCGTTACTTTCATCTGTTCGTTATTCATCAGTTGGGAATCGATCAACGCAATAAACGCAAAGGCAAGGTTTTCCCCGCCAAGTTTACAACACCCGTTTGGCGCGGATAATTTTGGCCGCGATATGTTTATGCGCGTTGTCTATGGTTCCCGGTACACATTGGCAATCGGATTTGGCGTGGTTGCATTCGGAATGATTTTCGGAATAACTGCCGGAAGTTTCGCAGGGTATTACGGCGGAAAGACGGAAGATATTATCATGCGTTGCTCCGACGTTATAGCGTCGATACCCAGTATGCTTATGGGCATGGTCGTCGTTACCGTGCTGGGCCAGAACCTCCAAAACCTTATAATAGCTGTCGGGATCACAACTACTCCTGTATTCTGCCGAATGACAAGGGCGTCGATAATTACTGTTAAGAACAATGAGTTTGTCGAAGCCGCGCGAGCAATCGGACTTTCAAATATTCGTATAATATTCAATCAGGTACTGCCAAACGGACTGGCGCCGATAATAGTCACAATGACGGCGCAGCTTGGTATATCCGTTATCGTCGCAGCATCGCTTTCCTATCTGGGCTTCGGCGTACCGGTCGTACAACCGGAATGGGGCGTTTTAATATCAGGGGCGAAGGATTTCTCGCGTAACGCTCCGTATTTGATGACATTCCCGGGCTTGTTCATCATGATAACAGTTCTCGCGTTTAACCTGCTTGGCGACGGTCTTCGTGACGCGCTTGACCCCAAGCTAAAGCGGTAAAGTAGCAGAAATAAAGATGGCTGGTGAATGAATACGCTGCCTGTACTGCCGCAGACAATGAAACCGTCCTTGAATTCAAGGACGTGCAGAAGGAGGCGAGTAATGGTATTTACTAAATCGTAAACACAAAAAAATAAATATAAGAGGAGACTATGAAATGAGTAAAACCAGAAGACTATTAGGGTTAGTACTGTGTATTCTGATGTGTTTTGTGTCAGCATGCGGTGCAAACCAACAACCCGCCGCTTCGCAAAACCCGGCGACGAGTAATCAACCCCCGGCGCCCCCGGCTTCTTCACCATCAGCTCCTTCACCCTCGGCTTCTGTACCTTCAGCTTCCGCATCCCCATCCGCCATGGCTCCCGCGCCGACTGAGCCGGAAGTCAAATATGCAGATCACATCGACGTCATCCAGACAAATAACTCAGTTGCTGTCATCAATCCTTTTTCTCCTGCCGCCAGTACCCAACCAACCAACTGGGTCTTCACCATGATTTACGACAGGTTGATAGAAAGAGATGACGACACGGGAGAGTTTGTACCTTCCCTTGCGAAAGAGTGGAAGACAGACGACTATCAGACATACGTATTCACTTTACGCGACGACGTCTATTTCCATAACGGGGACAAACTGACGGTGGACGATGTACTTTTCACAATTAATAAGGCTCAGGACAGTCCGGGGACTTCGGGCGCAAACCAATGGAGCTCCGTTGATACGGCGAGAGTTATCGACTCGTCTTCAATTGAGGTCGTTTTAAAGTATGTCTATCCAAACTTCAGGTTCAATCTGGCGTTCCCCGCAGCGGGTATTCTCAATAAAAAGGCAGTTGAGGCTGACCCGGAAAAGGGTACATGGGTCGGAACCGGCCCGTACACGGTGGTCGAATTTGTCGAGCGCGACTATGTCAGGTATGCGCGTAACGATAATTACTGGAACAAGGGGAAAAATATCATTACTTCGACGATAGTACAACGATTTGTACCTGAGCTGAGCGCCCGCACTATCAGGATGCAAAACGGAGAGAGCCATCTGAGCTTTGGTACCAGCGAATCGGATATGTACTTATTCGAAGACAACCCCGACTTTGAAGTCCTACCGCACGTATACAATCAACCCACAGGGCTCTCTTTTAATATGAATGACCCGATCACAGGAGACTACAACTTCAGAATGGCAGTAATACACGCTATTGACAAGGAAGAAGCAACCTTTCTTGCGATAGATAAATGGGGGATACCCTGGGTCGAAAACGGTTCGGTATGGGGTTACGACACGCCATATTATAACCGCGATATCCCCGGAATTCCACACGACGTTAATAAAGCAAAGGAATATCTGGCGCTATCGAACTACAATGGCGAAGAAGTCGAGATCGCGGCAGGGCTGGCGACAGATATAAGAGCGGTGCAGGTCATACAGCAGCAGTTGCTTGCAGTAGGCATAAATACTGTCTTCAAAGAGTTTGACGGACCTGGCTTGAATGCTTATATGATCGATCGAAACAGCGGGTCTCAAATGATCGAGCGTAGTTTTCCTCTGGATTTAAACCCGTCTTCGATCCGGAATTATTTCCACTCGGAGTCGCTAAATAACAGGATGCAATACAGCAACCCGGAGGTCGACCGCCTGCTTGATGAAGCGGCCCGTCAAACCGACCCTGCGGCTGCTGAGGCCAGCTACAAGAAAATTCAGGAACTCATATCCCTGGATGTACCGTACACGACTATCCATTATCCTCTCAAGGGGAACGTCGCTGCCAGGGGGCTGGGAGGACTGAAGTACACGGCGGAGGTCGATAAAGTCGATTTAAGAGAAATCTACCTGATTATCAACTAATCATTTTGATTCTCTGCTCACCTTAAAAAAGACCGTTTCATATGGCAATAACGGCGCCTCAAACCGCGAGGCTATACCGTCATACACTATATGAAACGGTCTGATTCTTAAGAGCTGCCTCATAAACTGAACGCTTTCCCGTTCTTTTATGTTTTGCGATTGACCAATCAATATAAGGAGAAAAAACCCATGTCTTTTGATTTAAGGAGCTGTCTTGATATCATCAAGCAGAAAGAAGGGGAGTTGCTTCATCTTAACACGGAAGTAGATTCCGATTTCGAGATTTCAGGGCTTTACCGGCATCTCGGAGGCGGAGGGACCATCATGCGTCCCACACAAAAGGGACCGGCGCTTATATGTAATAACATAAGAAATTTCCCGGATACCAGAGTCTTGATCGGGCTCTTATCCACCCGAAAGAGAATCGGATATATGCTGGGTTGCGAACCGGAAGAACTCGGGGTCATTTATAAAAATGCATTTGAAAAGGCAATTGCGCCGGTGAAACGCGACCATATTGACGCCCCCTGCCAGGAAGTAGTAAAATATGCATCAGACCCGGATTTTGATATCTTCAAAATACTGCCGGCGCCGCGTAACACAGAAGAAGATGCGGGACCATATGTCACCATGGGTATGTGTTACGCTACGGACCCGGAGACAGGGGAAACCAATGTCACCATCCATCGTATCTGTCTGCAAACCCGTGATGAGTTGACAATGAGTTTCGGTGCGGGACGGCACCTGGATGTGTTTCGAAAGAAAGCGGAAGATGCCGGAAAGCCTCTTCCAATCAGCATAAGCATCGGGGTGGACCCTGCTATCGTAATTGCCACTTGTTTCCAGGCGCCAAAGACCCCGCTCGGATACGATGAGCTCTGCGTTGCGGGCGGCGTCCGGGGTGAAGCGGTGGAGATGGTGAAATGCAAGACAATCGACGAGTACGCCATCGCCAACGCCGAGTTTGTAATCGAAGGCGAACTGCTTCCGGGAGTACGCATGCAGGAGGATATCAATACCGGGACAGGAAAGGCGCTGCCTGAATTTACCGGCTATGAGGGGCCTGCAAAGGATGGTATCCCTGTAATCAAAGTGAAAGCCGTGACTTACCGCCCCAATCCAATTATTCAGACCTGTATCGGATGCAGCGAAGAGCATGTCAACATGGCAGGCATTCCTATGGAAGCCTGCGTTCTCTCCATGACGGAACTTGCGTTACCCGGCCTTGTGCGCAATGTCTGCGCGCATTCATCCGGCGGCGGGAAATTCATGGCTGTTCTTCAAATCGGGAAACGGGAGCCAAAAGATCAAGGACGGGAGCGACAAGCCGCGCTGCTTGCTTTTTCCGCATACATAGAGCTCAAGCATGTGATTTTAGTGGATGAAGATGTGGATCCATTTGACTCCAACGACGTAATGTGGGCGCTGAACACACGCTTCCAGGCAGATATAGATTTGATCTGCATTCCGAATGTCCGTTTTCACAACCTCGAGCCGTCTTCATGTCCGGAATATAACTTCAACTTAAGAGACAAAGGTCTTGCTTGCAAAGCAATTTTCGACTGCACAGTTCCATATAACCAAAAAGCCAGATTCAAACGCGCCGGGTTTTCAGAAGTAGATATGTCGCAATACCGGTTCGTCCCTGCAAAGAAGAATGATTCTTTCTAGCGATAAATTAAATAGAACAACATAGAACAGAATTCCTGCTTACCGCTGAGCTTTTAACAGTCAAATCAACCCGGGAGGACAACTTATGAATGACATATCGTCTCATTCCGCCTGTTATGGAGAGGGCAGATATCAAATCATTGCGATGCTTACCCGGACATCGTCCGGCGCAACGCTCCAGATATACGGCGGCGACGCTCCCCATATCGGATGCGTCCTGCTCTGTCAGCCGCGAATGAGCCTTACAGGCGACGGTTCAGTCAGCGTCACATCTTCCGTTATTAATCTTCTCAGTCATAAAGACGATATAATAGCTATACCTGCTGCAGAAGGTTTATGCAAACATATCAACCAACCGGTTGCCTGCTCCGCAGGGGTCCATTTAGATGGCGCCGGTGAGGATGAAATAATGCAGCTCGTTGAAAACACAAAGAAGGCTATGAGTATTCTATTATCATCAGTTTGAAAAGAAAGGCAAAAAAAGTAATGCGCGGGAAAAGAAAAACGACTATAATAATCATACTCTCGGCAGCGCTGGCAATAAGCTTGGTATTTAACGCGATTTTCATATATCGCGAGTTAAGGGCGCCGCCGGAAAACGCTGATGAAATCAGCGGGATGGAGGATGGCGAAATCGCGCCGGACTTTAGCGTAGAGCTTTTAGCCGGCGGCGATTTTACGCTGTCTGAGCATAGAGGGAAAGTCGTTTTTCTCACTTTCTGGGCGACGTGGTGCCCGCCCTGTATCGCTGAAATGCCCGCCATACAGGAACTATCAGAGAAGTACGGGAACGACGTAGTATTTATCGGAGTAGATGTAGCCGAAGACACAAGGAAAGTACAGGATTTTATAAACAGAGAGGGATATACCTATAACATAGGCCTCGACAAAACAGGGTATTTGATCACCGAGCTATATCCGACAGACGGTATCCCCTACACGCTTATCATTGACGCCAAAGGATTTATAGTCAACGAGTTCCTCGGCGGCGGCGCCCACATGCACAACATATTCGAAAACGCTATAATAGACGCGCTAAAATGATGTTCGTTTTCCCAAAGAGAACTGCCGGAACGCAGTCAGCAAAGCCCCCGCAAAACATACCCCCGCAATTACCAAATACGTAATGCGCATGCCGTATACGAACAGATCCGGCCTTCCCTGGATATAATCGTTCACATGCCGGCCGTACCGGGCGCTCATCGCGTTGAAAAGAATCGATGTGGACAGCAGGACGCCGAAAATAAACCCTACATTTCGCGCCAGAGAGTTTATGCTGCCTGCCACACCGACTTTGTTTCGAGGTGCAGAGGACATGATAAGCGAAGTATTAGGCGACTGAAAGAGGGCGTTGCCTATCCCTAACAGGCCGTAGACAAGCCCTGAAAATACCAGGCTTGAATTGACAGTCATGAACGCTGCGCATATATAGCCGGTGGTGGAAATGCACAATCCGACGAGAGTAGGGATTTTTTGCCCGATCTTGTCAGAGAGGTACCCTGCAAAGGGCGACGCAATAGCCAATACAAGAGGATATGTCATTAGTATCAAGCCTGATGCAAAAGAAGTCAGGCCTCTGGCTTTCTGCAGATAAAAGGGCTGGATAATATTAATACTGCTTATTGAGGCGTAAACCATAAGCGCGCTTGCTACGCTGATAGTAAACAGGGAATTTTTGAATATGGACAAGTCCAGCATCGGATGCTTTTGCCCGCGTTCCACGAGTATAAACACAACCATCAGCACAAGCCCCACAAGAATAGCGGAAATCACAAAAGGGTTAACAAAGTTTACGTTTTCCCCGCCTCCTATAGCGCAAAAGATCAAGACCGCGCCTAACCCGAACAAGAGAGCTCCTTTTATATCAAGGCTCTCATTTACAGCGACGCCCTTCGGCAGCATACGGCGGCACAATATATATATGACAACACCGATGGGAACGTTTACCAGAAAAATGAAATGCCAACTGAGCGTGGAGATGATAAAACCGCCCAAAGGCGGACCTAACATAGTTCCCAAAGCGACGCATGTGGCGTTAAAGCCTATCGCGCGCCCGCGTTCATTCGCATGAAAGTTCTGAATAATTATTCCCTGGTTGTTGGCCATGACTGACGCAGCGCCCACAGCCTGAACTATACGCGCAATGACAAGCGTCGGCAGGTTTATAGAAATGCCGCATAGCAAAGAGCCGGCAGTGAAAATAATGACGCCGGATTTATATACCTTTGTGTTGCCTTTTATATCTCCCAGACGCCCAAAAAACAGCATGAGCGCGCAAATAGCAATCAGATAGCTGGTCACGATCCAGGTAACAGATGAAGCAGGTTCGTTCATTGTGGTCGACAGACCGGGAAGCGCAATGTTCACAATGCTGGTATCAAGGCTGGCCAAAAAGGACATTGTTGATGTGATGCGCAGCATCTTCCAGCGTTGCGGGTGTGGCGCCGTTTCGGGCGCAGCATCGTTCATTATTTCAACTCCTTTTTCCATCATGCGCGATAGGCGCGCTTTTTTTCTGCCGACGTTGATTCTATCATTTATCGTGAAAACAGTCAAAAGCATTCGCGGAAATGTGGTAACAGTTCAGTACCTTGCGTTCTTAAGGCTGTTTCGTGTCCTGTTTCGCTCAGCGGCGTTACCGCACCTCGCTGCGGACTCTCGCTGCACTTCGTTTGCGCTCGTCTCGCGCTCGGAGTACGGCTTTCCTCCCTTCATCTGCCACTGGCAGCGGTCGTCAGCCGTCCATGCGCC
>Ga0123353_10004885_pt1 | contig 17429 bp, 8 predicted proteins | sample TergutLab28metaG_3_FD_92763 | JGI IMG/M metagenome (GOLD analysis project Ga0123353, IMG submission 92763) | Labiotermes labralis P3 segment gut microbial communities from Petit-Saut dam, French Guiana - Lab288 P3 | ecosystem: Host-associated > Arthropoda: Insects > Digestive system > Gut ...
CCGTGCGCAAAGAAAAGGGAAGGTTGCTGCAAAAAAGAAACGAGCAACAAGGAATGTCAAAAAAACAGACAATGCAAGGAGGAAACGGATGCAAAAAAATAAAAACTTGCAGGACGCGTGTGCGATCTCGCACCCAACTTGCTTTTTTCCTATTTTTCAGGACAATGGGTACTCCATGGGCTACATTCAAGGTTTTCGCATCAAAAACTATCGGCTTTTGAAAGACGTGGCGTTAGGCTCGATTTTAACGCCCGCTACGTCCAGCGAGAGTGGTGTCCTTTTACCGGAGCAGGGGCAACCGCTCACACCCATCACCGTCGTCATCGGACGGAACGGGTACGGCAAAAGCACCCTCTGTGATGCCCTCGGCTTCATCGTCGATTGCCTCAAAAGTGATGCCGAACAAGCCTGCATCTCTCGCGGCGGATTCGATAAAATCGTCTCTGAGGGTTCTGATCGAATTCTGGAATTTCAAATCCGATACGAAAACCTGCTCTACACGCTTTGCGTTACGGCAGACGAATACAACATCCCCTTTGTCTTTGCCGAAACGCTTTCACACGTCCACCATCACATTGCCGGTTCATCGTCGGTCAACTTTTTCGTCAAGAATGGCGAAGGCAAAGTGCTGCATCCCGGACAGGGCAAAATCGAAGATATACGCCTTGCCGACAAACGCCGATTGGTGCTTTCCACGCTTGGCAATTTGACCGACTATCCCGACATCGTCGCCTTCCGGGAATTTTTGGACAGTTGGTATCTCAGTTATTTTACACCCGACGCGGCAAGGATTCCGCCGCTCGTGGGTCCGCAAAAGCATCTTTCCCGCCGGGGGAGCAATTTAGCAAACGTCATTCAATACTGGGAACGCGAACACCATGGACGGCTCGACGATATGTTGAACCGCGTACTGGGAAAGATATTGGGCATTCAAAAAATTGAAACTCATCCTACGGAAGATGGTCGGTTGTTGTTACGTTTTTTTGAGCAAGGGTTGCAAAAACCGTTTTATGCTTCACAGATGTCGGACGGCACATTGAAGTTGGTGGCGTATCTCGTGCTCTTGGGCGACCCGTTACCGCCTCCGCTCATCTGTTTTGAGGAGCCGGAGAATGGACTCTATCACCGCTTGCTTGGCGCGTTTGTCGATGAGATACGTCGTCATGCGGAGGAGACTGGCGGAGCACAGTTTTTTATTACGACGCATCAACCGTACTTGGTCGATGCGCTCAATCCGAACGAAGTTTGGATTCTCGACAAAGGAGCCGATGCGTTTGCCACGATCAGGCGTGCCAGTGATGATCCGGTGGTGCGAAACATGGTCGCCGAAGGCATGCCGCTCGGTGCCCTTTGGTTCAGCGAGTATCTGGATGGCTCTGATTAGTACCTGTTTGTAATTGCCGCAAAATCCGTTATACTTTACCCTGTGTTCGATCATTTAGGCATTAGTGAGGTTTACATTCTCATCGCCATTGTCCTCCTTTCGCTGGGGGCAATGGTGTCCTTTACGCACTGGCTTGTCCGGTGCCGTTCAACTCCTGCATTCCTCATTGTCGTTTGGGTTGGTTATGCCATCATCACCGTAACCGGCGGCTCAACTGTTCTCCATGCCCTCCAAAAGGAGCGGCATCACTGGGCACGGTTTTTTCTCTCGACCTGCCAACTTTTCGGCTCGCTCGTTCAATCAGAAGCACACGACAAAATCGAGTTTTCCTACTCGCTCTGGTCAGAACCTTTCCATCCCGAAGGCCTTTCTTTTGGAGGAGAACAGCCGCAGCCCGATCCGCAGTATTCGACACGACCGCTCGACATTCCGCAACAGATACGGTGGATTAAGACCGCTGCTTTCACGGAAGCACCTTTCCTAATATTAGACTGGCGGGGAACACCCAATGCAAGCGAATACGAGGTAGCGTGGCTCGCTCATCCAGATTGCGAAGAAGGTTGGGTTCCCGTTTATCAGGGGGCAGAAACGAGTTTTGTCATTGAAGAGCCGGGTTGGTTCCGTGTCCGAAGTTTGCGTATCACGTCGATGAACGATCCGATCTATGAACGAATCAGCCAGATTCTTGTGGATACTGCCATGTCGATTCCCGACATTGGATCGGTCTATACGATGCGAGATTATTCCGACAAGGAATATGTATTCATTGTCTGTCCCAAGATGGATGCCAACAAAGACGAGTATATCGACCCGGAAACAGAACGACTCGCACCGATTGGCGAACCCTATCCGCGAGAAGAATTTGCGGAAATTCCACCGGGTGTCCGAACGCCGGTCATTACTGACTTCCCCACCGTTGACGAATGGGGAACCTGGTACAGCGCGAGCATTGCGCTGTATCGACCCGATGGCACGCGCGAAGGATACGTCGCCGTAGATTATCCCGTCGCCACTTGGGAGCAAAACGTGCTCCAAACGCAAATTACCTATTCAATCTTTCTTGTGGTTGTGCTCGCCATGTACTTTTTCGGCATCGTTCAAGTAACCAAATTGCACATTACCTCGGAAGGACAAAGAGTGACCGCCAACGATATGCGTCTCACCGTCGGGGAACTGACCGAGGCTAAAAAATTGGCAGAAACCGCCGCTCGTGCAAAAAGTTACTTCTTGTCCAACATGAGTCACGAAATTCGGACTCCGATGAATGCGGTGCTCGGTTTTGCGAGCATTTTGGGACAGCGTCTCATGGCATGCTGTCCGCCGGAGCAGCGCGACGACAATCTGCTCACGATCAATTTAATCGAGAAAAGCAGTTCCGACCTGTTGACCATTATTGGGGACATTCTTGATTTTTCCAAAGTCGATGAAGGTCGGGTCGAAATCAAATGGGTTCCTACCAAACCGCGACAAATTATGGAGGATGTATACAACGTTATTCATCCGCGATTGCGAGAAAAACCACACATCACGTTTGACTGCGTGATTGATGAGGCGGTGCCCCAGTGGATGTACAGTGATCCCACCCGGCTTCGTCAGATTTTGGGAAACATCTGCGGCAATGCAGTCAAATTTTCCGACAAAGGAACGATCCGATTTAGTTGCCGACAGATGGTCGTCGCAAACACGCCGGAAAATATTACGAGTATTAGGGCTGACTACGGACAATCGCTTGATCTGGACATCTTTGAGAAAGACGAACAGATCGTATTGCTACAATTTTCCGTGCGGGACGAAGGGGTCGGTATTCCCGAGCAAGAGTTGCCAACGTTGTTTCAGCCCTTTACACAAGGGGATGCATCCTTGACCCGAAAATTTGGCGGAACCGGCTTGGGACTTTCTATCGCCAGGCAACTCACGAGATTGATGGGGGGGGATATTGCAGTTCAGAGCAGAGAAAACGAGGGGAGCATTTTCTCTATCACGTTCGTGGTCAGTGAGAAGCACCGGCAACTCGGTTCCACGATGGGGTTTTCCGGCATTGTGCTTCTGAACGATTTTGAACATCCCCTGGCTGGCAGAAACATATTGGTCGTCGAAGATGGAAAGGTCAATCAAATCGTGATTACGAAAATGCTCCAGGATGCCGGGGCAAGAGTGGACACCGCCGAGAACGGCGAGGTGGCTCTCGAAAAAATTGGAAAATCCGAAGAGGCTTTTGATGTGGTGCTCATGGATATGCAGATGCCTGTGATGGACGGTTATGAGGCAACGCAACGCTTGCGTCAGAGCGGTTTCGCGAAGCCGATCATCGCGGTCACGGCACACGCGCTCACCGGCGACATCGAAAAGACATTGCAAGTCGGCTGTGATGCCTATATCAGCAAGCCGGTGGACAAAAACAAACTGATCGACGAGATACTCAAACTCGATGAAGCCGCCTTTTTGTTGGGGTGAGAGACGAACCAACCCGGAGTCTGTGCCCGGAGTCTGTGCCGGACTGCCGACCCCGGCTCTCGGCTCTTTTTAGTGTTTTTTCGCGTTTCTTGCTTTTTCCTAATCCTGTTGTACAATGCGGGATACTTTTTGTCCCATTTTCCCATTTTCGCAAAAGGAAGGAAAAATCATGTCTGCTAATTCACCGAACAAAGTTACCGCTTCCGAACTGAATAAATTGAACGAAGCCATCGAACAGGCAACGCTCGAGAACGAAGATACCCTAAAAAATATGTATCTGACCTTCCGACTGGGCAACGAAGACTACGGTATCGAAATCCGATACGTTACCGAAATCGTCGGAATGCAGAAGATCACCGAAGTGCCTGACATGCCGAACTTCGTAAAGGGAGTCGTCAATCTGCGGGGACAGGTCATTCCTGTACTCGATATGCGGTTGCGGTTCCACATGATGTCCCGCGACTACGACGAGCGGACGTGTATTATCGTCGTGAACATCGGCGGCTCGCAGGTCGGGTTGGTGGTCGATACTGTCAACGAAGTACGGAACATTGACGACGAACAGATTTCCCCCCCGCCGAAAACTGCCGGTGCCGACAGTGCCCGATACATCCAGGGCATGGGAAAAGCCGGAGATGCAGTCATCATTTTGCTCGAAGGACAGCGTCTCTTGCACGAAAACGAGATAGGCGATCTGGGATTCTAGTGCTTTGTCAGGCTAAAAAGTTGTAACACTTCCCCCGGGCATCCTTTCACTGGCATCCTTTCACTGGCATCCTTTCACTGGCATCGGCAAGCCGAACGATTGAAAGGCAGACCGGGAGAGTGGTCGAGGCGCATCGACAAATATCACCGCCTGGTCTATAAAATCGAAAACGACACAATCAGGATACTCGAATGAGGCGAACATTATGAAGAGTAGCGAAGAAATAAACATGTCAGATAAAAAAACATGGTCATGCAGTGCCTGTGTGATACTGATCGGAATTCTGATTTCTCCCGTAATTGTGGTGTACCTGTTTTCGGCACCAAGATCGGGATATGTGCCCATCGGTACCGGAGTAGCGATTTACCTTCCCTCTCAGAACCCTAATGCAAAACGAATCTCGGTAACTGTTCCTATAGAAAATCTGAAAGAGCAAGTACCGAAGGTATTTGCAGATGAAGAGCAAGTCGAAGGCATTGCTGTCGTTTGGAGTTATGAGTTTCAAACCTCGACTCCGCTACTCGGCAAGAAAACGGTGAAAACTTTTCACAAAGCACACACAATTCCTCTTTCTGAACTGCACGACAGCATTAACCGCCGCGGCTTGACAATTCCGATTCATTCGGAAATGTTCAGCCTTACTAGCGACGGCGAAGATATCAACATCGTGCCGATAGAATGGAGAAATTTTGATCCTCGTGGACTTCACATAGAACGTATTGGCTATTTTACAAGATTGTATGGCAAGGCAACGGTGTATATTGGAACCTATCACGCAGAGAGTGAGTTCTCATCCACGATAAACACCGACCCTTTGCCGGAGGAATACGAAAGACAATTTGTTTATTCGTCGCTTCGTGGAATCGTTTTGCCCAACTTTGGTCGTTGAATACTAACCCATTGCAGAGTCATACGTCTAGATTCCCGCCTCCGCGGGAATGACATCCCGGCAAATGTACGAATTAACCAACCTCATCGAGAACATTCGGACGGCTTTGGCGTATTCCGAGTCGGTGCCGCCGACGCGGCTGGCGGTGTACGCGCGGCGGTACGCCGACGAATGTGCCAAGGTGAATACGCGGCTCCAGCAATGTCTGCCGCATCTTCGCAATGGTAACATTGCCGAAGCCGTGCGACTTGCCGAAGCATCGCCGAACATTGCCGAGATGTTCAATCTGCTCAATTTCGAGAACCGGCAAGAATGGACGGAAGTTTGTGATGGACTCGGTCTCGATGTTCCGCCGCCGCTTGCCGTCGAAGTCTTTCAGGAGTTGAATGATGCCTACCTGCAAATGGTGCCACTCGAACCGCTACTGAAATGGCACCGGCTCCACGCCCTCAATGGCTCACCCATCCGTGATCGCCTCGCTGTGCTACGATCTCTTGCCAAAGCCGACCCGATGAACCTCTTTTGGCAGACCGTTCAAGAAACGTTTGAGAAAGCGCGTATCAAAGAACTTGGACGAGAAGTTGCCAATTCATTAGCACAAAAAGACTCCTTGCGCTTGCAGGAACTCTATCGGGAAATGACCGCGCCGGGTTGGATTGTTGCTCCGCCGCCGGAGTATCGGCTCAATATCTGTACCGCCGTGTTGGAAGAGCATGCCGATGAGTTCATGCAACACTTTGCCGCGTTCAACTATCCCGGTGCGTCCGCCGCTTATCAAGCGATGCAGCAAATCCTTTATGCTAACCAAATGGCAATGCCGGTGGCAATCGAAAAAAACATTCGGGCGGCGGTGCAATGGTTGCAAGACACGGCAAACAGTCAGCATTTTCTTGCACAATTCCAAGAAGAAACCGCCAAACTCCGGGATGCCCTCGATGGTTACACGCCTCGGCAAACGTTGGAAAACCTCTATTATGCACTGCAAAATACGGCGGTTCAGGCGAATCGGATTATTCCCCAAGACCTGGACTCGCATTATCACAATCGGATGGCGTATCTGTCGCGGGTCGAGCGGAACCGATACGGAATTGTCATCACGATCTTTGCCGGCTCGATTCTGCTGGTTGCCGCTACTATTGTGTACGCACTGATGGAAGGTTCCTTTGCAGAACAAGTTGCGCATGCATTAGCAACGTTGGAAACCATCGAATCAGAAAGCAGGATCGACGACATTGACTTGTCCCTCCAACGAATCAAGCCGAATGTTGCCCAGTCCCCCAAGATTGCGCCGGTCATAACACGGTTGCAAGGGATGCTCGAAAAGGACAACGACCGGGCAAAAGAGTTTGAACGTTACCGCATGCAAGCCGAACTTTTGATCGAGCAGAAACCCGACTTGGATGGATTGCGTGCAGCAAGGTCTTCGGTCGATCAAGCCGATAGACTGAAACGGACACCGCAGGAAATTACACTCTATTCTGACTTGAAGAGCAAATATGACCGGATGTTTTCGCAGTTGCAGTTGGAGACCGACCGTGAATTTAGCGGTCAATTTGTGGCATACAGTCAAGAGTTTAACGATCTTCCGAGAGCGGCAAACGCACAGTTTTCGCCGGACGAACTGGTCGACGAGTTGCAAGTGTTGTCGGCAAATGTCCAGAATTTGTTGTCGCAATTTCCGAACATTTCCGACAGGCAAAAACAGGAAGGCAACACGTTGCTGACTTCGATTGCGAATCGGCAACAGTCAATACGTCAAACCGTAACAGAGACCGAAGGCTTCCGGCAGATGCTTTCACGGATTCGGGACTTGCCGTCATTGGAGCGGGAACTGCGGAATTTCAGCACGCGCTCACCGGGACATCCGGCTACCGACGACATTAAAAATGTGTTAGATGATTTCAGTGCTCTCCAAGTAGCGGCGGAGGCACTGCAAGAGTTGTGCCGAAATTATACCACGGCGACAAGCGATTATCGCCGAGGGGATTATGCCGGTTTGCAACGCACTGCGGCGGAGTTGAAAACCCGATGCGATGTGGCTGCTAATCAAATAACAACCATCGAAACGGTCTTTACACCGGCAGAGCATGTTTCGACATTGACGACCGTGAAACCGATAGACGGTAGCACATTCCGACTGACGGAAAGTTTATTGAAAGAAATTGCTAGGCGGGAATTGTATCCGTGGATCGATGGAGAAAATTGGTACTATCTCACTCGAAATCCGTTGACCGACGCAGGTGGAATTGCGACCGGAAGGCACGAGTACATTACAGCCTTTGGTTCGTCGCCGAAGCCTCACACGCTGAATGCCAATAATTTAGCACGGAATCAGGGCAACTATGCCTTGCTCCAATCGAAGTTTGCTGGTACTGCACTTTTACAACTCGATAAATTTACTGCCGATGCGGATGCACAGAGAGACGCACTGGACATCATCGGCGGACTGCTCGTTCAGATGAATGAGGCATCGGGACTTGATCCGGTTTTGAAGGTCGTGTTGCTCCATTCATTCATTTCGGAGTACTCCGCAGTGGACGCATTTTTTGCCGATACATTCCAACGGACGGCACGGCTGATTCAAGATGAAAATTTGGACCTAGCAACGAATTGGATGGACGTGGAGTCGAAAACGGTCGCCACGCAACGGCAACGGGCAGGAGTGCTCTTAAACCGGATCGGCAATTTGCAACCGCTCATTGATCGGGTTAAAACGGAGACGAACGAGTTCCGGCAAACAGTAGCGGAAGCAACCCCGAAGTTTGAGTTTGCCGGTTTGTTGATACGCGAAGACCGCCGATGGGTATTTTCACCAACAGTGGCACTCCCGTCGGGAACCGGCACACTGATCGTGTTGCAGAAGTCCGGCGACCAAGTGCAACCGGTACAGGTCGGCACCGTCCGCAGTGGTGCTGTTACATTAGCAAACAATATCAATGCATCGCAGTGTTCACCGGTGTTTTTTATGAATTGATTTTAACTTTATCTCATGCCCTATTTTGTCCGCATTAAGAGTCGGGTTTTCGGACCTTTTGACGAATCGCAACTTTTGGAGATGAAGTCCAAGGGGAAGATCACCCGGTTGTCGGAAATTTCCGAAAACAACAAACACGATTGGCAAAGTGCCGAAGCGTTCACGTTTCTGTTTGAACCCGCCGGTTCTGCGCCTTCGGATTCATCGGCACCACAACCGTCTGCTAATGAACAAGCGGATTGGTTTTACAGTGTCAACGGCACCGAAGGCTACGGTCCCGTGACCGCGACGGCTATTGAGCAGATGCTCCGGTCAGGATCGTTGAGCAACAACTCCTACATTTGGCAGCAGGGGGAAAATGCCCGGCTGATCAAAAATGAACCACGTTTTTCTGCGCCAGCCAGCACCTCAACGAGTCTCACGTCGGTGGACAATACAAGCACTACTGCCTATCTCGGCGGCGAAATTACGGGCACGAGCGAACAGGTGGACACCGGTCAAATGCTTCGTCCCATTGCCGCCTCGCTCGGTTGGCTGATGTTCCTGAAAATCACTTGGTTGCTAGTGGGGGTGGTCATCGGCGGCTTGTCCCTTCTGTTAGGCGGCGGTTTTTGGATTTCCCACGCTGTCGGCAAGGACGATGCGTCGGTGTTATTGGTTGTACTACTAACTCTCGTTCTTGAAGCCGGGCTTTATGGTCTGCAATTCAAAACGTTTCTTTGTTTTTGGAAATACCATACTGATCTCTATCAGACCGTTGCGACGGGCAGAGCGTCCGATTTGATTCAGGCAAACCAAAGTCAGTATCTGTTTTGGAAATGGTTGGGCATTACCGTCATTGCTTGGCTCTCCCTGCTCCTCCTTTTTGGGACAGTAATGGCACTCATTGTCGGTTTGGCATCGGGGGGACTTGCGCGGTTTTTCGGGTGAGGTTCGATTGATTGCGTTTAGGTCAGCATTGTCGATTGTAACGAATATGTTGAATGTGCGCCCCCCGCTCTTGTGCCCCTTGCATTTACACCCATTTTTCCGGTCGAACGACGTGTACCGGTTATAATACTTCCCCCTTGCAATCAAGGGCGCGATTCGTCGGAAACACCCAAGTGCACAGTGTCCGCTGTTCGATACCTCCGAAAGACCACTATCGGTTCAATACGGCTTTTTAGGACGGATACACCATGTCGGAATCGCCAAATTCAAGGATGTTCGGATTTGCCGCCATGCTAAACAAGGCAAATAAATGGGCGACGTGCCGACACGTTCAGATGTTGTTGCTTGCGCTGGTCGTCTGGTGCGCAATTGCTGGTACAGTTGCCGCACAATCTGCAATTATTCTTACTTTCAGTGGGGAAGTAACTCCGTTTGCCGTCGCACAAAGAGAATCAATTCAGCGCGGAGCAGATTACTGGAATGAAGTCATCTCGGTAAGTAATTCTGGTGGTCCGTTGACCATTAGGGTCAACCAACACGACGCAGCCTGGACAACACCGGATGGAATGCTCCATCCTCCGATCCCTCCCGGTGGTGCACACGCAGGGGGGATCGATGTATGCTTTTCGATGGCAGGATGGTCATCTGCACGGAACACGCAACTGAAAACAGACATTAGTTCGTATGAATCTGTGATGATTCACGAATTGGGGCATTCGCTGGGAATTCGGTCAGGATACTACGACGATGATGGTCTTATCGATGGGATCGCGGTCAATGGAACGGGCACTGCACTCATGATCGGACCCACTATATCTGAAGGAACGTGGTGTTGGCACATCTGGGCTCCCGCCGGCACAAGAATACTCAATGAGATGGGAGTCATTATCGGAATAATAGGTACCGACACGCCTCTACACTCGCTGGCACCCGGGACCATCCTCGAAATCAATCCAGGCAATCCCTACAAGTTCAGAGGGGAAAACGCGGTCGCCGCCTGGGGCGATGGGGGAACAGGGATTGCCGTTACCATCGAATCCCGAAACATCGGCGCGGGTTCGACCCTTGTGCATCCTTCCACGCCGTATGGAAACATGAATGCTTTCTACGACGCATATTCCCGTCCGTTTTTCTCGGAAGTCGAACTGGCGATTATGCAGGATTTGGGGCACATCATCGACATTAAAAATTACTTCGGACAGTCGTTCTACCAACCACACGCGGGAACCATTACTGTGACCAATGATGAATATCCCATCATCCTCCACGGAATGTATGGCGTTGGTTTACATCTTGTTGCGAGCGGGAACACTCTCGTCGTGGAAACAGACATTACTTCCACTGGTTACGGCGGTGCCGGTATTCGCATCGAAGGTAATGATAATACGGTTATTATTAGGGAAGGCGTAACAGTTTCTGCCAACGGCGAATCGGGAATGGGTGTCCTCATGACACATAATACCGACACTGGCGGCTCAACACTCCTCAATCAAGGCACGATTGAAGCCTTAGGTCCGGGCGGCACCGGTGTGTATATCAATCTCGGAGAGGGAGACTGGTTTTTCGGTCAAAATCTCAATTCCATCTTCGATAACTCCGGTACCATCAATGCCGGACCGGGAAACAATGCGATCTACATTAACGAACCCAACACGCTTGGGGCGTATGGTTCTTATCCTTGGCAGGGAACGGGGATCAATCTGATGAAGGGAACAAGCATCACGGGTAACATTTCCAATCACCCGATGAATACTTTTCAGGCGTTGACCTTCGGAAAATTGGCGGGTGCAGATGGTTTCGCAATGGATGTCAGCGATCCCGATGATTTTGTGATCACCATCGATGGTGGTCTATCAGGTGCCTTCGACTTTGAAACTTGGGGGGGCACAACGATCATCACCAACGATTTGAACATTCCGGGCAGTTGGATTTGGGTTGGCTACGGAACGGAAAATTCGACCCTCATCTTGAGAGGGGATGTCCGTTTCGGCTCTGGCGGACGCATCGAAGTTTTGGAAAAAGGTACGTTTGTTGCAGCCGGTCCAGGCGGCGGTACCACTATATCGGTAGATTATGTACTCGTGCGCGAGGGGGGGACGTTCACTGCCAGTGTTGATACAAGAGCCATCGGGAGATTAACCATCGATGGTGGTACATTTAACATGTGGGGCAACGAAACCTTCCGAATGGAGGCTGGAAGCACATTACAACTTTATCTCGGTGCCAATAACCAATCCGATAGGATTCGCGTGCTGGGAGATGCTTCACTCGGCGATGACGGCTTTATGGGGGGGATCAATATCAATTTGTTGTCCGCGTTCACCGGCACTTTTACACTCCTCACTGCCAATACTCTGGAGTACGATGACAATGCAACCGTCTTGTTTAACGGAAACGCGATTGTAGCCGGAGCACCTCTGAGTGCAGGCGGCGGTCGGAAAACCATCGAAAATTACAGCACCGAACAGATGGGGAATAGTCTGTATTTGACCATCGAACTTGCTTCGGCGGTTTACGATCCCGATGGGGAAAGAATCCGCATCACATGGACGGGTGCCGTTGACAATGAATGGGACACGATTGGGGAAAACTGGGTCTCCGACGACGGGGTTGGCGATGTGTGGTTCCTTGACGGTGACGGTGTAACGTTTAGTTTGAGCGGTACACACACGATCAACGTCAGCAGTGTCGATGGTCCGCGAGTTGTTTCCGACATGACCGTCAAAGAGAACGGCAACTGGATTTTTGAAGGGGGCGATATCCGCGGCGATGCAAATCATCAATACGCGCTCGACGATGCTACCGGCATGTTGGTACTGGGAACCGAAGAAATTCCCTTTACCGGAGTGGTTACGCTTTTGAACGAAGCCGTGTTCCTCGGCAATGGCGATACGGAATTCAACGAAGCCCATCCGGGTGTGAGCGTCCTGATTGATTCGGGCACGCTCCAACTCGGCAACGGCGGCACCACCGGTTGGGTCTCCGGCGGAGACATCGAAAACCACGGACATCTTATCTTTAATCGTTCAGATGATCGGATCGTCAATTTCGGCATTTTTGGTTCCGGTGCGCTCACCCAAAGGGGAACCGGGGAATTGCGTCTGCTCGGAGACAGAGGCAACGATCCCACTTACACTTACACCTATACCGGTGCAACGACGGTGGATCGCGGTTGGCTTCGCGTCAGCAATTTAGATGGCACCAGTGAAGTCATTGTCCGAAATGGTGCCCGGCTTAGTGGATTGTATTACACTTCCACGATCACTGCTTACGGTGATGTTGATAACCAAGGTCGCATTTTCGACTTGAGAAAATTTGAAACGATGGGGGACATCAACAACCGCGGCAACGGCATCGCGGGCAATGGACTTATCGATAACATTGAAACCCTCATTGCCGGTGGACATCTCTACAACAATAACAGCGGAATCATTCGAGATATTGGAGAGATACAGGCTGGCAGCGTTTATAATGTCGGATTGATCGAAGAAATCGGAGCAATCAACGTTGACAACGAACTCGTCAACACAGGCGGCATTTGGAATGTCGGGTCCATCATCACAGGAGATGATCTTGCTAGTAGCGGGATCATTGGAAACGTCAACTCGGTGTTCGTCGATGGCACTCTTACCAACACGGGATACATCACGGGCGTTCCATTGGTCTATACGAATGAGTTCATGAATCAAGGACACATCATTGTCGGACAACAGATGGATGTCAGACTACAAAGGTATTCGGATACGCCAGTGGCGCTGTTGCCGAGAGGCACATTGACCAACGATCACGGGATACTCACCGTCGGAACTACCAATGCCGCCGGAAATATCACTGGCGTTGGTACATTGAATATCGATGGCAACTTCGAAAACATCACGGGGTTGATCAATATCTACATGGATGGAGACGAAAGCAGCCGAATTAACGTCACCAACGGTTCGGCAACCATCAACGGCGGAAAAGTCAACGTATTACTCAATAACAATACGTTTGTACTTGATAAGCAGTATGTTTTCCTCGATGTCCGCGATGCCGATAGGGAACAACTGATTGTCAATACAGAACTTTCGGCGATTGGTATCATGGATCCGTTACTCGATGTTACCATCGATTACAACGAAGGTTACGGGGGTTCCTATTGGGTGTCGCTTTCTCGGACGTTCCTTTACACGGGAGTGGGAGAGACGGAAAACCAACGTGCCCTGGGTCGGTATGCCGACTTGGTGGGAGAGGCGTTGTTCTCGAAGAATCCCAACGGCGATGCTAGAAATGTGTTGTTAGCACTTGACCACTCGCGGCTCGGTGCAAGAGGGAGAATGATGAATGACAGTCATGATCCCTTGTGTTTTGCTCTCGACCAAATAAGCGGTTCCGTCTATGGCACCATGACGACGGCGAGTTTCCAAAACATGGTCATGATGCATGCTTCGCTGTCCAATGTCTTGCGGCGTGATTACAATACCATTCACACGATCAACGCTTACTACGGTCGGATGAATCCCAACCCGACGGGCAACCTTTGGGGAATGATTTACGGACACGGCGGTAAGTCGGAACACGACGGCAACGTCAATGGATACCGGCAAAGTTTTTCGGGCATCATGGTCGGATATGACCGCCTCAACGAACGCCAAAAACGGTTAGGATTGTTCGCCTCCGTAGGAAAGGGATACTTGTCCAGCGAGTTGCGCGACAAGGTAGAATCCCACGAGATCATGATCGGACATTACGCACGTCGGGATGGTGCTAACGGTTATACACTCCTTCAGGCGGGAATCGGAACCCACCGTTACGATACCAAGAGAAACCTCACGTTTGGGTACTTTGACCCGGTAACGCAAAATAATTACTCTATTCAACGGACGGCAACGAATCAACATAGTGCGTTCCTCCTGTCGGTAGACGGCGAGATGGGCTTGCGGTATCGAAACACCTTCCTGAATTTCTCCCCATTCGTGGGACTGCAATACACCGGACTGGTACGCCAGGGTTTCACCGAACGCGGTGCAGGAAGTTTGAGTTTGACATCGGAAATGGCTGACTACCACAGCGTCCGAGCGAAAATTGGTATGCGGCTAGATTCGGAGCCCTTCCGAGTCCGACGCGGTCTGCTTTCGTTCTACGGAAACGCGGCGTGGTCCTACGAGTTTGAGGTGGACAAACGGCACTCGGTATTCTCCGCCCGATTCTCCGATTCAGGGAACTTGACTGGTACAAAGTACACCGTTCGCGGCAATGATCCCGGGCGCGATTGGGTACAAGCGGGTGCTGGTGTCAATCATGACTTCAACGCCAACCTCCGCATATTCACCGGTTACGATGCGTATGCCAACCAACGACAGGTACTCCACGCCGGACAACTCGGGTTTATCTGGCAACGATAAGAATACAGAATACAGAATGCAGGAGTCAGAAGATAGAAGGACGAAACTCCTGTCTTCTGACTCCTGACTCCTTCCCATGTCCCGTATTTCCTGGCAAAAACGTTCATTCTATTATCTCGCTCGTATCCCGTTGAATCTGTTTTTCATGATTTGCTACGGGGTGCGGTATTACGGTCGAAATAATTTGCCGGAGAGCGGTGCGGTGGTGGTGATTGCCAATCATCAATCGCATTTTGATCCTCCGCTAATTGCGATAGGTTTGCCCCGGCGGCTCAATTTCTTGGCACGCAAGTCGCTGTTCAAATTCAAGCCGTTCGGCTGGGTCATTGATATGCTCGATGCCATTCCGTTGGACAAGGAAGGCATCGGCTTTGCCGGAATCATGGAATCGCTCAAACGATTGAAGAACGGCGAGGCTATTCTCGTGATGCCCGAGGGAGAACGAACCTGGGACGGCGAAATCGCTCCGTTTATGCAGGGTTCGCTCGTGCTTGCTCAGCGAACGAAATCGGCGATCTTACCGGTAGCGATTGCCGGTTGCTACGAAGCCTTCCCGCGAATGCAGAAATTCCCCAAACTCTGGGGACGCTTCCGCGTTGTGTATGGCAAACCGCTTCTGTATGAAGAAATCAAAGACTTGTCCGAAGAGGAACTGCGGCATTTGTGCGAGACCAAAGTTGCCGAACTGTATCGTGAAGCCACAAACAAAAGAAGGGGCACGCACTAACCCGCCGCGTAATCAAGGGAGTCAAACGGTCTCCCTTGATTACACGGTGGGCTTTGAGAACGAGGCTCTGTTAATAAGCACAATCACAGCGTTGCCGAATCACCGGCGCGCGGTGTTCCCAAGGCTCCCCAAACACCGTACCGGCTATGTCCTGTGTAATCAGCGATACGCACCGGCGCACCATTGTTAATCGAGTCGGAGATAAAACGCACGGATGCATCACCTAAGAGTGCCTGCACACCGCCAGAATGATAACTGTTGGCTGACAAAACACCCCAGCCAGTCCACGGACCACTGTAACTACAGGAGCGTCCATTCGGCGGCAGAATCGTACTAAAACCGTTAATCGGGTAACGACCATCGGTAATCACGTAGCCTCGTCGAGCATGACCTGCGGTGACAACATTCGCTGCAAGCATTCTCGGATTGTCGGGATCGAGACCTTGTGTAAGACATGGCGCAGGATTGTTGGGACCCTGCCCATGAATATCAGGGATATTAGCAACCCCTGCTTTGATGTCGCGTGTAGTGGGGCTATCTGCTATTACCGCTTCCGATGCAAAAATAGTGTTGGTCAATCCGTCGGAGAAATACCCGAAGTCACGTCTGTTGGCAGCAGAAAACGCACCACGACTATCACATTTTGCTCTGGCATCCCCTTCGGCATCCGAAGGACGGTTTGCATTCCACATCATGTCACCGTGAGACAACTTTAGGTTCGAGGGGGAAAATGACGTTGTGATGCCTTCAATAGTGAGAGTGTGGAGTGGACTTTTGTTGGCTCCATCGGAGGGGCATGCTACCGTCACAAGACGATCTGCCAGTGCCCTCCGCCCCGCTTCGGGGATGATTGGTCCTGCCCCCCGCGAAAGATCAGCACCGTCGTAGGAATCACTTTCAGTTCGCGTACCTCCCCATGGGAACGGGTTCTGCATGGCATCCCAACGCGTCCCTTGCTCTATGTAGGGAAAGAGAAAACAAATAGCACCAAAGGTCACATGTTCCCCATCTCTCTGGTCGCCGAGTCTGGTGTCTCCTTCCCCTCGTAACCAATGCCCCCTTCGTGCAGGATTCAACGCATCGCGTGCGGCGGGCATCTCATTTTTGGCATCGTGGTGGTTGTGCAATCCGAGGCCTATTTGCCTCATATTGTTTGCGCACTGCATTCGCCTTGCGGCTTCGCGGGCTGCCTGCACTGCTGGCAACAGCAAGGCGATGAGCATACCGATGATGGCAATCACCACCAAGAGTTCTACTAGCGTGAATGCAGACCGAAGACTCGGTGCATTCCGTACATCTGATAATCGTATCATGGACATAAAAAACCTCCGTAATTTTGGGTAAAGGGTTAGTTCTTTGGTAAAAAGGTTGGTTCAAAAAGTGTCGATCAAGACACTACGGGATGTAGGATCATTTTGCCGGTGCTCGAACTGTCTTGCCGACATCGAATGTTCGCTCTGTCTTACCCGAAACGTCTAGCTCCAGTGTCGTCGAGGCGACATTCCCGTAAACGGTTTCTACGAGATTATGGGAAGGTCGTATTTGATTAGAAGATTGGTTAAAACGTTCCACTGCGGCAAGATCGTTCCAGTCGGGTTCAGGAAGCCCCGGTTCTGTTTCTATCTTAGTGACGACCACTTTATATTTTCCTTTGGGAGCTCCATCGGCAAGCCCATAGGTACGCATTTTTGCAACTCCCGATTCATTTGTGGTCCCTCTGACGAGCCAATCTTGGGCACCATCAGTTGGATGTAGTTCAACGAGAGCACCATCCAGTGGTCCACTTTCTTGCGTGATTGTAATCACGCAGGGTACCGTGTCTGGAAAGCCGGGAGGCTTCGGGGGACCCGAAGGACCACAGCCGGAAAGACCGATCAGCAGACCGCTGACCGCAAGAAAAAGAAGAAGTGTAACGGAGGAAACCCCGTACTTTTTTTGACGTAACCTGTTGCGAGATAAGGGTTTACCCCCCCCCCCCCCC
>Ga0123353_10004886_pt1 | contig 17428 bp, 14 predicted proteins | sample TergutLab28metaG_3_FD_92763 | JGI IMG/M metagenome (GOLD analysis project Ga0123353, IMG submission 92763) | Labiotermes labralis P3 segment gut microbial communities from Petit-Saut dam, French Guiana - Lab288 P3 | ecosystem: Host-associated > Arthropoda: Insects > Digestive system > Gut ...
CAGCATGCGGCACTGGATCGCGCAGGCGTCGGCGGCGCGGGGCATCTCGCCGCCCAGGGCGCTGAGCTCCCGGACGATCTGCCCCTTGCTGCTGCCGCCGATGGAGGGGTTGCAGGGCATGTTGCCCACCCAATCGAGGTTCACGGTGAACACAGCAACGCGGCAACCCAGGCGCGCCCCGGCCAGGGCGGCCTCTATGCCGGCGTGGCCCGCGCCGATGACGACGAGATCGTAGTGATTCAATGCGGTCTCCTTTGTTGGAATAACAACAGATTGTTTCACGTGAAACATTCTGTTGGAAATGCAACTTCCTTTTGGGATGGATGCCGCCCCCATTATACCACACCCCGCCCCGTTTGAAAACCCCAAATTTGCATTGACTTTTCCCCCGCACGGTGCTATAATAAAAATGGCGGCAATTTCGGGACGTGGCGAAGCTTGGTATCGCGCTTGGTTTGGGACCAAGATGCCGCAGGTTCAAATCCTGTCGTCCCGACCACGCCGGATACTCTGGGGTGGACATGTTTCCCAACAAGAGTATCCGGCTTTTCTTTGAACCGAACCGCGGGCCTACAGTTGGAGGTAAAGCATGAAAAAGGTCCTGACCGCGCTTGGCATCATAGGCATTGTCGTTCTGGTGGCAGTCCTGGCGCGCCAAGCGCCACCCGGCAGGCGCGGCACGGATACGCTAGAGAACCTTTCAGTCACGGAAATCAAGCTGTTCCCGCCCAGGCACAAGAAGTGGGAAGATGTGTACGTGCTCCCGGCAAAACCAAAGCCATCGGAGCTGCCGGGCCTATTGGTATCGGCCTATGCGCACGGGAAAGCGCTGCCCCGCAAAGAGATAAAAAAGGCCGTGCGCTGGGTCAGCAGCAAGCCCGATGTGCTTTCCGTATCCGCCGGGGCGGTCACCTATGACGGCCAAATGTGGCTGGAAGCGGCGCTTGACGAAAAAATCGCGGCCGACGGCGAGGCCGTGGGCGTGTATGAGATCTACGCCGAGAATTTCGACGGCAGCGTGCGGAGCGACTCGATTAAAATTGTCATCGGCTTTCCAAAAAACCTATTCGATATTACTGATATTGCCAAATTGGAGTTGTCGGACAGAAAGGTCAATTATGAGGTCCTGCTTGGCGAAGAGTTTGCTGAGCGCGTTTTCGTAAAGGCATATGTGCTGCTGGATGAAAAAAAGGTCCCCTATGGCGGAGGCGATTTGGAGGGGGCCGTCCGCTGGGTCAGTACCGATGAAACCGTTGCGGTCGCCTCCAACGGCGATTCCTGGGATGACTACGTATACCTGCAACTGGCGTTTATCGGCGAGGGCGAAACTGAGGTGTACGCGGAGACATTGGACGGCAAAATAAAAAGCGATCCCATAACTGTATATTACGGGAATCAGCGGGCGGCGCAGCGCAAAATAAGGTCCACCGTCACGAGCGATGTCAGCAGGCTCGTAGTATCCCGGTTGAAATACTCCCACAAACTGGCCGATGGAAACAGCGTGCGCGTCTACCCCTGGACCACCCCTACGACTTTGGATATTTCCGGGCAGACGGCCACGGCCACGGGGCGTATCCTGGCCCCCAACGCCAGCGGAATGGAAGTGTACTGTGGATATACCATCAAACTGAAATACAACGACGATTTCACAAAGTACACGATTGTTGCCGAATACTATGATGTGCCCGAGGTCATACGGTAGGGCCGGATAGCGTTTAATCATTTATCACAACGAGGTATTCCCAATGAAACACCCAATCTGCCTTTGCATCATGGACGGTTTCGGCCTGGCCGCGCCCGACCGGGCCAACGCCATCGCCGCGGCGCATACCCCCAGGCTGGACGAGCTGTTCGCCACGTGCCCGCACACGGGCCTGGGCGCCTCGGGCCTGGACGTGGGCCTGCCCCGGGGCCAGATGGGCAACAGCGAGGTGGGCCACACGAACATCGGCGCGGGGCGCGTGGTCTACCAGGACCTGACGCTCATCAGTGAAACCATTGAGGACGGCAGCTTCTTCGCGAACGAGGTGCTGTTGGCGGCCATCGAAAAGGCCAAGGCGGGCGGCGGGGCGCTGCACCTGCTGGGGCTGATCTCCGACGGGGGGGTGCACAGCCACAACACGCACCTGTATGCCCTGCTGGAACTGGCCAAGCGGCAGGGGCTCGAAAGGGTATATATCCACTGCCTGCTGGACGGGCGGGACGTGCCGCCCACCTCCGGCATCGACTACGTGCGCGAGCTGTTCCTCAAGACGAAGGCGCTGGGCGTGGGGAGCATCATCACCATCGCGGGGCGGTACTACGGCATGGACCGGGAGAAGAAATTCGACCGGGTGCAGCGGATGTACGACGCGATGGTATACGGCGAAGGCGAGCGGTTCTCCTGCGGGCGGGATTATATCCAGGCCAGCTACGACGCGGGCGTCACGGACGAATTCGTCGTGCCGGGGGTTTCCGAGGCGGCGGTACCTGTGCGGGACGGGGACAGCGTCGTGTTCTTCAACTTCCGGCCGGACAGGGCCAGGGAAATCACACGCGCCTTCGTGGACCCGGATTTCAACGGCTTCGACCGGGCGCGCAAGCTCGATATAAACTTCGTGTGCATGACGCAGTACGACGCCACCATGCCCTGCTGCGATGTGGCCTTCCTGTTCCGCCCGGAGCCCCTGGACCGCGTGCTGGGGCAGGTGATCAGCGAGCGGGGCCTGAAACAGCTGCGCATCGCGGAGTACACGAAATACGCGCATGTCACATTCTTCCTCAACGGCGGGCGGGAGACCGTCTACCCCGGCGAGGACAGAATCCTCATCGATTCGCCCAACGTGCCCACGTATGACCTCCAGCCCGATATGAGCGCCTACCCGGTGACGGCGAAAATCGAGGCCCTTGTGGGGCAGGATATATACGATGTGGTGATCGTGAACTTCGCCAACTGCGACATGGTGGGCCACACGGGGGTCTTCGATGCCGCCGTGGCCGCCGTGGAGGCCGTCGATACCTGCGTGGGCCGGGTCTGGGACGCCGTGCGGGCCAAAGGCGGGGTGATGCTGCTCACCGCGGACCACGGGAACTCCGACTGCATGTTCGAGGAGAGCGGCGAACCGTTTACCGCGCACACGACGAACCCGGTGCCGTTTCTTATCGCGGGGCATGATTGCGCGCTGCGGGACGGCGGCAGGCTGTGCGATATCGCGCCGACGATGCTGGAGATTATGGGGATTGACAGGCCAAGGGAGATGACAGGGAAGAGTTTGGTTTCAACCGGGATGTAGGGGACGGCGTCCTCGACGCCCCGAAGCAAAAAGTCTTGTTTTTATTGACCCAGGAACTGCGTAAACCATAGAAAGGATCCCGTCCATGCCCATCACCCTGCCCGTACCGGCCCTGGCGCCGGTGGCCCCTATGCTCTGCGCCATGCTGGACGCGGATACCCTGCCCCACGCGCTGCTGGTGGAGGGCTCCACCGGGGCGGACAGGAAAGACGCCGCCGTGGCCCTGGCAAGGGCTTTGGTCTGCGCGGGGGAGAGCAAGGCGGAGGATGGGGACGCGGCGATGTTCGGCGGGATGTCGCTGTTCGGCGGGGCCGAGGAAACGGCGCAGGAGGCAGGGGCGACAATTTTGCCATGCGAAAATTGTTCCCATTGCCATAAGAGCGGCGAGAATACCCACCCGGATTTGCGGGTGACCGAAGGGGGCGCGGGGGCGCGGTCATTCCACATCGACGCCATACGGGCCCTGCGGCAGGACGCGGGGGTCCTGCCCAATGAGGCCGCCCGCAAGGTCTACGTGTTGCACAACGCGCAGTCCATGACCGTGGAGGCACAAAACGCGCTGCTGAAACTGCTGGAGGAGCCGCCCGACTACGTGTGCCTGATCCTGACCGCCCCGGCACGCAAAAAGCTGCTGCCCACGGTGGTTTCCCGGGTGTTTACGCTATCCCTAGGCGAGGCCGTGGAGGAGGCATTGGACAAAGAGCGCGAGGAGAAGATCCAGGGGATCGCGCAACAGCTGGCGCTGGCGCTGACGGGCGGCGACGGCTACGCCCGGCTGGAGGCCACGGCCCCCCTGGAGGGCGACAAGGACCTGGCGCGGGAGGTTCTGCCGGCGACAAGGAAACAATTGCACACGATGCTTATAAGAGATGCTTCGAAGGCGGAACGGCTGCTGGGGCTTATCGAGGGGGTGCGGGGGCTCGAGGGGGCCCTGGAGCGCAACGCGAACTTGAATTTGCTGGTGACGATGGCGGCGGGGCTGTAGATATTAGATTTTAGACGTTTAGATATTAGACAGTAGGCAAACCCATTCCTATAAACCGAAAGGACATTTCTATGGCAATGATCATTGGCGTGCGCTTCCGCGAGGTGGGGCGCGTGTATTACTTCGACCCCGGGCAGACCCAGGTGAAAAAGGGCGACCGCGTCATCGTGGAAACCGCCCGGGGCGTGGAGTGCGGCGAGGTGGTGCAGGAGAACACCGAGCTGCCTGAGGAGCAGATCAAACGGCCGCTGAAGCAGATGATCCGCGTGGCGACCAGGGAGGACCTGCGTAACCTCGAGGGCAAGGAACAGAAGGAGGCCGACGCCTTCAAGGTGTGCGAGGAGAAGATCCTCAAGCACGGCCTGGACATGAAGCTGGTGAACGTGGAATATACCTTCGACGCCAGCAAAATCATCTTCCACTTCACCGCCGACCAGCGCGTGGACTTCCGCGCGCTGGTGCGGGATTTGGCCGGGCATTTCCGCACGCGCATCGAGCTGCGGCAGATCGGCGTGCGGGACGAGGCCAAGCTGCTGGGTGGCCTGGGCGTGTGCGGGCGGCCGTTCTGCTGTAGCCTGTTCATGGGGGACTTCCACCCCGTGAGCATCAAGATGGCAAAAGAGCAGGGCCTGAGCCTGAACCCCACGAAGATCAGCGGCACCTGCGGGCGGCTGATGTGCTGCCTGAAATACGAGGAGGCCGCCTATGAGGACGCCCTGAAGGCCCTGCCCCGGCCCGGCGCGTTCATCGACACCCCCGAGGGCAAGGGCGTGGTGGCGGAGGTCAACGCGGTTTCGGGCGCGGTGAAGGTGAAGCTCGAGCGCCGGCCCGAAGCCGCGCCCATGACCTTCCAGTACAGCGCGCTGGAGGGGCTCAAACGCAGGCCTGTTCTGCGCGACAATGAGCCGGAGGCCATGCCCGAGGTGCACGTCAAGGTGAAGCTGGAGGGGGAGGAACCCCTGAAGCCGCCCGCCGAGCCCCAGCGCCCCCCGAAGCCGCAGCGGAAGTTCGAGAAACCCGCCCCCGCCGACAAGCAGGTCCAGGCGGAAAAGGCCGCGAAACCCGAGCCGCCTGAAAAAACGGAAAATCCCGCCCCCACTGAGCGGCATGACGCCCCCGACAAGCGCGGAGGCAAGAATTGGCGCGAGCGGCACGCCCCACGCAAGCAGGAACCGGCCTACCGCCAGCCGCCGCCGCAACAGCAGCAGCAAGCCCAGCAGCAACAACATCCGAAGCAGCAGCAACGCGCGCAGCATCCAACGCGGGCGCCCCAACAACCGCCGCCGGAGCAGCCGCAGCGAAGCGATGTGAAGTCCGTGCCGCGCTACGGCGAGGTGCGCAGGGCCAACGCGCCCCAGCAGCAGAACGCGGGGGGCGCGAACTATCACAAGCAGCCGTGGCAGAAGAATAAAGGGGAACAGGGGCAGGGACAACAGGAGCAGCAGAAGCAGCAGCACAGGCAAGGACAGCAGGGGCATAGAACGCATAAGGGGAAGGACGGAAAATAGATTTCTCGCTCCCCCGGCGCTGCGCGAAACCCATATTTACCAACAAAAATTTTTGCTTGACAGCTTCGGGAAAATCTGTTAAAATTGAAATGCAGAAAATCCTGCGTTTGTTGGTTTTCGGCACGGACCTTTCCGAAACGCGCCCCGCAAACCCTTGACACACATGGCCAAAAGATGGCCGCCGTTCGAACGGCAAATGACCCCTTCGGGGGATTGAGACAGGATCAGGTTGTCCATAAGATAGCTCGTACCTCCTGCGTTCGAACGGCAAAATGACCCCTTCGGGGGATTGAGACCAGTTGCTTTTTTTCCAGTTTGCGCCACTCCAGCAAAAGTTCGAACGGCAAATGACCCCTTCGGGGGATTGAGACCACAGTTCTATATTGAGCCTGGCGCAGGTAGTTTTGCGTTCGAACGGCAAATGACCCCTTCGGGGGGTTGAAACACTAGAACGCGACCCTCAAACTCTTCCACATACACAAGGTTCGAACGGCACATACCCCTTCGGGGGATTGGAGACACCCATGCCCGACACCATCGCCGCCATTGCCACGGCCAACGCGCCGGGCGGCATCGGTATTGTGCGCGTGAGCGGGCCGGAGGCGTTCGGAATCGCGCGCAGGGTGTTCCGGCCGAAGAATCGGCTGGATTGGGAGGGCGTCCGGGGATACCGGATGGCGTATGGCATAATTGGCATAGAACGGGACAGCGGCCTCGAGGAAATCGACGAGGCCGTGTGTTTGTTTTTTCGCGGGCCGGGGAGCTACACCGGCGAGGACGTGGCCGAGTTCCAGTGCCACGGGGGGCCGTTGCTGCTCCAAGAGGTATTGCAGGCGGCGCTGGACGCCGGCGCGCGCATGGCCGGGCCGGGGGAGTTCACCCGGCGGGCATGGCTCCATGGGCGGATAGGGCTCAGCCAGGCGGAGGCCGTGATGCGGCTGATCAACGCGCAGTCGGAGCAGGCGCTGCGGGCGGCCCACGGGGCCCTGGGCGGGGCCCTGGCGGCGCGTATCGCCGGGGTGCGGGAGGGCCTGATTGCCCTGGCGGCGCACATCGGGGCGTGGACGGACTACCCCGAGGAGGATATTGACCCGCTTCGCGATGGGGAGGCGGAGACTGTTCTGAAGGAAGCCGAAGGGGCCTTGGCGGGGCTGATCGAGCGCTCGAAGGGGGCGCAGGCCGTGCTGGAGGGGGTCTCCGCGGCGCTGGTGGGGCGGCCCAACGTGGGGAAATCGTCGCTGCTTAACCGCATGGCGGGCTACGAGCGGGCCATCGTGACCGCGCTGCCCGGCACCACGCGGGATACCGTGACCGAAACCGTGCGGCTGGGGAACCTCACCCTGCGGCTGACCGACACGGCGGGCCTGCGGGAGACCGAGCACCCCGTGGAAAAGGCGGGGGTGGAGCGCTCCGTGGCCGCGATGCGCGGGGCGGATTTGGTGCTGGCCGTGCTGGACGCTTCGGAAGGGGTGACGGCGGAGGATGAGGCCCTGTTGGCGCAGTGTGATCCGGACAGGACCATTGTTGTTTGGAATAAGGTGGATTTGGTGGACTCCCCCCGGCGCTACGCGCAGGGGAATTGGCGCGCTGTGCATACCTCGGCTGTGACCGGGGACGGCCTGGACGATCTCGCGCGGGCGGCGGAGGGGATCTGCCAGACGGCGGGGTTCGTGCCCGGGGAGGCGATGCTGGCCACGCAGCGGCAGGCGCAGTGCGCCGTGGAAGCCCAGGCGGCGCTACGGGAGGCCCTTTGCGCGCTGGCGCAGGGATTCGCGCCGGACGCGGTTTCGGTGTGCCTGGAGGATGCCGTGCAGGCGCTGTTTTCCCTGACGGGGGAGCGGGCGGGCGACGCGGTGGTGGAGGAGGTATTCCGGGCGTTTTGCGTGGGGAAATGACGTTTGGGCTAATGCGTGAATAAGACGATTCCCTCTCTAAAACCTCGCTAATAAATCTGCGCAAAAACCCATATATCAAAGATTTTTTAGAGGTTTTATAATCGGGAATAGTATAAGACAATCGCAGTGATATATTCGGACGACCACAGGCCGCCCCTACGAGAATGCGGCCCGAGGCCGTAGGATTTACCTGGCCTCGGGCCATATTCTCGTAGCGGCGGCCTGTGGCCGTCCGGTCCTGGAAAATAATGTTTTATTGCGCGGGCGGCTGTGGTCAGCCGCCCCTACAGCATAATCTGCCTAAAAGCCCTGCAAGAAGCGCAGGCTTACCGCGAGCTCTTCCACGGAGTCCTTGCCATAGCAGTCGTCCAGCTCGATGAAGGCATACTGCGTGCCGGCCTCCTCGAACGCGGCGTTGAGGGCCTCCCAGTTCATGTTGCCGTCGCCGATGGCGGCGAAGCGCTGCTCCTTGTCGTTGGTGATGATCATGTCCTTGTAGTGGCACACGTCTATGCGGCCCTTCATGCCGCGCACGAGGGAGGGCACATCCATGCCCGCGTAGTGCGCCCAGTAGGTATCCAGGGTAAAGCCCATGAGCGCGGGGTCGCTTTCGTTGACCAGGATGTCGTAGAAACGCTCGCCGCCGAAGCGCGCGAACTCCCAGCTATGGTTGTGGTACTGGAATTTCAGGCCCGCCGCGTGCAGGGCCTCCATGGCGGGAGTGAAATCCTTGATGAATTTCTGCGCGCCGCCCGCGCAGCGGTACTCGCCGCCCATGCCGCCCACGCCCACGTAGGGGCAACCGAGGATCTTGTGCTTTTCGATCACCGCCGGGATGTCGCCCATGTCGCTGCCGTGGGTCAGCCGGATCTTCAGGCCGAGCTGGTCGCACAGCGCCCGCAGCCACGGGGCGTCGTACTGGAAGCCGGAGCACTGGATGTACTCGTAACCGATGTCAGCCAAACGGGTCAGGGTTTCCGTGATGCCCTCGGGGGTCTGCATCTGCCTGCGGGTTGTGTAGAGCTGCGCGCCTACCTGGATGGACATGCGTTTCACCTCGTATTCATAATAGTGGCATCTATTTTACACCATCTGATTGCTTTTTGCAAGAAAATTTTGTTTTTATATTGACATGGTTCCTGGAGTATACTATTATCAACGCAGGGCCAGCGCAGCCCTGTCGCCTCGCAAGAGGCTAAGCCCCCACGCCAAGCTAAAGATTTAACCGCCCGGCCGGGAAGTTTGGGGCGGTTATTTCTTTGCTTATCCTATTTTTGCGTATTTCACGAAAACCCCTTGATTTTTTCTTTCAAATCCGTTATAATATATTATATGTAAATTGGCCGGGTCATGCGGCGCGCGGGTCCTGTGCGGCAGGGCGCCGTGAACCATGTCAGGCGGGGAACCGAGCAGCATTCAGCGGGCCGTTCTGTGCGCCACAGCCCGCCTGCGCGCCGTGTGACCGGGCCAATTCTTATTTCATTCATGGCGGGTGGCCCACAGGCCACCCCTACAGTTGGGATGAACCTATGTATCAGGTGCTTTACCGTAAATGGCGCTCGCCTGTCTTCGCGGATGTGGTGGGGCAGGACCATGTCACCGCCACGCTGCGCCGCGCCCTGGCGACAGGGCGGCTTTCCCACGCCTACCTTTTCACCGGGCCGCGGGGCACGGGCAAGACCTCGTGCGCGCGGATTCTGGCCAAGGCCGTCAACTGTATGGACCCACGGGACGGCGAGCCCTGCAACGAGTGCGAAATCTGCCGGGGGATCGACAGCGGCAGCGTGCTGGACGTCATCGAGATCGACGCCGCGAGCAACAACGGCGTGGACAATATACGGGACCTGCGCGACGAGACCAATTTCACCCCCGCGCAGGGCAAATACCGGGTGTATATCATCGACGAGGTGCATATGCTTTCCGCCGGGGCCTTCAACGCCCTGCTGAAGACCCTGGAGGAGCCGCCATCCTACGTCATATTCATCCTGGCCACAACCGAGGCGCACAAGCTGCCCGCCACGGTGCTGTCGCGCTGCCAGCGGTTCGATTTCCACAGAATCAGCGCCGAGGATATCTCCAAGCGCCTGCTGTACGTTGCCGGGCAGGAGGGCTTCACGCTGGAGGAGGCCGCCGCGATGCTGCTGGCACGTGTGGCCGACGGCGCCATGCGCGACGCGCTTTCCCTGCTGGACAGATGCCGCGCCGAGGGGGAAGCCATCACCGCCGCATACGTTGCCAAGTGCATCGGCATGGCGGACAGGCATTATCTATTCGAATTGACCGACGCCGTGCTGGAAAGGGATATCCCCCGCTGCCTGGAACTGATCCACCGGCTGTATCAGGATGCCTGCGATATGGAACGGCTGTGCGAAGAGCTGCTGCTGCACCTGCGCAATCTGCTGATTCTGCTCACCGTGCAAAGCCCGCGGGAGTTCCTCACCTGCACCGAGGAGGATTTGGAGCTCTACCGGGCGCAGGCGGGGTGCTGCTCCACGCCGCAGCTGCTGAAATACATGGAGACCCTCGAGCAGGCCGGGGCGAATCTCCGCCGCAGCGCCGACCGCCGCATGGAAATGGAGCTGGGGCTAATACGGCTGTGCACGTATGCAATAGACAATGGGCAATGCACAACGCACAACGCGGCTGTGCCCGCGCCAAAATCCGCGCCGGAAAAACACATACCCGCGCCCGCGGCTGTAACGCAAACGCCCGTATCCACGCCGCCGCCTGAACCACCGCAGGATTCCTCGCAGGACCGGCTGTTCGCCGAATGGGGCGAGGTGCTGGAGCATCTGCGGGCGAACAATCCGCCGCTTTCGGGCATATTGGAGGGCTCCGCAGCATATATACGGGGGGACTTTGTGCTTATCAAAAGCGAAAATCCCGCGCTGGGGTCGTTCATACGGCAGAATGTGCACGCGGGCAGCCTGAAGGAGGCCGTCTACGAGGTGACGGACCGGAAGGTGCGGCTGGGGCTGTATAAGGCGGAAGGGTCCGCCGCGCCGAAGGACCCGCTCGAAATGCTGGCGGAGCGGGCGAAGGAGTTGTAGGGTATTGCGATATGTGGGCGGCATTCTTGCCGCCCCTATAGCCTCAACATAACAACACAGGAGATCAATATGAAAGCCAGATTGCCCGAGGAATACCGCGGCGGCGGACAGGCCGCCATGATGCGCCAGATACAGAAGATGCAGGAGGATATGGCGCGCGTGCAGGAGGAAGTGGAAAATTCCACGTTTTCCGCCAGCGTGGGCGGCGGGGCCGTCACGGCCGAATGCAACGGCAGGCAGGAGCTGCTGGGGATTTCCATTTCCCCCGAGGTTGTGGACCCGGAGGACGTGGAAATGCTGGAGGACCTGGTTCTGGCCGCCGTGAACGAGGTGCTTTCCAAGGCCCGCGACGCCATGGAGCAGGGCATGGAGGGGGCAAAGGGCGGGATGAACCTGCCCGGCATGCCGGGGTTGATGTAATTGAAAGTTTTTTGAGGGGGTTTGGGGGAACTTTTTTTCAAAAAAGTGCCCCCAACGTACTATGGACCAGCCTATCGCGCCGTTGGCGCAATTGACTGAACAATTCGGCAAGCTCCCCGGGATAGGGAGGAAGAGCGCGCAGCGGCTTGCGTATTACGTGCTCAACCTGCCGGAGGAGGACGCGCGGGCGTTCGCCGGGGCGATTGTCAACGCGCGGCAAACGGTGCGGCGCTGCGGCCTGTGCTGCGACCTGACCGATGGGGATTTATGCGCGGTTTGCCGCTCCAGCAACCGGGACGGCTCCACCATCTGCGTGGTGGAGGACCCCCGGGACGTGATGGCCGTGGAGCGCACCCACGAATACAGGGGGCTCTACCACGTGCTGCACGGGGTGATCTCGCCGCTGAACGGCGTGGGGCCGGAGCGCTTGAGCGTCAAGGAGCTGCTGCGGCGCTTCGAGGATGGCCTTGTGAAGGAGGTCATCATGGCCACCAACCCCACGGTGGAGGGCGAGGCCACGGCGATGTACCTGTCCCGCCTGCTGAAGCCATTGGGCGTGCGGGTGACCCGGCTGGCCTATGGGGTGCCCGTGGGCGCCGATCTGGAATACGCCGACGAGGTGACGCTTTCCCGGGCGTTGGAAGGGCGCAGGGAAATTTAGGGCATGGATTCCCTGTTTTCCACCATGGTTTTCCTTATCAACAGTTTTGTTTTGCCTTTTTTGCCATTGCGCAATTTTTCCCTGTGGAAGGATTGAGCTGTTTTCATGTTTTGGAATTTGGCAGGGATGCTTGACCGGCTGGCTTTGAAGGTTGTTTTCCACCGAGTTAACAGCATATACTACAAGTACTATAAATATTTTCAGATAGTATGAATCCATTGCATGGAAAGAGGTATGATGATGAAATTCACGTGTTCCGCCGCGGCCCTGTTTGAGGCCTGCCAGAATGTCTCGCGGGCGATTTCGTCCAAAACCACCATACCCGCCCTGGAGGGCATTTATGTGCGCGCGACAGACGGATATCTTGAGCTGACCGGCTACGACCTGGAGGTGGGTATCCAGACCCGCATCGACGCCGCGGTGAAGGAGGAGGGCTCCATCGTCCTGAACGCCAAGGTGTTCTGCGAGATTCTGCGCCGCCTGCCCGCCGATACCCTGGAAATGGAATGCGACACCCGGTATCTGGCCAGCATCGCGGCGGGGGAAAGCCGCTACCGTATCAACGGCATGGGCGCGGAGGAGTACCCCGAGCTGCCCTCCATCACAGGCGGGGTACCGCTGCCCCTGCCCTGCTCCACGCTGAAGGAGATGGTGCGCCAGACGATCTTCGCCGTGGCGGTGAACCCCGACACCAAGCCCATCCACACGGGGGTGAAGTTCGAGCTGAAGCCGGGGGAGCTGTGCCTGGCCGCCATCGACGGGTTCCGCCTGGCCACGCGCCGGGAGGCCATCGACTACGACGGCGAGGAATTGAATTTCGTGGTGCCGCCCAAGGCCCTCAACGAGCTGCGCAGCATGGGCGCCGACGACGAGACGGTCTCCATTGCCGTGGGGCGCAGGCATATCGTGTTCGACATCGGCAATTACCATATGGTGTCCCGGCTGCTGGACGGCGAGTTCATGAACTACCACGCGGCCATCCCCCAAGCCTACAAAACCGAGGCCGCCGCGGATACCCGCGCGTTGATCTCCTCCATCGAGCGCATATCGCTAATTATCACTGAGAAAATCAAGAGCCCCATCCGCTGCGACGTGCTGCCTGACGAGGGCAGGCTGGAGTTCACCTGCGCCACGGGCGTGGGCACCGCCCGGGACAGCGTGGGCGCGGACATTGCGGGCGAGGCCTTCGAGGTGGGGTTCAACAACCGCTTCTTGCTGGACGCCCTGCGCGCCTGCGACACCGACCAGGTGCGCCTGCGCCTCAACGGCGCGGTGCAGCCCGTGGTGATACTGCCGCCGGAGGGGGAGGGATTCCTGTTTATGGTGCTGCCGGTAAGGCTGAAGAATGAGTGAGGTACTAAAAGCGGGCGGATGCTCTCATCCGCCCCTACGACGAATCCCTGGAGAAACCTGACGAAGGCGAAGGAATTTCCCTCGAAGAAGCTTGCGCCCAAATGGGCATTGAATTGGAACGAAAGAATCTATGAAAGTCCCTGTGAAGTTAATTCAAAAGCCCGCCATGGAGATTGCTGTCCAGAGCGAGTACATCCGCCTGGACGCGTTTCTCAAGCTTGCCAATGCCGTGGAAAGCGGCGGGCAGGCCAAGCTTGCCATACAGGAGGGGCGCGTGCGCGTGAACGGGGAGACATGCCTGCTGCGCGGGAAGAAGCTGCGGCAGGGGGATGCCGTAAAATACGCTGGGGAAAATTACACTGTGGTAAATTATGAATGAATATCCTTTCGTTTGAAACAGAAAAATTCCGCAATATCGCCCGCGCCGAACTTTCACCCTGCGCGGGCGTCAATGTCATATTCGGCGAAAACGGGCACGGCAAAACCAGTTTGCTGGAGGGGATATGGCTGTTCACCGGGTGCAGGAGCTTCCGGTGCGCCGACGCGGGGGAGATGATAAAAGGAGGGGAGGAAAAAGCGGACTTAAGCGCCGGGTTCGTGTCCAACGGGCGGGAACAGCAGGCGCAGCTGGAGATCGCCGCGCGGCGCAGCCTGACCCTCAACGGCTTTGCGCAGGAGACCCCGCGCCGTATGCTGGGCGTGTTCCCGGCGGTGGCGTTCACCCCGGATACGCTTTCGCTGGCCAAGGGGGGGCCGGGCGAGCGGCGGCGCTTCCTCGATGTGGCGCTGAGCATGCTCACCCCGGCCTATGCCGTGCGGCTGTCGAAATATCTCAAAGCCCTGGCCCAGCGCAACGCCCTGCTGCGGCAGGCTTTGCCATCGGCGGAATTGCTGGAAACCTGGGATATCTCTTTGGCGAATGAGGCCGCGGGGATTTTATCCGCCCGGCTGCGGTATCTGGAGGAGCTGATACCCCGCGCGCAGGAATTCTATCGGAAAATCTCCGCCGGGCGGGAGAGCTTCGAGATAGCCACGAATATCACGGGGGTGGAGGAGCCCTCCCCCGAGGCCTACCTGGCCGCCTTTGCCCGCACCCGCCAGACCGACCTGCGCCGCCAGATGACCACCGTGGGCCCCCACCGGGACGACCTGGCGCTGCGCCTGGACGGCCGTCCCCTGCGGGATTTCGGCTCGCAGGGGCAGAAGCGCTCGGCGGCGCTGGCGCTGAAGCTGGCGGAGGCCGCGGCGCTGGAGGGCATCACGCAGGAGGCCCCCGTGGCCCTGCTGGACGACGTGCTCAGCGAGCTAGACGCCCGCCGCCAGGGGGATCTACTGCGGTATCTGGAGGGGTGGCAGGTGTTCCTGACGTGCTGCGAGCCCTCGCACGCGCTGCATGGTAGGGCGGGAAAGGTGTTTTGCGTGAGGGCAGGGGAGGTTGAGGAAGGGTGAAGGTGCTCCACACAAAAAAGAGACGCATCTTTCGATGCGCCTCTTTTGTTTTTTTGCTGTGGGCGGCAAGAATGCCGCCCTCCTGCAGAAAATGCCTCAGTACCAGAATGCCGGCGAAACCTGCGCGCCCAGCCAGGTGAGTATGCTTTCGGTATACAGCTGCAGGCGGCTGGATTTCCAGGCCCACAGGAGCATCTCTATTTCCGTGGGGGTGACCTCCTGGCGGCTGCGCATGATGGAGTTGCGGGTGGCGCGGTCTGCGGGGGCCTCGGGCAGCCAGCTTTCGACCAGGGCCCGCAGGTCGATCCCCAAAAACTTCTGCCCGCGCACCTGCATGCCGTAGCCATAGGCGTCGAACAGGCCCAGCACATGGCCGAATTCATGCTTGGCCGTGTGGCTTGAGACATAGCCGCTGCCGCTGCGTATGGACATCTGCAGGAGGGGGGACCAGGGCCGCCAGACAATACAGCCGAGTACCCGGCTGGCTGTCCCGTCGTACGGCACGACCTTTACGCCAGCGAACAGCTTCATGGCGGCGGTGCCCGGGTGGACTTCCACCGCCACGGTGAGCGCCTGCCCGTAGACCTCGTAGGTCCCCTCCCACCCCTTGAAGCCGGCCACGCAGTTTTCGATGATTTCCGCCACTTCCCCATCGCTGAGCGTGTTGTCCTTGTATTTGCGCGTGACATAGAATTTGGGGCTGTAGACGAAGGTGAGGGTGTCGCGCTCCAGCTTCATCTTGATGGGGCTTGCCCCCCCGCCGACCCAGCCGCCGCCGGGCTTGCCGAACGCCGCTTCGAAGGTCGGCTTTATCTCCAGGCCCAGCGCGCGCCAGATCTGCGCGCCCACTACATCTGTGAAGGGCGGCTCCGGTTGGCTTTCCCCGGTGAGGAATTGCTTGAGCTCCCGCACGGCGGAGCAGAAGAGGAATTTCTCCTGCGGCAGGTCGCGATAGCCGTGTTTTTTCGCGGCGTCCCGCAGGATTCTCTCGTCCGTCAGCAGCGGGTTGAGCTTATTGTACCACCGCGATTTCTGCGCCTTGACGTAATTGGACAGGTGTTTCGTGATACCTTCGGCCGAGGATTCCCAGCGGTGGAGGGCCAGGATGAGCAGCTCGATGTTTTCCCCCCTCGCGCCGGGTTGGATGCACATGCCCCGCATGAAGTTGCCGCCCGCGGCCTTGACGGCCCTCGCCTCCAGCTGCGCAAGGGCCTTTTCGGGGAAGGGTTCTTCCGCCGGGGGAGGGGGCAGTTCCTCCTGCTCTTGCTCAAGCTTGAACTCGTTGATGACCGCGTTTGCCTCCCCGAGGGAATTGATCGCCTCGGACAGCTTTTTTTGCGCAAGCGCGGCGGCTTGCTCCGCAGCCGCGGATTTTTCGTCCGCAGCCGCCGGAAGCGCGCACAGGCCGCACAGCAGCGCAAACACAAGCGCCGCGCATACAACACGGGTAAACCGTTTCATAAGGCGCCTCTTTCGAAAAGATTGGTTGTTTTAGAAAAACTTCTGGTAGTTGCCCGGGGCGTTGGGCGGGGTCTTCTTGCGTGAACGCGCAAGGGCGATGATGCTCAGCAGCAGGGCCAGCCCCCCCAGGCCCAGCGCCGCCAGGGTCAGGTTGCGCTGCGACAGCAGGCCCCCGTCCGCTTCTTCCATCAGCAGGCCGCCGTCGATGGGCACGATGCCCAGGGTCGTTTCCGGCTCGGTGGCAAGCTGGTAGGGCACGGCCGCAATGAAGGTCTGGCCCTCTGGCTCGGTTTCCCCCTCCCCCGGTGTTCTGGGATCGATGGAAAGCCCCGGCGCGGCGGTGCTATCCTGCGTGACGGCAAAGGGCTCGGTGGCTGTTTCAATCTCATCGGGCTCGGCGAAGGCGGGCACGGCCAGAACGGCCGCCAGCAGCAGGGCGGTCAAAAGGCAGGCGAAAAATTGCTTTGGCTTCAAGTGATTTTCCTCCCCTATTGTTTTTTCTCATTATACAGGATATGTTGGGAAAAGGCAAGGGGAAAAACAGAATTGTATGAAGCGATTTAGATCGCGTGCGCTATGGAATTTTTTGTGAGACGTATTGCATTTGCCGGAAAGGCGTGGTATAATGATGGGGCCTCGGAAGGGGATTGAGACTCTTTGGCCTTGTCCCATGTGATGGTACCAATGCCAGGTTGCGCAGCCCTGTTGCCTCGCAAGAGGATTGAAGGCGAAAATGCACCCCCTGCGAAAGTACGCAGAGGGTGTGTTTTTTGTTTCGGGCGGCTGGCACGCCGCCCCTACAAAAGCAAACCTTTAGACGGAAAAATTTTATTTGTCCCTTGACATTCGTCGTTCGTCGATTTATAATTTAAGCATGCATAATATGCAAATAAAATTTAAGAAGGAGAATCCAAATGAGGAAACCATTGTGCATACTTCTGACGCTGGCCATGGCGCTGGCGCTCATCCCAGCAGCAATCTTCACCACCTCCGCCGCGTTCGGCGAGTGCGACTGCGGTGAGTGCGACGTGGAGCTTTGCGAGTGCACAGGGGAGAGGTGCGTCTGCGATTGCTGCTGGACATGCCCGGCCGAATGCGGCGGCTGCACGTGGGCGACCTGCGCGTGCGAATTGATAAGCGACGCGTGGGACCACAGCGGCTGCACCTGCGCAACCTGCGGCGAGTCGCTCCCCTGGGAATGCCCGGCTGGATGCCCCGGCTGCGAGGAGAGCACCTGCGCGTGCATCCTGGTAGACGACGCGTGGGACCACAGCGACTGCACCTGCGAAACCTGCAAGCCCACCTCCTCATGGGAATGCCCGGCCGGATGCCGCGGCTGCGAGGAGAGCACCTGCGCGTGTATCCTGGTAGATG
>Ga0123353_10004887_pt1 | contig 17428 bp, 10 predicted proteins | sample TergutLab28metaG_3_FD_92763 | JGI IMG/M metagenome (GOLD analysis project Ga0123353, IMG submission 92763) | Labiotermes labralis P3 segment gut microbial communities from Petit-Saut dam, French Guiana - Lab288 P3 | ecosystem: Host-associated > Arthropoda: Insects > Digestive system > Gut ...
AACAAGTCTATTGCTGTTTTGTTAATTGCATGAGCGGCATTTGTAAGGACTCCTTATAATATTCCTCTTTAAAATGAAGGGGCGCGACGCGTTAAACAAACAGTCCTGTGGACTGTTTGTAGCCAAAGCGGGGAGCCGAATGGCGACGCGGGGGCACGAAGCGAAGCGCGTGACGGGGTAGCATGATTTTATTTGGGTTTATTGTTTCGATGCTTCATACTACCCCGCCCTCATTTCTTCGGGCACCCCTTCATCAGATAGGGGAATTTATATTGCGTCATAGTAGTTCAACATTATTCATTACCAACGCCTACTCGTTAAATACCGCATGCTTTTCTAAATACTCGAATACGCCTTTGAGATTTTGCTTAATATCATTGTCTAAAAAGTGTATTACCGTAAGCCCTAAATCCTCTAAATATTTATGCCTGACCGCATCGTATTCTGCTTTTTCGGAATGGCTTTCGCCGTCTATCTCAACGACCAGCTTCATTTTGGCGCAATAAAAGTCCACGATATAATTTCCGATTACTTTTTGACGGTCAAAGTCCAAACCTTTATACTGTCTGTCTTTTACCGCGCACCAAAATATTACTTCCGATAAATTGCCGGCTTTCCGCAGTTTAGCTGCCAACGGTTTCAGTTTTGGGTTATATGGCAATTGATTCATACTACCCCGCCCTCATTCTTCGGGCATTTTGCGTATCCTTATAATAATTCCCCTTCAAGATGAAGGGGTGGCACGAACGAGGTACGAGTGAGTGACGGGGTAGCATGATTTTATTTGGGTTTATTGTTTCGTTATTTCATACTACCCCGCCCTTGGCTTGCTCGCTCCTCGCTAGCCTCGGGCACCCCTTCATCAGATAGGGGAATTATACTAAATTCTCTATCCAAATGGCGTATAGCGTTGTGCCGTTGGGGGCGGAATTGACGTTTGCCGCGGTATAAGCCGCCGTTGTACCGCCCTCCGTGGTTGCCCAGCCGCCGAAAGTATAGCCCGCGCGGTAAGGCGCGGAAATTCCGTTTTGGGCGGCGGGGTTAGAGATGCTGTCCGCGGCTTTAGTAAACGAAACTGCATACGTTTTGTCCGGCGATAGAGTGACGCCCCAAATCACAGGGCGGTTTGGATAGTTCCAAGAGCTATGCCAACCGCTTGGCCGGGTTTGCTCTTGCATTGCAGTGTAGATTGTTAAGTTTGAACAGTTTGTAAACACGCTACTACCAATGCTAGTTACGTTGTCAGAGATAGTTATGCTCCTTAAGTACGTGCAATGAGCAAACGCACCTTCACCGATGCTGGTTACGCTGTCAGGGATTGTTATGCGAAGTATTAAACTCGCACAAGAATCAAATGTACGTCTTTCGATACTCATAACACCGTTGGGAATTCTTATTGTCGCTAAATTGCTGCAGTTATAAAACGCAGTTTCACCAATACTGGTTACGCTGTCGGGGATTATTATGCTAAATAAACCCGTACAATTCAAAAACGCACTCACCCCAATACTTCTAACGCCGTCTGGAATTGTTATGCTTGTTAAGCCCGTGCATCCATTAAACGCATAATTGCCGATACTAGTAACATAATTCGGAATAATGCTGGTCTTGATACCTACAACTAAAACATTATCCTGTATCCTAATTATACAGTTGCCATCACTTTTATACACTTTATTTTCACTTGAAACAATTATACCTGTTAAGCCTGCACAATGACTAAATACATTATCACTAATACTGGTTACGCTGTCAGGAATTGTGATGCTTGTTAAGCTTGTGCAACGATAAAATGCCGAATCGCCGATACTGGTTACGCTGTCAGGAATTGTGATACTTGTTAAGCGTATGCATTCAAAAAACGCACCCACTCCGATACTTCTTACACTATCGGGGATAGTAACGTTTATTAAGCTTCTGCAATCCCTAAACGCGTAATCTCGAATATTCGTTATGTTATTTCCGATTATTACGCTCGTTAAATAATTATCAAAATTGGATGGATTTATTGCAGGATTATAGTGCCAAGTTATTGATAAACTTGTTATAACATTTGAGCAGTAACGGAAAGCATCCGCACCGACAGTCCTTACGCTATCGGGGATTGTTATGCTTACTAACGCTGTGCAAGAGTAAAACGCCGAATTGCCGATACTGGTTACGCTGTTAGGGATTGTGATGTCGGTCATATTCGAAAAATTGTAAAAGCCACGGCCAGTTATTTCGGTGACAGATAATCTGTTAAATCTAGAAGGAATTACTATGTGAGCACCGCTTGCCGTTCCTCTTGATACCGAATATGCCGTATTACTGTTAATAAGCGCAAAGGCAAGACCTGCTGTACCAGTGGCGTAAGCAGGACGAGTCCCGTCGGTTTCTTCGCAACGGGTACAAGTTTTTGTTTCCACACCGTCGGCTGCCTCGGTAGGCGGCATTGTAACCAACCATTCCCAACTATGCGCATGAACAAAAGTCGCAGTCAAAGTGATGTTTGCCGTTAACGTAAAGGTGTAGGGGTTTTGCGTGCTTTTTTGCGTTTCGCCCTCAAACCATGCGGCAAACTCTTTGTCGTCCGGGACAGTTGCCGCTACGGTGACTTGCGCATCTTTGTTGAATGTGCCGTTTGCGCCGCCGCCTTGAACCGTGCCGTTTACTACCGTCACCGTATATTGTACGGGGTCTGTATTGCCGCCGGAAGCATCTTTAAAAGTTGCCGTTAAAGTAATGTCTTTGGTTAAGGTGAAGGTATAGGGATTTTGCGTGCTTTTTTGCGTTTCGCCCTCGAGCCACGCGACAAACTCCTTGCCGCTTGGAATGGTTGCCGTTACGGTTATTTGCGTGTCTTTGTCAAATGTGCCGCTTGTTCCGCCGCCCTGCACCGTGCCGCCGACTACCGTTACCGTACATTGTACGGGGTCTGTAACACCGCCGGGAGCATCCTTAAAGGTTGCGGTCAAGGTGATATTTTTGGTTATCGTGAAGGTATAGGGATTTTGCGTGCTTACTTGCGTTTCGCCCTCGAGCCACGCGACAAATTCCTTGCCGCCCGGGATCGTCGCTGTTACGGTGACTTGCGTGCCGCCCTTAAAAGCGCCGCCGCCCGTGCCGTTTTCTACGGCTACGGTGAACTCCTTTTTACCGCCGCCAACGCAAGCCGCAAACGCCAACGCGCATAAAGCCGCGATGATGCAGATTATAAGTAGTTTAGAAAGTTTTTTCATATATTTTTTTGGCTCCTTGGACTGTTCTGGAACTTATTTTTATTCCCCTTCAAGATGAAGGGGTGGCACGAACGAGGAACGAGTGAGTGACGGGGTAGTATGATTTAATCAAAGTTCTTCGTTAAGTAAGTCATACTATCCCGCCCTCATTCTTCGGGCACCCCTTCATCTTGAAGGGGAATATTATATGGACACGAAAACTACCCCGCCCGTTTCCGCTCATTCTCCGCTACAACGGGCACCCCTTCACAGATAGGGGAATATTTCTTAGGCAATTGTTTTGAGGTTTTCAAACAGTCTAATATTCAAATTACAAATGCGGACTGATTCTAATTCTTAACCTTAATTTATATTTTATATTTCATATTTTATATTTGATTTATATCGCTTGTAACACCGTAATCGCCGTGACATTCACAATATCCTCTACGCTGCAGCCGCGCGAGAGGTCATTTAAGGGCTTATTGAAGCCCTGGCATATGGGGCCGATGGCTTGCGCGCCGCCGAGCCGCTCCGCCAGCTTATACCCGATATTGCCCGATTGGAGGTCGGGGAAGATAAGGACGTTGGCTTGCCCCGCCACCGCGCTCTCGGGCGCCTTGAGCGCGGCGACCGACGGCTCAAGCGCGGCGTCTAGCTGTAATTCGCCGTCCACGGTCAGCCCGGGCGCGATTTCTTTAAGCTTCGCATATGCCGCCGTTACCTTATCGACCGACGGATGCTTTGCCGAGCCTTTGGTCGAAAACGACAACAGCGCGACGCGGGGTTCGGGGATTTGCGCAATCGCTTTGGCGCTGTGCGTCGACGCGATGGCGATGTCCGCCAGCTGCTCCGCCGTCGGGTCGATGTTTACGGCGCAATCGCCAAATACCAGCACGCCGTTTTGGCCGTATTTGGGCTCGGATAATACTATCACAAAGCAGCTCGACACGGTGCTGATGCCGGGCGCGGTTTTAATGATTTGCAGCCCGGGGCGCAGCATATCGCCCGTCGCGTGGCGCGCGCCGCCCACCATGCCGTCCGCTTCGCCCGCTTTAACCATCAAAACGCCGAAATACATCTCGTCGCGCGCCAGTTTTTCCGCTTCCTCTCTCGTCATGCCTTTCGATTTTCTAAGCTCGTATAATAAATTCGCATACGGCGCGATATCCACGGACTTGGGGTCAACAATCGAAATGCCGGTTAAACTTGCCTCGGGGCAAAGCGCTTGAATTTCAGCCTTATTCCCGAGCAGCGTTACCGTTGCGACGCCTTCCTTGGCGATGATTTCCGCGGCGCGCACAACGCGCGCGTCGTTTCCTTCGGGTAAAACTATATGCTTGCCCGCCGCTTTCGCTTTTGTTTTAATTGCTTCTAAAAGGTTCACCTTAAACTTTAACTCCGTTTATCTTTTGGGGCACAACTGTCTTAGACTTGTTTTGTAACCTCCCACGGCGCGTTTAAGCGCATCTTTTCGCCGCTATAAAACCTTCTAAAACAGTTACGCAGCGCTGCTGCGCTTCTTTTTACAAGCTTTTCTATCGGCAAAAATCCGCAGCTTTTTCGGCCATGTTAGGTTATAGAACAAGTCTATTTTATCAAATTATAAAGTTCTTGTAAAGAGTTATGATACAAATTCAAAAACAAAAACAAAAAAGCTTTCAAAAAAAATCAAAAGAGCCGCCCTTTATTAAGACAGCTCTTTTATAATTCATGAGTACAAGTTCTTATATCGTCGGCTTTTGCTAAATCGACGCCAGCGCCGCCCATGTAACCGGCCCGACAATTCCGTCCACCGCAAGCCCTGCGAACAGCTGAAAGGTGCGCACGGCCGTCGTAGTCATCGGCCCGAAAATTCCGTCGACGGCGAGCAGCGGGATAGCGGAATATTTTACGCGGGCTTTATTGAGCATCGTTTGCAGCGTCCGCACACTTTCGCCGCGGCTGCCTTGCCGCAACAAATATCCGGGGTACGGGGGGTTAGGTTCCGGCGGAGGGGGAGGAGGCGGGGGGGGAGGAGGCGTAATTTCCGGCGGGACTTGGCCCTGCACGGTTCTGAAGGCCTCATAAAGCCGCCGCCAGGTATTCGGCCCGATGACGCCGTCTACGCCCAGCCCGAATCTGCGCTGGAACGCCCGTACCGCGTCCGCCGTGCTCGCGCCGAACACGCTGTCCATGAGCGGCGCGGGAATATCGGCATAAAACTGCGCGATATAGTCCAATAAAAACTGCGCGTGAATCACGTCCGCGCCGCGGCTGCCCTGACGGATGACAACCGTAGGCGGGGTAGGGCTCAACCCGATGCGCTCGCCCTCGCCGCCGAGCTCGGCAAGCTTGGTGACGGCGGTAAAAACCTGCGAGATTTTGTTCCATGTGCTGCGCCCGGCAATACCGTCCTGCACCAGATTAAACGACCGCTGGAAGGCGCGCACCGCGGCCTGCGTATCCGCGCCGAAATAGCCGTTCGGGCTGTTGACGGGGGGAATCAGCGGAAAATTCGCCCGGATGCGGTTTAATTGGAGCTGCATTCTGCGCACCGCCGCGCCCGAAGAGCCGAGCGTCAAAGCGGTTCCCGGAAAGGACTCCGGCACGTCGCCCGAGGGAGCGGTTACGAGCTGCAAATCGCGCGGATAGTAGTTGTGCAGGATTTGGAGCGGCGTTAACCCGCGGTTCGCGAGCGTTACCGTTCCCCATTGCGAGAGGCCCTTGCAGGTCGCCGTCGTGCCGTTGCAGTATTCCGTAAAATAGGGGTTGCGGAAGCCCTCGCGCCGCGCGTACACGTTAAAAATGCCGTCTACGATTTGGCTGATGTTTTGGAAAATCTGGCCGCCGTGCACATAATACTGATCGACGGTCGTCGAATTGGTGATGTCATAGGGGAAGCCGCGCGCGCGGTACCATTCGGTATAAACGCGGTTCAGCGCGAAAGAGACGATGCAATGCACGTTGGCGATAATCGAATTCGTCGACCACGTCGGATAAATTTCGTGGCTCGTGACGTTTTTGACATAATCCATGAACCGCACGCGCACATTTTGCGCCGCGGTATTGCCGGGCGTTCCGAGATGTACCGTTATGTAATTCGGGGCTACCACCGAGGCAAGCACGTGGGGCTGCGGCGTAAGAAATGTTCCGCGCTCTTCGCTTGGGAACACTCGGGGCGGCGGAATGAACCCGTTTCGCCCCGTAAGAGCCGCGCCGCCCGCCGGCTCGTCCGGCGGTGCGGCCTGCAATTGCGGCGGCGTAGGCAGCGCGGCGAGCGGCGGCGGCATGGCAATCGTCCGTTCTATATCCTCTCCCGGCAAGGCGGGCTCTAAATTAACGGGCAAAATCGTTTCCTGGCCGTCAAAAATATGTACGTCGACGTAATTGACCGATATAAATCCGGGCTTTCCTACCCAAACGTCGTAATTGGCGTAGGGGCGCAAATTAGGATTCGGCGCTAAGGTGAGCGACGCGGGCGCGGTTTCTAACGTATAAATCCCGCTTTCTCCGTTTTCGTTCGTCACTCCGCTATATAAAATCGACCCTTGCTTGTCTTTAATCGCATACGAAACGCCTCCTTGCGGAATCGTTCCGTCCCCGGTGGTGACAAAAAGCTTTAAAGTTCCTTGCGGCATATGTATATAAATCCTCCTTTGTTCAAGATATGAAACAAGGGAGGATTCGGTGAATGGCGGGCATTCGGATAATTTATGCCTTAATCTCCGGCACTCGTGTCCAACACTTAGATTGCGGACATTTAAGCGGAAGAGTAATAGCTAAGATAAATACCGAAAAACAGCCGAATGGTTAAGCTCCGCCTTTACCCCGTGATGGATGGTAATGCCAAAGCCCTCTTTTTGAAAAGAGATAAGCTTAAGCTCGTTAAAAACGGCGAGGGCGGCGATAAGCCCGGTTGCCGTAATATCGGGATTCCCGCTTTTTAAGGCGCGGAAATAATCGAATACGTTAACCGATTTGAGCCCGGCGTTGCGTTTTAAAAGCTCGTAATACCGCCCGAATGCGGCGCGCGAGAGGTCGACGCCCTTAAAAAACTCCGCCTCGTTGTTGGTAACCGGCAAAAATATTTTCGCCCTTGTATATCGGTTGAGATAGGGTATAAGCCCGGTTCCTACCGGCGAGTCCAAAAAAATAATTTTTCCGTAATTCGCAAGATCCAACGCGCCGTCAAAAATCGGGCTGACCGTAATGCGCGTCAGGTTATTGCCGATCGTCGAATACATGAACTCATGGTGCAAATATTTCGGCGCGTGCTTACCGATAAATTTATGGTAGGTGTCCGCGCAGCCCGCGATAAACAGCGTACCGTATAGCTTATGGTCAATCAGCTCCGCAAGCCGGCTCGGCGCATAAAATTCGTAGACAGGCTCGGATATTTTTTTCATCGAAATGTTTTTGAAATAATTGGCGCGCGCGATTTCGTCGTCTATGTACAGTTTTTCGGGCGCGACGCCTTTTAGCACCGCCTTGACGCTCTCTTTTTTGCCGAACGTACTGACGGAAATTTCCAAAGCCAGCTCTTTTTGGGCGTCCCCCCATAAAAACTGGTTTTGAGGATAATGATTAAACGCTAAAACAGTCAGGCCGCTTTGCAGGGTTATAGAAGTATGGCGGTAGTTGCTTTTACACGGCGCGGTCGATAATTCCTGCGCGACGCATCGAAAAACCGGCCGCGGGTTTGAATTGCCGACGGGCTCAAACCGTTCCAAATCCTTTGCAAACTCCAAGCAAATATCTTCTTCGCGGATGTCGATATCATACTCGAGCGCCGGTAAAAAATAATCGTCCGAAATCAGCGTGAGCAGCTCGTTGACGCGTTTTTTAAACGCGCCGATGTTTTCCTCTACAATGGAAAAGCCGGCCGCTTGGCTGTGCCCGCCGAATTCGAGCAGCAGGTCGAAGCAGAAACCGAGGAGCTGATAAATATTTATATTGCCGAACGAACGGCAGGTTCCCTTGTAATGCGCGCCGGCGTTAACCATGATAAACGCGGGTCGCTTATATTCCCCCGCGATACGCGCCGCTAAGATGCCGGTAATGCCTTTTTCCCACGACTTATGCGACAGCACGACGGCGCGGGCGTCGGTTAAATCGTCGTTCCGCAAAACGGCGACGGCTTCCTCATACATTTCCTCGCTTAACGCTTTACGTTTTAGGTTGTCCGCGTTAATTTCGGCGATAATTTCAGCAATCCGTTGCGCGTCGGCAATCGTCAATAATTCAAACGCGCGGTATGCGTCGCCCATTCTTCCGGCCGCGTTGATGCGCGGCGCGATTTTATACGCGATATCGCTGCTTGAAAAGCCGAACAAAAGCTCTTGGTCTTTTAGAAGCGCGATAAGGCCGGGCGAGCGCAGGTTCTCACTTTTCAGCCCAAGCTGGACGATGAGCCGGTTTTCGTCCAACAGCGGAACCAAATCGGCGACGGTGGCAAGCGCCGCTAAGTCCACATACTGCATAGCGGCTTCCGCGCCCCCTAAAGCCATCACCAGCTTTAGCGCGACGCCCGCGCCGCACAGGTTTTTAACAGGGTAAGCGCAATCGGCTTGCTTTGGGTTAATGACGATGCATTCCGGCGGCCCTTCCTCGGAAACCTCGTGATGGTCCGTAACAATGATATCGACGCCGAGATCCAGACAATGCGATACCTCCGCGTTGCCCGATATTCCGCAGTCGCACGTTATGATAAGCCCCGGCTCCGCGGTTTCGATAAGGCGTTCGAGCGTTTCGACGGATAGCCCGTAGCCTTCGCCCGAACGGGACGGAATATGCGGCAAAACTTTTAGCCCGCGCGCAACGAGGTATAACGTTATTATCGCGGCCGCGCAAACCCCGTCCGCGTCGTAGTCGCCGTATACGATGACATTTTCGCGGCGGTTGACCGCTTCCTCGATACGCTTTACCGCTTCCGTCATCCCTTTCATTAAAAACGGGTCGTAGAAATCATTTTTTTCGGGCGTCAAAAATTTTCGGATGCTTTGCTCGTCACAAAACCCGCGCGAAAACAAAAGCTCCGCCGTCTTAGGGTGCAAGCCTAAATTTTTGCCGATCCCTGCCGCCGCGTTTTCGTCGGCCGGCGCGGTATTGCGTTTGGTAAACCGAAAGTTCATGATGCGACTAATACTATTTAGTCGCAAGTTTAACACTTTTATTACGGCATCTTTTTGGCAAAATTACGATTTTTTTGTTTTGTACGTAGCTCTACCTACGCCCAAACCAAAAGAAATCGAAATTTTCCTCGAAAATCTGCTCGTAAAAAAATATCAAATTTGCGACTAAATAGTATAAATAGTATAAAAAACAAGCCCTCTTGTTTAGAAGGCTCGCTTTTACGGGTTAATTATTTTTTACGAGCGCGGACTTAACGTTCGGTTCTACGGCTTCTCTTTTGTCGCGCTTGAACCACCGCGTTTTCCACATATACCAAACGGAAGGCAAGATTGTAAGCGACGAATAGGTTCCCGCAATTAAGCCCACCGCGATGGGCAACGCGAACACCCGGATCGACGTTCCGCTGAGAAAAACAATCATTAACAGCGGAATCAGCGTGGTGATGGTGGTATTCAACGAACGGACGAGCGTATCGCGCACGGATTCGTTAGCTATCTTGGCAGGGTCGTATTTTGCGCCCGCGTACGGCTTAATTTTATCGCGGACGCGGTCGAACAGGATAATCGTATTGTTAATCGAGTAGCCGAGCAAGGTTATAAACGCCGCGATAAACGTAACGCCGATTTCGATGTTGCACATGACCATAAAGCCGACCATGATTAATAGGTCGTGCGCCAGCGCGATAATCGCCGAAACGCCCATCGAAACCTCAAACCGGAACGCGATATATACCAACATCAAGGTAAGCGCCAACGCGACCGCTAAAAACGCATTCACCAAATATTCGGCGCTCATGACGGCGTCGGTGGTGTTACCTATTCCGACCTGGCCGGAATATGCGTCGGACACCGTTAAAAACTGCATTACGGTATCCGCCGGGGCGTTCGTTTCTACGATAAGGATATTGCCGGCTGTCCCTTCCGATATGCCGGCCGTTACGCCGAGCGCCACCGCTTGCTCCCGCATGATATTTATTTGGGCTTGCGTAACCGGATCCGTGTATGTGGCGGTAAACTCGCCGGAAGATTTCGGCAATACCGATATCGGCATAATGACGAACAATTTATCCAGCTCTTCCTTGAACCGTTCGTTCACCTCGTCCATGTCCGCGCCGCGAATGGCTTTATAACGGATTAAAATCGAAGCGTCGGCTCCCTCGCCCTGATTGATGAACGACGCTATCGTTAAGCCGTACGGGTCTCCGCCCTCTGACGGCGCGAGCTCTCCCGCGATTTCCCCGATCTGTTGGCGGTACGTTTCGGCAGTTTCGTCGGTAAGCTTCGTCCCGAGCCCTAAGGTCATCGAATACCCGCCGGCAAAATCCATCGAAAGATTGAGAGGGGAGCCGTGGAGTAAGCCCCAAATAATCCCGAACGCGAATGCTAACGCCATGATAGCGGAAGGGATGATAAACCACATCTTTCGTTTTTCGACAATTTTATAATCTCTTGCTAATAGATTAGGCAGTTTCATGCGCAAGCCCTCCTTTTTTGGCGGCTTCTTTCTCTTCTTTTTGCTTTTGCTTTTCCGCCTCTAATATCGCGTCGGCTTCTAAAATCATAACGTCCGTTTTATCTGCGGAGAGCGACTCAAAGCCCGCGCCGCGCTTAAGATTATACAACCTTGCGCTTGTCATATTGATGCCCAGCATCCATTTTACAAAGAAATTAATAACGACCAGATTGGTAAACATCGCGAGCGCGATACCGACTAGCAGGGTTAACGCAAAGCTTTGGATGGGGCCCGTCCCGTAAATTAAAAGGGCGACCGCGGCGATGACCGTCGTAGTGTTGGCGTCAAAAACCGGCCGGAAGCCTTTTTTCAAGCCCGCGTACGACGCCGCCTTAATGGACTTGCCGTTTCGGTATTCGTCCTTAATGCGCTCGAACATAATGATATTGCCGTCGAGCGACATACCGATACTTAAGATGATACCGGCGATACCGGGCAGGGTGAGTTGAACCCACGGCAGCGCGGCGAGGAAAAACAGCATCAATACGATATAGGCAAGCAAAGCGATGGACGATAGCACGCCGTAAGCCCGATAGAACCAGCACATAAACGCCATAATCAGGATAACGCCGATAATGCCCGCGATTAAGCCGAATTTGAGCGCGTCCGCGCCGAGCGTCGCCGGGATAATGCTGCTTTCTAACAGCTTTAATTTTACTTCGAATTGACCCGACGCGATTTGATCCGCTAAGCCTTGCGCGCTTTCCTGGCTACCCATATTGGTAATAATCGCGCGGCCGTTGGCAATCGTCGCGTTGATGGTCGGCGCGGAAATCGTCTGCTCTTCGCCGCCGACGATGGTTACGATAGAAATGCGTTTGCCGTGATTTTCGGGAGCCGTAGCTTCGGCAAACCGCCGCGCCCCCTCGGAATCAAGGTTTAAGCTAACGGCATATCCGCCGCTGTCGCTATCCCAAACCGCGCGCGCCAGCGTAACATTGGTGCCCGATAATACTTGGTTGCCGTTTTCATCGATAAACTTCAGCTCGGCCGGCATTCCGATTAAATCCAAAAGCCTGCCGGGATTCTCTACGTCCGGAACTTCGACGCGTAAGCGGTTCGAACCCTCGCGCACCACGGTAGCTTCCGCAAAGCCCTTGCCGACCAGCATCGTTTGAAGGCGCGCGCGCGTGCCTTCCATACTGGTATTGATGTCTACGGTGGTCCCTTCTTTTTCGTCCGCTTGGTAAACCGCGAAAACGCCGCCTTTTAAATCCAAGCCGAGCTTAATCGTCGACCCGAAGGATTTTAGGTTTGTGAGTCCGAACGGAATGGTTACAAAACACAAAACAAGGCCGATTATTATGAATACGCCAACGATCGAGAATTTTGTAATTGACGACCTTTTTCTCATGGAATGCAGAGGTTCTCCTTTTGTTTGAATCAAATTTAAGATATTATTATTAAGAAGTCGTTAAATTATAAATTGCGAATGGGATTTGCTACATTCCCGCAAACAACAGCCTACAGTATATAACAAACCGGGGCGGTTCGTCAAACGATTTACGGGTTCAATTAAAACTTATAACGTAAAACTCACACAATTTTTATCCGAAGCTTTCAATCGCGTATATCGCCAAGGCGCATTCAATCCGCTTTTTCATGATCGCGCAGGAAATCTCATGCGGCGCGCAAAGCCTCCCGTTCAATTTAACGGCCGCCGCCGCGCACCCGCCGCTGCAGTAATATTTAGCCCAGCACTCCTTGCAGGTTTTTTTGGCTGAGACGTGATTTAAATTGCCGAACTTTAACGGGATTTCTTTTTCATACCGGCCGGTTAAAACGTTTCCGATTAAGAAAGCGCGGTTGCCGGCGAATTGATGGCACGGATAAATATTGCCGTCCGGCGTCACCGCGACGTATTCGCAGCCCGCGCCGCAGCTTTTGAGGCGTTTTTGCTCGCACGGGCCGTTGTAAATATCCATCATAAAATGGAAAAACGTAAACCAATCGCCGCGCGCCCGACGCGCCAGGTATTCCGCCGCCAGCCTTTCATATTCGGCGCGCACCGCTTCTAAATCGCTTTCTTTGATTGCCAGCGGGTGGTGGGCGGGCAACACGGCGGGCTCGAGAGAAACGCTGTCAAAGCCGCAATCGCGCAAGTAAAGAGCGTCTTTTGCAAAATCCAAATTGCTTGCGGTGAACGTCCCCCGGACGTAATAGGGCTTTTCGCCGCGGGTTTTTATAAACTTTAGCGCGTTTGTTTTGGCAAGCCCGAACGAATCCGCGCCGGCAAGCGTCTTGCGCACGGAATTATGGACGTTTTCGCGCCCGTCTATACTTAACACGACGTTGTCCATTTCGCGGTTAAAAAAATGGGCGGCTCCGTCGTTTAAAAGCAGCGCGTTGGTCGTAATGGTAAAACGGAAGCGCTTACGGTGTTTTTTTTCTGAGGAACGCGCGTACGCGACGGCGCCCTGCACGGCGCTTAAGTTCAGCAGCGGCTCGCCGCCGAAAAAATCCACTTCGAGGTTTTGAACGCTCCCGGATTTTTCAATCAAAAAGTCAATTGCCGCTATGGCGGTTTCCAGGGGCATATTTTCGGCTTTCTCGCCGTAAGCGCCGCCGTCCGCAAAGCAGTACGCGCACTTTAAATTGCACCGGTGGCTGATGTTTAAGCATAAGGACTTAATAATTCCGGTATATTCCGGCGGGTCGGCGGCGGGCGGGTCGGAAAACAATACGCATTCGCGTATCAACGCGTCTATTTCGCGGGTCGCTTCCTGAATTTCCTTGTCCGGGAAACACGAAAATTCCCCCGCCGGGCTTTGGACGGGAGAATTCCGCGATTCGATTAATTTTTGCGTCAGCTCGTCCGTTTCAAAAAACGAGCCGCTTTCCGTATCAACCGTAAAGCGGCGGCCGAGGCACTGAAACGTATGTACCATAATTTTTAGTGAAAAATGAAAATGAAAAAAAGAAATAAGCCTACTTCTTTATAGGTTTGTTTTTCTCGCACGATTGGTTGCCGACCGTACAGCTGGTTTTGCACGCGGACTGGCAGGATGCCGGGCATTCGCCGCAGCCGGTGCCGGAACCTCTCTTAATGGTGTTCTGCGCGATAATTTTGATGTGTTTCATAGAAACGCTCCTTTTGAATGAAGAATGCGGAAACGGAGTCCCCTTTGTTATTCCAAGGCTATTATATAAAAAATAAATGAAAAAATCAAGCGAAATATATAGGCATAATTAAAATTTGGCGGCAAGCTCTGCTACGAACGCGCGCAAAGCGTCCAAAAACGCGGGGGTTTCGGACGCGATGGCATCCACCTTTCCTTCCCGCGCGGCCAATTCCAGTTTAGCGGCCGCGTCGGCCAAGTCCGTTTTACCGATACCGGCAAGCGCGCCCTTCATGCCGTGGACGTGGAGGAGGTAGGCGCGCATATTGTCCGCGTCGCGGAAATTATTCTTTTCGTATACGACGTCCAACGCGGCTAAGGATTTGATTGCGTCGCGTGAGAAAATTTCGGCAAAGCGCAGGCTGATGGAAAATCCAGGCTTTGGCGCGGGAGCGGGAAAAACTTCCTTTCCCACTTTCTCATTGCTGCGTACCGCTATATGTAATCCAACAGGCTGTTTATCCCGTATCAGCTTATTCAATACGGCGTTTAATTGGCGGATGTCGATGGGCTTGGAGATATAGTCGTCAAAACCGCTCCCTAAGAATATATCCGCTTGGCCTACCACGGCGTTTGCCGTCAACGCCACGATGGATTGCTTATACCCGAGCGCCCGGATGGCTTTGGTCGCTTCGATACCGTCCATCCCGGGCATCATGTGATCCATAAAGATGATGTCGTATTGCTTGCCTTTTTTAATTTTTTCAATTGCGGAAAATCCGCTGTTCGCCGAGTCTATGCGCAGCTTATAAGGCGCCAACAGCCCCTTGGCGACGTAGATATTTGTATCCACGTCGTCGACAATTAAGACGCTGCCGTAAGGCATCGGCTCCCGCGTAATCTGAACGCGTTTCATTTGTGCGTTGTTCGACGAGCGGAATTCGTGCAAGTTTTCGGTTAATTCCCTGCCCAGCACATCGGAACCGATTTTTGCCTGCGGCAGACGGACGGTAAAGACGGAGCCTTTCATAGGCTCGCTTTCCACCAAAATTTCTCCGCGCATGAGCAGCACCAGGTTGCGCGTAATGCTCATGCCCAGCCCCGTTCCCTCGGTGGTGCGGTTCGCGTCGGTATTAAAACGGGAGTATTCGTCGAACAGCGTGGCGATTTGCTCCTTCGTCATGCCTTGCCCGGTATCGCTAATGCGGAAAACCAGCATATCCTCCCGGTCGCTGCCCTCGATCGATTTCGTTGAAACGGACAGCTTCACCGTACCCTCCGCCGTATATTTAAAGGCGTTGGATAAGATATTATTCAGGATTTGTTTGACGCGCAGCTCGTCCCCTAATAAAACGGCCGGCGTATTTTCGTCCACGGAAAGCTCAAATTCTATGGGCTTAGAGCCGATCCGCATCATGTTTAATTGCGTCGTATCGCTGATGAGGCTTGCGGTTTCATATTTGCCGACCGACAGCTCCAATTTGCCCGCCTCGATTTTGGAAAGGTCTAAAATATCGTTGATGATGCCGAGCAGCATATCGCTCGAAGCGTAAATCTTTCCGAGCGCTTCCTTTACGCTTTCCGGAAGCGCGTCGTTTTGGAGTTGAATATCGGTAATGCCTATAATCGCGTTCATCGGCGTGCGTATTTCATGGCTCATCGCGCTTAAGAACGAGCTTTTCGCTTTACTTGCCGCTTCCGCCTCTATACGCTGGCGCTGGGTATCCAGCAGGATGCTTTTAGTTTCGGTGATATCCATAATCGCTCCGGCGATTCGGATAGCGTTGCCGTCCTTGTCGCGGATGGTTTCGCCGGTCGCGTGAAAATAAGCGCTTTCGCCGTTTCTCTTCAGCATCCGGAATTCGGCGTCATACGGTGTTTTGCCGGTTTTATCCGATAAATGCTTTGCGATAGATTCAATCGCGCCGCTTTTATCGTCGGGATGCAGCCGGTCGGCCCAGCTTTCGAAGACATTGGGGAAATCAGTCTCGTCGGCGTATCCCAGCATATACCTGAATTCGTCTGACCAGGAGAAAACATTTGCCGGATTGGACGGATTATTATCCACAATCACGACGTCCCATAAGCCGATTTTGGTCGCTTTGACAGCCGCGTTCAATTTGGTAAGCTGCAGTTCGTTCTTTTCATGCGCGCGGGCCAGCTCCGCTTCCCGCTGCCGGATATCGGTCAGGTCGAAAACATAGCCGACGACGGCGAAGCTTCCCTCATAGGGAATCCTTTTCAGCTCCATACTCAGATTGCGTTCTATGCCGCCCATACGGATGACGGTATCGAATTTTGCGTAGCCTGTTCTTGCGGTGGCGATCAGCCGCTCGGCCATCGAGACGGAGGGCTGCCCGTTCGGCTGAAAGGCCGGTATGCTTTTTACCATGCGTTCGACAAATCCGGCGAGCATTTCTTCTTTGGATGCGAACCCCATAAAACTCACCGCCGCGGGATTGCAGTCGACTACTTTAAAGTTGGAGTCAAACAGGATATTGATTTGGGGGTTCGATTCAAACATGGCGGATGTAGTAACCTGCGCGATCTTAAGCCCCCGGGCGGCCGCCTCCGATTTTTCAAGAGCGGCCTCTAATTCCTGCTGGAGCCTTAAGGTCTCCGTCATATCGTCGGTATGCCCCATCACCCCGGTTACGGTGCCGTTTTTATCATACATAGGAGCGGTCCGCGAATGGAACAGTTTGCCGCCGATTTGAGAAACCCAGTCCTGCGGCCCCTCGGAAAATGTTTTCTCCGTATGCTCAAGGATGTCTAAATGCCGGTTTTTTTGGCGCGCCGCCTCCAAGCTTTTCCCTTCCAAAAAATCCGAAGTAACTCCGATAGTTTTTAAATATTGCCCGTCAAACATCGTAATAATACGATCACGGTTCACGCTCCATATAACGCCGGAATAATTGGCGGCGACGGCTTTAAAGCGCGCGGCGGCGTCGCTTAGCCTTTGCATCATGCACTTTTGCTCTCTTAAATCCCTAATATATGCCGCGATTAAACCGTCTGTATGGTCAACGGGGAGCAAGGTTATCTCGCAAGGGATTAACTCGCCGTCCTTTGACCGGTGCGTCCACTCAAAGCGTTGGGCGCCTTCTCCGAGTACCTTTTGAATATATATGGCGCCTGCGTCCTTAGAACTCCGCCCGTCCGGCTGAATTTCCGGCGAAAAATCATAGAACCTCTCTAAAAACTCTTGTTTATCGGCCAGCTTAAAAAGATTGACCGTCGCCTGGTTGCAGTGGACGATTTCTCCGTTCCTATTCCACAAATGCACGCCGAAAGGCGCGGCGTCCAAAATGCTTTGCATATCAATTTTTATATGCAGATTGGGTTCGCTCATTTTTGCTGTTCCTCCATAAATATATTATAAACGCCGTCACGCGGTTTGTCAAGCGGGCGCAAGTCAATACGTAAATTCTCAGGTTAAGTTCCACAGTGTACCCCGTGGTAGAAGTTAGTATGGCAAGTGGAAATTAGGTTAAGAACAAAATGACTATAAAGCGGCCGATTACCAAGACAAGAAAGGAAACT
>Ga0123353_10004888_pt1 | contig 17428 bp, 13 predicted proteins | sample TergutLab28metaG_3_FD_92763 | JGI IMG/M metagenome (GOLD analysis project Ga0123353, IMG submission 92763) | Labiotermes labralis P3 segment gut microbial communities from Petit-Saut dam, French Guiana - Lab288 P3 | ecosystem: Host-associated > Arthropoda: Insects > Digestive system > Gut ...
CACAAAGGGGCACAAAGGTTCTTCACAAAGAACACAAAGCATTGTTAAACAAGATATTATCTTTGTGTTCCTTTGTGTTTCCTTTGTGTTCTTAGTGGTTAAAAATACTTTTGAGACAGCCTCCTTTGCAATCGGTGTAACACCCCTGATGGGACGTACGGGTTACAAACCCGCACGAGCGATGGTTTTCCCGCCCGCGCCATCCCGCTCGCGCCGATTTATAATCGGTGCAGCCCATTGTAGAGACGGGGCGCGCCCCGTCTCTACATTTCAATTCCATCTTTTTCTGTCTATTTTTAAAAAATAAAAACTAAAAAAGGTTTGCATATTAAAAATATGCGTATATTTGCCCTCTTAATTTATGGAAGATATTGTATTAATTTAATAACCCAAATTTTATTTTTTATGAACAGATTTTTTACGAAAATTGTTTGCACAGTGCTTATAAGCATGCTGTGTGTGTGGAGCGTAAACGCTCAAGATTCGAAAAGAGAACGAAGAGTATCGGGATCTTTTTCCGAACAAAACCTGCCGCCGGGTGATAATGGCGTTAAAAAAGGTGCTTCTGTTACTTGTAACGGACCATCGGAAGCAATGAAGGCGATAGCCGAAAAAACGGGCAAAATGCCTGAAAAACTGAAAGTGGAACCTCCCGACAGAGGAAAACACGGGCAAACGTCCGAAGAAAGAGCGCGCAAGATGGAAGAAAAACCAATCATGCGAGGTCCTACCTCAACGGCTTATGGCTGTAACAGTTACTATGGTACATCTGTATCGTTCCCGTTGAATGACACATACGCACAGACCTCATTTGGAAACTATTGGAACTTCACCCCGAGTGGTGGCGAGTGGATCAACGGCAAATGGTATTGTGTTTCTTTCTACGATAACAATATTTATCAAATAAACCCAACCACCGGTGTAACTACGGTTGTCGCAACACACTCCGCTTCGTCTGCCATTGGAATGGGCTATAATCCGGTGGATGGACAAGTATATGTAGTATCATACTATGGCTACGTGTATAGAGGGAGTATTGCTGCCGGCGTTCATGAAGACCTTGGGTATTTACCGTACGTTCCGTATGTTACAGATGGATATGGCGGACCCATTACCTTTGACAACAACGGACGTTGTTTTATGCTGGATTATAACACGAATAACATTTTAGAGGTAACAATCTACGGTGCGTGGTCAATTTCAACGACTATGCTAATACCATATTATTCACACTATGTATATACAGGTGGTTATTTTCAAGACCTTGCAACAGACCGTGAAACCAATACCGTATATTGGGCTTCTTGTTATTATGATGACTATTGGGGTGATTATTGGGCAGACCTTTATGTGATTGATGCAGACTACTATTATGCGGACTATATAGGCTATTTTGGATACTATCATCAAATAATGGCATTTGCCATTCCGGCGGCGTCTTTTGCCCCTGCCGACCTTGCCGTTGAATATTCGGAAGATTGCAACACGGCAACTTTGACATGGACTGCGCCGAGCACATCCGGGCAAACTTTCTCCTACACAGGCGCAGTACAACCCGTAGAATTGCAACCCGGAACTTACACAATAGAGTGCTGGGGCGCAGAAGGCGGCGGCGCGTATGGTGGTAAAGGAGGTTATTCAAAAGGAACGATCACCGTTACATCGCCCACAACCTATTATGTATATGTAGGTGGAAAAGGAAACTATAACGGCTATAATCAAGGACTGGGCGGCTGGAACGGCGGCGGTAATTCCGGAACTTATACCGGAACCAATTACGGCGCAGGTGGCGGCGGTGGCGGTACCGATATAAGAACCACTCAAAATACAACGTATGCCAATAGAATAATCGTTGCCGGCGGCGGCGGCGGAATGGGAACCAACCTTGGCATCGATCCAAGTATGGCAGGTGGAAATGGCGGCGGCTTAACAGGCGGTGCCGGAAATAACAATGGTACAACGAGTTCTGATCCTGAATCTCACGGTAAAGGCGGTACTCAAACTGCCGGTGGTGCCGGTGGAATTTATGGCACTACAGTAGCCCCGGCAGGTGCCTTTGGAACAGGCGGTTCATCGTCCGCTAACCGTACAGACGGCGGCGGCGGCGGCGGCTGGTATGGCGGCGGTGCAGGTTGCTGGGAAGGCGCAGGCGCAGGCTCCGGATATGTCGGCGGCGTAACCAACGGCACTACCATCAGATACGACCAATCTAACTATGTTGCCAGCCCCGACCAATCAGGAAACGGCTATGTGAAAATAATAGATGAATCCAACACTTGCACTTATAATATATATTGCGATGGCAACCTCGTTGCCGGTCCCATATCAACAACAGAGTACAGCACAAGTGCTTACGACCTCTTAATACCACATATTTGGGAAGTTGCAACAGTTATGAACGGCGAAGAAGTCGGCTCTGATGCCGTAGCGAAAAAGGCTTGCAGATTGACCTGCAGACCCCCCATTGACCTCGCCGTTGAATATTCGGAAGATTGCAACACCGCGCTATTCACTTGGAATGCACCCGAATATCCATGCACAATGGATGTTATTATCTCACAAGTAGTTATGGGCGATGGCTTTAGTTGGTATGTAATGGACGATGCTACCGGAACGCTGCTGATGGGAGGCGGACTGCAAAGCGGATTTGGCGGCACTGTACAAACAGGAACCTTTACAGCGGAATTTTTAGGAACCGCTACCTTTTTTCTGTGGCGTCATGCTTATAGCGATAACGGCGTTGCATTAACCATTGAAGTGAATGACCTGCAAGTACATAGTGTAACCCAATACAATATGAATGTCGGATATTATGATATGAAGAGTTTGTTGTGCGGCGACTGTATAGCCAATGTTGTTATCTCACACGTGCAATGGGGCGATGGCTTTAATTGGTATCTAATGGACGATGCTACCGGTTCGATTCTGATTGGCGGTGGAGGTCAAGTAACCGGATACAATGTACAAACAGGAACATTCTCAACACCGCTTTTAGGAAGTGCTACTTTCTATCTATGGCGTCATCAATATACGGATAACGGCGTTACCTTAACCGTTGATGTAGATGGAGCGCAAGTGCATTATGTATCCCAATACAATATGGGTGTCGGATATTCCAGTACAGCGGTCATCTCCTGCGATGATGCTCCTCCGCCTCCGTGCGAAGCAGAAGCAAAAGTTATTATCACACAAGTTCAATATGGCGATGGTTTTAGTTGGTATTTAATGGACAATGCTACAGGTGCGCTTCTATTGGGAGGCGGATCGCAAAGCGGATTTGGCGGCAATGTAACAGCAGGAACATTTACAACAACGATTACAGAAGCAGGCGCTACGTTCTATCTGTGGCGTCATGCTTATTCGGATAATGGCGTTACATTAACCATTGAAGTGGACGGAGAACAAGTACATAGTGTAAACCAATACAATATGAATGTCGGATATTACAGCCTTGCTTACTTGGTTTGCGATGCCAGCACCAAATACAACGTCTATCTCAACGGCAACCTCATGGCAGGAAAAATTAAGGAAACCTCTTACACCACATCCACACCGAACCTTTTTGTGGAAAACACATGGTCGGTTGCAACAATATGCAACAAAACCGAATCGGGATGGGGAAGCATAACAAAAGACGCTTGTGTAATACTATGCGACCCACCGACAAACCTTGTTGTTGAATATGTCAAAGATTGCTCCATCGCTCAACTCACTTGGGACGACCCACTTGAAAACTTCGGCGGCGCAGTCCACAGCAGTGTCACCACCGCCAACTCAAACAATGGTACCGGTGCTGTTACGGTAGATATAACTGCCGGTTCACTACCCGTTACCATAACAGGCATTTCAACACAGTTTGGCACCACCGGAGCAACGGTTGTTTATATGTATTATAGACCCGGTACTGCCTGCGGCTATGCACAGTCGTCCGCAGGATGGACAAATATAGGTTCAACAGCCATTACTGTTGCAGGAAGTAATACTACCAATAATTATGTTGAATTTCCAACACCCGTTACTATACCGGCAGGTCAAACATACGGGTTCTATTTTGCAGCGCCACTCGCGCCCGGTGGAGCCATTAGATATACTAACGGAACAACCGTTTGCGGCACTTCTACAATCGCTTCAAACGACGACCTGACGCTCAAAGGAGGTCATGGAATAACTTCTGTTACGGCTCCTTTTGTAGGTGGTACAGTATTTTCCGAACGCAATTTTGCCGGAATAGTACATTATGCCATTGACGTCAAACAGTATAACGTTTACATGGACGGCAACAAAGTTGCCGGTCCGGTAACCGGAAATACATATAACTACACAGGACTCGATTTCACCACAGAGCATACATGGGACGTTAGAACAATATGCTACGTTGTTGAATCCGATATTTCTGCAACTGCAACAACACCATCTTATGCACTGTCGGCTCCCGTTGCAACGGCTGCTACCGAAGTAGTGTGTACTTCTTTTGTTGCCAACTGGGGTACCGCCTCAGGTGCAACCGGTTATTTGTTGAGTGTTTATACGATAGTTGAAGGAGAAATAGAATATGTATTAGACGATTTATCGGTAGGAACCGCAACAACATATTTTGTAGATGACGTAATTCCCGGAACAACATACTACTATTATGTTAAATCTGCAAACTTCTGCACAACAAGCACATCCAACGAAATTGAACTTACAACAATACCTACCTTCATTGTCGTTGCAAACACAAGCGGCAACGGAGTCGGCACCTTGACGCCCACTGGAACAGTTTATCTGGAATGTGAAACCGACACCCAAACGTTCAACTTCGAAAGCGATGACTGCTCATACATAGAAGCAGTACTCATCAACGGAGAACCCGATGTGGAAGCCGTTACCGCAGGAACTTATACCTTTACCGGAATAGAGGAAGACCAAACCATAGAAGTTGTTTTCACGATGCTCACCTATACACTTTTCGCCACAGCAGGTCCCAATGGAACCATCGACCCGATGGGAATGACTACGGTATATTGCGGTAGCGACTATACCTTCTACTTCTGGGCTGACACAGACTATGAAATCGCCAACCTCTTGATAGACGGCGTAAGTTCACCCGAATATATCGGCGACGGATACTATACCTTTGAAAATATAACGGGCAACCACACCATCACCGTTACCTTCAAATCGCTGCCTCCGCCTCCGGCACATACCATCATTGCCGGTGCCGACGCAGGTGCCACGATAACACCTTCGGGAGAAATTACGGTTACTCCGGGCGCAATCCAGAAATTTACGTTTGTCGCGAAAAAAGGATACCAAATCACCGAAGTATTGATTGACGATGTAAACGACCCCACAGCCGTAGTTAACGGATTCTATCTCTTTGAAAATGTACAAGACGACCATACTATTTATGTAGTGTGCGAAGCACTTGAAGCAAGCGAATATTGCATCCATACCTCCTACACCTCAGGCGGAACCATATCGCCCAACGGCATGGTTTGCGTACAACCCGGAGCAAGTCCAACTTTCGTAATCACCCCGAAACAAGGCTATAAAATTGACGAAGTTAAAGTAGATGGCATAGTGAACGTGCAAGCAATAATTGATGGAGTCTATACCTTCGACAATGTACAGGAAGAACATACTTTGTATGCATCCTTCACCTACATCTCCATCGAGCAGTTATACATCAACGCTTCGGTAAGCACCGTTGGCGGATCTGTTTCACCGGCAGGAAAAGTAATGGTAACAACCGGCGACGAGCCTTCGTTTACCTTTACCCCGCAAGCAGGTTATCAATTGCAAGATGTATTGGTTGACGGTGTCAGTGTCATCGGCAATGTTGTTGGTAACACCTATACCTTTGCCCCTGTCGTATGCGCACATAACATTGTAGGCAAGTTTGAAAAGATGACCCTCACCATCAACTCTTTCACCGGAACCATCGGCGGAAGCATCTCGCCGGTAGGTGAAAAAGTCGTACCCTACGGCGGCAGCCAAGCCTATACCATCACCGCGCAAACAGGCTTCCTGATTGACGAAGTGTTGATTAACGGAGTGAACAACCCCGCAGCAGTATCGTCCGGAAGATACACCTTCAGCAATGTTACGTCGAACCAAACCATCGAGGCACGTTTCAAATACCGCACCTATCCCATCACGGCAACACAAGCCGCTAACGGATTGATAACACCCGAAGGCACGACCGACGTAAACCACGGCGACGACATTACCTACTATATCATTCCCAACGCAGGCTATATGATTAAAACTGTGATGATTAACGGTAAAAACAACGCCGTCGCCGTCAAAGACGGGTTCTATACCTTCACCAAAGTAACCGCAAAACAAACCATCACCGCAACATTCGCACCGCTCACCGGCACGCTGGCTGACGGCGAAAGTGCTGCCAACGAACTGTCGCTCTATCCGAATCCCACAACCGGAGAGTTGAAAATTGAAAATGGAGAGTTGAAAATTGAAAATATTGAGATTTACGACATCTTGGGTAAAAAAGTGATGGAATATAAAGTTGAAAACGAAGTTTCGTACAAGATAGATATGACCGTACTACCGGCTGGCATCTATTTTGTAAGAATCCAAACCGAAACCGGCGTAGAAATGCGCAAGGTGATTAAGAATTAGCCTCACCCCAGCCCTCTCCAAAGGAGAGGGAGAACGGGAAGAGTTACAAGTTACAAGACTGTCCGCGAAAAACGGGCAGTCTTTTTTTTGTTTAAGCCTCGCAGATATGTTTTTTATTCACACAACTGTTTTCGTTGAGAAACAATAAATTGCGATACCTGATAGTGGGCTTCGGCGTATTTTTTCATTTCGTTTGCTACAACTTCGTAGGTGTGGGCGTAGTTTGTAATGTCGCCGATTCGATAGCGATAAACGCCTTCGATGTCGTTATTTTTCGATACAATCAGGAAGAGCGAGTCGGAGATAACGCCATATTTTTGGTCAGACGAGAAGTACATAAACGGTCGCCGTTCCGTCAGCAGGTCAATGCCCATGGTGTTGTTCACGTATGGCAGTCGGAGGATATTCATCACCGTAGGAAACACATCTACTTGTCCGCCAAAGCCGTCGAATGTTTGAGGTTGTGTGATGATTTTCGGCGCGTAGATAATCAACGGGATATGGTGATAATTCAGCGGCAGACTGTAAACGTCGTTTAGCAGTGCGCCATGATCGGCAACGAAAACAAAGATCGTATTATCGAACCATGGCTGTTGAGCCGCCGTTTGCATAAATTTATTCAACGCCCAATCGGCATACTCTACTGCCTGTTCTCTGGCATCCGGCTGACGGGGCGAGAAATATTTCGGTATGTAATAGGGCGCGTGGTTGCTCACGGTCGAAAACACGGCGAAGAAAGGTCGTTGTTCGTTGTGTCGTTTGGCGAGTATGGGCATTGAAAATTCAAACATGAAATCGTCGGTAACGCCCCACCCGTTCACTATTTTATCCGGCGGATAGTACGTTTGTGTAACGACCTCATCAAAGTCGTTGGCGTTTAGAAAATCTTCGACATTATCAAACTGACCGCCGTGTGTGGTGAAGTAGGTGGCGCTGTAGTTATGTTTTTTCAATATCGAAGCCATTCCGTTATAGTTCGACATGGTTGCGTATCGCATGGGTCGTTGGCGATACAGTGTGGGAAAGGAAAACAAGGTGCTGAATATGCCGTTGTAGGTATGTATGCCGGTGCTGTATATGTTTTCAAACAGATAACTTTCGACGGCGATGCTGTCTAAAAACGGCGTCAGTTGTTGTTGATTGCCGAAATGTGCCATTCGTGACGCGCTCATACTTTCCATGAGAATGAGAACCACGTTGGCAGGTTCCGTATTCAATGTGTCCGGCATAATACGGCGTAGAATGGGGGAACATTCGTCGGGCGATTCGATGGAAAAAGAGTTTTGCACCAGTCGTAACGCCTCTTCGTTGTCCATCAGATTCAACGTTTTCTTATCTTTGTTTTGTTCTATCAAACTCCAAAACAGGGTGAAATTGGGATTTAAACCAACTTGATTTAAAAACGAGTTTGTACTGAAAAAGGCGTCGCTAACTCTTATTGGCGCACTGTTTACGGCTATTTTGCAACCCCGTATTCCAACAAAAACAAGACCGCCCGCGAGGAGCGACAGCGTTATATTGAGCCAAATTTTACGGCATTGTTGCGGATTGCGTTCGAATGTAACGAAAAACCTTTTCAATCCCCAAAAGAAGAGCGCAATCAATAATATCAACGGTATGAGATAGCCGATATAACGAAATTCTCCGACGATCATCTTTGCCACGAAAACCGGCGTGTCCATCCATTGGAAGGCGGCGATGTTTAAACGTGTAAAGAAATGCCCAAAATACGGTACGTCAATGGCGCAAATGATAAACGATAGCGCGAATGTAACGAAAAGCAGGTAAAAGATAATTTTAACCGGCAATTTTGAACGCAGATTGGCGAGCGTTACGATGGTCAATACCACAAACGGAAGTAAAAGTATCCAACTTGTAACCGCCAAGTCGAACTGCAATCCTATTAAAAACGCCTGCAACACGTCGCCGAGCGTGTCGGCGTCTGTAACAAAAGAACGGCAGGTGAAGAAAAGAAGCAGACGAAAAACGATGAATGTCCCGCAGACCAACAAGTAGATTTTCCCAATGAGTGTCAGGTGTTTAGTCGTCATTATTGTTGTCGTTTTCAGTTTCGTAATCGCTGTCAGTTTCATAATCGCCGTCGTCGTCGTAATCATTGTCGTCGTCGGTTTCGTCGGTATCCCACCAAGACACCCATCGGATTTTGAAACATTTGTTTTCAAGGTCAATGGAGCGGATGTGCGCGGTAATGACCTGTCCGTCAACCAGATGTTCTTTTCTGCTGCTTCTGTCGCGTCCCGACAGCGTGGCGGGGTATTGGTTTTCAACCAAGAAACTCAACTCATCTTCGTCAGTCCAATATACATATACCGGAACTTTTTGTCCGACGTATGCGGTCAGTTCGTCCGATTTCCAATTTATTTCATCGGGTTCGTCATCTATCCATTTGATAATAAAGCCTCTGTGAGGTTTGTATTCCAATATTTCACATTGGATAATGTCGCCGTTTTCCCATTGTTCGCGCAATTTTCGTACCTTCTTCTTTTTGGTCGGATAGTGCGTTTTTGTAACCGGCAAATCGCCTTTATATTTCCCTTCTATCATGAAATAGGGCATGGTATTTTCGCCTCTGACGACTTGCACCCACGTTATTTTTCCGATATATTCTTCAACAGGGTCAATGACTTTCGGCGCAACGAACATCAATCCTCTGTCATCTTTTCCCTTATACTCGACGGTGATTTTATCGCCCGGCTGGCAGGATTGGAACGTTTCGGGTTGCGACAACTCTTCCGTCGGCAGGTATCCGCACAGCGACCCGCGTTTCCATTTAAAATGAAAACCGATGTCTATCAACACCTCGTCTTCGGTTTTATGTAAAACGATGCCCGTATATTCCGCATCTTCAATCAGTTCTATCATATTGAATACGTGCGTACTCGCATCAACAACGATGTGAAAACGGTCGGTTTCCTGCGCCGGTTCAGCCTCTATCACGTTGCATTTGAACTCTACGCCTTGCAGGGTAGGGAAGATTAACTTCCAATATTCCATGTCGGGATAACTCCAAGCCATTTTTTGAAGCGGAAGTTGAGCATACAAGCCTTTCACCTTCACAATCAACACCAACGCCTCGCTGTTCAAGAAAAAAACACGGAAAGGAATCTTTTTTTCCTGCTCTTTCGCCGCCTCTACCATCTGAAAAAGCCGCTCAAAAAAACTCACTTTATCTTTCTTTTCAAACTGCTCAATGATTTCGCCATCAGTAAAATCTTCGATATTTTTGATCAAATCAGGGTTATTTTCCCAGTCGTATAGTTTTTTAATTAAATCTATCATTGCTCGCGCTTTAATTTTATGTGCAAAATTACGAATAATATTCGATGGTGTGAAAAAAACTCAATTTTTTTTTTTGACAAAATAAAAAATGTTGTATCTTTGCACCCGTTTTTAGCGAAGTTACCTTCGGAGAGGTGGGTGAGTGGCTGAAACCAACAGTTTGCTAAACTGTCGTACTCGAAAGGGTACCGGGGGTTCGAATCCCCCCCTCTCCGCAAAAACAAATATGTTTTTTTCATTACAGTCCTGTAAATCACCGATTTATGGGACTGGGTTTTTTAAGAAGGTGGACTTATCACCTTGTAATTTGAAGAAAAAAAGGAGAATATTATTTTTTTTGGAAAAAAAAGTTCACTTTTTTGTGAACAATAAAAAAAAAGTAGTACCTTTGCACCCTCAAAGAATCAAATATGGACATCTATTTTAAAAAGGATTATTTGCTGGAAATATACCAAACGGGTAAATCTACTGATAAAAAACATAGATTTCAACCTGAAGTCATCCGTAAATATATTCGTGTTATTGATGTAATGATGAGTCAACCGGATGTTACTGCGCTTACAAAGTATAATTCTCTGAATTATGAAAAACTGAAAGGGAATAAAGCAGGCATATCATCTGTTAGAGTAAATGACAAATACCGTATTGAATTTGAGGAAGATGTTATAGAAGGTCGAACAGTTGCAACAATATGCAACATTATAGAATTGTCAAATCATTATAAATAGAGAAATTATGGATACAATTTCCGGCATTGCGCCCAATATGATGGCTAATAATTTGGAACCGTATATCCCAACGCATCCGGGAGAGGTTTTAAAGGAAGAAATTGAGTTTCGCGGCATATCACAAAGGAAACTCGCAGAGGTAATGAAAATTTCATACACGTTGCTAAACGAAATATTAAACTCCAAACGACCTGTAAATACAGAATTTGCATTATTGATTGAGGCTACATTAGGTTTGCCCGCAGAGCCGTTGCTTAAAATGCAGGCACGTTATAATATGCTTACTGTCAAACATAACAGTAAGTTTATGGAAAAATTAAAAAATATCGGAAAGGTGGCAGTTTTTCTTTAAAACTATTACAATTCGCTATCATTGCTCTTTTTGAATGTAAATAGTTATGAATTTAAAATATAGTTCGAATCCCCCCCTCTCCGCAAAAACGAAACCACAATGATAAAAAGACGCTCATATCCCTTTGCTATTCAGCCGCAAGAGGTTGATTTCAGGCATCGTGCCACCGTGATGACCATCGGAAATGTGCTACTTTCCGCCGCCATTCACAACGCCAATGATAACGGTTTTGGACTCAGTCGTTTAGACGAGATGCAATGTACATGGGCGTTGATTCGGTTGGCGATTGAGATGGACGAGTTCCCCTGTCAGTACGATGAAATCACGGTGGAGACGTGGGTTGAGAAGGTAGAGCAGTTGATGACAACACGTAACTTCCTGATTCGCAACCGTGAAGGAGAAATTGTGGGCAAGGCTTCGTCGCATTGGATTATGTTCGATTTGAGAACGCGCCGTTTGAAAGATTTAAGTTCGCTGGAAGAACTTCGTCAATATGCCGACGACACGCCCGTTTTAAAAGAACAGCCCACGAAACTGCCTCATACAGAAGGTGTTGTCGTGGATTCGTTCAAGGTGAAATACAGCGCGATTGATGTAAACGGACACGTCAACAGTTTGCGTTATATCGAATGGATTTGCAACTGTTTCTCTTTGGAAACCTACCGCACAAAATCCATTAAACGCTTCGAAATCAACTTTTTGAATGAGATACTTTTCGATGAAAATGTTACCGTTGCCATTGCCGAGACACAACCCGACGACTTCCACTTTGAAATATGTAAAAACGAAAAACCCGCTTGCAGAGCGCGGGTGATTTTTTCGTAATTGGGTTTTTGCTTTCGCTTTTCTATCTGAAAGGCATCACCGAGATACCGACAGAGATGGGGTACATCTCAATTTCCGTACTGCTTTTAAATACTTTGGTGAAACTGTAATAGCCGTAAGCATGGATCCAACTGTATCCGATACGGACTTGCCCTCCAAACTGAAAACGCTCAGCAACAGGAATTTGCAGCCATTTTTCTTTTATATGGGAACCGCCGGCAGAGTTGCCAGCCATGCCGTCTTCAAAGAATTGGTCGCCTTTATATTTACTTGCCACGCCGATATTGCACGAAACTTTTACTCCGATGCCTGCCTGAAACCGCTTGTAGGAATAGCGCAGGTCAACGGGCAACTCAATGTAACTCAACGTTGTTTTCGCTTTTTTGTACGACGTTCCTTTGGGAATGGGGACGTAGGTGATGTCGCCAACGGTATCGCGTTGTAACAGCGCCTTGCCGTAGATGTTTCTGAAATTAAATCCTAAGCCCGGACATACATAGAAATTGCTGTTGCTCAGTTTGAAATTGTAGGTTCCGAAAAAACTTGCACTGCGATTAAAGCCTCTCCGTCCGACGGCGTCGGGCATGGATTGCCAAATGTCGTAAGTGAGATCCGTCCCGAGACTGAGTTTCTTATAGGTTTGATAATCAGCATTGAAACGAGATTTTGACTGCGACGACTTCTCTTGTGCAGGCAGTGTTCCCACGCACAAGACAACAATTATTAATACGATGACTTTCTTCATTTCTTAAAAAAAATTTGGTTGCAAAGATACGATATATTTAAAAACAAGTGGCTGCTTTGAAAACAGCCGCTTACTTTTTAGTTCAAATTGACAAGAATTTTTCTCATTGAACCTAAAACTACCAATTGTCGGGAATACTGTAAAACGTTACGTGTCAGATTTTTACCGGGTCCTCTTAATGCTATTCCGGCGAGATTATCTTTCCTTAAATCTTCAAGCCAAGCATTTGGAATATAATCGGTAGCAACATTGTTGTGTGAACATCTTAGCATAGGCGTTATTTTAATTTTACGTAATGTATAAATCAAACGCTTTGCCATCAGGAATATTGCACACGTGAAATAATTTTAAATTTTACAACCCGTAACTATTATTTTTTTTCTATTTTTGCAAATTATTAATATAAGTATGAAATTGGACAGAGAAAATTTGTTTTATCAAATATCCTTAACCCTTGTTTCGGGGGTTGGTAATGTGTTGGCTAAGAAGTTGTTATCGTATTGTGGAAGTGCGGAAGCGGTTTTTTCGGAGAAGAAAAAGTTGCTGTTGAAGATTCCCGGAATAGGGCAGACCGTAGCCGATGCCATCGCGAGTCATGAAGTCGGTGAGCGCGTCGAACAGGAGATGGCGTTTATTGAAAAGTACAATATCCGCCCGCTGTTTTATTCCGACGCCGACTATCCGCAACGGTTGAAAGAGTGTCATGACGCCCCCGTGATACTTTATTATATGGGCAATGCCGACCTGAACGCAGCAAGAATTTTGGCGGTTGTTGGCACGCGAACCCCGACCGATTATGGAAGAAATATCTGTGAAAAGATAATCGCAGAGTTGGATAACGTGTTGATTATCTCCGGCTTGGCTTACGGGATTGACTCCTGCGCACACAGAGCGTCGTTGCGGCACGAGTTGAACACCATCGGTGTTTTGGCACATGGCTTGGACAGGATGTATCCCGCTCAGAATGAACACCTTGCAAAAGAAATGCTTACGCACGGCGGAATCATCACCGAGTATATGAGCAAAACCATTCCCGACCGTGAAAATTTCCCACAGCGCAACCGTATCGTGTCCGGTATGGCAGACGCCGTCTTGGTCATCGAGACAGCAAAAAAGGGCGGTTCGTTGATTACGGCAACGTTGGCAAACAGTTATAACCGTGATGTTTTTTGTGTTCCCGGAAGGGTAACAGACACAAAATCAGCCGGATGCAACTGGCTGATACGCTCCAACCGCGCCGCGTTGGTTGAAAGTGGAGAGCAAATCAAAGAGATGATGGGCTGGGACGAAAACAGCGCGAAGGTTGGCGTTATCCAAAAATCGCTGTTCCCCACTTTGTCGCCCGACGAGGAAATTATATATAAAATTTTGGACGACAACAAAGATAGTAGCATTGACTTCATCATTCATCATGCCGACATGAGTTCTTCCAAAGTGTCGGCGGCGTTGTTGAACATGGAATTTGAGGGCGTTGTAAAAGCCCTGCCCGGAAGAATGTATAAACTTGCATAAAAGTGTAACGTTATGAAAGTCAATGGAAAACATTATACATCTGTTTGGATGGAAGGCGCAACGGTTTATATGATTGACCAAAACCTGTTGCCGTTTGAGTTTCGGATTTATAAAGCGGAAAATTACGAAGATGTTTGCCATGCCATCACGAGCATGATCACGCGGGGTGCGGGAAGCATCGGCGCGGCGGCGGCTTTTGGAATGGCGCAGGCGTTTATGCAAGCACCGCATAGCCGGTCGCGGGATTGGGTAGAGCAGGCGTATCAGAAATTGAATGCCACACGCCCCACCGCAAGAGACCTTTTCGCCGCCACAGAGCGCGTTTTTCACGCCGGAATGAAGTCGGTACAACACGCCATCGAAGAGGCGTTTCTCATACACCGTGAATATATCGAGGCGGGAGAACAAATCGCCACGCTGGGTAACAGTTTGATACGCAACGGTTTCAAAATAGAAACACACTGTAACGCAGGCTGGCTGGGATTGGTGGACTGGGGAAGCGCCCTCGCACCCATCTACAAGGCAATGCAGTTCGGAAAAAATATCTTTGTCTGGGTGGACGAGACACGCCCGCGTGGACAAGGCGCCCGACTGACCGCTTGGGAACTGCAACAGGAACGTGTCCCACATAAAATTATCCCCGACAACGCCGGTGCATATCTGATGTCGCGCAACATGGTGGACATCATCTTCGTCGGTGCCGACCGCATCGCACGAAACGGCGACACAGCAAACAAAATAGGCACGTTGGAAAAAGCCATCGCCGCCAAAGTTTACGGAATCCCGTTCTACGTCTGCGCCCCCTCGTCCACCTTCGACCTCAACGCCCCCAACGGGAAATTTATCCCCATCGAAGAACGCCCCCAAGAAGAGGTTTTGTATCAAACCGGACAAGACGAGTTTGGCTGTCTGCACAAAATCCTTGTCTGCTCGCCCAAGTCCGAAGCCTTAAACCCCGCCTTCGACGTTACACCCGCCCAATATATCACCGGCATCATCACCGAAAAAGGAATTATCCGACCGACAGAGGAAGATATTGCGGGGATGAGACCGTTGTAGGCAAGTTTTAAGGACAGTGCCACCGAAAAATGAAACGAATTAAAAAAAAACAGATAGATGAAAAATAATTGGCGAAAAATTTTAGAAAAAAGTGTATCTTTGCATTTTGTTCAATATAACTTAAAAATATCATAGAGTATGGCAAAAACTTACAGATTATTTATCAGTCACTCGTGGAATTATAGTGATAAGTACGAAAGACTTATTGAAATGCTTGATGAACAGGGATTAAATTATTACAATCATTCTGTTCCCAAAAATGATCCCATTCACACGAATGGAACACAAAGACAATTAAGAGAAGCAATTAATGCACAGATAAGAGGCACGAGTTGCGTTCTAATTTTGGCAGGCGTTTATTCAACTTATAGTAAATGGATAAACGAAGAAATTGATATTGCAAAATCATACGGAAAATCAATTATTGCAATAGAACCTTGGGGAGCAGAAAAGACAAGTACTGTTGTTAAAAACAATGCCGATAAAATTGTCAAATGGCAAGGAAAATCCATTGTGAATGCAATTATTGAATTAGGATAGGAATGAAAAAAGCATTAGTAGTTGGTATAAATAATTATCTGTCTGCACCTTTGAATGGTTGCATAAATGATGCTTCAGCATTAGGAAGTATAATTGAAACGCATGGCGATGGTTCACCAAACTTCGATGTGCGCCTTGAAACAAACATTACAACAAAATCGGAATTGAAAGAAAAAATTGTTGATTTGTTTGAAGGGGATGCTGATGCTGCATTATTTTATTTTTCAGGGCACGGTTTTCTTAATGATATTGGTGGTTATATCGTAACACCTGATTTCAAAAAATATGATGAAGGTGTTTCTATGGACGAAATATTGAATATTGTCAATAAATCAAAGATTAAAGACAAAATCATAATTTTAGATTGTTGTCATTCAGGAACAATGGGAACACCGAATATAACTGGAGGAAATATGACACATATTGCAGAAGGAGTATCTATTTTGACAGCAAGTAAAAAAGATGAATACGCAATGGAAATAAATGGACACGGTGTTTTTACTAACTTGTTACTCGATGCACTTCAAGGAGGATCTGCCGATTTGAGAGGACATATAACACCTGGAAGCATTTATGCCTATATTGACCAAGCACTTGGGGCTTGGGAACAAAGACCTGTTTTCAAGACAAATATTACTCGTTTTACATCATTGCGGGTAGTAAATCCGCAAGTACCATTAGAAGTCTTAAGAAAAATAATAGAATATTTTCCTGAACCAAGTTGCCAATTTTCATTAAATCCTTCGTTTGAGGACACAAACTCGATAGACATAGAACATAATGTCATCGAACCGTATGCTAAATCTGAAAATGTTGCCAAATTTAAGCACCTTCAAAAATTTCAAAGTGTTGGCTTGGTTGTCCCTGTAGATGCTGATTATATGTATTTTGCTGCAATGAATTCTAAATCTTGTAAATTGACTGCATTGGGTTATCATTATTGGCGACTTGTTAAAGATAAAAGAATATAAAAACAAATTAATTATGACAATATTTCAAAAATTAGAGGCATTTGTGCTTAAAACTTTCAAAACAACTTTGGAAGTGTTTTTGGCTGCATTGAAAATGAGTCCCAATGCACAAGGTTATGTAAATGGTTCAGTAACAGAGTTACTTTTGAAACAACATTTGGAAAGTTTGGACTATGAAGTAAAACGCATTCGTGAAAAATGGGAAGGAAGAAAACACACCAACCACCACGGCGATTTTTATTTCCGCAAAAACGGCACGAGCGATTGGTTTGTTTTGGAATCGAAAGGCGTAAAGTCCAATACAGAAGATTGGAATAAATTATACAATTTGCCAAGATTGATAAAAATTCTATTTGATTATCACGAAGTTATACACTGGATTGATAAAAGTAAAGAAATTGAGCCACAAATAAACGAATGGATAAAAAATAATTTGCCCGATTTGCTAACCGCTCCTACACTTTATTCTTACGAAGAAATTCACGACTATTTAAGCAATCCACCCAAAAAAGAAACAGCAAAATTGCTTGCTATGCAAGCATTGGCAAATTACAGTCGTGAGGAGATAGATGCAATGATTGACAACAGATTAGAATATTTGATGTCAAAAATAAGGGTTTTAGATACCCACTTTGTTTCAGGAACTTCGGGTTCAAGTGAGCGAACGCAAGCAACACCGAGAAAAGATGAATTTAATGTGATTTCTATTGATATTGTACTTCGTTATGACGAACATAAATTCTTATTTGCTAACCCAAAACATTTAGAA
>Ga0123353_10004889_pt1 | contig 17427 bp, 14 predicted proteins | sample TergutLab28metaG_3_FD_92763 | JGI IMG/M metagenome (GOLD analysis project Ga0123353, IMG submission 92763) | Labiotermes labralis P3 segment gut microbial communities from Petit-Saut dam, French Guiana - Lab288 P3 | ecosystem: Host-associated > Arthropoda: Insects > Digestive system > Gut ...
GCAAAAACGCGAAGAAACATTTCGCTATTTTGCCCATTTTTAACAATTTGCCAGTGCGGAGTCAAAATGGGAAAGGCAATATGTGAAAATAGGCAAAGAAAAAGGAGAAAATAGACAGTTACTTTGCCACTTCTTAATGTTTGGGATAGACCCGGGGCGGACAGTTTTTCAGCGACACTTCGCGCATCCGCTCTCCGTTGTCGGGTTAAAACAGCGGTTTCCGCCGGTATGTTCAACCGGCTTCAGCCTATATGAGAGATGGTGAATGATGACTGAGCCGATCACAGCCGTAACACTTGACGTTTTCGATTTGGCAGCGACTGACCGTTTGGGGCGATTGCTTGCCGAACATCTTCCCGAAGGCAGCGTCGTTGCACTGATCGGTACGCTCGGTGCGGGCAAAACAAAATTGGTACAATCCATTGCAAAACACTTGGGGCATGCCGAAGAAACGATTTCCAGTCCGACGTTCGTGTTGCTCCACGAGTATCTTGACGGAGATCGACCGATTTACCATTTCGATGCTTACCGATTGGAAAGTGCGGAAGCGTTCCGGCGTTTGAGTCCCGACGATTATTTTGAAGGTGCAGGAATAACGTTGATCGAGTGGGCAGATAAGTTCCCGCAGGTTTTACCGGCAAACTACCTCGAAGTGCGGATCGAACCCCTCGGCGAAACGGCACGACGCTTCCATCTGGTCCCCCACGGTGCGCAGTACGAGTCGGTCGTTGCGAAAATCCTCAAACCGTAAAAAGAAGTTCCGGTCAAAGGCTTTCGCTGGAAAGTTTTATACCCAATTTTTCGGTACGCTCATGGTGACATGAATGATGGCAATGTCGTAACAATGGATAAAAATTTTCCGACGAAAGCCTCTTACAGCGTTACGTATCCGATGCTGGCGATGGGTGTGTCGTGCGTGATTTCATTTTGACTCAACACGACCAAGCCGGGCATCGTTGCGCTCGTGATGCTCTTCAGTACGAATCGTATCTGCGGATTGACCAATACCACCGGATTCAAACGCTGCGAGGTCAACTTCTCCACTTCCGCCAAAATCTTCTTGCAAAGAGTGTCAATCGCCGTGGGGGTGAGTCGGATGAACAAGCCGTTGGGTCCTTGTTCGATGCCTGCCCGAATTTGATCTTCCAATGTCGGATCAAGCATGACCACGTTGAGAACGTTGTTTTCGTCCTTATACCGGGAACAAATTGTCCGGCTCAACTTTCTCCGAACAAGTTCCGTGAGTTGAATCGGGTCTTTGATCTGCGAGCCGTAGTCTCCCAGTGCCTCCAAAATCGTGCCGAGTTGTTTGATCGGAACTTTTTCCCGCAACAACAATTGCAACACCTGTTGAATGTGTGCGAGCGTCAATACCCCTAACACACCTTCCACCACCGCCGGACTCTCTTTTTGGAGTTCGTTGAGCAGGTCTTGGGTCGCTTGGCGGGTCAAAATTTCATCGGCATGCTTTCGGATCGTTTCGAGGAGATGTGTCGCAATCACCGCATTCGGTTCGACAACGGCATAACCATAAATCTGTGCCTGTTCTTTGACACTCTCTTCGATCCAGAGTGCAGGCGTATCGTAAGCCGGTTCAATCGTTTCCAATCCCTGCACCTTCCCCGTTGCCATGCCGGAATCGATTGCCAGGAAAAGATCGGGATAGACCAGCCACGCCGCGACCGGTTGCCCCGCGATTTTGATTCGATAGTGAATCTCGTCCAGGTTCATCGAGTCCCGAATCCGCACTCGCGGCAGAATGATCCCGATTTCGGAAGCGACCTCTTTTCGCAACCGGTGAATTCGGTCGAGCAAATCCCCCCCTCGTGCCGGATCGGCAAGAGAAATCAAGCCGACTCCAATTTCGAGTTCCATCGGATCGGTTTTGAGATAATCTTCGACGGCATCTTCCGATTGCTTTGCCTCTTGCTGGGCAGCGGCTTCCGTCATTTCCTCGGCGATTTCCGCCTGCTTTTTCTTCTTCTGCGTCATCACCAACGCCAAGCCGAGGGAACTTGCCGCAATCATCCCGAGCGGCAGTTTCGGCAGTTCCGTGAGCATCAGCACCATCAAAAAGACAGCGGTCAGTGTCATCACAATCGGCTTGGACAGGAGTTGGGTGACGAACTGTTGTGGCAAGTTGGTGCTGTGGCTGCTTCGAGTCACGAGCAAGCCGGTTGCCAGTGAAATGAACAGGGCGGGAACTTGATTGACGAGTCCGTCGCCAATCGTCAGTTTGCAGAAAATGGTGGACGCTTCGGAGAATGCCATCGAGTGCATCATCATTCCGATAAAGAGACCTGCAACTAGGTCGATCAATACGATGATGATTCCCGCAATGGCTTCGCCGCGTACGAACTTCCCGGCACCGTCCATCGCCCCGAAGAAGTCGGCGGATTGAGTAATTTCTTCACGTCGGTGTTTTGCCTCCCGTTCGTCAATCACGCCTGCGTTCAAGTCGGCATCGATTGCCATTTGGCGACCGGGCATGGCATCCAAGGTGAATCGAGCAGCCACTTCACTCACCCGCGTCGCGCCTTTGGTGATGACGACGAACTGGATAATAAAGATAATAACGAAAATAACCAGTCCGACGACGAGGTTGTCTCCGGTGACGAAGTGGGCAAAGTTTTTAATGACGTGCCCGGCAGCAAGTTCACCGTCGTCGTGGGCGTTGCTCAGAATCAGCCGGGTGGAAGCAATGCTGAGCACGAGTCGGAACATCGTCGTCGCCAGCAACACGGAGGGGAAAATGCTGAAATCGAGCGGTTTCGTCACGAACAGAGTCGTGAGCAAAATAATGACGCTGAGCGTAATATTGAGGGAGAGCAACAAGTCGAGTGCCCACGTCGGCATCGGTACAAAGATGACGATGATGCTTGCGGAGATAAGAACCGGCAGAATCAGGTCGACGTATCGTCCCTGTTTGAGCAGACTCTGGATGTACGCAACAATTCCCTGCATGCGGGGAAAATAACAATTTTGCCAGAAAAAATCCAGAGCAGTTGGGCTTTCGCCGGGGAATCATCGGTCGATTTTTCCCTTTTTCGTTCTGGAGCAAGGAGTCAGGAGTCAGAATGCAGGAGTCAGAAGTCACATACGGTGCTGCAACATCCTCTGCGCTTGCGTCTCCTGACTCCCGACAACTTGTTTCCCAGAGGGTATTTTACTTTCAAGCGAAAACCTATCCGGATAGCCGCAACATGACCCGCTCGGGGTCTATCGGCTTAACTGTGCTTGGGGCGTTATGGTAACATTTTGTACCTCTCCGCTTCGATTGATTTGCAACACTACAGGTTTGCCGATCTCCGATTGAGCGACCAGGTGAAGAATGTGAAGATCATCCTCGACTTCGGTGTTGCCGAATGTCAGAATGACATCGCCACTTTTCAAGCCCGCCTGTGTTGCCGGAGTATCGGAAACAACATTCAAAATTTTGGCACCGACGAATCGCTCAATCCCCCATCGTTGCCTCTCTTCGGAGGCAGAAGAGGTGAGCTGCGAAAAAGCCGGGTCAAAGTTGCAACCAATATGGGGTTTTTCGACGACCCCGGTCTGCACCAGTTGTTCGGCAATCCGCAACACGGCATTGATCGGCATGACAAAGGCAATTCCCTCATTGCCCCCCCCTTGTGTGGCGATAGCGGTGATAATGCCAATGACTTCGCCTTGCACATTGAGCAATGCTCCTCCGCTGCTTCCCGGATTGATCGCCGCATCGGTCTGAAAAAAGTCGACACGCGGCACCGCACCACTCGCACCCGGCACACGTCGCCGTCGCTCGGCACTGATGATGCCCATCGAAAGACTCCGGTCAAGTTCAAGGGGGTTGCCGACGGCAAGCACGATATCACCGGTACGAACTTGTTCCGAATTGCCGAAGGATACCGAAATCGGGAGTTTTTCCGCAACTTCAATGATGGCAAGATCAAAATCTTCGTTGGCGGCTATTTTGACGGGGGTGAGAATCCTTCGGTCGTGCGTCAAGATCACGACGGCATCCCGCTCAGCGTCTCCGATGATGTGTCGATTGGTGAGGATCACCTGTTTGTGGGCAATCGTTGCCACAATCCCGCTGCCCGATTCTTCGCTGAGCGTTCGGGGGGTACGGCTTGATCTTCCGACGGCACGATGTTGGGTGACACGAATTTTGACCACGGCGGGCATTGCCAGCTGGGCACTTTGCCGAAAGAGTTCACTGAGTTTTTCAACATGCCCGGTCGAGGCAACGTCGACGTTCCTGTTTTGGGCAAATGCCGAAACAGTGAGACAAGCGAACAAAAATAGCGAAGGAATATATTTCATGGTGGGGGAGTCAGTAGTCAGGGGTCAGTAGTCAGGAGTCAGGAAACGCAAGCGCAGGGGATGCTTCTGTACCGCATGCGACTTCTGACTACTCACCCCAGAATGAATGGGGAAAAACTGACCAGTTATGTTCTGGCGAAAGCTATACATTCTTCCGCTCACCGATTGCTCAGTAGCACGGCGATCCAACGTGTTTTCGAGTCGTTCTGCAAGATGATTTTCATGACCATCGTGAGCGGTGCCGAGAGGAACATCCCGACCGGTCCGAGCAGCCAGCCCCAGAAAATCAATGAAAGCAAAATCACCAAACTCGAAATGCCCAGTCCCTGTCCCATGAATCGTGGTTCGACTCCCAGCCCCAATGCCGAATTCACCAAGACCAGCCAAGCCGTCACGAGCATTGCCGAAACCACTCCGCCATCAATGAGTGCCAGCAGGATCGGCGGGATCGACGCAATGACCTGTCCGATGTTCGGGATATAATTGAGGAAGAACATCAACAAGCCCCACAAAAGAGCATATTCGACCCCGAGAAACCAAAGCCCAATGAAGGTGGATAAGCCTGTCAAAAAGCAGATGACCGTTTTGATCTTCATGTAGTTCCAGGTATCGTCTGCAATTTTTTTGAAATACTCATTCGACAAGTCCCGCCCGCCGAACGCTTCCTTGATTTTATCGGGCAGCCGGGCGGCTTCGATCAACATGAACATGACCATGATAATCACGAGCATGGACACCGTTGCCATGCCCAACAACGAGTTGACGACGATTTGGATCGAGGAAATGAGCGTATTGACCGGAATGACATCGCTGAGCGAAAGTTTTTCTCGCACTGGCGGAGCGTTTTGTTTGTCAGTCGATTCGTCAATTGTTTTGCTCGTTTCTGGCGTAACTGTGAGCTGTCTCTCTGCCAGCCATTCTTCTTCGTTTTGGAGCGTAAAGAGTGCCCCTTTTTCCAAGGAGAGAGATTGTGATACAAAAGATACAGGCGAACGATCAGACCTTATTTGTTCAAGCAAATCATTGGGTATGTCCTCGTCCTGAATGGGAGGCGGCGTAGTCTCGTTCTCGGAGTCCGGTTCGTTGTTGGGTTCGGAACTCTCAAACTCACTTATGGGATTATACTGCTGAATCGTTTCACCGAGGGCATTAAACTTATCGGCAACATTGTTGATCCACGTATCGATGGTGGTATAACCGACGGCAACCTTCTCTTTGTAAGCGGGCAACTTCGAGGCAAAGTGAGTGAGTGAATTACTGAACACGAGAACGATGCCAAGTCCCATCAGGAACACGAACGTCGAGAGCGTGAGAATGGCGACGCCATCCGAAAATCCTTTCTTTTTGAGCCAACGGAGCGGCGGCGTGAGAATCAGGGCGAAAAAGACCGCCAGCAAAAACGGCGATATCAAACTTTGAGCCGCTTTGAGACCTGCCAAAATGACAATAATCGCTGCCGATGTCAGCAAAAACTTCGTTCCGATGCCGTTGGGATGGGGACTCGACATAGTGCAGAGACCGTAAATAAATAACTCAACGAACAGTAGTGATTTTTGACAAAACCGTCAAGAGCGGTTCACTTGGGAGCGTTTGCCAAAAAGGGCAGCATGTTTTGGCAAACAAAACAGAAAACCCGTATGCAGAGCATTCCGTTGCCCCCTGGCACTTGACCAAACATGGTGCTCTCTTGCCAAGAGAGATATTTTCTGCGACAATGCCACACAAACAATACCCTACGTCGAAGTCCACAGGCACAAACATACCATTTCCCGTTAAGAAACCCTCATGCTTTCCCTGTGATTTACAGCGGTATTCGGTAAAAAGCACCTAACCCCTTATCTCTGAATGAAATCTCCCGATTCCTCCTGGTATCGCTGGCAGCTTTTGACCATGCTGTGCTGCGCCTACTTTTTTCATCAGGCAGACCGAGCCATCTTTGGTGCGGTCGTGCCTTCCGTGAAAGCTGAACTCCAATTCACCGATACCCAGATCGGTTGGAGTGCGACAATTCTTTTTCTCGTGACTGCCTTGATGGTACCGATCGCTGGTTTCATCGGCGACCGATGTAATCGAAAATGGATTATCACGATCAGTTTCATGGCTTGGAGTGTTGCCACTGCTTTAACAGGTACTGTCAAAAGTTTGATGGGGATCATTATGTTCCGCAGCGTTGCCACCGCTGGAACGGAGGCATTTTACGGACCAGCGGCAACGGCGTTGATTGCGAAGTATCATGAGAAAACAAGGGCAATTGCGCTCTCTTGCCATCAAGGGGCACTCTATCTGGGCATCATGTCGAGCGGCTTTCTTGCGGGTTGGATAGCCGAAATGTTCGGGTGGCGTTCCGTCTTTTATATTTTTGGTTTTGCTGGTTTGATGATCGCTTGCTCGTTTATCTTTCTTTTGCGAAGCGAGAAAAAAGTCAAGACGGCTGGCACACCGGACACTGAAACCGAACAGGCACCAACCGCCGCCGATTCTCCCTGGAACGTCGTCAAACGCATCGTCAGAATTCCGACGGTACTCTTGCTCACAGTAGGCTTCACTGCCATTGTTTTTGTCAATAACGCCTACCTCACTTGGGCACCTGCTTTCATCCATGCAAAGTTTACGGAGACGACACTGACCGAAGCCGCCGGTTTTTCGATGCTGTATCATTTTCTGGCGGCATTGATTGGTATATTGATCGGCGGGACAGTCGCCGACGCCATGGTTCAACAATTTCCGAAATTCCGGCTGTGCTTGCAAACAGTGGCAATGTTCCTCGGTGCGCCGCTGATTTTTTGCTTCGGCTGGCTCGATACGATCGCCATGGTTTGGGTAGCAACGTTTCTGTTCGGTTTCGTTCGAGGGCTGTACGAGTCGAACACGTATGCTGCGGTGTTTGACGTAGTACCGGCAGAAATTCGCTCAACGGTCGTCGGCTTAATGATTATGGTCGCCTTCCTCGTCGGCTCACAGTCGCCGTTGTTACTCGGTTTGCTGGGGGATCGATATGGGACGGCTCAGGGGTTGGCTTACGGGTTTTCCCTGCTGTCCATCGCGTGGATTATCGGTGGACTGAGTATCCTCGGTGCTCTGTTGTTCACATTCAAGAAAGATAAAGAACGTGTTTTGTCGTTAACAGAGCCGCAATCGTAAGATTGCGAGAGTGCGTGGGGAGCGGCATACGCAAGTATGCCGGTGACGGGCGTGTTGCGTATTCGGCAATGGGAAATCCCCCAAGCCGAATATTTTAGCCCGACAACGAGAGACCCGACGCGGGCTAGGCGGATGCGCGAGGGCGCATGCGAAAAATGACCCGCTCCGGGTCTACTGGCGTACTTGCGTATGCCGCTCATGGACGCACGCCAATGCACTACCGTCATCGAATGCACCCACGCAATCTTACGATTGCGGCTCTGTTGTGCTATGGAAACAACACGAAAAAACTGAAAGGAACCTTGTTATGAAAAAAACATCCAAACTCTCTTATTGTCTGAGCACGCTGCTCGTTGCACTGCTGTTTTGCGCGGGTGCATTATTCCCCTCTGTACCCATAGCAAAAGCGCAAGGCGTTGATCCCCATCCCCTTGTACTCTTTGACTTTGAAGATGGTGCGATCTCGGGCTGGGGTACGGGCAATGTGAGTCGCGGAGAGAGGCAAGGCGTTGAGTTGGCACGTGCCGAAGAGGGGGATTCTGTACGTTTTGGCAACAGGGCACTGAGGCTTAACTTTGACTTCACCAACGCCCAAACGGCGCAAACGCTCTGTTCATTCTTTACACCACCCTCTTTTACCATTCCTGCAAGCGACCGCCCCCGAAAACTTGGCATGTGGGTGTACGCCACCCCCGAAGCACAAGGAATCTGGATGAGGTTTCAGCTAACCAACCTCAATAACGGCGGTTTACTCCGCGAGTTCGCAGGCGAACCGACCATCGACTGGGTTGGATGGAGGTATGTGGAGATTAACTTGCCGCGTAATGTACCCATTGGTCCGCGACAACAATTTATCCGGCTTTTGTCAATCAATTCGGGCAATCCGGGTCCCATGACAAACGGATATCTCGTTGTGGATCACATCCGCGTTTCGCACGCAGAGGAAGACCGCGTGGCTCCCACGATCAGCGCAGTAACAGGCGGCGAAATCACGGGAAGGGAGAAAAACCTACATGGGCAAACGTTCACAACGGGCAAACTGAACATTGTTGCGAAATTTGACGATACGGGCGTTTCCAGCGGGATTAACTACGAAGATATTCGCGTGATTGTTGATGGGCATACGTTCAAAACGGGAGATGCCGACTTTTTTATCGATAAAGTTGCCAATACTGTGACGTTGAACGGATTGAGCCTGACCAACGGCTTGCACACGGTAGAAGTACATGTAGAAGACAATTTTGGAAATATCAGTACCGAAACTGCCTCGTTTACGGTCGATGCCGGAGAAGGCACTACCGTGAGCATTGTTCCCGCTCATGCCGAAGTGCCGATTGGTTCGGTATACGAGTTGCAACTCAATACCAACAACTCGCGCGATGTGAAAGAAGTCAATTTTACCCTTCGACTGAACAACATCACCACGGTCGATGCGATGAATGGTGTTGTCTTCGCTCCGTCGGTTCGGGAGCACGCATTCAGTTTCAGCCCCCGACGTGGACTGTTGACAGTCACGTTGAAAAATGATACGGCAGCCCCACCGGTCAAAACGCTGGCGACCATCCATGTTAACATTGCCAAAATTGCCAACCATCAGGACGTATTCCGATGCTCGCCTGTTTCCGCAAAAGTGACCTTTGCCGATCACACATTTTCGACCTTTACGTTTAGTCCGATTGAGACCAAACTTTCTGCACACTACACTGTTGCGCCGGTGAAACGCATTGTGGGAGCACCCGGAGAAGTTTTGGTCACCGACTTGGACGGAACGCCGCAGTCGGGCGTGATGGTCAACGTGCTTGACGCGGACGGAGCCAAACTGGAATCGGCGGTGACCGGCGCAAACGGTATCGCGGCGGGGCTGACGAACTTTACCAAAACGGTGCAAAACGTCTCTCTCTATGCCGAAAAAGAGGGGAAGTATTCTTACACCCGATTGGTGAAGTCGCTCAAGCCCAACCTCACTGCCACGCCGACCTACATCAGGGCGGGCGCAACGGTTGATCCGACAAGATCGAAGAGGATCACGTGGATGTCCAACCCGCTGACCACGACAGGTTCTGCCTTGATGAAAGTCGCAAAAAAAAATGACGGCGAAGGACGATTCGTCCAGTACGAAGGAAAAACAAGAATGAACGAGTACGATGGAACGGGCAGTGACTGGGCTGTGCTGGCAAGTGCCGTCACACTCGACAACTTGGAGGCGGGAACGACCTACATCTATCAGGTGGGAGACGGCACAACGTGGTCGCCAACACGAGAATTGACCACCACCACACTGACGGACCAATTTTCATTTAGCGCATTCGGCGATTTGCAAGCCTCCTCCACACAACACATGACACGATTCTTGGCGGCAGCGGAAACGATTGAGGCAATGCCCCAAAAGCCCCTCTTTCACCTTAATGTGGCAGATATCGTGGATACGGACGACCGTTACGATTACTATGCGTACTATGGACTGCTGCTCAATGCGCGTCCGGTGTTTGCAAATATCGACATGGTCGCCGCATACGGAAACCACGAATACATGGGTACGCTCAATGCCGATAACATTAAGTTTGCATGCGGGACACCGATCCTGGCACCGTCTGACAAGTACAACACTCGGCTGGTGGGGAACGGCTCTTATGCGGTCGAGTATGGCAACATGCTGGTGATGGCACTCGATTGGGCGGGAAGACCGGGGCACACCGAGCGAGAGTATATGCGCGAACAGGCAAAATGGATGGACGAAGTATTGAGTCAAAACAATAAACTATGGAAAATTGTCTCTGTCCACTACCCCATATTTCCTGCGGCATCGGCTGCGGGAGCGCAGGAAATATTTGGTCCCTTGTTTGATAAATACAATGTTCAGTTGGTGTTTTGTGGGCATGGTCATACATTCGAGCGCGTGCAGGTTCGTCATGGAAAAGTGATCTCTCCGACAGACAACAGACGCACTTTTGAACCCGTCATCGGCGGAACTCTCCATTTCCAGATTGGCGGCATGAAAGAGACGAACCGAAACGGCAGATGGGTTCATTGCGCGGTGGATGGAAGAAAAATGACCGTGACGGTAAGAGATGCAAACAATGAGATAGTGCCTGAAGAAGGCTTTATACTTTACGCAACACCATAGCGACAAATTAAGGAGAAACCACATGCATATCCGCCCCTATGAAGCTGGGGACGAGTCCCTGGCGATTGCCCTGTGGAATGACAGCCTGACGAGAGATCAAATCGACAGGAAAAATTTCTACAATCGCATGATCTATGATGTCAACTTTAATCCCTCAAACTATTTATTGGCGTGTGAGGGGGACGTGCCTGTAGGCTTTATCTACTGCACCCGTCGCGTGGTTCATGACGAAATATTCGGTCTTGAACCGGGGAAGGGCTGGATTGTCGCGATGGGTGTCCATCCGAATTTCCGCCGCCGTGGGATCGCCCGGAAACTGGTGGAAAAAGCGGAAAACAATTTGGCGGGTGTCACCCAAATTGATCTGGCAACGTATACCACAAACTATTTTTTTCCCGGTGTGGATAAAACGGCATACGCAAGCGGAGTGAATTTTTTTGAGGCATTGGGATACGAGAACCGGGGCGAATGTGTCTCTATGGAGATTGACCTACACGATTACACGTATCCCGAGAAATATAAAGACAAACGCAAACTGTTGGAAATGCAAGGCTATGTGATAAAGCCCTTTGAACCTTGGGATGCCGTTGCAACATTTGCGTTTTTGCGCGAGAGTTTTCCCGACTGGTTGCCTCTTGTTCGTGCCAGTGCCATTGCCGACAAAGGGGAGGAGCGAGTCATCGTCGCCAAGGACAAACAAGGCGATGTGGTCGGCTTTGTCATGCGGGGGATGGATGGCACGGTGGAGCGGTTCGGACCCTTTGGGGTAAGATCGGATCAGCAGGGAATCAGCCTAGGCTCCCTTTTGTTCAACGAAATGATGCTGTCCATGGTTCGCCAACGCATCTTTCACGCCTATTTTATGTGGACAGAAGGTCGCAATAGAGAAATTTACGCTTCATGGGGAATGAAAATTTTCCGCGAATATTGTCAGATGAGCAAAATGTTTTGACCCGAGCCGGGCAGACCGGGTGGCTCTGGGTGATTTCTCTCCCCGAGCTTCCACATATCCGTGCGTGCAGACATTACTGCACAATCATTCTCTCCTCCTTTCTGCGGACTTCTTGGCGCAATGCAGTCTGCCGTCTACTTCCCGGTGGAAACAACATTGCCAATTTGATCCCGTTTGCAGTATCATTCGCCCAAATTCACCGCAGAACTTTGATGCACTCGCTTCAACGCTTCAACTCGAGTAGCAAGAGGGTTCCTTGTTTCAATGGCTAAACGGGGTACAATGCCGGTTTCGTATTTTACTTTTTGAGGATTTTCTCATGCTCGATTCGTTGATCCTTTTCGCAGAAGGTGCCGCCGCTCCGCCTGGAAACGATGGCAATGGACTGTTTATTTTCTTCATGGTGCCAGCGATCCTTATCCTGATCTGGTTCTTCATGATGAATCCGCAGAAAAAGCAAGAGGAACAACGACGAAAAATGCTCGATTCTCTCGAAAAAAATGACCGGGTCATGACCGTCGGCGGACTGATCGGGACAGTGCATACCCTCGACAAAGAACAAAACGAAATCGTGCTGAAAGTCGATGACTCAAACAATACCAAAATTCGATTCCACCTCACCGCCATCAATGCCGTTTTTCCGAAGGACAATAGCAGCAGTAAATGAGTCGCTTTCCTTTCCGTGCCTCGGCGAAAGCCTCACGTCCACAACTTCCGATCCAGCGTCCGGTAGGTGATCGCTTCGTACAGATGCATCGGCGAGATGCTTGCCGAGTTTTCCAAGTCGGCGATGGTGCGAGCGATTCGCAAAATCTTGTCGTGTGCCCTTGCCGACAAACCGAAATCTTCCATTGCCTCCCGCAAAACTTTATGTCCTTGATCGTCCAGTCGGCAATGCTGCACCACTTGTCGGTGCGACATTCCTGCATTGTACCGAATACGTGACCGGGCAAATCGTTCGTGCTGAATGTGACGAGCCGCAAGGACTTGCCCCCGAATATCCGCACTCGATGTTCCCGGCGGTGCCATCGACAGCTCGGCATAATCGACGGGGGGTACTTCGATATGAATGTCAATGCGGTCCAGCAGTGGTCCGCTCACTCTGTTCATATATCGCTCAATTTGTGGTGGCGAGCATCGGCATTGGCGACGCGGATCACTCCGATAACCACACGGGCAGGGATTGAGTGCCGCAATCAAGATGAAATTTGCTGGAAAGGTACTCGTCTGCATTGCTCGTGCAATCGTCACATAACCGTCTTCCAGTGGCTGCCGAAGCACTTCCAAGGTGCGGCGATTGAACTCCGGCAACTCGTCAAGAAAGAGTACGCCATTATGTGCCATACTGATTTCGCCCGGATTGGGAGGGGAACCACCACCGACGAGTCCCGGCTCGCTGATCGTGTGATGCGGCTCTCTGAAAGGGCGCACCGCCAATAGCGGCGTGTCCGGTTTGAGTTGTCCCGACACGCTGTACACTCGGGTCGTTTCGAGTGCCTCGTCCAGTGACAGTTTCGGTAGCACCGTGAGAAACCGCTTTGCAAGCATCGTTTTTCCAGTGCCGGGCGGACCGACCATCAGAATATTATGTCCACCCGCCGCAGCAACGGTCATCGCCCGCTTTGCCGATTCCTGTCCACGAACATCGGCAAAGTCCACATCGTAGGTTGCCAGTTGCTCGAACGCTTGCAGGTCGAGCGAGGGGGTGGGTTCGACGGTAATTTCCCCTTTCAAAAACGCGACCGCTTGAGCCAGCGAAGCAACGGGAAAGACGTTGAGTCCCTCGACAACAGCCGCTTCGGAAGCGTTTTCGGCGGGAACGATCAGGTTGGCGATACCGAGCGATTTGGCTGCCAGTGCAATGGAGAGCGACCCTTTGATCGTTCGCATCGTTCCATCGAGAGCCAGTTCGCCAACGACGGCGGATCGGTCGAATGCACTGGCGGAAATCTGTCCGCTGCCCGCGAGCAGCCCCAACGAAATGGGAAGATCAAACGCCGCCGCCTGTTTGGGCAGATCGGCGGGAGCAAGATTGATGACCGTGCGATGGATCGGATTGAAATAGCCTGAGTTCTCAATCGCTCTTTCGATGCGAAACGTGCTTTCTCTGACAGCCGCTTCGGGCAGTCCAACGAGGATCGTCTTTGGCATTCCGATATCGGCACAATCGACTTCGACCTCCACCGGCACGGCATCAATCCCCAAGAGCGAAAAAGTGTTGAGTTTGACAAGCATCTTGGCGAGTATTGTACCTGGAAAGTAACAGAGCCGCAATCGTGGGATTTCGCAATGAAATAGACCGTTGCCCTCGGCCGGCTCTATTCCATCGGGATTGCTCCGGCGAGGAGTTCGGCGACGCGGACGCAGAAGTTTTCGTTCATGACCAATACTTCGCCCCGTGCCAGCAAGCGACCGTTAATGTAAATGTCCACCGTTTCTCCCGCCATTTTGTCCAGAGGCACGACCGATCCACGACGAAGTTTGAGCACGTCTTCGAGGTACATCATCGTTCGCCCCAGTTCGACTTTGACATCCAAATCGACTTCGCTGATCTGGTCAAGCGTTGCATGCTCTGTACTCGGCACCGTACCGCCGAACTCAGGGAACTGGAATTCGATGACTTCCGTCGGCAAGGTCATCTGGGTTGCCGCAATCGACCGGAGTGATTCGTCTGCTCTCTTGGCGAGATAATCCAAATCGCCTCGTTGAATTCCCTCGTCGTCATCCTCTGCGGCAGCATCGAAGGAGGGGGCAGAGGGTTCCCAGCCACGGGCAGCAAACGCCGGTGCCGCAGGTGACGCGGGGGGTGGCGATGGTGGAGTGAGCGGCGGGGTTGCTACGGATGGTTGCGGAGGCGGTGGTGAGGCGGTGGCACCGCCGAAGAGTGCGTTCAGTTCGTCCTGACTGAGAATACCGCTGTCGGAGGCAGAACCGGCACTTGGGGCAGGCGCGGCGGCGGGCGGCGGTGCCGCTGCCCCATCCCCCATTCCGCTGAGGAGACGCTCTATCTCGTTCTGATCTAACGCATTGTTGTCTGACATAACTTCTGAAGTCGGTTTGAAAATCCGGTTGCCGAGCATTTTAGCCCGACAACGGAGACCCGACTAGGCGGCTGAACGACTGCATGGCAATACGGGCGTAGCCGAAAAATGACCCGACTAACCGTCTGCCATTATTGTGTTTCGTAACTGAATTCGGTACAAAAGACCTGTAGAACGTACGAAGGTCCAAGTATCCGGTTGACCTCTTTTTTTATTTTTTCCTTGATCGCGGTGAGTGGTGCTTCCATCCGTTCCTCGCGGGTGGAGGCTTTGAGAATCATGTTAATCTTGTCTTCGATCTCATGCATACATTGCGCATACCGCTGGTCAAACGCCTTTGCGTCCTTCACGCGTATTTGCACATGAATCGACGTGGAAAACGTGACATTGTCTTCGCCTTCAGGAACTTTCACCTTGAAGGCTTTGTCGCCAATGGTTTTTTCCGTCAAAGGCTCTTTCGTCCCTATATTTTCCGGTACAGTGCCAGGTTTGTCAAAATTAGTGGGAGCCCCATTTACTTCAATACCGGGATCATCCTGAATTTTCTTGGTCAGAACGGACAACGCAATCACCAGTACAATCATCTGAAACAGAATGAGACTGACAAACCCGAGCGCAATCTGCAAACGGTACGACTTCGGAGGTCCCGTTGCTTCGGGGGCTGCATCTGGGGTCGGGGCTGCTGTTTCTGGTGGTTTTTGTTCCTTTGCCATACGACTAACATCGGACAAAACAATTTTCTATACCAATACCCCCACAATTGTAGCGGTTTTACCGGTTCAAAGCAAGGGCGAACTCGGCGATTCGTCCAGAGCAGGGCAACACTCCGCTCTGAACGTCACAATCCGAACCAACCGGCTATCGTCTGCATTAATAGACTGTTCAGTAGGAAAGGATCACTCCAGCTCCACATGCGTGCCATCATATCAAGCATCAGGACTCCGCACAGTAACAGCGGAACGAGGGTAAGAATCAACGCGACCAACACTCCTGTCGAGTATTCTTCGGCGGGGACCGCCGGTTTTTTGGCGGATACGGCTGGAGCAGAGGCAGGAAAAGCTTCGGGGAACGGCGATGTTCCTGATCCAAAAGGATCACCTGCTTCCGGTCCCAGTCCACTATTAAAACCGCCGAAGTCCGCCGCACCAAAATCGGTTTGCCCAAAGGGGTCAGCATCATGCGACGTGCCAGCAAATCCCGCATCAATCGCAATCACCTGCGACGAACTTTCCGAATCATCGCTGTCAGACGCCTTTGCCGAGGGTTCGAGAATGAAATTTTCTGCGACGGAATCTTCTGCTGCGGACAACATGGATGTTTTTTCATCATCGACTTGGAGCAAATCAGACTCTTCGCTGACAACGATACTCGAGTCTTCGCCCGCCACAAGCATGTCGAACCCGCTGTCGCCAGCAAGCCCCAGTTGCGGCGAAGAGCCACTGCTCCCCCCTAACACGGATTCGTTATCATCAAGGACGACCGCCTCCGATCCCGGGGCGGACGCGAGAGACAGTGACGAACTGGACTCTTCTTTGTCTGGAATAGCCTCATTTTGAGGCGGCGACTTGGGTGGCTTTTTAAGGGTGGGGACGGACGAGATTCGAGTTTCTTCGGCTAACGCCAGTTCATCGTCATTGTCCAATGCTGCCAAGTCCAGGTCGGATGCCGGGCTTGCCTGCGGCGCAACCGCCACAAGCTGATTGTCATCCAACAATGGTGCGGCGTTTTCCACAAGAAGATCAAAGGAGGAAGCCGACCCTTCACTTCCCAAAATATCGAAGTCGCTGTCCCCCGGTTTATGCTCGTCACTGCCGCTGCTGCTTCGAGCTTTGATGCTCGCCGCGAGATAACTGTGAACCTCCTCTTTGAGGAACTTCCAGTTGGTTCCATCCCGGAATCCCCGGAGTTTATTCTGCTCACGCAACCGATTCACTTCCGCTGTCGGCACTGACAGTACTTCGGCGACCTTTTCCAGATTGTAGTATTCTGCACTCGACTTACCCATTTTTGTTATCCCCTATTGTCGATTTTACGCCTAATTTCTCTCTTCGGCTAATTTTTTCCTTTGGACTGTTCCGTTGCCCTGTTCCATTTCATAATTTCTACGGGCAGGGGCGACAAAGCATTGAATTGATCGACCATCAAGTCGGGCTGAATGTCTCGGATGCTCTTAAACACCACTCCACCCGTTGCCATGTCCATGTGGTACACAGCAATTTTTTTTGTTTCGGTGTCCACAATGGTAATTACACGCACTCCCGGCTGCACCATGGCGAAGTCCACACACCATTTTGGCAATTCGGCTTGTTGTTTGACGACAACCTGCGGCGACGGTGGCTGTTGTTCAACGGGAAAGCCGCCCTGCTGTCCCAGGACTTGCACCCAAATCTGCGAGAAAAATAGTCCCGCAACCATCGAAACACCCACCACAACGACCGTACCAATCCAATTTCTTTTCATTATGGCTCCCTCCTTCCAAGATATTTTACTTTACACGTTCCGAAAAACAAGTGCATTTTCCCTGTTTTGCCTAAATTAACATCGAACAGTCCACTGGAAGAAAGGAGAACCCTGTATCTCCCCTCGGAATTCTGCACTAGCCAATTTCACTGTTTTGCCCGTTTATATCGATTAAATGTGCTACGCACCTCATTTTACCGACATAACCGATACATAAAGCATAAAGAATTTCTCAATTGGGGACAATACCAGTTTTTAGACGGACAGGCTCAAGAACTGCCCTTTCCAAGAATTTGCAATGGGTAAAGTGCTTAAAGTACAGGCATTTCAGTGTCCGTTGATTATTTTCGTACTTTGCTTTTCGGGGCAGAAGGGCACGAAAATAATCGGCAAAAATGGCAAAC
>Ga0123353_10004890_pt1 | contig 17427 bp, 11 predicted proteins | sample TergutLab28metaG_3_FD_92763 | JGI IMG/M metagenome (GOLD analysis project Ga0123353, IMG submission 92763) | Labiotermes labralis P3 segment gut microbial communities from Petit-Saut dam, French Guiana - Lab288 P3 | ecosystem: Host-associated > Arthropoda: Insects > Digestive system > Gut ...
CACACACACACACACACACACACACCCACACACACACCCACCCACACACACACACACACACACACACACACACACACACACACACACACACACACACACACACTAAACACTGGTTCTATCAATTTATTTTCGGCTACAAGCTATCATCACGTCATTTACAAATTTTGCCGCAGGAAAAATTATACACTGCATAAGGAATATATTTAAAAGGTATTATACCTTTAAAATGTATTTTTAATGTGAATGGGGAGATCTTATGCCATATATATTTTTTTCTGTATCGCCGAGCATGTAGCGCGTATGGGGGAAAGGAGAGGCGTATACAGGATTTTGGTGGGTAAACGTGAAGGAAAGATACTACACGGGGGACCCAAGCGTAGATGAGAGAATAATATTAAGATGGATCTTCAGGAAGTGGGATGTGGCAGTACGGACTGGGTCGAGCTGGCTCAGGATAGGGACAGGTGGCGTCAAACCAAATCCTCAAAACATTCACTTTCGCCGCCGTAAAAAAAGACGTCAAATGTTGGTCGAAACAGCGTCAGCCTCTCCAAAAAGTTTAACACAGCGGTAACAGTGCGTTCCATCCTGCTGCCATACACTTCGAGTCTGAAAATGATTTACCGTGCGGTGGACGGGGTTCGATTCCGGGCCAGTCCATTTGAGAATATTGATGGACAAAGTGGCACTGGGACAGGTTATTTCCCCACTACTTCTGTTTTCCCCTGTCAGTATCATTCCACCATTGCTACTTATTCATTAATTCATTCATCCTTCCCTCATGGACAGAATACAATACGGTCTATTATTAGTAGGCCGGTCCCAGTGGCCGCGCGGTCTAAGGCGTGGGTCTGCGGCCGCTCGCTTGCTGGGACTGTGGGTTAGAATCCCACCGGGGGCATGGATGCCTCTCTCTTGAGAGTGTTGTGTGTTGTCATGTAGAGGTCTCTGCGACGGGCTGACCACTCGTCCAGACTGTGGTGTGTCTGAGTGTGATCATGAATCCTCGATAATGAGATCCTTGGGTCAGTAGGGGCTGTTGCACCATGGTAAAAAAAATTATTAATAGACTTCACCGTAAAGCAACACAGTTTTCTTTCTCTCTCTCTCTCTCTCTTGTTTCATAATTCCTAAAGACTATTGGATCCACATGTCGTAGGTGTCACGTCATCACACACAGTAAGGTAAGGGACAGCTGCTCTGGTTACGTGGAAACGTGAAGTTCATAGGTTTGATACAGCCGATACAGTCGATAGGTTGATAACATTAGTCAACAAATTATGACTTTTTTGGTTTCTGAGATGAAATGTCTTTCCCTTCACAGATTTCGGGACCCTGAACACGAAAATGGCCATGAAAAGGCTTGATTGGCTACAGTTTCCAAGAGAAATTAAATCACATTTTATAGATGCCTTACACATTATATCCTTGACATAAAGCATACTGACTGGCTTGCCTTGATTAATTGCGCCTTCTCTTCGCCTGCTGTTTATACCCAAGTCTCGGAGAATCTCTCTATTTCCGTCTGATAATACCGATGAAGGCCACTTTCCCGTTATGTTTTCTCCATTTCAGAGACATCACGATGAAACCTTTCGCTGCTCTCCCCGCTCAGCACCCCACAGTTTTCCGGAAAAAATAATCCATATGAGAATGCAGAAAATGCATTTTTTAAAGACATAATGCAGCCCAATTTCTGATATGACAACAGAAGGTTTTCCACAAGCTCCATGTAAATTTCAGCCTTATTATTTCCTAGAAAGTTGGTTGCTACAAGCCGGAAATCATTCCACGCCCTCTTCTCGTTACCACTCAGAATGCGGTCGAACCGTTTGTCTCTGAAGAGCTGGCGGATCTATGGACAGATGAAAACACCCTCCTTGATTTTTGCAGCACTGATTCCTTGGAATTTCTCAGTGAGGTGCCTAAACGCTGGCCCTGTCTCATCCAAAGCCCTAACTGAATTCTACGTTAATCCCAGTTCGATGTTCAGGGGAGACAGCAATATTTTCCTGGATTCTTCTAGTGGTAGATGCTCTAAATTCTGTTTCCCCGGTTCCAGTGACTGTAGCTAAGGCCAGTCCCTCTTCTTATAGCGGGAAGTCTTAGCTCGACTGGCACATTCACACAAGAAACGACAAAACTTTGTGCAACACTGTTGCAGGCCAAGCAATACAACAACTTTGAAGTCTCCATCCAGCTCTCATTGGTATTTCTTGTAGTATATGCAGTGCAGAAGAAGCTTCATATTGTCATATGTTTCCTTCATATCGACTGCAACTCCAATTGGAATTGAAAGCAACATGTTGCTAAGATCTAACTATTTGAGTAGGGTTGATTATGTTCGGAAAATTAGGGACAAGAAGCAAAGAACGGATATCGGAAAGTATTCATTCGTAAATGGGACCATAAAAAACTAGAACCAACTATCTGCAGAAGCGTTAGGGACTTTCCCTTGTAAACGTAAAACTTTTAGAAAGAGATTTATCAAAGCAATAATAAACGGGGTGAAGGGAAAGGAAAAGAAGTGTGTCGAAAATCGTCTAAAGTGCAGTGAAGTGAAGTGAGTTGAAGTGTAGTGATGTGAGGTGAAATGGAGCGGTAGGAAATTTAAATGGGTTTAAGCCAAGTGAGAGGGTAGTGAAGTGTAGCTGGGTGAAGTTTAAATGAATGAGAGGAAGTGAATTGTCGACAAGTGTAGTGAAGTGTAGTGAAGGTCTGAATAACAGGGTTTATATATTATTAGAATACATATATAGATCAAACGAAGTTCGCTGCTTATGTGGCTGTTTCTTTCATCACATTTTTTACATATTCTTCTGGTTCTATTTGGTATCGTTGTATATTTGGTTTATGTTCTGTACGCTTCTGTCTAATTTTGTAAATTACATAAATTATGTATTCTTATTGTTATGTTTATGTATTCTTATTGCTATGTATGCTCCGTTCTGGGTGTTCTGTTTCATGGTGTTGTTCTGTGTGCTGTTTTTGTGTAAATGTGTATTGTACTACTGTCACCGGGTGTCAACCCAATTGCAGTTAACAAATACACCATATAATCATCATTAAGGAGCAGAACAGCTGTTAGCCTTAAATTCGTTGAGTCTACAAAGAGTCATCACTCCTCAGGACTATGATTAATATTGAGGGCCGTCACCAGACCATCAACATCATTTCAGGCCACAAGGTTACCTTCCAGCTTAAAGAAATGAGCCAAATCTTTTTGGCGGAAACGGAAGGCAGAAACTTTCACACTGTCATCGAGGGGTTTCCACTGTTGCAGCCTCGACACCAACAGTGCTGCCGTGCACTTTCGGAAGTTTCAGATCTCTACCAAAGTCATTTAATTCGTTCTGTGTGATACTGTGTGGTTCATCAAACATCACGTTATGTGAAAATTCGGGATCTTTCGATGATGGTTAAACTATGTCGCAAATTTCATCATTTTCTTTTATCCGATTCCAGTGCAACTATATCTGGAGGTTCAGGAAAGGGAAGGTCTTCATCGTGGCGTACTGGCCGCATAGCAGATCGTATATTCGGATGACATAAGGTCCAGTTCTTCTTCTTGGGAAAACCTTGCCGAAGAAGAGGAACCACGCAGACGTAACAGTCACTTATGTGATCCGTCTCCTCTCTCCATACCATGGGTATGACAAAAGACATTGATGGACTTAGGCGACTCAAACACTTTCAAAGATTTGTTGCACAAGTTTTGCAGCATATGTGCGGCACCAGGCTCTAGTCCTGGTCCCCAACCTGGCAGCCGAAGTAAAAAAGAATAAGCTTTCCTAATGATTTGGATTATGGCACATTTCTGTGACGAAAAATCACTTCTCCACAAATATAACAGAAAATAATCTGCACTTTCGCCGCATCCTTGTTGAGGTTTGGCCCAGAAACCACTGCGTAACACATTATAAATACTTTAAACTTCAAAAGAAGACTTTCTGAAATGAGCAGCGCACGCGCATACAATGCATTTCGCTGGAAGTAACTGAAGTGCAACTGGTTCGTTGTTGCGACGTGTGGGAGCTCATTGCATCACCCACTTTGCCCACTGCACTGCTTCACCGTTCTGATGAAAAGAAATTCGGCCGATGCAAATGTCACGTGATGATCGCATAATTCACTTCACGCTAAGGGTTGCTACACCGTTGCTTAAAGCTGCTCGAGGCCAAAAGCAGTCCAAAGCGTACAAATTGGGACCCACCCCTTATCTTTGAAACCAAAGCCAGTTAACAATTTTGTCTTATTCGTACTCATCGCCCCAAAATTAGTAAAGATCTGCTACGTTCACTTTCGAAAACATTTTCACTGTTGACCAGTATAAGTGATAAGTTGGCACGGTTGATAGAGCCGATAGGGTTGACAAAGTCAGTAAGATTGATACAGGTGGCACAATCAAACTGGTTGACCCAGTCGAAACTGCAAATATATCTTCATTTAGTCGATACGGTTGATAGAATTGATACAGTCCATAGTTGACATATTTAATACAGAGAAAAAGTATAAATATTCGCTTATGCGGCCCCAAATTCTGCATGAAATTAGGGAAATGCCCTACAGCTCTCCATACATCACACCACGGTACCAGAAAGAAAGTGTCACTACTGGGTACGTTTGTGCTGTTTTCATTCCTAGCAATGTGTGGAGTAGAGACACAAGTTGTATGTGCCTGCAGTTACTGCGAGACAGACTCAACAACAAAAGCATTGTGTAATGAACTTTTTGAGATAAACGGCAATTAAATCCGCTACAATATCAGTTTGAAACTTCGCTTTGTGCTGTGGGTAGATTCAACAAGTTACAGCCAGAGCAGTATTGTGCAGCGCTTGGTGCCATATACGCTAAATTACAACCCGCAAACTCTGACAAAGTTATCCCCATGTTTAATTAATCACCATGACGTGAAGACGTACTGGTGCGTGGAGGTAGAGATCCTTGTGTTCTTAACATTGGTTTCAGACTGAGGCAGTCAGCTTCACGTCCCCGGACGCTTTACCCCAGCAAAGAAGAAAGCAACGCGAAACTGACTAAAAATTTGGGAGGTCTTCAGATCCAGTATGGGCAATCTGAACACAAAAATTTCTCTCTCCCATTGGAAATCAAATTCTGGTACCTCGGTCGTCAAGCTCGCAGCCTTGTCACTTTACGTACGTCATTCACTTATAGAAGGGAAAGTCTCCGATTTTCTGGGATGCGGGGTCGGTCCCGCTTTACGAAACACCGTGGTGGTTTCTGCTTCAAGAGTCGATATGTCCATGAAAAATAAGGAAATGATCAGATATTCTAGCCATGTGCCCATCACATTCCCACAATGAACTAACTTTTACATTCAATCGCTACTCGAGGGACCTGTCCATTTTTCATTCTTAGGGCAAACCAAGCGTTAATTTCATCCATCACATATGGTCGATTAGTATCGATTTTGTCGATTAAAGTAATTAATATGGATTACTGTCGGCTGATATCTATCGACTATCGATCCCAATGGATTAGTTATCATTGACTTAACAGATTCTTATCGCTTATAATAAAACCAACTAGATGCACCAATTTCTTAAATTTATTTTTGGAATAAAACTCTACATGTTTCGGACAGTTCCTCTGTCCGAAACATGTAGAGTTTTATTCCAAAAATAAATTTGAGAAATTGGTGCATCTAGTTGGTTTTATATCAAGAGTTTATCACGATGCACGATCACCTGAACGTCAGATTCTTATCGATTATTATTCATTACTACTTGTTATCAACTCGGGTTTGACTCACTCAGTCACAACAAGGGAGAATGTTTACGAATAAATAAATATTACATCCAATTTCAAGGAACGCTTGGAACTGTTCGGTTTAATATCTTAAGCCACCCAACTGCCACATCAACACGCAAATATTGAAGAATATGTTTCATGTTAGGACTGAGGGTACAGTGGGACAAGGTTCTGAGGAGAGTAATGCGAAGGCAAGTTAGCAAGTGTCAGAAGTATCGAGAAAATTATATAATGAGAAGCTGAATAATCTGTTTTCTACGAAATATTTTAGAAAGATAAGATAGGCGGGGCATGAAGCATGCACGAAAATGCATCAAGAAATCAGAAAACGTGAAATAAAAAGAATTACTTAGAAGACCTAAGCTTAGATAGGATATTTTAATCGAGGACATCCCGTTGTGTTTTAATTCGAAGAGTAAAATAAAATGTTTAAGATTGCCGTCAAATACAAGTGTATAAATTTAGTATTTTATTGTGGCAACATGTTTCGGCTTTATTAGATCATCTTCAGATCAGCACTCAGAGATATGAACTGTGCATATCGTGAACTGTGGGATGTTGTGGCTGTAATTTTAAACATTTTATTTTACTTTTAGGTAAGATAATATTAAAGAGTATCAAAGAAATATCAGACGACCGTGTGATAAGGACAGGGATCTTACTTGTTATGTATATTCTTAATTCAAAGTAAGAGTGTTTTCTAAACAAAAACAATAGAAAACAGGGGTAATTTCTTTTCATATAGGATACGTTTTCAGGACCTTGTGGTAAAAAGTTTCAGACTCTTCTGCAAAGCCGTTGCGAAGAGTGGTTGTTAGTCCTGCCATGTCTGTCCGTCCGTTCGCATAAAACAGCGAGACTCTAAACGGACGGATTTTCTCTAAATTTCACATTTGTGAATTTTCACTACAAATACATCAACATATTCCGATTTTGGTTAAAATGAGACAAAGTAACAGACACTTTACATGGAGTCCTACTGACGCTTTTGTACTTGTGTGTCTGAACTTTATACTGTGCTGTCTGGGAGGTACAGTACCAAATAAGGTCTAACGAACAACTGACAACGTAAACATCTCGCCTTTTACGAGACCAGTACATGAAATAGGATATCTCGCCTTTTACGAGGTAAGTGCAACGAACACGATACCTTGACGCTGAGGAGTTAATTGCAAGCCATTGAGGTCGGAGAAATAGTTGACGATCTAAACATATCATGCAATACGAAAAACAAACGAAAGCAGTGCGTTCGGACCCAGCCGGAAATGCCTCTGTACTATACCCGTATCTACCACGACAGTAATGCCTCCGTAATGCGTTCGATTTACGCGGCTACTAATGCCTTTTACACTGTTCTCAGTGCTTCCCCTCGAACCTAACTGCCTTGCTAGTTACTTGATAACACGCAAGAGGGAATAAAACATGCACTGCTACTTTTACACCAACACTGTTCTATCTAATCATTTAGCGTTCCGTGTTTATGGCTCTAAAGCCACGTTCTAACCTTAATTAAAAAAAGAGCATCGCTTTTACTCTGTGCGGATGAAACCACAGCAGAGACGTGGGGGGAATAAGCTTATTGGGAGTTTCAAAAAGTGTCTGAGTGAGTCCATATTTAATACATGCCTCGCAATTTTATAATTTTAACGGGACATGAAAACAGTATCATGCAAGACTCAGAATTTATGGTGCTTTCTCGCAAATTAAAATGAAAATATTATGACTACAGATCTGAGACAGGATGTGACGTAAGCTGATACATTTGTACAAATTATTCGGAGGAAATTTCTGCTTCCGTCTTCAGGAACTTTTGTCCTGTAGATGGAGGCAACAGCTTCTCCCGAAACATTGGCACCACCTGCCACACTTAAGAGGTCCGTAACATTGACACTTGCCAACTCCAAGAGAAACAAAACAGTATCAAGCAACAAAATGAGGGATGTCCAAACGCTAATCCCGAGAAATAATGCGCCGATTAATTCGAAACAGATCTACCCCTCAAGACATTTTAATATGTCAATACCTCGTAAAATTAGCGCCATTACACATTTAGTACCGACATATTAATTCGTCTGGCTACTTTAAGTGACTAAGGGCTCTCCTACTGTAAAAATTGAACGCGTGACCTAATTTCCAGGATTCTAAACGTCAAGTTTTGGCTTTAAATGTGGTCAACCTACGCGATTTAAAGCTTCGTCGCGGTGATAACAAGATATTCGCTCTTCTGGTATGTTACGCAGCGTAGAATGGTTAATTACCGGTGTTTCGTAACAACCTATCTGTCACATCTTCGAAGCTCTGTCAGTCCTAGGAGAACCCTTCACTCCGACATCATACTTCCTACAAGTCCAACCCGGTGGTCGCGCGGTCTAAGGCCTTGGTTCTGTGATCGCTCGCTTCTTGGGACTGCGAGTTCGAATCCCGCTGGGGGCATGGGTGTTTGTCTGTTGTGAGTGTTATGTGTTGTGCAGGTAGATGCCTCTTCGTCGGTCTGATCACTCATCCAGAGGAGTCCTACCGAGTGTGGTGTGTCTCAGTGTGATCGTGAAACCGTGGCCCACTACGGGCTGTTGCGCCATGCAAAAAAAAAACTTCTTAACCAATGCAGTTCATAAAGGTAAAATCAGTCCCATTACAGGCCGAGGTGCCCAGAGGGTTCCAGGAATTTAAGGTTCTCAGATTACGTGACAGTGGCCCAGGATGGTGGTAAGGTTGTCAGCCTTACGCACCGACCGCTTTTACCCCCAGGAAATAATCCTGGTACTCATTTCTGTTAGAGGCTGAGTCGACCCCAGGGCCACAGTGCGATCGGAAGGATTATGTCAGTGAAAAATTCCAATAACACCACCTGGAATCGAACCAACGACCTTCCGACTTGTAGCACAGCACCTTAACCGCTGTGCTACCGCGATCCCCGTGTGGTTCATAGTAACACATAATATAAATATGAATAAAAAGAAAACAATATGTTTCAGAACAATAAAACTATGTTTCAAGCTGGTCTCAGTGGCTGCGTGGGTCAGCGGCCTTTTGCTTGCTGGGATTGCGGGTTCAAATACCGCCGGGAACATGGCTATCTGTATCTTGTGAATGTTGTGTGTTGTGAGGTAGGGGTCTCCAGGACGGATTGATCACTCGTCCAGAGGAGTCCTACCGACTGTGGTGCTTCGTTGTTGTGATCTGGAAACCTCAGGAATGAGGAGGCCATGGCCCATGTTGTGCTGCAGTGCAACACGAAAACAAAAAAATACTGCGTTTTAGAAACCATTTTTGGCACTCAGCAAACCACTCGGCCCGCGGTTAAATAAGGTTGTACAATACTGGTTTAGATCAGCCTTACTCAGTTACTTGATCCCATCCAGCGTCTAATGGTTCGAACATAACATGGTGTTTCAGCAACTAAACCTATTTCCGAATTCAGGTGAACAGATGGGATCGCGCCTACTGAGTTGGACCCGTAAAAGAGCTGAGGTCAATTCGCTAGATCTACATTAAACACATTATGAAGAACTGGACATTTGAAATTGACAATGAATCTGGCAGTAACAAAATGTGCGATGAATAGAAAATTGATGGCTCCGGTAGAAAGGACACATCATAATAAATTTCGTTTCTAGATTTAGGGCCAGCTTACTCACATCAAACTGTATGACACGTACAGCATATTTATGGATTCAGCGTGTCCATCCGTCCATCCGTCTGTCAAAAGAGACGACCGTAACCATGCCGTCGAAATGACAGCAGCTGCTGACATTACAGCATCAGGCCACATCACATATGGAACTATGAACGACATACGTCAGAGTGATTATTGAGAGACTAAGGCAGTCAAAATATTTACAGTAAATTTCATCACCGTGTCCACAAAAGCTGGTCAATGGTGGTTATTCTATTATCCTAAAATTCTGTACGAATTTCTCATCTCCCCCATGAGCGCTACATGACCGCCTATCCCCTGCGAGGTGCTGCACAATGCAGAGTGAAGAGCCCCTCATTTTACATTTCCCTCCATTCTCCTCTCACGTCCTCGCCCTTTTATCTCCAGACCCTCTCCTCCACACTCCAATCTATTTTCTTCCGTCAATGTGAGAGACCATCTGTCACACCCATACACAACAGTTAAATGAAAAGATCTGTGAAAACTTTAATCTTTACGGAATGTATCGGTAATTCAATAAAGGTAAAGGTGAAGGAAAAGGTAAAGTTCACCCTAGAACAGACCACGAAGACCCAGAAGGGGAGTAGAGGTAGAGCTCTACTTTTTCTTTAACCTCGGCACTATATACGATGGATGGTCAACGCCACGCCCCGGCCGCTTTACCCTCGGGAAAGACCCGGTACCCATTGTAAAGGAGGGCGAGTTTGCCCCAGGGTAGGTGTAGACGGGTGAGAAAATCTCGCCTCCCCCCCTCCTTCCAGGATTCGGTCGCCGAACCTTTCAGCCCGTAGCGAGTCGCTATACCGACTGAGCTATACCGGCCCACATCGGAAATTCTGTAAAGGCACAAAGTACATAAGGTACTTTAAGTATGTTTATCGGCACTGTCCGTAGCTCTTGGATACACAGTGTCGAGAGGTAGGGTGAATACTGAATACAGAATTGAAAATTATGTCGAGGGAAGTGTGATCGTGGCCTGAATTAAAGTACTACTCTGGTATTTACCTGTAGGTACCGTGCAAAACAGGCAAAAAATTAACCAGGTTAACCACCCTCCCAGACAAATTTGAAGCCAGGATCTCCCAAACATGAAACAGACCTGCCATCCACTGCACAGCAACTTTCTGTCTCACTTCTCTTAATATTATCTTCTGCACACTTGCTAGACTCCTCCCAGAAAATGAGCGAAGTTTTTAAAAAGAACTGATAAATCTGTCTGAGTATTCCGATACAACATTTCGCCGTACATGGTCGGCAACTTCCTTGCCACGCTAGAATTGCGGATTAGACTAAACACTAAAATAACTCAGTTTCTCGACGCCATATTGGACTTCTTGCGGTCAAAGCATGCCCTTCCTAGCTCCTTTGATTCTGGTCTCACATCGTACTACAGTCAACGAGTTCCGATGTCAACTCACCATCCAAAACAGTGTCTCATTGGCGAACTCGGTATAATGCTCGATGGTAGAAAGCACACTGAAGATGAGGCAGACCAGCACCAGCATGAACCTGAAACAAAAGTAAATTGCGAACGTGACGTCGTATCAGGCATACATTAAAGCTACGTGGGGGGGGGAGGGGAGGGGAGGGGAGAAAATCAAGGCGTGTCAAAAAAAGTAGGATGAAAAGAAGAAGGATAGAATTGAGGAAGATCATCTACAGAATAAAGACACACCAAGAATAAGCAAAAATTACTTTTAAGCTGAGGACCCTAACACTGTACATAGCTGCGGTCGGCACGGCTTGGTCGCTGCTAGGCTCGTCTTGGAACGGCCAGGCAGCGTTTTGCCTGTTTCAAAAACATTTACCATGTTGGGAGTATATTAACAGCTTCACTCACCGTGAATGTTTGTGAAACAGACATAAATCCCTTGGTGGCGCGTAAGCAGTTCTTCCCTTCTTACCAGATTGCCGATTCACCCCCGCACCAAAAACTAGCAAGTAATACAGTCACTACTGTACACACAGCAGAGTTCTTCTTGAGGAGTTGATAGTTGATAGTTCCTCAGACGGGCTCAACAGCCACTGCAAACTGTCACGAACCAAACAAATCTGGTCAAATCTAATTCTTTATTTAACGTTCAAGTAGCGTAGTGGAAAAATTGTCAGAATTATAGGGATGGACTGAACGTGCCAAATATATCGGTTTAAGTTGCAGCGAGTGTTTGACCAGAGGCTACAGTTTGGCAGCAACTCACAAACGATTCTATTATTCTTCTCTTGGTTGTTTATTGATGACGCTGGCAGTAGCTCAGATCAGAGTGCCGAATGGTAAGATGACTGGTGGAATGATGAAGTGGAAAGGGTAGGGAAGGAAACGACCTTCTTCAAATTGAGGCACCTTACCATGATCATAATGGCCGGTATCTCAGGCGAGATACGAAACAGCAACATTCCGCATATAAATTCAGAGCACCGCCGCTAACAGACGGTGGTAACTTAATCCTTCAGTGCCGCCCTCGATTCACTGTACGGACTTTCAATTCCTCACGTGTTGACGGCCACGTGGCATCGCACGATCTTAAAGGCATTTAAGGGTATTATTATACATGTTAATTATCCCAGTGGCCGAGCGATGGGTCTGCGGCCGCTCGCTTTCTGGGACTGCGGGTTCGAATCCCGCGAGGGGACATGGATACCTCTCTCTTGTGAATGTTGTGTGTTGTCAGGTGGAGGTCTTTGCGTCGGGCTGATCTCTTGTTCAGAGGAATCCTACTGAATGTGTTGTGTGTCTGAGTGTGATCATAAAGCCTCGATAATGAGGAGACTGGTCCACAAGGGGGCTATTGCGCCATAAAAAACGGGTATAAGTGAATTACAAACCTTTCCATCCTGAGCAGTAATTGGAACAGAACCCCAACGTCTTTTATGGACAAATGATACATTTTACGCACTTGATGTATCTTGTTCCCTACTACAGAACATGGTGCAGTTACGAAGCTATTAACACGAGACGCCCAATACAAGTGGACAGTGAAGTAACATAAATGTCAGTATCTTTGGATACGACAGATAAACTGCTTTATGGCAGTCCGGGTCGATTGTGGCTACCTCTGGTAAGCTTCAAACGCAACCCGCAACAGAAAAAACATGCAATTGTCATTCATGTGAACGACTGGGGCTAGAAGTGTGTGAGCAGGTACACCGTTGGTGGGCGGGGGACCGATAAAGCGTTTGTCACTCCGGAGAGCCTAGTCGCGACATGGCAGATGCCACAACGACGTCATGGAGCTGGTTGCTACGTATCACGTCTTCGAACCTGGCAGAGGGACACAGGAGTCCAGAACCTTTTTACAGAAACATGGTGTGTGTAAGATACAAAAATATATATATATAAAAGGACTCGGCATTTTCAACACCAAAACTAAAAATAAAATAAAAAAATCCCATTACTGGAAGCAATTATGAGCCAGTTTGATCCACACCCCATGCTCATATCCTGTCTCCCCAAAATGCACTTAATTGTATCGTCCTTCTTTTCCTTGGGTTTCCAAACGGACATTTTCCAAGAAGGCTCCGCTATAAAACGTTGCACGTTTTACAGCGGAGCCTGCCCGGAACTTGCATGTAGCAGTCTCTTCAATCCTAACCACACGATCTGTACAAATCACGAATCTGTATGTGTAGTTCCGTAGATACGTGTCAAATTGTGCAGCAATTTCTGCATCTCGTACCCTGCAGAGTAGGGAGACGGCACACTGATTCAAGAATACAGCTATCACGGAGCAGACTAGCATAGTGGCAACATTATAGGCTTCAATTGATAATAGGCCAGATTAGAATCCCGAAATGCGCACCGAAATACAGATTTATGTTTCTCGTAGTTTTCCTCTGTCGGTCCTAGAAACCACCGGAATTTTACGTCGACTAAGCAGCGACCATTTCCTTTCAAATCCCTGTAAATTCATCAGTCATCCTGCCAGTGACACAGTATAATCTGAGATAATGACGGCGTCCTTGAACAAAAAACAAAAAGTCCTAATTTTAAGACGCTCGCTGTTTAAAATCCTTAAATATTCGTTTACTGTCGCCCTCTATAGGCTTGTTTCTCATACGTATGATGCCTTAAACTGCTTGTGAATGAGGATGGATATCAAAGAGCAAAATTCCTGAGAACATCTCTACCGAGGGACCCAACATAAAAGGATTTCTACAGATAATGACGATGCACAAAGCCCAAAATCACCTTCCTAATCAAAGTTCTATACCATTACCAATATCTGAAATCCGTTTAAACAAAAACGTTTGAGTGCTTGATAGCAACACGAGATGCTCACTCAGTTGCCCCAGGTGCGACGGCACGGAAGGCAACAGCAACTAACAGCAATCAGCTATCAGCGTCCGAATTAGCATACTGAATCCCACTTACGTGGTTCTGAGCGAGGCACATAAATTGGCCTGAGAGAGGGTGGAATGCATAACGAGAGCGTGGTCACTGCCATGGTGGAGTTAATGTCTCCACAGTGGCACTGGTTGTTAAGTGGCTTTGTAATCCGATTACACCGTGATTATTCAAATATCACGCAGTGTTTAAAGCTGCAGTAAAACTTAACTTTAAAATTACGTCTCCTTAAACACCCCGGCACTACCTTCTGTAAGTGCAAAGACAGGATTCGGAAGGTTGAATTAGAAAAGAATTATTTTAATAAAAAAAATCTGCGATTTCCATGATATCTTAATTAGTTTTTGTATACATCTGCATCTGATGTCGTGTGCCTACACCTGTAAATATCAGAATCCAGCCCAACAAACTCGCACTCCATTTATTTTATATTCTTTTTAATATTATTCTCCGTACTCCGCCAGTCCTCACAAGTCGCCTATTATGCCACATCACCAACTGCTGTTGGACTTTATTAGTCGCTATTAAAGCGACTCCTATTCGTGTTGGCGCTAGTGATGCTCGCAGTGATTGCTGCTCGCTCTGTCGCACGGATTTTTCATTCAGTGGCTTGAAATGTCCGAACTGCAACGCATCTTGGCAGGCCTCTGTTTGAAGCACCGCCTCTGTATCAAGACACTCCAGCCCACGGCTCCAGAAGGTCGGGATGCTCCAGTTCGTGAAATCGTCCACACCAGCCAGAGCATGAACTAAAGTACGAGTAGTATACATTGGCCTTAACGGCTACTTTAACAGGGCTACCAAGTTACACATCTAATTGTCATTAGCAGACGCTTAACCTTTTGGCGCCGGAATTATTTTTTAATTTTAGCACATCCTGTGTATAAAATGTGAATAATACATGAACCAAATACGTTAGAATTATGAAACAAACTGCATTTTGAAGAGAAAAATACGGAGAGTATATACCATATTTAAAATATTCAGTACCTATATTTGTTGAATAAATATATAAAATGCAACTTTGGAGGTTAGCGGTGCGGTACGACCACTATAGTTGACGTTAGGCGTCTAAAGGTTAAACAATGATACCAGTTACCCTTAGAAAATTCATGAAACATAAAATTCCGCTCGGGGTGTTCTAATTTCCGTTTGCGGTTCGTGCATTCTACAGGGAAGCGCGGAAAATGTGCCCACCTTGTCTGTAAAAGTTTGTGCATGTAGTAGACCGACACAGAAGACAATTCTGAAGTCCTGATAAAGCCACGCACAAATATCCCAGCTCAGGGTACGTCAGGTACCAAAATTCTATAAATACCTGCAACTGGTAAATTATGTTTGGAACTTTACACCTGTCTGCGTCCCGAGGCCCATTAATAAAGCCTGGCTTACTAACAATTCAAACAGAAATTTAACCTGAATTATATTTAAATATAAAGTCCGTACCGCGCAGTAAATACTCTTGGTCTCGGTTATAAAAAGCAGTCATTTGTTGCTGTATAGGGAAATAATCAGTGTTTTAACACATAAATACATTTGGTGGGCAGAACGTAGAATAGTTGAGTGTTAAACCTGGTGGCGCATATAGTGACCGCTGGGCTTTGGAAGGGTTTGTATCTTTTATACACATATATCCAGCCCGTACCGCGCAGTAAACACCCCTTCTTCTTTATAAAAACCAGTCAGTTAATGCTGTATAGGGAAATAATCGCTGTTTGTTTTCGGATCCACATAAGACACATAGTATCCTGTGTGGGCAGAACGTAGAATTGTTGAATGTTAAATTGGTGTTATCGCTGGGCTTAAGAGGGTTAATATCAGCCATACAATCACCAAATTTTTCAAGGCCAATCTCCATGCTTTAACCACAAACCGTTATCGATACATACATTATCATCACATCACAATGCGAGCATTGTGGTGCACAGTATTTCGTAACAGTCATCGTGCTCAAATAAAGAGACGATAGGAGGGACGAGGCATGTAACACGCAAGGACAAATTGCCTGCGCGCTTTAGGTGGGAACACTTAAAAAACAAAACGCGTAGAAGATCTAGAAAGAGATGTGTGGGTAATATTAAAAATTATCTTAAAGAATGGCCAAAGACAGGGTGAACAGGATTCGTCTTCCTCCGGATAGGGAGCAGTGGCTGGCTACTGTGACGATGGCAAGTGGCATTCGCGTTCTACAGACTGCAGGACATGTATTGATTAAATTAATGGTAATTAACATTTTAAGAAGAACTGTGCGCTCCTTGGAATCACATTTGCTTTTCAACGTAAGCAGACGTTGTTAGTAGTTAACCTGCACTACACAGCTGCTACTGTCATGTATTAAATGCTTGTAATTATACAACAAAAACTGACGTAATGCACAATTTTCTAAACTAATATTGAGCCTTTTAAAACCTGCCAGGAACTTTACGTACCAACAGATTTAATATTTAAAAAAATCTATATGGTGATCACATTCCGTCTGTGTGTTCTCAGAACAAACAGCGACTTTTGCCTTATACAACATTGACAGTCTGGTTTTTATAACCGAGGTGGAGAGTGTTTACAGCGCGGTACGGACTGAGTCCTTATATAATACAGATACGTTTAGTGTTTAAAGCGTTAATTTTCGTTGTCTCCGATATGTTTCGAAACTTGTGGGTTTATCTACAGGCAGACACACTTTACTATCCACCAGACTGTAAAACATACCATACTGCATATACAGCAGTCTCCTTGAAGATGAGCCCAAGAGGTTCGAAACGTGTAGAAGACGTCAGAAATTAAACATTAATTTAGCAAATTGTGCATCTAGTTGGTTCATGTTGTGTAATTGTGTCACAATGCAAGGCGCAAGAAACATTAAGAAACATAAAAAAAGCATTAAATGCTATTCGGTACGAAACTCCTTAACGCAACTGACGATGATGAATGATTGTCCTGAACTGGATTGTCCCAAAATAGAAACTCGGAGGAAGTCCTAAATATAGCCAGGTCCTTGAACAGAACAAATGAGGTGTGCCATCTTGGAAAATCGTATCTGGCTGCTCTTATAGAAGTCTCTGTTCCAATTCCAACGTAAAGACGGCTCTCAATTTAAAGTGTCACAGATGTCGCCCTCTTGGAACTGTCACAGTCATGACTAGGGCTTCATTAGAAGTACGGGACCCAGCAGGTGGCCTTTCTGGTCACGACAACGACAAAAGACGTCGACGTCCTCAGAAATCGTGCGAGTATTGACATACAATTCTTTGCCTCGCCTCCAATATTCTTTTCTAACACCCCACCTTTTGCGCTACTTTGAAGGACAAATATAATAAAGCTTCATGCATGATTTCAGGCTTCCTCGGCGGTATAAATGAGATCTCCGCTCTTTTGGGATGTTATGCAGAGTAGATTGGTATTTCGTTACCGACGTTTCGGGACAACCTAACGGTCCCACCTACCAGTCTATGCTGCGTAGCAAAACAGTTTAGTGCAGATCCCAATAAAGTTTTGCCTGTTTGAGCAGTTAAGAACATTTATAGCATAATGGTAACTATACACACCACCCGCTTTAACATTTTTGTGTTATCCTTACAACAGACAGCGATCATTACCATAAAAGTACCAACAAGCTGTCTGATTTAAGTTTCATCTGTAAAGTACGAAGTGAATTTTC
>Ga0123353_10004891_pt1 | contig 17426 bp, 10 predicted proteins | sample TergutLab28metaG_3_FD_92763 | JGI IMG/M metagenome (GOLD analysis project Ga0123353, IMG submission 92763) | Labiotermes labralis P3 segment gut microbial communities from Petit-Saut dam, French Guiana - Lab288 P3 | ecosystem: Host-associated > Arthropoda: Insects > Digestive system > Gut ...
AAAAAAAAATAATATATATTATATATAAATATATATATATATATATATATATATATATATATATATACAGGGTTATTCATAAGTCCGTGAAACATTAAAAAAATTCGCAACAAATAAACTACTCAACGGATCATGGTACTTCTTACGCCGATTGAGAGAGAAACTCTCCATGTTTTTTTTTACATATTTCACAGATGCTCAATGTGTCCACTTTTGGTAATACGGCATACATCTATGAGATAGTCCATCTCGTTCCACACGCGTGTCAGCCTATCACGGTCGACCAGAACCACAGCAGCAGTGATACGGTTGCGAAAATCTAGAGATTAGCGGGGAGTGGAGGCATAGCGTCCTTCACAAACCCCCAGAAGAAAAAGTCGCACGGGGTTAAATCCAGGGACCGGGGTGGCCACCGCATTAACGCGTCATCTACTTTTACTGTGCGTCCTGTCCACCATTGTGGCAAGTTTCGATTGAGATACCCCGCAAGTCTTTGTAGTGAGCCGGAGAGCCGTCTTGTTGTAAGGATGTAATCATTACTGTCTTCATTCAACTGTGGCATCAGCCGTTTTTCTAACATGTTTCACGGAATTATGAATATAACAATAATAATATATTTATTTACTGCGATTGGGTTGGGTTGTTACCGGGTGGCAGTGGTTATTTTACATGTAAACAAACTCTGTATATATATATATCGAGAGAGAGAGAGAGATTCATTTTGTACCTCAGAAAATAACATGCCCCTATTTAAAAGACCAATCGGTCAGTGCTGTATAGGAAAATATTTACTGCTGATGGTATGAAACTCCAAAGTACCCCGTGTGGTTCGAAAGCAGAATTTTGAAGCGTTACCGCAGGTGGCGCACAGTCACCATTTTGATCGAAACTGAAGTGTAAATGAACTGTGCGGACCAAATTTAAACAAATCTGTTTTTACATAAATACACATAAGAACCAGATTATTCTGCAGATGTTCTGAGAAGAGATCATCAGAAAAATGAGAGCTGCCCGAAGCGACATTTCACAGAATAGCTGTGGGATTTGTGCAAGCAACGAACCAGAATACAAACACGCGCTTTGTTATATGTCACAAATTCTTTTATATGCCTAGAAGACAAGCAAGTAAATTCAGATATGAGAATATGAGTACAATAAATATTGCCGTCTTGTGACACAGTAAAGTAACACAAATTGTTTCCTAAGGTGATTCATTGCTGTTTAACTACGCGTATGTTTTTAATCTACATTTTATTTCAATTTCATTCAAACTCCTTCAGTTTTATAATTCCTAATTAACCTATTAAATTCCATCACTAAAATATTAATATTTTTTTCAAGTTTCTATCTACATAACAAAGCAATTAATTGTTTAACTACGCATAAGTTCTTAATCAGCTTTCATTTCAATTTAATTAAAATTCTTCAATTTTATTAAATGAACTTACTGACCTTTATCCCTAAAACACGAAGCTGATACAGTTCAGTCATATACTGTATATATATATATATATATATATATATATATATATATATATATATTGGTTATGTTGGTTATATATATATATAACCAAAAACTTAATTAGCACTATACTCCTCGACCAAATTAGCTCTGTTCCAGTATACTACCACAGAAAATAGAAACGAAATAAACACCTATCATCCGTTTCTACAAAATTCTCATACGTTACCACAATTTTAAATATTTGAAATATTTTATTATTATTATTATGTATTCAGCTCACATCTATAGTAACTAAAATCTCATAAATTATACAAATATACATAGTTTGTAACTTCATAAACTAGTACTCGCGAAGCCGCAAAGTTTACTCGTCATGTATATTTTATAACACCACGCTTGTAATGTTCCAGATCTCTCAACAACTTTGCAGCTGTAAACATTTCCTTTTTATGTTTTCCTTATCAGCCTGATGCTGGTTATCGTCATTAGCCGAAACGTGCAGCTGGTTTTGTTTGTAAAACAAAGATATGTTTAGACTGGGTACATTGCGTTACTTGTTAAAAAATTGTTTCACAGAAGCAGAACCATCTGAATGTTGGGAGTTGACTTTGTATAACGCGCAAATCAGTAAATACGAAATCGTAATATGAAGGTGAGAGAATATATTCAGATAAGCGTTTTAGATGGACAAATCGGACTTAACATTTTGAGGACAAACTTGAGCAAGGAACCAGAAAGAGTGGGGTCAGAAGTAGCAGTACAGCAATAGACAGACCATACAACCAGGAGAGGGAACAGGCCATACTAGATGCAGTTTTCAAAGGTGTAGCTTATGGGATTCCTATGTGCATTATATGGACCTATAATAGGAAGAGGTGGAAAAAGAAAGATTTTTTGTGGTTGGTAAACGGAGAGGAAAGAGAAGGCAATGGAGACTTTCCACATCACGCAAAGAAGTAAGCGGTCCCCTGTGGAGGATTTCCCACAAGGAGATGTGCACAGTTCGCTCAGTCAGAGCCATAGTGAAAACATCGGTCTGACGTGTAGGGAACACCAGACTGACAGAACTGACATATGAAATCTCCTTATTAGAGCAGTTAATGAAGAACTGAAAAAGACAGAGACAGGCAATGTACGTGTAACGTAACATTGAGGCGCGTTCGCGTAACCACTGTTGCCGCGGAAAAGCAATAAGTATTACACATTCCAAGCGTGTGTCTGTACCCAGCATGCAAAGTGCATACGCCACCATGATATTGTCACCGGCAGGCTGTCCGGCTTTACTGTATATTTCCACATTATTTCTGGAAAAAAAGTTATTGAACATAAAATGGGTGTTTTGATTTTCTGTACATCTTATGTCTGAAACACGTCTCATTCTGTTAAGAATTCGACGAGATATTACCGTACATGTATAAGTCTTTACGTAAAGTACACGTTACTCTTGCCAAATATTTATGAAACTTGAACTCAGTATGATTTCGAACAGAACACTAATATCAGATTTCATGAAAATCTGTCCAGTGGGAGCAGAGATGTTCCATGCGGAAAGACGGACAGACAGACATTACGAAACTAATTGTCGCTTTTCGCAGTTTTGCGAAAGCCCCAAAAAATTAGCATAACTGATGTGCAGACAGGAATCTTCGTCTTATAATAGTTGGAGAAAACTACTGAATTCACACACGTATACTGTCACTATATCCTGGTGGAAATAATAATGGTAGTAAATAACACACAGATAGTTTTTCTCAACTCAAGCTTGAAAATTAATCATCACTTAGTAGAACATGTTTCGGCCTTAATAACAGCGATCATCAAGTACTACCACTTAAACAACACCTTGAGGAAAAACAATATTTTATATGCGTCAATTCGAGATTAAAATGGATCTCATTTTGTAAAAAAATTTCAAATTAGTATGTCGGATATCCAAAGAGAATCGTGTTGTAATGTAGCCAAAAGCTGTGCAGAATGTATTTTTAATAGTGTGAAATATGTGTGTATGTAGATATAAACGATCATTATTCCTGCCTAAAACTGCACACTTGAAAACATTTTCACAAACTTAGAAATAATAATGTACTAAAAGCCAAGTTCAATAATAACTGCAAAATGTATTTTGGATTATAATTCAGGCCTGTCTTAGCAGCGTGGCTCAGGACAGGGAGAATTGGAGGGCTGCTTTCAACATGGTTACAAACTTTCGAGTTTCATAAAATGCAAAGAATTTCTTGAATAGCTGAGAAACTGTTAGCTTCCCAAGAAGAATTGAGCTGCATGCAGTTACTTAATTACTGTCTTAGTTCATTGATTAGCTTATTTTTTATTATTTAGTTGATTACTTAAGTATTTAGTTACTTAGTTATGGCCCTGGGTTCGACTCAGTCTCTAAGAGAAATGAGTACCAGGATTATTTCCTGGGGTTAAAGGCGGCCGGTGCGTAGGGCTTCCAACCTTACAACCTTCATGTGCCGACTGTTTTGAAATCTGGGAGCCTCAATCTCCAGGAACCACTCAGGGCCTGTCCAGGCCTGTAATGGGATTGGTTTACCTTTACTTAGTTGGAACATCCGGCTTTTGTAGCAAGGCAAATCTATCTGTTTGTAAAGACTACGATGCTGAATACGACGAAGTATATTTTATAGGAAGTGTTTTTTTTCCTCTGATTTCAGCAAAACTTTGGCTATCCAAACTGAAAAATAAAGATACCTCAGAGACCAGTGACAGATGTGTGGGGTTGTGTAGCAATGGTGGAATGATCACTGACGAGTAGCAGGATTATGCCAAACTGCCACACTGTCAGCTTAAAAACAAATTTTAAGTGAGAATAAAGGTACTTCGTGCACCTTATAAATTAGTTAATTAGTCGAGATAAATGAGCGAACGAAGTGACTGCCTGTAGACTTCAAGACACTTCCGATTCGCGGCTGGGGTGAGGAGCAACTCTTCGTTATCCCGTTCACGTCGTTTCCAGTTTGACCGAACTTCCTTTTTGTGCTTACAAGAATACAAGCAACCGGAGCGTGAAGCTGACAACTCAGTCACCACGTCTATACGCTGCTTAAGCACGAGAACAAGCATAATTCATATGCTAGAACTGCCTTCAAAATGCGATTCAAGTTCTAACGCAGTATGCTAATTTGACTGACTACACTGAACTTCACGGAACACTTAATGCACGTTATCGTGAGTAAATAAAATAAGCACCTCATTGATTGCTTATAACTCTAAAACTAAATTACAGTAAATGACTTTGCTCTACAAATGAATAGCATTTCAAAATTATTGTAGATGGGAGGGTAATAAAAAATCGATCTTCAAAAATGCAATCGGAGCATGGACGGGATTGATCAGTCTCAAGATATGGGACACGTGGCGGGCTCTTGTGAATGCGGTAATGAACCTTCGGGTTCCATAAAATGCGGCGAATCCTAACATGTCTTGCTTCTGGTACAGTGCAATTACTACGGCTTGCTGGCAAATTTCCAGATACACAGTGTCATGAACTATAATACGACTTTGCCCTGAAGGTTTCAAATCTTATGTACATCTTACGTAACCCTAACTACACTCAGTAACTTGAAATATTTAAATGGTTGTGTACAACTTAACCTATTATTCTAAAACTTGTTCCTTCTCTAGGTAAGTACATACAAGCTTATACAGGAAACTGAGTTTGCTGTATGTCCGGAAACAGTCCAATGAATGCACCCACGATTACACAAATAACTAATAGGCTCCACAGCAGGCTATGGAAAGAAATATACACTTTTTTTTTATCCAGTAATGTGTTTAGAATATTCTTTTCACCCAGTCCACCTTGAGTCCAGTGTCTAGTTTTGGAAAGTATCTTTATGTAATATTCATGCGTGTTTACCTCATTACCTAAACATCGAGACGCTAGTGTACGCTTGTAGAATTACAGATTCCCACTCTGTAGTGAGTGTTAAGCCCCACGAGCCTTAGGCAAAACGTGTAAATGTCTGGACAGCTTTTATTATTTGTGAGCCACGAAACTTCTTCAAGATTCTATAATTGTTGGAGCATAAAAGAAAGATGTCCTTGTTTTACTGATTTTCACTTACAACGTCTGCTCCAAATGTTGGTAGTGTCATCATATGGTGGGACTAATCTCAAACACTTCCTTGTATTCTTTAATTTTCGTGCCTGATTTGTTATTCTTTATTTCCAAACTGAATTTGGATATATACGTCCTAAAACTAAGCAAGGTGGACAAATACCTTAGGGCAGAAACAGCCGAGGAATTTCTGTTTAAGAAAGACAAATGTGGAAATGAGGTGGTTAACTTCCCTACCGTCTCTTATTCCATTCTTATTCTGCAAGGTAACTGAGCATATCTTACTGTGCTTTTGTGTGCATGTTCTCCATCAACCTAACATTGGAATATGCTTCTCCTTTTTTAGGCCCTGTAACTTTAAAAATTCTATGTTGTTCAACTGTGCATATTCTTACAATCAGTACATCCACCAACAAATGCTCTGAATAAAACACAATTCACAACAATTATTAAAAATCCTTAGGGAGTTTAACTCCCTGAGGATGGCACTCCGATGCCGAAACATGTAGGAGTTTTAATAATCGTTGTAAATTGTACTTTATTAGGTGCTTTTGTTTGTTGAAGAATTGACCATAATTTTTAGATTGAACAGAACCATTTCCAAACAACAATGACGCACAGATTTACTTCTTGACTGAAAGAGTTCTGATTGTTGGCTCCATTTCATAAACCGCATTTGTAGGGCCTACTTGAAGATTAATAGATGTAGACAAATTAACTTGTATTACGCCACACTGAGCCACAACATAAGAAGTTACACAGAACCGTACTGTTTCTTGTAAGACCACATATATTCTTAAAAACATGAAAAGCGGTAAAAAATTCTCTATGGCTTACAGGATTTTGTTAGAAATGTTTACTATAACACGATGTGATTTTTTTACATTCCATGACGCTGTATACAAGGGTGCACGGATGTACTTACGTACATGTCCCGCACTAACAATTATAATTATTTTATACACCATGAAAAAGTTAGCAAGTTTTCTTCCAGTACAAACGTTGAATTACTGTGACCGACATCTTGTTCTGAAGGGGGAGGCTGGCGGTGTGTACATCGGAAACCAGCGGGACAGGAAACCTTAACTCACCGCCAGCGGGCGCTAACAGAAGCGAACAGAATACGATGCGTTCGTACGGAACATAATCAATTGAGAAACGTTTCAAAACTTCCATACTATTCCATTCTCTAAGCTATTTCAAGGAAGAAAGTGAGAAACAATTTTCGAATTTCTCTTCACATGATATTGTAGACTTTGCTGCCATCGACAGGCCGATCTGCATTTTAGAATTTACCAAATTTAGAATATATATATATATATATATATTGCACATTCTAACGGCATTATGTGCATTTAGCTCACAATTAGTAAATACTGAACAAAGTAACGGTGAAGGTTCTGCTACAAATGATACATTATCATTCTAATGACTACATAGATTTTTCAAATTCAGTGCCTTATCTGACTGTCTGCCTTGGATCACAGTACCAGTCAGTCAAGCAAATAACTACAGACTTAATTTAGCCTAAGAATCGTTACAAAAACGGTCAATTCGCCTAAATACACTGATCTCAAATTGTACAATTTTGAGCACTGGTCAAGATTAGAGTCTGTTCTGTCGATTTTTAAATAGGCACTGACGTTTCGGAAAAGCTTGGTGCTTCTTTCTTCAGGGTTTAAACAGTCCACGAAGAGTGGAACTGGACTGTCCAGATCATGAAGACGGAGCAAGCAAGCTCCTCCTAATGTCGGTTAGCTAATCTTCGTCGGGTCATATCCCAGAAGAGTAATATTCATGTTCTTCCCTGAGACAATTTCACTTTATGTTGGTGCATAAGGATAAGTTTGTACCAGACCCAGAGCCTTTACTATGGAGTCACCAAACAGTAGTCCTACTACCAGGAGCCGAAGGCGAGTTCATTATGCACAGTAAATTATGTTTTAACGCGCTGTAACTTTTGATCAGATACATGCCGTCTTATAAAATGCAATTCAAAGTAATTAAGGAACTCATAATTTAAAATAAATCAGATAAGGGCAGTTATTTTCTACGCTATGAATATCGTAGGCCGACATTAAATGGTTTTACACAGGTGCTTCAATTTAACTCTTAGTTTATATCGCGCGACGACTGTTCCGTTTATGTGCTAAGCAACAACAAATGACTTCTGGAGAGTAAATTTAGGATGTGTATGTTTCGTAGGTTACTGACGACGCAGTCAGCCACACAGTTGTGGACTTACTGAAGATGGGGTGTGACATTCCCTAGAACTTCCGAGTTTATAGCGGTGTACGCCGTGTTGGGAGACAGTATCGGGCATCCGCATGGAAAGACTTAAACCTCAGTTAAGTCATCAGCTGTCGTGAAGATATGAAACTGGTGCTAGACAAATGATTATAGACTGGACTACCGAGGAATCGGAGTTCGATTCCAGGCAGAGGTAGAGTTTGACACAGCGTATAGATCGGCTGTTGTGGGCCGATCCATTATCCTGTCAAGGGGACGCTTTCCTGCGGAGATACAGGCTGTTTCGAAATCGGCTACTCGCAAGCAATGACTAGATAAACAATTCGGGGAACCTTTGATCCACTTCCACTCCGTCATAATACGTCTTCATGTTGCGCTGTGTAACTTAGTACAGGGAACGCCGAATTTTAAATAACAGTATGCATTCCACCGAACTGTCTGTGATACTGCTGTCTATCTACTGGCGTTCATGATATTTGTGATACTAATAGCCTTCTCAGGAGATGGATCAGAAAAGAATTTTTCGTTTTCTGAAATTTAATGGACTGGTAAATGTTTAAAGGCCATAATAGAACAAAAAATGTTTTTCATGTAAGATATTACAAATTTTGCAATACGTTTCGGTTTTTTATTCAGTCATCTTTAGGCTAATATGAATGTGAATCTTATGTTTATTGGACCGTGCATCATCTTGATAGTTGAATAAAAAGAGACCAACTTGATTTCACTTGCTTTATTATTTCATTATTTACTGCTCAACATGTTTCGGGTGTTTATACATCCATCCTCAGGAGCTTGCGACTTATTTGTTGAGTTATTTCATGGGTTGTATTGTTCTGGTCGATATGTGTTGGTGTTACGTTGTGGTTTGGCTCGTGTGGTGTGGTATCCGTCGCAAGCTCCTGAGGATGGATGTATTAACATCCGAAACATGTTGAGCAGTAAATAATGAAATAATAAAGCAAGTGACATCAAGTTGGTCTCACTTTATTCAACTATCTAATATGAGTGTGTTTAGTAAAGAAGAACTCTTCTGTGTGCAACACCGTTATTGAGACCTACAGCACATAGCGCACTTTGTAATTATATTTACCTCAGCCTTCAAGTAATGATAAGCTAAGTGATGTCATCGTGATTTTACCTGCAGGGCTGCGAAGCTGATCGTTCACCTCTGTCTAGTTTCGAGATTCAGATTGCGAGAAAATTTAGCGTCTTTACCCACTACGACGTCATTGTGTGGGGCTGAAGAACAGAAACAGCTTTCCATGCATTCAGTCAAACAAATTTCCCTAGCGTGTCACATTCCAGAGTCGCAAAGTCGAAAAACAAATTCTCAACAAATCTGATCTGTAAAAAGATAAAAAAAAAGCAAATATAATATTTTTAATGAAACGCAATAAATTTAAACTGACGGATAACATATAAAAAAACTAATTTCATTTTTATGGAAACCAGGAGTTTAAATGGACGCTATAAATACTAACCAAGAAGAATTTATCTTACCAAATTTAACAAGATGAGAATTCATTTATTCTTACCCCACAATCGTTGTTTCTAACTAGTAGTGTCTATAAAACTGCTCCAAACAACGTAGTTCTTTATTTATGTTTCCATCGTTATTTCTCTCTACTCTCTGTCTGATTTGGATTTGCGTCACATTCACATTATACACACAGAACTGTAACACACTTCAGGCCTTTAACCGTGTCTGCAGTGAACCGTAGCAACAAACAGTGTGCATAATTACGTACCAGCACAGTTCCATACGAAACTGTCTTCATTAACTTTTGTATCTTTATCTTCTACATGGCAATGAATTACTTTACCCGACACCTAAAACATTTTGAACCATCCCTAAAGTAGGCTAATCAGAAGAGTTTACTTATTTTGATTAAATACGCAGAGGAACAGACGTCATCAATTTACGTACGTCGTAGGGCTTATGGGAATATAACATGTCAGAAATTTACAGGTTTAAGTTGCTGCCTTCTGGTGCATTTTTGTAGACGGTTGAATGCTGTTTCGGAGGAACTTGCTGTTTCCATCTTCAGGATGGAAGGTAGGTTCTCTGTCATTAAGAAGAAAGTAGTTACAAGTATTCCATCTCAGGAACTCGTATCATTTTTATTCTCCGCAATTAGAATTTAAAATCTCACACCTATTAAAATTCTACACGGTTTCGCATATATAAAATATGTCACATTTCTGATCATTTTGTATTGGATTTACCTGCATTAAAATAACAATAAAAAACAGTTCTCGAGATACCCTCAGCTAAAACAGTAATAGAATAAAATACTCATTTAGGACTGACAGGCAAAGTCTAAGCCTAGTACAGAAGCCCTTCACTAATGTCCTTACATGAGGACGGGTACCGATTATGTCCCTGAAACCTGATGTTTTCGATTTTACTTCATATTCGCATGCTGGCAAAGTCCAAACTCAAAATGATTCCAGATCTTATGCCTACTGCTTTGTCTGAGACTGCAGTTAGGCCAGTCATCATGTGACACCGTTCTGTCGGAAACGTAACCACATGTTATGGTACTATACTAAGTATATCAAAGTAATAAATCACACTACTTGGAATGAAAAAAAATTTGGGGGGAGGTACGAATAAGATTTTCAAATATCACATGAATTTTCACATTCGTACCGTGCATCAGTGTTCGGCAGTAGATTGCTGCCGAACACTGCAACATACAGACACCAATAAGGACCCAATACATGCAGCCACACCACCACCATATTAACCACACACCGATGTATTTTAATGGACTATTTTAACAACCGTAATTTTAGTAAGCATAAATTAATGCGCTCCCTGATGATGGTGTAACTGTAACACCGAAACATGTCGGAGCTCTTTTAATGTAAATTTTAATGTAAATTTTAATATTGATTTTAAGACAACTCAGTAGTACATAAGTCGGTGAATAAATAAAACTATGATAATCACATAAACTGTAATGTGTATAACTGCCAGGAACGTGATCTTACACTGAGCAAAAATCAAAGAAGACATGGTATGTAGAGCAAACAGGCTTTAGGCTATGTCACAAATTGGACAATGTACACGTGTAGCGACAGCGTGATCATGCGACCTGGACGCTAGCGTTCCGCGTCGCAAGTAATTGGTTTTAAACTGGTTAAAATATAACTATTTATATTCCACGTCGGATGTAACAGGTTGAGCCACCGTTAATTACTACAAGACGGCATACTTCATAAATCTTCCTTCGCCTTAAGTCACGTCTTCAACAAGGTTTTGAACAACAGATCTTATACAAGTCATTATTGTCTACGTCAAGTAAGTAGGAATGAGAATAATTTAGGGGATATTAAAATTAATTTACGCTTCTACCGCAAGTTTTATCTTAACCCTCTGGATTAACTTAATTTATAGCTATGGTTGCACATCTGGTAGCATCTTACTGGAAATTACGTGCTCACGCGCGTGCAAGAGCATCTTCTATTTGCTTCAGTGGAATTACCCTACAGCAGTCCCACATACGAAGAACAGTACGAATCGATCATGAAGCTGCGGTAGCTGTGTGGATTCTTTCCACAGCGTAATACGTGGCAGTACGGCGACCGCTGACATTTTGTAAACATACAAAAGTTTCGAAACTTAATGCATTTTATATTACTAAAATTAGTAGTGTAAGTAGCGTATCCCAAGTACACGCAATACGAAATTTATTGGAAAGGAATATATATGTATAAATATATATATTTAAGAAACTCTGCTGACGCGGGTTCACATCATATACTTCGTCTCCTGTTCATCCTCCTTCGCCTTGACTACCATCTAACCAGTTGCCAACACCAACACCACCACCATAACACTAACAACATCTTACATGTTACTGCTTTTGCAAGGCGCGAAACATGCATATTTTAAGATGACAGTACAGGTACTGATCACTGAGGAGCAACTGTGGACGCTAGTACTGAGTAACAAAGTTTTAAATTTTCTGTAATGGACAAATTGTAACAAGTTAATGATAGGAAAGAAATGTGAAGGTGTGAGATGTTGACAGGAGCCCATCACCTGTCCACATCCTGATCCTCATCAATCCGGTCCATGGCCCCATCCCACTTTCTGAAGATCTGTTTTCGTATTATCTTTACATCTACGCCTGGGTTTTCCCAGTGACTCTTTTCCTCAAGCTTCCTCACAAAAACTCTGTCTACACCTCTCCTCTCCCCATATGTGCTACATGCCCTGCCCATCTCATTGCTCATGATTTGATCACCCGAATAAAATTTGTACCAGACTTATACTTTAATATAATTAGAACTCATATTAGCATGGCAATATCCGGAGACTTAATATTTTTACAAACACTTATCATTCCTTAAGGTAAAGCACAGAATCATAATGCTGATATTCGTTAGACATTACTTATGGGCCACTATTCTCATACAGTGACATGGAGATTGACAACCTGGCATTTTATGACAGCAAATATGACAGAGGGGTGTGCCCAAGATGTATATTTACGTATAGTTTAGGCCTATCACTCTTAAACCGAATCATCCTATTTTAAGCGCTTTCGCAAAACAGTTCCCAAGAAGGACTATTATCTTCTCCATATTTGTCTGTCCATCTGTCCTTTCGCAAGGAAAAAGAGCGACTCCCACCGTAAGAAATTTCACGATATTTCATATTTAGAATATTGACTAAAATTTGTCGATTTGATAAAGTCTGACACTGTCTGTTTATACTCTTGTTCCTTGACTTGTTCTCTGTGAGGTACGCACTGAGACTGAAGAAACACATAAGTATTGAGAAGCATGAACTGTAAACTTCGAGTGTAGACGCTCAATAAATACGGATTGCAAATTCACCGGTTGCGATACCTCAACAATGATCGATTGTGATTATTTTGACAGATGTTACAAAAATTCAATATATACAGGAAAACATTAATGAATTTAACAACTGGGAACAACAGTTAAATTAATGCGCCGGAAATGTGAAGTTATGTGGTAATATTTTAGCATGTTTCTCGCTCAGTAATTCCCAACTTAACACAATACAGGCAATGTACGTATAACGTAGCATTGAGGCGCGTTCGTGCAACCACAGTTGCAGTGGACAAGCAATAAGTATCGCACATTCTGAGTGTGTGTTTTTAGCCTTAATTATCCAGCATGCCAGGCGATGCGTCGTATTATCATCAGTGGCCTGTCTGGTTCTTCAATATTTTTCCACATTATTTCAGAAAAGGCAAGATTTTCGGGGGGGAAAATGTTATTCAACATAAAATGTGTGTTTCGGTTTTCATTACAACGTTTGTCCAAAACATTCTAAGAAAAATTGGGTGCGATATGATCAAATATGTAATTTGTCTTATGTAAGTAGCCGTTATTCTCGTCAGATTTAATGAAACCTGAATTTTGACAGAAATTCTTAAAATCCTCAAATATCAAATTTCATGAATACCCTTCAAGTGGGAGCCATGCGCACGGACAGATATACAGACAGACAGACAGACATGACGAAGCTAATAGTAGCTTTTCGCAGTTTTGCGAACGCGCCTAAATACGATACCACATGAAACGCAATTTCAGTAACATGCAGTAAATCATACTGATGAGAAAATCAAGCTTATTGGAGCATAAGAAATTCTTACAGAAAATACGAGTAGGCTGCCTGTCGTAAATGTTGCTAAACAATTAACAATTGAAAGACCTCTTTTCGCTGTATAATATACGACTCTAAAGCACAAATTATCATTCGAGTTATTATTAAACAGATCAAAAGGACAGTATTTGAACTGGACACTTCATAAAGTGTCTTGTTAGAATCATACTTCCATAGATACCCAAAGTGATGAATGACTTTTCCGAAGTAATAAATAAGATAATTCTAATTTTCATATTTCTTAACGACTACATTCCTCACACGTTTCAGCCTCCTTATCAACTAAAGTACCCTCCATGTTGCTTTGTTGCTTTGAACTCCGACCTCTGAGACCATTAATGACCCGACACTTTTAAATACCAACTAAATGGAACACACAGCGAGTTTCCTATCTCAACTGCCACGTTTTAATGATCAGAAAATAAGTTATTTGTCTGAAAAAGGCCTTCCTTCTTAAAAACAAACATCATCATGAACTAATTTAATAAATACATAAGTAACTACCGGAGTGCTGATAAGTCCTTAGCCCGACCAGGAAAGAAACAAGCTCGGAAGCATGTCAGAGACGCGCGCGATTTCAACATCCAGACGCGAGCTGTCATTAATTTATTTTCCTGCACGGCATGGCGCCAAAGGAAATTCACGCCATTCTGACTGAAACATTAGCTTGTTTCCTTCCTGGTCGGGCAAAGGACTTATCAACACCCCTGTACATTTCTACTAAAGAAACACATAAGGGCCCCTAATCCAAGAATCATAAGCATTCTTTCAAAGATAACGATTGAATTGGGACGAATGAACACAACATATACAGAAGGGCTTAATGTATTTTCATTGTACCGAAAATTCATTACCCATTCCAAATTTCTGATACTTATAATGGGTTAAATCATAAGTTATTTGATTCGGATGTAAAAAATTAAGTTTTGGATTTTCACAGCACTGCAAGGAACGAAACAGAGGCATGTCGTGAAGAGCAAGATGATGGAAATGTTGCTAGACTATTGATCAAAATGTAGATGTGCGTCTTATATAACTGAGGAGTAAATTAGAATGGCCAGCCAGCGGCCAAATTCTGAGAGTTGGTAGACAGACTACTGTCACAGAATGCCGAGATTAGAGCATGCTGAGTTGCCTCCACTCCGCAGTACGTAATAAGCACAAGAAAAGTGTCAACATGTTCTTAGGAATAAGAATGGTATTCGCGTTATGCAAGGTGCTAGACCGTTATTTTATTGCTAAAGGCACCGGCTGGGTTTGGATAATGAACAGAGAATTGACAAGGTTAAGAAGACAGACGTAGTGTCTCGAATAAATTAACACTAACGGGAAAGTAGGCACGTCATTATGGCCCCCGATTTACTTTTTCTTTTGGCGCTGGGACCCAGCGCGGGCTATGGCCTCCGCAATCACGAGGTTTCTATGCCACACACAAGGACTCCTCTGGACGAGTGATCAGCTTGTCGCAGAGACCTCTACCTCACAGACAGACAGGCCGCCGGCTGGATTCGAATCCACGATCTCAGCAGGAGAGCGGCTGCAGACCTACGCCTCAAACTGTGCGCCCACTGGGTATCGCCAATGGCCGCCAATACCTAAATGAATTTATAGAAGATATTTACAACGCAATTAGCTAATCGCTGGGCATGTCTTCAATAACACGAGCATCGTGGAAAGGTAGCACAATTGCGAAGTGAAAGCCAAGTATCACAACGGTCGTTCCTGAAACTGTGAGTAATGGAATGCATGAGACGGTTGAGTAAGGCAGGGTGCTATGTTAGTGAGCTATTAAGGGTTAGCCAAATTTACCCCAAAACTGGAAACAGAGCCGGCTACCGAACGTATTACACTACAACTCGCCTAATAACCTAACTGTTATCTGGTGTCTTCCGTTTATTGCATGAGAACCGATACACAGTTTTGTAGGTAAGGAACAAAGTGTAATAATTGTGCTGAAAATATTAGGCGCCAACGTTCAGAATTTATTCGTCCAGGCTACAGTGTCATAATTTTTGCAGAGGACATCCAGTTGTGTCATCGTACTAAAAGAAAGCAAATTAGTCTCTATTCTTTTGAAGCTTTCCCGGCAGTCCATTCTTGCAGTCAGTCATTAGTTCTTATTCCAACTAATTGCACATAATATTACGCGCATTTATTTCGAATAAAAGAAGCGATTGAGTCTGTGTTGTTTGACTGAAACCAGAGACTATTTTGATTTCTTTTATAAAGTGTCATACTTTCTCATAACAAGATTTTCGAGGACAGGATGTCGTGGAAGATACTAAGGCCTATGTATGACGTAGTAAAAGGAAGCAGAAGAAAATTGTGCAACGAGGAGCTGCGCGAATTCTATTCCTCAGCAAATCATAAGGGCAATCGAATCAAGGTTAGGATGAAAGGAGAAGGTGCGATGTATGTTGTAGTGGGAGAAACTGTAGCAAAGAGGGAACTTGGAAGACACTGACACAGATGAGAAGACATTAATAAAATAGATCTGAAAAGAAATAGTATGGGAGGCCCTGGACTGGTTTCATCTGGCTCACGTTAAGGATAAGTGGCCGGCTGTTAACACAGGAACGAAATTTCGGGTTCCATAAAATGCGGGTAATTTCTTGACTACCTGAGCAGCTGTTAGCTTCTCAGTAACTTCTTCATAGTTTGTTTGCGGCCTTATAACAGTCCTACAGGTCTAATGAAACTAAAGTTGTCTCTACGCTCTATTAAGCACCGTGCCATGAAGGCGTTAAGCGTCTCTTGATTTAGCATCCTCTGTACGGACAGAGGGAGGAGAGGACCTATAGATTCAAAAATTCCTAAACGTGGCACTGAATACAGAACTACCGACGGGGTATCGACGTGGAGTATCCGTCTTGCTGCACAAGGAAGTTGGTTTACAGGCTTGTCTCGGGCTATGTTATTTTAACTTCCGTTAGTTTTCCTCAGTCGCTCCAAATACCTGAACGTCACGTTTGATGGTTAGTGGGAAGACAGCGGCTTTCCGAGATATGACACCATCTACTTTGAACCCATGTAACAAGGTTTTGGTGGAACGTGCTCCCTCCATCAGCGTATCGTTCCGAAATGTTGATACACAACAACAAAATTAAACGACTTCACTTCCCATAAGACTAATTTAAATATAAGAATAGCTTCCTTGTACATTCGACTGAATCTGTTAAGCATTATAAACGTGTTAACTTTCTCAGTTGATTATATCATACACGTGGTAAGTTCACACAAAATGAACCAGGAAAATTGTTTACCGAATATATTTTACTAACCTACAAAAAGCATTAAAAACCAGTTAGCAATGTTGTGTCTAATAAGTTTGTTTACTACAAGGAGTCTTACTTTCACTGCAGTTCCAAATGGTGCAGTTGTTGTCAACGTGTGTTTTGCCCGAACGTTACAAATTTGTGGGCTCACAAAATAGATGATGCTAAGCAAATGGGTCATAAGAACCCTACCGGCCTAGTTCACCCAACTTACTTAAGATTCTAAGACAGCACGAATAAATTGGTCAAGTATAATACTGAGGAGCAATACAAAGAAGCGCCAACAAACTGCCGACTGCTGGGATTTGACACCGCGTAATCTGGTAACCAAACTTCAAGTTACAATGCTGACACATTCAAAAGAGGACAAACAGGGACAATGTCCTCCGAAATGTTGGTAAGCGACCATCAGACTACACGGCGTCATATCGCAGAAGACAGTAATTTTTGACGGAAACATGTCCGCACGTAAAACGGGACATAAATCATATAACATCTCCTGATAGTGTATAGTCCTTTGCTTACCTGTTTCCAAAACTCACATGCACCAACTTTGGCGAGAGCGTCATGAAGTCATTCACTCATTCCTTATACGAAGAGATAAAATTACACTCGCCTCAAGCAACACCCACTGTTTTTACTCTATAAACAAACTGAAACAAATAAACGCAAGTACAGTTCTAGCAAAAAAAAAAAAAGGGA
>Ga0123353_10004892_pt1 | contig 17423 bp, 10 predicted proteins | sample TergutLab28metaG_3_FD_92763 | JGI IMG/M metagenome (GOLD analysis project Ga0123353, IMG submission 92763) | Labiotermes labralis P3 segment gut microbial communities from Petit-Saut dam, French Guiana - Lab288 P3 | ecosystem: Host-associated > Arthropoda: Insects > Digestive system > Gut ...
GGCCAGAGGGTTTAGAGGGGGGGGGAAAGAAGTATATTATTGGGAAAAGGAAGAAGGGGGGGGGGGGGGGGGAGTGCAAAGGCGGCTCACGCCTATGGCCAGGCCACTACCGTGTGTAAATGCAAGAAAGCTTCTTCATCAGCTGGCTGACCAACTATTTGAAATTATCACAGCGGTCTTGCTTTTGGGATGACAGTATGGGAGGTTAGGCGGTTTCCTACGTTTTGAAGGACCGAGGCGCGTCCCCCAACAAAGGTAATCAGTCCCAGAAGATGAAGGTAGCACGATCCTCCAATACGTCGCTAGCCACTCACCCTACGACACAGTGTCACTTTCCAGCAAACTTAATCTTCAATTACTGGATTCTCAAGGTAAACGCAGATCTTTTGCAGGATAGACTTTAAACAGACGCCGTCGCGCAAGTTCCAAGTGACACTAATAGCTACGTTATGTCCGTCCGTCCGTACGACCGCATGAAACGACGCGGCTCCCACTGAACGGGTTTTCGTAGAATTTTATATTGAGGGCTTACATTCAAATCTGTCGAGAAAATTCAAATTCCGTTCAAAAGGGACAAAAATATCCGGCGCTCGGCATAACGACGTACGTATATTTATGGCTACTAAATTCTTCATGAAGGGGGAAAAGTCTCAGATAAGAGTTGTTCAGAAAATACAAACACATATCATGTTAATAGGCAGGGTAATTACAGTCCATAACACAACAATGTATATCTAATTGATGTTTATTAGAAGATGATAAAAACTACATGTTTCGGCCAACACTGACCATCGTCAGGTTTTTCATCCGAAGGAATTGTAGCTGTAAGAGTGTTTATATAAAGCATGCAGCCGCGTATCGATGTTGAGATCTCATCATCGAGGGTTTGGAGTTAAATAAGGCATATAGCCTGGGTACGGAGCCTAGTGATGTGGGCAGTGAGCCAGTGGGCGTTGCGTTGTAGGTTAGTATTTGACATTTCATGTCAAGTACATTTTTTCGAAAAATCGTGCCTTTTACGAGGTGGTTACAAAAAATACGACAGCAGCCACAAATTAACGCACACGCAAAGCACAGAGCGCAGTTCAATGTCAAGGTTCAGACACGATCGCCCGAACTGCATTGCGCCGGCCGTTTTCCCCACACATTTTCCGGCAGAAGCAGTCGACCCTCTTTCATGAACTCCAGAGCCTGGCTGGGCTGTGTGTAACATGCGCAATAGGAGTGGAGCAAGCCGACTCTCCAGCCACGTGGTCTCATCCCGATTCGTCGGAACCACTTACGAAAGGTGCAAACAATGTTATTAAAATAGGTGATTAAGAAAGGTTAAAATCCTGAACATCACGAACGGTAGACTGCAAAGTAGATGTTCTCCTTAACCTGTCCGACGTCTTGCCTGTAAAACAGGACCTTGTCAAAGTGTCACGTTCCTGGCTGCGTGTGTGTGTAAAAAGAAGTAGCGGCTCCATCCAGACGCCTTATCTCTTCTCGGTCACGCCACTGTGGTCAGCTATCCACATGTGCCCACCCACCCGACACAATGGGCCCATTCTTGTGTCCCACTAGGGGCAGTCCGACAATGCCTCGACGTCACGTGACATGTCTCGGCCACCCCTGCAACAATGACAAACTGCTGCATGCTTCCAGCCACACGCGTATTGCTACAGACATTACACTGCAGTTACGTTCACAAGTATTCATTATTCCCAAACAACGTAAATAGAAAATAGTAAATTACAGTGTCACCAGTTGCATTTAATTGCAGTAAAACTTGGGTCTGCACCAATACGGGAAAATATGTTAACCGAAGAGAATGGCTGGAGAAGAGAGCACAGTGCGAAGCTGTGGTCTGTACTCTGGGTAGTCAAACCGAAACCACAGCAACTGGGTGGACATGTAAGGTGAAAGACGCATACAAAACAATGGTCATGGAAGACCTAAGAGTGGATGACAGGATATTCAAATTCACCTTAATAAAATTACTGTGGAATAATGTTTACTAAACCGATTGGTACAGGGCGGGATTCGGTGGCCCTGCGGCAGTGAAGTGTCAACCGTACATGGAATGTTACTCAAACGCCTGACGACACGGAGAGGCGTCAAATAGAGCAAAAAACTATGAGAAAGAAGAAAAACACGAAAGAAGTTAGAGGAAAAACGAACATCACCTGGTTAGAAGGTTTCGCCTTCTCGTCCTTATTATAGAAATAGCATGAAAGTTAAAACCAGACGCTAGAATCGTTAACAGCAGTGCGATACAATAAGGGCCGCTAAATTCTGATTTCTGATTAATGCTAAAACGCGAAATTTGCAGCAGTAATTTGTGTACTTTAGAGAGGCTCATCTTGATAAATTTAAATTGCGAAGGCTGCACAGAAATCATTCAGTAGCAACTTGGAATCTTTGGCACCGTCACGGCATTTGTAAGACAGAGGAAGCGAGAAAACCGGTGTCGAGCTGGTCGGTCGGTCGGTCGTAGGACCTTCCGCATGCATACAGACTTGCAGCCAGCAGTACGGCAAATGAAAGATGGAAACCCCTGACGCTTCCCAACACATGATCTGGCGCTGTACTGACAATTAGAATTACCTGTCATAACTGCATTTACATGACAATGAAAACTGAATTTAACCTGAGCTGCCTCTAAACACCCAGTCCGTACCGCGCAGTAAACACTCTCCGTCTCGGTTATACAAACCAGTCAGTTAATGCTGTATAGGTAAATAATCGCTGTTTGTTCTGAGACCCACACAAAACACACAAACACACTGTGTGGGCTGAACGTAGGAATTTGTGAACGTTAAACTCGGCGGTACATACGTGGTGTGGTAGAAAAGTAATGAGACTGCTGTGCACGGACCGACAACGCTGCTGCCTCCCCCTTCACATGGCAGTCAGGTTAACCTCTGCTGTAGACTAAGTACAAGTTTGAATTTGCTACAGTTGCTACGCGATTGTTGAGGGCGTCTGAAGTGAAGTTGTGTTTGTGAGGTGCGTTACGAAAATGGACTGGCAAAAGTTTCAGCAAAGTTGTGCCATCAGATTTTGTGTAAAGCTTGGCGAATCCGCTACTGTGACTTATGAAAAGTTACAAAGGGCTTATGGAGAACATTCCCTATCCAAGTGTTCAGATGGCACAAGTCCTTTTTAGAAGGTTGAGAACAAGTGGAAGACGAACCTCGTGCGGAAAGACCGTCAACCTCAAAAACGGACGACAATGTGGAAAGAGTGAGGTCTCTTGTGAGGTAAGATCGTCGAGTGACGATGAGAAAGATCAGTAGTGAGTTAAATTTGAACCGGTTTACCATTTTAACAAAGGATTTGGACATGAGAAAAGTGTGCGCAAAGATGGTTCCAAAGAACCTCACGACTGAGCAGAAGGCCAATCGGTGGGATGTGTGTCTTGATCTTCTAGACCGCTTTGAGTGTGAGCCAGAATTCTTCAGTTCTGTTATCAAAAGTGATGAATCATGGATTTTAGAGTATGACCCCGAGACAAAACGCCGAAGTCGGGAGTGGCACACTGCAAACTCTCCCCGTCCCAAGAGAGCGAGAATGAGCAAATCCAAAATCAAATCGATGCTATTTTTTTTTTTGACAGTCAGGGGATCATCCACAATGAATTTGTGCCACCAGGACAAACTGTCAATCAAAGGTTTTGTCGGGAAGTCCTTGAAAGACTCAGGAAAAGGGTGACACGTGTGAGACCAGGCATTGCACGCACATGGAAGTTGCACCACGACAACGCCTCATGTCACACGGCAGTCTCCACAATAAATTTTTGGCAGAAAAAAGCATTTCTGTGGTTCCTCAGCCCCCTATTCGCCGGATCTCAGTCCCTGTGACTTCTTTTTATTCCCCTAGCTCAAAAACCACTTGAAAGGGCGCCATTTTGGTACTTTGGATAATATCCAGAAGAGCGTAAACGACGAGCTGAAAGGTATTCAGGCAGGAGCCTTCCAGCACTGCTACGAACAATGGAAACAACGCCTCCGTCGCTGTGTAGCTGCCCAAGGGTACTATTTCTAAGGGGATAACCTTGATTTGTAAAAGAGTAAAATTCATGGTTAAAAGAAAATCAGTCTCATTACTTCTCTGCCACACCACGTATAGCAACAACTGGGCTTTATAGATTCAACAAGACACCTGCTCACTTTACTGCCAAGGAAACCGTTGTCATCTCAATCTAGCTATTCGTTAATATTCAGTGTTTTGTGCATGCATGTTGACAAGTGCGGAAATATTCGAGCAGCCACATAACGTCAGATACAAAACGCAAACACGTCTAAACGCACAAATAAACAGCAATATATTACGCTGATTCTCAACGACATAAACGACAAAAAATTAATCGACCTCGACTAGGAATCTGGACGCTTGCCAATGTCACATGACCTGAAAGGTCCTGGTGGCGGAATGGGTCTCAGTCATCGATCGCTGTGTTTCTGTTTCATTATATATAGGTCAGTAGGCCGCGGTGCTTCCCAACCTCTTTCTCATGAAAGTACCCCTGAAGTAACATTTAATATCCCGAGGAAACCCCACCTATGAAAACAGTTACTAGAGTACGAGGATTACTCCAGCACTGCCAACTGGCAGACAGAAATTTCCGCGATGTATCCAGTCACATATGATTTTTGTTTCACAAGACTACTGTATGCATGTTCCGTCTACAAACAACACTATTCTTACAAAAGCAGCTACATGAATCGGCTAGCTAAGCTGCCATCATGAGGCTGATCAGAAACAAAGAACATGAAACAGGGATATTTACAACTGCAATTACTGATCTGAGGTCTCAACCAACACTATTGTTATGCAATATATATATATATATATATATATAAAGACACACACAAAATACACGCAAGTGCATGAATAATAGGTTACGCAGTTTAAAACTGTTGCATTGCGTGGCTGATTGTAACTGTGTGTTAAAATAAAACGCAGTGTGTCAAATTAAAGGTGGTACAGTAGGCAACGTCATGAACAGAGAGACGGCTTTGTATTCGTTTTGAAGTGTTGTATATTCTGGTTCGATGGCAGCCGTTGGAGCGCTTGTTAAAATTGCTAGGATTCTACTAGTTATGGGTACAAGACGTGAAGTTGAGATTTATAACTGGTCATTTTATGTTTTCGTTAACGTACGAAGAGTCAAGACAAGAACACCAGGAAGAAATAAATCAGGCTGGCCAGCTTCACGCTGAGCGAAGAAAGGCCAACGAATACGCACAGAAGAGATTGAATGTGGTGGCAGGACGACAGTCGTGCTGCTGCCAGATGCAAACAGGGCGTACCATCACGTCGATATCGCACTGACTTTGAGAAGATGGTAGTTCATGAACTAGTCAAGAAATCCCAACATTTTATGAAACCCAAAATTTAATACCCTACCCACAACATCCCCCCGCTCTCCCTATCCTAAGCCAAATGAATCCAGTCCACACCTTCCCACTCTTTCAAATCAATTTTAATATTATCCTCCCACCTACGCAGTGGTGTTACAAGTGGCTTCTTTTCTCCAGGTTTCCGTGAATATTGTACTGACTCTAAAGAACATCTACACTCCTCACACATTCATTATGGTTCACTACGTGATACGTCCGTAACTACAAAATAACCCGACTATAGACGTGCACGCGTTACTCCTCATCAGTGCCACACTAATATTAAAGATTTATTACAGCTACTCCCAGCTGCAAGAAAACAGCACGTGAAGTCTAAACTTAAGGCGAAATGACGACAATCAAGTGACATATGCACTCTGACGACGCAGGTACAGCTTAGATCTCGTGCGCACGAATCGTATAGTCGCGGGTTTGAATGCCGTGCATGGTTGGGATGTTTCTTTTCCATGACGTCATCCTGCTCGTAATCAAATTGAAAAGGTGGGGGGGGGGCTCCTTGCATGATCTGGGGCTAATGCAAGGAAGGCGATTATCAGCACTGAATGACGCTGGGAAATCTCAGAAACGATGTGGAATATAAACGAATACTGGTCACTCTTTTGAGTACAGAGTTAAACAGTAGTGTCAAATGACCTCATGTTACTTGAGGGCACAAAAGGACGGCACGTGTACTTGCCACGTGCATTCTTTGTGACGTCACCATCTTCCATGTTCATACACTGCAAGCAGAGCTGACAACAGGGCTGCCATCAGCTCACCCATAGAAACTGCTAAGTTTGCATTTCGACAAATCATCAATAAAAGCAAATGATGCAAGACACACACGTGAAATTAAGTCCAGGAATGCCATGGAAAAAGCAGCATTCAACAAGGAGGTTCTTTTCACCGGAAAACTGGACTGCAATTTAGGGAAGAAACATGTAAAGTGCTACATTTGGAGCATAGCTTTGTGTGGTGCTGGAACTGGACACTGCAGAAAGTGCATCAGAAATACCTGGAAAATTATGAAACGTGGTGCTGGAGAAGGATGGAGAAGATGTTGGACCGATCGTGTGAGAAATGAGGAAGTGTTAGAGTCAGTCAAAGAGCAGCGGTACATTCTACATACAATAAAAGGAATAACGGATTGGCCACATCTTGCATGGGACTGCCTTCTGAGAAAACACGTCACTGAAGAAAAGATAGAAGCGCCTAGGAGACGAGGAAGAAGACGCAGCGGCTACTACATGACCTTAAGGCAAGGAAAAGATACTGGCAATTGAAAGAGGAAGCACTAGATCCTGAGAACTCACTTTGGAAGACGGTACGGACCTCTCATCAGACAGACTGCGTGACTCAGTACATCCATTGTAACGACAAATGGCTCAAATAAGAACGGCAGATGTTAATACCGTTTTATGGTACGCACTGGCACAGGTCTCAACTTCGTGCCAGCTAAGGAACGTGAGCCCACTGAACGGATACCAACCACACGTGTGCTCCGGAAAAAGTGGGGGTAAATCACACATGGCGGCACTCCCATAAGAAATAATGGAATGATTGGGGGTTAGGGCAATCGAAGCAATGGCAGCCTGTTCACATGTGGTATATATACATGTACTTGTTACATTGTTGTGTTGTTGACAGTATAGAAATAAACAGTTCATATTACTTCCTAGTCTATGTCAATTGAAAAGGCACTGTAAACCACTTGTGTACTCTTGTCACCAATGGTACATGTACCACATCAGCACTGCCATTGCTGTTTATATTCACTCTCACGGACTTCACAACTCAATCGCTTTACCACCATTAAGATTCTTGCAGCATTTACATTACGGTTTCGGTTGTGTCCATTTCATAAATTAGGTACGAAGATATGGCTAGGTTAGGTTAGGTTAGGTGCGGTGTCATTCGTTGTTGCCTCAGCTTTTCTGTTGCTGCCTAGTCGTAGTTTTCACGCGTTTGTAGCCAGAAAAGAAACGCTTAAGGGCAAACAAACACACGTGGTCTAAACTTTTATCTGTGGGCTGAACGGCAGGCGCACGACGATTCACGAAGTTTGCAGTGAGTGGACAGCCACTCCGTTGTGTTCTGTGCCGTGAGTTCCGTACAGCTCGGTGGCTCCCTAGTGCGCGGCCAGCCAAAGGCCGTCAAACCGAAAGTGAGAGGGCGTAAACTAAGAAGTGCTGTAAATTGGCAAGTGGCGTTAAAGCAACAAGGTGTAAAACTGGGCTTAAAATAGGGGCCACCTGTAATCGTTTAAAGCCCAGTGGTACCGCCAGTTTAACATTCAGCAATTCCAAGTTCAGCCCCCACAGTGTATTTATATGTTTTGTTTGGATCTCAGAACAAACAGCGATTATTTCCCTATACAACATTAGCTGACTGGTTTTTATAACCGAGGAGTGTGTTTACTGCGCGGCACGGACTGGGTATTTAAATACAATTCATGTAAATTAATCTTCAGTTTTCTCCTGTCAGTATCATTACACCAATGCTCCATTCTCATCTTAAACTATATAAATGTAATTACATGTTCCTCTTACCAGAAAGAAAAGCGGGAAAAGCCTGGGAACCCTTCAAAAGTAAAGCCCTTTCGGAAATCGGTAACACTGGAAAAAAAACTACTTTCGCTTGGGCTGAAAGGGTTAAAGGAATAAGAAACATTAAAGACTGCACAATTTAGACTCCGAACATAAAATGCACTGCTCACACGAAGGCATTCTGCGCATGACCCGAAGTGCCTCCTTCCGACGGCGCCGACACAGTACGTTTCGCACGTCTTCGTGAGGATGAAAGTAGAGGCGGCGTCTGAAACGCTGTGCTTTGCAGCCAAAACGAGACGCCGGAATGTCTCCAGTTTACGTGCAAGGCAATCACACCCATTCGCCACAAACACGTCTAATTTTTTACTGTCAAGTCTTACGGTCCTAGACACTGTTCCGATTCTAACCACGCCAAATATCTATGCTTCGCCAAAGTCTGTACTGCACTGTAATCCATCCTGTCTTCCTGGCATCCCCACTGCTTTCTACGCGCCAATTTTTCTGTCCCATGTACTACATTTAACCTTTTGACGCCGGAATTATTTTTTTAATTTTGGCATATCCTGTATATAAAATGTGAATAATGCAGGAACCAAATACGTTAGAATTATGAAACAAACTGCATTTTTAAGAGAAAAAACGGAGAGTATATACCATGTTTAAAATATTCAGTACCTATATCTGTTGAATAAATATACAAAATGCAACTTTAGAGGTTAGCGGTGAGGTACGACCACTATAGTTGACATTAGGCGTCAAAATGTTAAGTCAGAGGCTTATACTATAGTGTCCGAGCTCCACTCTTATCCTCTAACCTACGCCTGATCCCCAGGTGTTTGTTCCACCATCACAATCCCGTGCTCAGTTAGTCAACCCAAGGATATGAAGTGAAGGAGCAGGAATGAACCGAGGAATTACGGCTCGATTGCCGGCAGCGGCAGAAGATTCTTTTCCTCTCCAAAACGTCCAGAGCAGCTCTGGAGCGCTACCAGCCTCCTATTCAGAGGATAAAGTGACCGAGGCCTGAAGATAACACTCACCTCCATCTACTACCACACCCACACCGGGGCAACTTCGCCTTTTAACGATATTAAGTGCCAATACGTATCGTGCAACTCTTCATTCCACGAGTTTCGACATCTTTTCGCAATTCTTTCGCTCTGCGATATATTCAGCCAGACACCGACAGCATATAGGCTACTAAACGGTCCTTATTTTATCTGCCGAATATCGTCTGCCAGATAAAATACGAATCATGTACCGTACAGTAACACAGCAGCACGTCTCGCATTCGACAGACTGGGGCAATTATCCTCGCCTTCTAAAAAAAAAATCCCCCCCCCCCCAACGATAAACTTTTACATTCACGCTACAACCCAGCAACATCGCCGTCTAGTCCCCAGCGCTCCTGCTTCGCATAGCAAGGCCCCGGGTTCACATCTGAGTTCCGAGACTGACGATCCTGCCCGAGAAGCTTCGTGTCACGGAGCACCAACTGATCCTGGCAGCGTAACGAGCTGTCCCTGGTGGAGCAGAGGGGCCTATAGCTCCAGTCTTTATCAACCTCCGTACCAACTGGACGTGAGTGGTCGGTCAGCTTTACGTCCCGGCCTGTCTACCTCTGAGGAAGGAACTCCGGTACCCAGTGAATATGAGGGTGGGTGAGCCCTCAGGAGGTATGGATATTGTGGAGAACAAAATGAAACTTGCAAATACCGGAAATCGAACCCGGATCGTTCAGATCGTCGTTAAATATTCAGCAATTACGTCACTTGACATATCTGACAACGGTCAATACTACCTCAGAAGCACAGACATCGGCACGGAGTTGCATCAACAGTGGCTGTTCCAGCACAGGACTGCTAAACAGGTCTGCTCTCCGTATCATGCAGGTCTGTACGGAGATATTCAGATAAAAATAAATATATCGTACTTCCTACTTCAATAATCGCGACCAACGCTGACCAGTGACACGCTGCGTGTATGAACAGCACAAACAGTTCCATTAGACAGAACACGATCACATGACACAAGGAGGACATTATGTTCATATCGAACACAGGCCCGGTTTGGACCCCAGTTCTGTATCAAGAGGTCCGAATGGGGCACCACAGGGCTGCGTTGAGGTACCACGCATTAATCAAACACAGGCCCAAAATGGCAATATTACAATGGCAACAGTAAACATGACAACAGTTTTACGAAATGCGTTACCGCGACATACAAAAACAGGAATTAATTTAAATAAAAAACCGAAATCTTTACAGTACCACGCTGTACAATACCTGACAGAACTAAACAAGTGCGAACTGCAAAGCGCACACCGTTTTTACAAAGGGGTTGCGGGGAGAAAAATGCAGTCTGCATCAAGCAGCAATTGTCACAGCAGAACGCGTAATTAAAAATAAATCAGTCGTGAAATGTATATTACATTCTGTATACAGAGTCTCGAGACCGAAGGGCAATATCAACACAGACATTATACATCACACACCACAACCGCTGTACATCTAGCATACTGTCTCTCACTCCCGCATGCCAATTACCCCCAGCATGGCCTCAACACACTCTCTGGCAATTAGGAATACCTCCAGCCAGTGTCACTGCAACTTGCCACGCAGAAATCCTAGTGAAATTCACCGGAGCCAAGTCCACACTTCAGTCTGCTTCCACCATCACAGTATCACTTCGAAACATTAAAACCTACCAACCAACCAACCAAGCATGGAGCACAGACCCTCTCGAAAAGGGAACGGATCATCCAGTAACCATGAATTCCCCGTACTTATGGAACAGCAAAATGAACTGCCGTGTACACAACAGCCCGCCACATGTGAATATCCTGACCCACGTGAATCCAGTACACGCCCTCCCACGCTACGAGGCGTGTTCAAAAAGAGACCGAACTTTTAAATAGCGCGCCATCCAGCACAGAGAGCGCGCTGTGGCTACTGAGCGCACCTAGCGTCAGGTTTAGACAACAAACTGCCATTTGTCCCGTTTCGCTATGAGCATTAGTCGTCGAGCTACATCAGCTGAACTGAGCACGTGCACAAGGTGTTCGTTGGATTAGTAACAAAGTGACAATGAAAGAGCTTGAAGAACAACGTGTGTGTATGAGATTTTGCTGCAAACTTGGTAAAAATTTTACAGGGACATTTCAATTGCTTAACCAAGCATACGGGGAGGACTGCATGAGCCGAACGCAGTGCTATGAGTGGTTTACGCGTTTTAAAGAGGGTAGAATGTCGATCGGTGAAGATCCCAGGCCTGGACGACCTTCCACATCAACAAACGACGACCATGTCGAGGGAGTTCGTGCTGTGATTCGTGGAAATAGTCGTTTAACTGTCCGAGAAGCTGCTAACGAAGTGGACATCAGCATAGGATCTTGCCATCAAATTTTTACTGAAAACTTCAGATGCGTCGCGTCAGTGCAAAATTCGTGCGGCGTTTGTTGACTGACGATCAGAAAGAGAACCGTGTTAAAATCAGTCATGAACTGCTTGCCAATGCAAATGGCAATGAAAATTTTCTTAAGAACATCATATCAGGAGATGAGATGTGGGTTTATGGTATGGTGTTATAACAAAGATGCAATCGTCGCAGTGGATGGGGAAAGGGTGTCCTCGACCAAAAAAAAAAAAAGCCTGGATGAGTCGGTCAAAGATCAAGGTGATGTTGGTTGTGTTTTTTTGTTGGAAAGGCATTGTCCATCATGAATTTTTACCATGTGGTCAGATGGAAAACAAACAGTTGTACCAGGAAGTTTTAGCGCGTTTGAGGGATGATGTGCGCAGGAAGAGGCCTGAATTGTGGGAAAACCAGACTTGGATGTTGCACCACGACAATGCGCCGGCTCATGCGTCGCTCATCCGCAGTTATCTGGCAAAACATCACACATCCGTTATGCCCCATCCACCCTATTCTCCGGACTTAGCCCCAGCAGACTTTTCCCTGTTTCCCAAACTTAAAAAACACTTTGAAACGGCGTCGTTTTCAAACCAAAGACGAGATTCAGGAAAATGCGATAAGAGAACTGCGCGCCATCACAGAAATTGCGTTCAAGGAAGCATTCCAACAATAGAAGAAACGTTGGGAACGGTTTATCGCTAGTAGAGGGGACTATTTTGAAGGGGACAGTGCTTGAAATGCTGTAAAATGAGCAATAAAGTCTTTATAGCAAAAGTTCGGTCTTTTGTGAACACGCCTTGCATTTCTGATATGCACGCCGTGGTCTCAGTTGCTTGACTCCCGATTACGTTGAAAACACTGCCTGCTGTCAAAAAAACTTATTCAGAACCAATTAATTATGCCATTCTGAATTTACTTCACGAAGCTGCCAAGTACGTAACGTTGGTGACAGACGGTGGTACGATGCTCACTCGTGAAAACCGAAGGACTTGCGGAGAAACCTGTCCTAGTGCCACTTGAACCACCAAAAATCCCACACGGACTGGCCTTAGTTCGAACTCTGGCGACTAACCGCCTGAGCCATGGGAAGGACTACATGGTGCGTCTAACTGCGTGTCTCGACACCTGCCACAGCCTCTCCGCGGCCACGTTAACGAACGGTCGGTTTCAGACAATCTGACGCCGATGCCACACAATACAAGGCAAAAAGAACAATCGCAGAGATGCACGACGCCACGAAAGCTTCGAAAGACTATGTAGTTAAACGGCTGCTACTATATGCACGAAATAACTCTGAAGTCCCTGAACAGGTGTTCGTAAAATGTTCTCGTTAACTATCACGAAAACGTTTCGGGTCACTTCGGCGCTTATTTACGTCGGACAGTACACAAAGCGTTGCTTCGTTCATGTCGACTGTACCTCACTGAGCACGTCACTTGCCAGGGGAAGTCTCGGCGGATGCACGCTGTCTATGCGATAAAGCTGCCTTGTACAGGTACCCGATAAAATAGACGCCTGCATACATCGAAGCGAAAAATACGTGGTATTTAGAACACACATTGTACAGAAGAATTAAATACATACATACCTACACTATCTGTGGGTCTTGCCATTTGTGAGATAATTACGTAAATCAATGAGACAAAATGCACACATGCTGATCTGTCATTCAGCAACCGACACACATGAAGATACAGAAGTGTCTTACTATTCAAACTATACGAAGATTCTTCCGGCCTCATTCACAGCTCTATACAGGTATAACAAGACACGCAATGTACTGTACCTATAACGTAACACTGAGGGACGTTCATACAGCGATTGTTGCAGTGGAAAAGCAATAAGTATTACATATTCTGAGTGTGTGTTTGTAACCTTTTTTATCCAGCATTCAATGCGCATGCGCCACATTGTCAGCTGTGCTGTGTCCGGGTCGACCACATTTTCCCACACTATCTTATAAACGGCACGATTTTCTTTAAAAAGCTGCTGAACGTAAGATGTGTGATTTGATTTTCTCTACAACTTTTTATCTGAAACATTTCTCTTTCTAAGGATTCAGCGGGATATCATAAATGTACATACACGTCGTCAGGTAAAGTTCCCGTTATGCTTGTCACATTTCAATCAAACCTGAATTTTCTCGACAGATTTTTCAAATATTAAATTTCATAAAACTCCGGCCAGTGGAAGCCGAGTTCTTTCATGCGGTCGGTCGGTCGGAAAAGACATGACGAAGTTAAACAGTCGCTTTTCGCTATTTTGTGAACGTGCCTAAGAGCCAGTCAGATGGTGTATAGTGAAATTTCGCTGCGTGTCCAGAGATCCAAAAAGAAACAAACACGCTGAGTATGCAGAACGTAGAATATGCTATTAAACCGCGCTGGTACATAAAGTAACCACTGGGACTTAAGTTGTTAATGAATAACAGACGACAGCAAGACAGAATTATTGCGAAGTGCCTACGCTTTCTACTTTCCTTTCTTCTGTCATCACAATGAAACACTTTACGTCAGCCAAAACTGTTCACGACGGTCGCAGTTTTGAGGCACTTGCCATGCCGTTACACAACACTGCACTGCTTGCACCAAAGTGGCCCACCGCGTGAATCAAGCCAGTGCACCCTGCAGTCCATTTCTCTGGCTTGTTTCTTCAAGACCGAGTGGTTCGAATGCCTGCCTTCTTTTCACCTCACAATGAAACGTCATTATAACGCACAAACGCACCACACAATCCACTGCACAGTAATACAGGATCCTTATTTTAACCAACCGAAATCTACCAGATAAAATAATAGCCCTACGACCTATTGGCTTTAGCGGAGAAAAAGAAAGCAACAAAAACGTAACACGTCATCACTTCTACGTAATCTGGGTGTAAGGCAGCCGTAACAAATGCCGTTCTGGACTACAACTTGTAATTGTGGTTCTGTATATTCGGATCTTTGACTCATCAAAATATAAATCCAGTGATGATTATGCTGACATTATGAGCTCATAAAATTCAGACACTGCTTCCTACCAACAACTCCAACTCAAATTCCAAGGAGCCCTTCTTGAAAAACTACTAGTATATAAATGAACATTAAGGTAAAGTATATAAACCTAAAAATATATATATATTCATATATGGGATAATATTAAAATGGCTCTTAAATGGGATTGGATTACATAAGAATGAATTCATCTGGCTCAGGAATGGGACAAATGGCAGCCTCTCAGGAATGGGATTATGAACTGTTTGGCTGCATAAAACACAGGGAATGTCTCAACTTGCTTAGAAACTAGTAGCTTTTGAAGAAGGATTCTACTTAATGGGGTTGGTTAAGATGTAAATCTGTAACTTGTTCCTGTTGCCTTGTGTGAGTATAAATGTTTCCTTATCTTAAACTAGAAAAATTATGTAATGATACACTTCATATATGGAATATTGCAGTTAATATTATTAGGGTAACTGGGTGAAGAAGAATAAGTGGGTCACACTGCATGCATGCAACAAATGGCATATCCACACACACACACACACACACTCACGATAGGGTACAATGTTAATCGTAGGAACTCTGGACTTCACTATCACAGACACATACATATGTACATACTCTGGCATTCTGGGAATGAGGATCACCTTAAATTTTTAGCAATGTCTTCTGACATAGTCTCTGGTACAGAAATCAAACACAAGCCCTCCAAAATCTGAAGTCATGTGCTTAAACATAATACTAGGTGGGCAGTAAAGCCTACTGCGCTAGATTAACAAATGCATCACAACTTGCCTCATATTCTATGTTTAATGGAACACTCACTTCATATTCTATATTGCATGGAAAAATGCATGAAATTAACAGTAATCTTGCAGGTAAATCTTAGAAGTTAAAATTCTGGATCAAACTTCTGCAGACACAATACATCAAAAGTACTGAATTATTGTGTCAAAAGCTACCTAAATTTAATCACATACTAGTACATGTCAAGCATCACTGAATGGAACAAGGCACTGAATGCTCTGCTGCACAACTGGTACCAAACTTTCTAACATACACGTTCTATACATACATAGGGCTATAACAGAAAGTTTTGAACATTTCTTGGGCACATTTGATAAATGTATAAATTTTATTTATAAAATCAACGCATAATTTGTCATCTGTGATGACATAAATACTGACTACCTCACTGAAGTACCATAAACAATGTCTAAATTCCATAACATACTTAAATCTCATGTCAACTGTCAACTTCCCAAAGGCTACCAAATGACTAGTTCTGCAGCTGACAGCACGTTTACAAACATTTCAGGCAGGCTCCACATTGACAATTCAATTCTTCTGTAATGTAATGCCACAACAATTTTGAGAATTCTGTTTTTTCTGGGAAATGACACTGCACTAGTGGGTAACTGGGTAATCAGACACCAATACTTTGAGGGGTGAAAGGTTCTAGAAGAATAAGTCTTGAAACACTGGAAACCAGTTTACCCACAGGCATAGCATCATGTGCAACACTGTTGTGTAAATATTCCTTGTGTTTCAAAGGATCAGAGCTTCAGTCAACAACACCGTAAGAAGCTTAACTTTTGGAACATTATTGTTCTACCCCGAACCAGCTAGAGATGATGTCACATCACAATATTCAACTAGTACTACTAGAACACACAAAATCAATTTCCAATGAATACAACCACATAAAAACACCGAACTACAATGATAAATGATGACACTATAATTGAATTGCAAATAAGCACAGGTAACGAAAACTGGGGACCCATATTCAACAGTCCTTATGTTAAAGAATTTCAAAACAATTTTAAACAATTTAATTCATAAATTATTCATAAATTAGTGAGATCTCACTAACAGCAATATTACACGTTGCAATGTAATGACATTTTTAAACTCTGGTAATAAATGCATCTGATGGCAGTTCTGATGAAACAGAACATTTAGCACATTGCTGTACAACAATGAGGTGTTGCAGCTGACTACATACTTCATTCATATTTCAATACACTTGTAAAAACCTTAAGAAAAAAAAATACAAAACTAAAGAAAAATGGATAAACAGAGGTCTTGAATGTCTTGCAAGCACAAACAACCACTCCAGAACAGCTGAAATAAAAACAATGAAATGGAAAAAAATTCACCATACAAAATAGATCAAATCTAGGCTTTATAATAAACAGATAGTAAACATTCAAATATAAAGTACAAGCAGTATGGCAAAATGGTAAAAAAAAAACAGGTAAATACTGTACAGTTGTACACAGATCATCAATAAAAAAAATTCCAGCACCATAAAAAAACCCTCAACAGATAACAAACCCCTTTGATGCTCACTGAAACAACTGTACAGAGACTAAACACAACAACCTGACTAAGGAAAAGGCAAAACAAAGTGCCTTCAGAACCTCCCCAAGTATGTATTACCCACGCAAGTTACTGAAATCAGAAGCATCAATTACTCCCTAAAAACAAAGAAGGCCATATGGATATGGCTGAACATCGACAAAATTACTAGAACTTGTGCAAACTGTAAGAATCATGAGCTGTCTCTATCATGAGTGAATGAATGAGAAAACCTTCCCAGAACATCAAGTATTCACACATTAAACTTCTATATAACACACAAAAAGTTTTGAGTATTTTACTAGAGAACAATTTCACTTCCAAGAGTCGTTCCTGAAGTCAGTGAGGTTAAATACATGCAACTAACTGGTTTCCTACATTTTAACAATATTCCTAAAAAAAACAGTTCAGAATCAGGAAAGGTCTATCAACCGGTAAAGCCCTCTACAGTTTCATACAACAACCAATGTCAGTGAGTTACTTTGTGACCTTCACTATAAACAGAAACTTTGTATAGAACCTAAGGCAGGGCTGGAGGGTGGTCCAAAGTGTAACTTAATGACAGAAAAGAAACAGTGGCCATTCACGGTAAAAGGTACTACAAAGTAGCTTTTTAAATCTGCATATGTGCATTCCACTGTATCTTGAAGAATTACCTTTGGTAAATTCAACAGATGCTGGAAAGTATTCACTACCCAAAGGAAAATAATTAGATTCATGCCAGGTGTA
>Ga0123353_10004893_pt1 | contig 17423 bp, 11 predicted proteins | sample TergutLab28metaG_3_FD_92763 | JGI IMG/M metagenome (GOLD analysis project Ga0123353, IMG submission 92763) | Labiotermes labralis P3 segment gut microbial communities from Petit-Saut dam, French Guiana - Lab288 P3 | ecosystem: Host-associated > Arthropoda: Insects > Digestive system > Gut ...
CCTACAGGGTCGACGAAAGGTCTCCCGCAAAGGCCGATTGTATCGCGTGGACGCCCAATGTTGACTATGATCCGGATACCCAGATACGCCTTGACTGCGTGATCAGGGACTATGAGGCAGACGGTATTGTGTTCACGCCGCCTTATGTGTCTGGTGATGCTAACATCCGTAACATGTTCTGGAACGGTCTTGGCCGGAACGGCGATGACGGCAGCGACTATAACACTTTGCCCGTTGCCAGTGCCACTAACGGCTCGACAGGTAATCTAAATGGTCAGTCCGGTTTGGTTGAACCGTTATTGGATTCGAAAACCAAAAAGCCGGTTATTAGAGATGAAGCACTGAATTTGATGGTGAACGAATGGTCCGGGAAAAAGGCTGAACTCTCGGAAAAAATGAACAACTGGTACATTGACAATGCACGCTCCAGGGCAATTAACTACGGTCTGGTTATGACCAAGACCGGAGAGACTTTGAAGGGCGCCAGCATATATTCATTCAAACGCGACAACACTTCGCAGATTGGCGGATTCTTCCCGCTGGACAATTACAGAGCACCCGATGTGTGGAGCGATCCCTTCTTGAACGGTACCGGAGGAAGCCATAACTTCAACTTTACCCTTGAGGCGCACATGAGTTTTATATACTTGGGCGGCGAGACATTCACATTCTCCGGCGATGATGATGTTCTGCTTTATATTGACAACAAGCTGGTTGTTGATTTGGGCGGTATTCATGGCAAGAGAAGTGCCAATCTTGATCTGGATAATCTCTATTGGTTGCCCAACGGCAGAGGCAGTGCGGCAGCGAAGGTTGATCTGGAAGAGGGAAAATCCTATGACTTCGACTTCTACTACAATGAGAGGAAACCGACCGACTCGAACCTCGAGATAACCACATCAATGTATCTGGAGCCGGTTCAGCCCTTCAACATCATTCTTGACCAGAGGGATAAAAGCATCTTCGCGAGAAGACATTATGTCGATGTATTCTGCTCTGAAGACCTCCCGAATGAGAGAATGACCAGAATCAAGGGTAAATTCGACAACGTGGACGAGATTGCTGCTTATCTCAGAGGGTTAGCTTCGTCTGCTGGAAATGCGTTCCCGGCAACGGCGAAAGCAAATGATGTTATTTTCGATCCCAGAACCGCGAAAGTGGCCGGTGCCGGCGGCGAGTCGCTGTATGAAGATTTGTCGATCCTCAAAAACATGATCGTCACCAAGGAGCGCTTGGGTTCCAGTTGGGCGGATAAGACCGTAGCCGGAAACTGGAGGGAGAACTCCAACGGTTACCACGGAATGATAGGTAAGTTCTCAGTATTTGAGGATTACAACACCGGAGACACCACCCCCCACAACAACAAACCAACATTGGCGGCTGACAACCAGAAAAACGGCTGGTATACCATGGTCGTTGAGGAGCTGTATCCTGTACCTTATCCGACAAATCCGGCGTTAGCTGGTACGCCGACCGGACGAATCGCCACCGCAACTTATCAGCCGGTCATGCTTGACCTGTCGGTTCCGGAGATTTCTGCGGAAATAGTTGAAATCAACGGCAACAAATATATCAGGATATATGCCTGCGATCCCGACTCCCCGATTAATGTCTCCTGGCACATCGGACACACAGGTCCCATTCCCGTATACTCCGACACGGAGGATTATTTCAAACCCTACGGTACGGTTGACAGCAGTGCTGATGTTCTGGGACCCGGCGGTGTGTTTGTATCTCCTGAATTGTTCGAGTGGAACAGCGGAATTGTTGGGCAAAACCTCCTGCCGCCCAGAACGGATGAAAAAGGCGCGAACGAGTTCCTGGCATTCATTCCGCTCCCGGCGGTTCCCAAGGGCGAGGAAATAATGTTCGCGGCGATCGACTCTGTGTCGATACACAACAATACCAGCGTTATAGTTGAAGTACCCCTGACCCATACGGTGCAGCTCTATGTGACCCCCAGAGTCGAATACGGTGAATGGTGCAGATATGTTGATTTTATGCATTGTGCCAGTGCTACGCTCGCATCCCGTAAAATGGTCAATGCGACCAAATTGGGCTTTACTGATGCTGAGGCCGAAGCCTACTGGAGCGACCCAGGCTATGAAGGTTGGGATGATCCGACAAAATACAAAGATATCAACATGACGGACGTACACAATTTCGATTATGGATACTACTTTTTCTTCTCGGAAGATATTTACGGCGGGAAAGTGGTTAAAGAGGTGAAAATCGACAATATTGACACAACCCCGCAGGTAGACAGCAACTTTACTGTTGAGCAATATGATGGTAAGGATTATGTAGTTTACAAGGTTACAACTGTTGGTAGTGAGCTACGTAAGGTCACTTGGTTCAATGAGCATCGCGGCCCTGCAGAGTATTATGATTTCCCACTCTATTTAAACGAGGATCCGGACACCAACTCGATTTTCGATATGGCTACCGGTTCAGAAGGTGAGATAATCGGTTACGGCGGCACAGGTATGACTGCTGCTAACAACGGGTTCATCAAACCGATCCAAGTAATTCAACCCGCTTCAGGAGCGAGCCAGTTCGAAATTGAAAGGCTTACGCAATACGAGATAACGTCCGAGTATGAGGTTTGGGTGCCGCTTGATAAGGTCTATAACAATAACAACAACGCGGTTTGCGTTGTATCGTATGATAGCGTTACCAGATACCTTACGCACTCATATACCCCGTATGCGGCGGAAATCAAGCCTTTACGCTACGTAACTATCAATTGCAGAAATACTGTTGTCTCCGGAGGAGGCACACCTGTAGGCGGTAATTTTATCTTTATGCTGTCCTGTGTAAACGAAGATGGAACACCTCAGGATGCATATCCGGTCGGATCCAATGTTACGACCGCTAACCATATCGGTGGTCTTGCTGGATGGGCTAACAATAAATCCATGACGAGAACACAGAACACGGTGGGTAGTCAAGATTTCAACTTCAGCATAGAAAAGCTGGAAGCAGGCACATACTACTTTGCCTTGAAGGATGTGGCAGTGGCAGCGGCAGTGCGTGATCCGGGTACTTGGAGCGACACAGACACAGAATATCTGTTCCGCGGAGAGGTAGATTCAACCGGTAGGGGCGCAATAACAGGATACAAGGCGCGCACCAACAGTGGAACAGCTTGGACTTCGATGAGTTGGATTGAAGGCACCACATTCGCCTCGAAGGACGATCGCGTAACATTTACCAGCACATATACACAGTGATTCTAACTAGAGTTGGACAATTGCAATGACAGGGTTTACTGAGTCTAATTAGCCTCCAGAAAAATAGTATCATAAACCCATAGCTTAAGGCACACACAGCATATTGTGTGTGCCTTTTTTTTGTACACAATTTTTGAAAAAAATATTTTTTATTATGCTAAAGAGCTTGTAAAAATTCAAATACTGATGTATAATCAGGCCATAAGTGGTAAAAAGTGATGAATTTAGGCTTCGAGTGGGATAAAGTGGTGCTTTTCAATTCAAAGCTCGTAAAAGTGTTGGAGAAAAAGATATGTACGGAGAACACCAACATAATTCGGATTCCAAGGGAAGGGTATCGGTACCCTCGAAGCTGAGAGATGCTTTAGGGGAAACTTTCATGCTTTCCAAAGGTCTGGACAACTGCCTGAATATGTACCCGATGGATGAGTGGAAGGTAATTGAAAACAGGGCCAAGGCGCTTCCCGACAGCGCGGTTGATTTGAGAAGATTCATTTTCGGAGGAGCCGAAGAAGTAACGGTGGACAAGCAGGGCAGGATATTGATACCGCAGTCCTTGCGCAAACATGCCAAGTTGGAAGAGCCGGGTTCCGTAACCGTTATCGGAGTGCTGACCAAGGCGGAACTTTGGAACTCAAAACTGTATGAAGAACGCAATGCCAGCCTTACGAATGACTACATAAAGTCAATGATGCAGCAGTACGAATTTTAAAGGCGGTCGAAACTATGGATTTCAATCATAAGCCGGTGATGTTGATTCCGTCAGTTACCGCACTAAACATAAAACCGGACGGAATATATATAGACGCCACCGCCGGGGGAGGTTCTCACTCGGCGGAGATTGCGAAAAGGCTGACCTCCGGACGGCTGATCGCAATAGATCAGGATCCAGATGCGGTGCAGGCCGCAACGAAAAGGTTAAAATCTTACAATACCGCGAAAGTGGTTCACTCGAATTTCAACCGGTTGGATCAGGTGCTGGCAGAAGAGGGAATAAAAAAAATCGACGGAATCCTTTTCGATTTGGGAGTTTCGTCCCATCAGCTAGACACCGTGGGACGGGGATTTTCTTATCATGGCGAAGCACCGCTGGATTTCAGGATGAGTAGACAGGGAACTACCGCCGCCGATTTGATCAATCAAATAACAGAACAGGAACTGACGAAAATCCTTTTTGAGTACGGTGAAGAAAAATATGCCAGAAGCATCGCGCGAAATATTGTCAAAGCCCGGGTCGAAACTCCAATCGAAACAACCGCGCAGTTGAACGAAATTATCAGCACTTCGGTTCCGTCGGTTTACAAACGCCAGGGGCATCCCGCTAGAAAAAGCTATCAGGCGATCAGAATAGCTCTAAACAGAGAACTGGAAGTGCTGGAAGAAGCGTTGCAAAAAGCCTTTGACTGTATGAATTCGGATGGGCGAATTGCCGTGATATCCTTTCACTCACTTGAGGACAGGATCGTAAAAAAACGATTTGCAGACTGGTGCAGTGGATGCGATTGCCCAAAAGAAATGCCGGTATGCATTTGCGGAAAAACACCCAGTGCAAAACTTTATAACAAAAAACCCATTCAGGCGGATGAGCAGGAGCTGCATGAAAACCAACGCAGCCGCAGCGCAAAGCTGAGAGTTTGCATAAAAAATTGATAAAAAAGATTACATAAAATAATTAGCGCGGGGAGCAGACTCCGCAAAAAAAGGAGGAAAATCAGATGAAAAATTATAATGAAAACGTGGCCTATGATCTGAAACTGTTCGAGCCAAAGAAGGAGCAGGCTGTACCTGTCGCCAGGAAAAAAGTGAAAGCGAAAGTGAAAAATCCAACAACGCAGCTCAGACCGATGACAAGAGCGCGGTATTGGAGAGGGTTGATTAGAACTTTTTCGACAATAACCGTGATGATTATCCTCTTTGGCGCAATGCTGTATATCCAAGCGCAAATCAATGAGGTAAACATTGAAATCAACAAAATGAATGTGAAAATTGACGAGGAGCAAAGCAAACAAACCCGTCTGCTGCTGTCGCTGGAATCCCGAATGTCGCTGAGCGAGGTGGAAAAGTACGCAACAGAGATTCTCGGCATGAAAAAAGTCGAAGGTTTCCAGATCAATTATGTGCAAATGACGCAGGGCGACAAAATTGTGATCGACGATCAAAACATCGGCGAGACGAATCTTGCCAGTAAAATAAGTAAAAGCGTGGTCGCTCTTATAGAATATTTGCGGTAAAATTCGAATAATAATGATTAGGCGGCAGGAGCCGCCTTGATTTTTCTTTTGAAAATTACTTTTATTTTCCGAAAATATTGGCATACATACACAATATGTGGTATAATCATAAAGATAATATGCCGGATACAGTGTGTGAAGTGAGAGGCATTAGCGCATTATTTGTGAAAGGGGTGCTGGGAGCAATGGCAAACGACGACCGAAACTCTGTAGGGGCCTCAAAATCCATGGGGATAAAAATAGTAGTGGTCATGTGCGTGATGGTGATCGGATGCTTTGGCGCGGCAGTCGGCCAATTGGTCAACATAATGTTCGTGCAGGGTGAGCACTACCAAAAGCTGGCCGCCGACCAGCAGCTACGTGACATTGTCATACAGCCCGCGCGCGGCACGATATATGACCGGAATATGGAGATATTAGCACAAAGCGCGACGGTTCATACGGTTTTTATATCCCCGGCGGATTTCAAAACCGATGAACAGCGCAAGGTGGTCGCGGATGGCCTGTCCGAAATATTGGACGTTGACAGGGAAAAGATTTATAATGCCACCAAGAAAAAAACCTTTTACGAAAAAATCAAGAGACGTATTGAGGGGGAAGAGGAAAAAGCGGTCAGGGAATTTATTGAGGATAAGGAATTAAACGAAAAGTACGATGTGGCCAGGTTGGTCAATCTCGAAGACGACACCAAGCGGTATTATCCGAAAAACAATTTTGCCGCTCAGGTGCTTGGCTTTGTGGGGGATGAAAACATAGGCCGTGCGGGGATTGAATACTATTACGACAAATATCTGTTCGGGGAACCGGGTCGCAGGATGGCAATGCGCAACGCAAAGGGTGCTCAAATGCCGTTTTCGTATGAGAAGATAATTGACCCCAAAAACGGCAACAGCCTGGTGCTTACCATCGACGAAACCATTCAGTACAATCTTGAGAAAAATTTAGAACAGATCGTCCGGGAAAACAATGTTACCAACCGGGTTGCCTGCATAGCCATGAATGTCAAAACCGGCGAAATCTTGGGCATGGCGACAAAAAACGATTTTGACCCCAACAATTACGGCAGTGTTTTTGACGGTGACGCGCGCGACAGGATAGACAACGCGGCGGAAGACCAGAAGGACGAGATTTTCATCAGAGAACAGGCGGAGCAGTGGAAAAACAAATGCATCCTTGACGCCTACGAGCCGGGTTCGGTTTTCAAAATTATCACCGGTGCCGCCGCCTTTGACGAGGGTGTGGTAACGTTGGATTCAGGTTATACCTGCTCGAGCAGTATTACTGTCGCCGGAACTACATATGGCTGCGCTAACGACAAGGTTCACGGGACGCAAAGCCTGGCCGATGGTTTTGTAAATTCCTGCAACTGCATGTTTATTCACATCGGGCAGCAAATGGGTTCTGACAGTTTCTTTAAATATTACAGCGCGTTTGGCCTGACCGAGCGCACCGGGATCGATCTTCCGGGCGAAACCAAACCCACCGAAAGCCTTTATTACACCGCCGAGCGCATGGGTCCGGTTGAACTGGCCAGCGAATCCTTCGGCCAAACCCTGAAGGTAACGCCGATCCAGCTGATCACCGCGATTTCCGCCGTGGCCAATGGCGGAAACCTGATGGAACCGCACATCGTCAAGCAAATTATAGACGAGCAGGGAAATATTGTCAAGAGCGTTGAACCGAAAATACGCCGGCAGGTTATATCGAAGGCCACCTCCGAAGCGATTATGGGATGTCTGGAGCAGGCGGTTGAACGAGGTTCGGGTCAAAACGCCAAGGTGATGGGCTATAAAATTGCCGGAAAGACCGGGACTTCGCAAAAAATCGACATGCGTCAGGAAGGCGAGGAAGAGTTGTACATCTCTTCCTTCTGCGGAATTGCCCCGGCGGACGACCCGCAAATTGCCATTCTGCTGATGATAGACGAACCTCATGCCGAAGTGGTTTACGGCGGAACGCTGGCTGCGCCCGCGGTGGGGCATATGCTGGAATCGATCCTGCCGTATCTGGGCGTCGACCCGCAGTACACCGAGGAGGAGCGCGGGCAGATGGACATCGTCACCCCCGCCGTCGTCGGCAAGAGTCTCAACGAAGCTATAGACGAAATCGAGGACAAAAACGCGGGGCTGGACGTAAAGGTAGTAGGCGACGGGGAAAAAGTCACCGGCCAGATGCCAAAAGGCAACGCGATTATGCCCAGAAACGGAACCGTTGTGATTTATACCGACAGTGAAAGCGGCGACAACAAAGTATCTGTGCCGGATTTGGTGGGTTTATCGGTTTCTCAGGCCAATAAACTGGCCGCAAACAGCGGGCTTAATATGAGCATATCAGGACCCGATCTTCAGGACGGAGCGGTAATATCCTACCGCCAGAGCGTTGAGCCTGCTTCCGAGGCGTCCGAGGGCGAAGTGATAATCGTTTACTTCCGCAGCAGCGACAACGCCGATTTTTCCAGAGGAAACGCGAGGCAGTAGCTCGCCGCCGAAAGGATGACCATGATGACACTTTCAATTTTATTAGAGGGGATCGCGCCACATCCCGGTTTTGATGTGGAAATCACCGGCATAACCTGCGATTCGCGCAAGGTAAAGCCGGGGAATCTGTTCATTTGCATTCGCGGCGAGATAGCCGACGGGCACAACTACGCTTCCGGTGCGCTGGCAAAAGGCGCGGGCGCGGTTGTGTGCGAGAGGGATTTGGGGCTTGAGCGGCAGATATGTGTGGCGGATACTCACGAGGCCTACGCTCAGTTTTGCGCGGCATACTTCGGTTATCCGTCCAAAAAACTCAAGCTGATCGGCGTCACCGGTACAAACGGCAAAACAACGACTGCCGGTCTGATCAGACATATATTGGAGCACAACGGTCGCAAAACTGGATTCGTCGGAACAATAGGATCCATGATCGGCAACAAGCACGTTGAACTGGAGCGCACCACGCCGGACGCCTTTGACCTTCAGAAGATTTTTGCGCAGATGGTCGACGAGGGCTGCGAGTATGCGGTGATGGAGGTTTCCTCCCACGCGCTGGAGCAGAAACGGGTGCATGGCTGTCGGTATCACACGGCGGTTTTCACAAATCTGACCCAGGATCATCTGGATTATCACAAAACTATGGAAAATTATCTTCTCGCCAAAAAGAAACTTTTTTCTATGTGCGGGAATGCTATAATTAACGCAGACGACTATTATGCCGGGCAGATGGCTGAGGGTTTGACCTGCCGGGTGCAGATCTATTCCGTTCGGGAAACTGCCGCCGACTTTTTCGCGCATGATATAAATTTCGAGCCGAACGGTGTGCGGTACAGTCTGGTCACGCCGTCGGGCAGGGATACCGTCGAGTATTGCACCCCCGGCAGCATCTCGGTTTACAACAGCATGGCGGCCATCGCCGCGTGCATCTCCTGCGGGTTGACCGTCCGGCAGGTTTGCCGGGGAGTGAGCACCGCGACCGGTACAAAGGGTCGGCTGGAGCTTGTCCCGCTGGACAAGGAGTTTACCATAATCATAGACTATGCCCACACACCAGACGGGCTGGAAAAGCTGCTAAGCGTGGTCAACGGTTTTGCCCCGGGCAGGATTATCACCGTGTTCGGGTGCGGGGGCAACCGCGACGCCGCCAAACGCCCGATAATGGGCGAAATAGCCGCAAGACTGTCGGACGTCTGTATAGTAACCTCGGATAATCCCCGGCACGAAGATCCGATGCAGATCATCGCGGATGTCCTGGAGGGAATTGTTGAACCGGCGAACACCGAGCTTATAGTGGAAGAAAACCGCGCGCAGGCTATTCGCAAAGCCATTGATATAGCGCAAAAAGATGACATAATATTGTTGGCAGGCAAAGGCCACGAGACATATCAGGTCATCGGAGATCAGATATTTCCGCTGGATGAACGCGAGATAATCAAAGATTATTTTGAATGTAGGGGCGAACTTTGTTCGCCCGCAGATAGTTGAAATGGGCGAACAACCCGCAGATAAATGAATTTACAGCAGAGAATTAAAGGGGGCGCAACGTATGGAGCTTTTATGCGCATCAGAGATAATAAAAGTATTGGGTTCGGATTTTTCGCTGAGACGGAACGACCTCGAAGACTTTTATGTCAACTCAATCAGCATAGACAGTCGGACGGTTCAGCCGGGGAGCCTGTTTATCGCTATTGACGGCCAACGCTTTGACGGCCACGATTATATCGGCAGCGCGTTTGACAAAGGTGCTTATCTGGCGATAGCTCACAAGCCTGTGAACACCAATCGTCCTGTGGTTTATGTAAAGGACACGGGCAGGGCGCTGCTCAAACTGGCGGGGTATTACCGCTCAAAATTCAACATCCCCGTAGTGGGCGTAACCGGGAGCGTCGGCAAGACCTCAACCAAAGAAATGGTTCACGCGGTGCTGTCCGAGAAATTTAACACACTCAAAACCAAAGGCAACCTCAACAACGAAATCGGCCTGCCGCTGACCGTTTTCGGGCTGGATAACGACTCTGGGGCGGCGGTGATTGAGATGGGCATGAGCAATCCCGGCGAGATTTCAAGGCTTTCCCGCGCGGCCAAGCCAAACGCCGGAATCATCACAGGCATCGGGGTATCGCACATTGAGAGTCTGGGTTCGCGTGAGGCGATTTTGCAGGCCAAGCTGGAAATTATAGACGGAATGATGCCCAATTCGCCGCTGTTTATATGCGGTGACAACGACATGCTGTGGGACTTTTCCACCAATAAGGCACCGGTGATCAAATACGGCATCGACAACAAATCGGCGGATTATCTGGCCGGGAATATTACCCAGAACAGCCGTGTCGACACGCAAAACGGGCAGGTAGAATGCAGCAGCGAATTTGACGTCTGCTTCATGGATAAACGGCGCCGCGCCATGATACCGACGCTGGGAAGACATAATATCCTGAACGCGCTCGCGGCTTTTGCTGTGGGAATTCATTACGGGCTCACGCCGGAGCAAATTATCGCCGGGCTTGCCAAATATGAATCGACGGGAATGCGGCAAAAAGCGCTGGTCAGGCATGGGGTAACTGTGGTTGAAGACTGCTACAACGCCAGCCCCGAATCGGTCAAAGCCTCGGTTGAAGTTTTTTGCGAACTGCCTTTGTCGGCGTGTGGCAAGCGGATTGTCGTGTTGGGGGATATGCTTGAACTGGGTGAGATATCGCGGGAGGAGCACACAAAAATCGGGCAGTATCTGGCCGAAAAAAAAATCGACATAATACACGCAACCGGCGATATGAGCCGTTATTGTGTTGAAGGCGCGGAGAAATCCGGCCACACCCGCGCGGAATTTTGCAGCGACCGGCAAGCACTTATAGAGCAGCTTGCCCGCGAATTGAATCCCGGCGACAGCGTGCTTTTCAAGGCAAGCCGGGGAATCAGGCTGGAAGAAATCATCGAGGGACTATACAACCGAATCTAACATCTAACGTCTAACAAGGGGGAAGTTTGCACATGACCGGAATTATTTCGGCGGCATCCATAGGCATAGCGTTTGTAGTAACGGCGTTGCTGGGCTTTTTATTCATCCCGTTTTTGCGCAAATTGAAATTTGGCCAGACCATTTTGGATATCGGGCCGACCTGGCACAAATCCAAGCAGGGCACGCCCACAATGGGAGGGCTGATGTTCATCATTGGCACGATCGTGGCGGTGATCGCCGTGATTTCCGGCATGTTTATGATGGGCAAAGACGAGACGAAAATTTTCGGCGAGGTTTTAACAGACGCGAATTATCTCCGGCTGGTCGGAGGTATAGTCATGGCACTGGGATTTTCGCTGATAGGATTTATCGACGACTATATAAAGGTTGTCAAAAAGCAGAATCTGGGTCTGACCGCACTGCAAAAAACCGTCATGCAGCTGTTGGTCGCCGCGACTTATCTTCTGGCTCTGGCTCTGCAAAATTCCGACAACACTGGAATATACATTCCGTTTGTCGGCAATGTGGATTTCGGAATATTTTTCTGGCCGATCGCGTTGATCGTAATATATGGCTTTGTCAACGCGGCCAACCTGACCGACGGCGTCGACGGTCTGGCTCCGTCGGTAACCATGGTTATGGCGGTGGCGTTTATGCTGTGCGCCGGATTGCTGCACCTGAACGGCATGGTCATCGCTGGCGGCGCGCTTGCGGGTGCGTGTCTGGGCTTTTTGGTCTGGAACTTCTACCCGGCCAAGGTGTTCATGGGGGATACCGGTTCCATGTTTCTGGGAGGGATGGTCTGCGCGCTGGCCTTCGGGCTGAACCGGCCGATTCTGCTGCTTCCGGTTGGTATCATATACATCGCTGAGGCACTTTCGGTGGTGATTCAGGTGGCTTATTACAAGCGGACAAAAAAACGCATCTTCAAAATGAGTCCCATACATCACCATTTTGAGCTTTCGGGCTGGAGCGAGATTAAAATTGTCGCGGTGTTTACCGTGATAGCGATTTTAGGCGCGGGGCTGGCTCTGCTTGCGGTCGCCTTTGAATGGTAAAAAAGCGAATTTATTTAATATTTAAGGAGGGTTGCGCGTGTCAAAAGAAGCAAAGAGCAAAGACTTCACTCAATTTGATCTGATGTTTTTCATGATAGTAATGTTGCTGCTGACCGTCGGGCTGATCATGATGTTTTCGGCAAGCCATCCCGACGCGCTCAACCGTTATGACGACAGCCTTCATTATATTAAGCGGCAGGGTCCTTTCGCCGTTCTGGGCGTCATCATGATGTTGGGTATTTCCAAAATCAATTATCGAATTCTGGAAAAGCTGGCCATCCCGATCATGATCGTGACAGCGGCGTTTCTGGTGGCGGTGCTGGTGCTTCCGCCCCTGTCGCCGGAATTTGACTACAAACGGTGGTTCTATATTCCGGGCTTCAAATCTTTCACGTTCCAGCCCTCAGAGCTGGCGAAATTCATGATCGTGGTCGTGTTCTCAAAATACATCGTAAAGTTTTACAATGTGATGAAAACCTTCACGTTCGGAGTCCTGCCGTTTATGGGCATCCTGGGCGTGACCTGCGGATTGGTAATGCTGGAAAAGCATCTTTCGGGTACCATAATAATCGCCTGTATCGGAATAGTTCTGCTGATCGTTGGCGGCACACGGTTTAAATGGCTTGCGCTTCTTGGGTCTGTCGGAGCAGCTGCGGTAGGCACGTACATGGTATTTTCGGGGAAATTTGAACATGCCCTCCAGCGCATTGAGTTTTACTGGGATCCCTGGAAGGATCCGAATGACAAAGGCTGGCAGATAATCCAGGCACTGTACGCGATAGGCTCGGGCGGTCTGATGGGGCAGGGGGTTGGCCACTCCAAGCAAAAATTCCTGTATGTATCCGAACCGCAAAACGACTGCATTTTCGCAATAGTCTGCGAAGAGCTGGGTTTCATAGGCGCGGTGGTGATCATCGCCCTGTTCTGCTTGCTTATCTGGCGCGGCTTCGCGATAGCCATGCGCGCGCCCGATAGATTCGGTTGCCTGCTGGCCGTTGGCCTGACCTTTCAGGTGGGGCTGCAGGCGGCGCTCAATATCATGGTTGTCACCAAGGTCATACCGAACACCGGTATCAGTCTGCCGTTTTTCAGCTACGGGGGTTCATCGCTGCTGATGCTGATGATGCAGATGGGGGTAATTCTGTCGATATCTCGGCAGAGCAGCCTGCAGCGAAGGTAGAAATCAGAAAGGAAACAATTATGGACGTTAAAAGCAAAAAAATCAAATTTCTTGTTATGCTGATTGTGCTGACGGTTGCCGCTATGCTGGTTCTTACAGCGTGTGCAGCGAAACCGCAGCCCGATTCGCCCGATGAATCATCATACCCTGAATACACCGAGTCGCCACAAGACTTTGTCGGGAGAACGGAGGCGGAGTATTTTCCTGACAGGGAAATTCCCGGATATGATGACTATAAAGACGATTTGATTAACAACTGTGATGTCGTGGATCTGATGGAAAAACGCGAACACCGTGGCTATGAGTTTAATATGGATGATTTGGAATCCATATACACTCTTGACGTGTTGAAAGGAAACTTTACCGGTCAGGGCGAAGAGACTCTTGTGGTCTATATGGTTTTACTGAAAGCGGAATATCCCGCCGCCGGGGGGCAGAATCCCGGTATTTATCCGGTTTTCGCTTTGATTTCCGATGACGAAACCGTGCGGTATTACGAATATGAACTAAGATGGTTAGGCACTGCCGACGAGAGATTTGAAGCTTTCGCTATTGACAAGAACGGAAAAAGCGGCATTGCCCACATCAGCCCGACAAACGGAAGCGGCGGTTGCAATCTGATAAATTGCTTTTTGTTTGAGGAAGACCACTTTAAGCGGATTCCGATCGGGAAAGGCGAATTTTCGGGCAACGAACCGGGATATGCGCTGAGCTTTTCCGGCGTTATGGGCGATAACGGTAAGTTTACCGTGTCCAATGCCGATACAGGGTATTGCGAAACATTTGCGCATAATGTAACGGAACAATTTTTAAAGGAATTTTATGACGAGGACGGGCGTTTTGTAGGGAACGACCCCGCTGTTCAGATTAACCCTGTGACAAGCTTGACATGGAAGGATATCGACGGGGACGCGGTGCCTGAGCTGGTGGTTATGCATAACTTTTGGATGTTTACCCATCCTGAAAGTCTGGGGCAGGGATACGAAGCGTTCAAGTACGATAAGAAACAAAACCGGTTTGTAACTGTCCGCTGCGACTTCATCCAGGACACGGAAAACGCTCCGGCTGTAACGGACATTTGGTAGGGGAGAACTGTGTTCTCCCGCAATAAAAAATTAGGTAGTGATAATCAACATGAAAATCGTTTTTGCCGCGGGCGGAACCGCAGGGCATATAAACCCCGCGATAGCCATCGCCGACTACATAAAAGCACATCACCCGCAATCCGAAATCAGCTTTATCGGCGTGAGCGGTGCCATGGAAGAGCGGCTGGTCAAAAACGCCGGGTATGATTTTTATTCGATCGACGTAGCCGGGTTCCAGCGCAAGATCAGCGTAAAGAATCTGGCGCGCAACGCCTCCGCCGCCGTTAAGGTTTTCACCGCAACGGCTCAGGCCGACAAGCTTTTGAAGCAGCTGAAGCCCGATTTGGCGGTGGGAACCGGCGGCTATGTAACCGGGCCTGTGCTGCGCAAGGCGGCAAAGTTAGGTATAAAAACAGCGGTGCACGAGTCCAACGCGTTCCCCGGCGTGACGGTCAAAATGCTGGCGTCTTATATGGACGCGGTCATGATCTGCGACGAGGCGGCGAAAAAACACCTTAGACCCAAGCGCGAGTACATAGTAACCGGCAACCCGATTCGGCAGGAGCTTATCGCGGCGAAAAAAGACGCGTCAAAAGAAAAGCTCAACCTGGACGCCCGCCCGGTGATTTTGTCATACGGCGGAAGTCTGGGCGCCAGGCGCATTAACGAGAGCGTCGCCGAGGTCATGGCCTGGCATTGCGGCGGCGGGGAATACCAGCACATCCACGCAATGGGGCAGTACGGCACCGACTGGTTCCCGGGATATATCAAGGCAAAGGGCGTGGATTTGGAGCGGCAAAAGCAAATACGCGTCAGCGAATACATCAACAACATGAGCGACTGCCTGGCCGCGGCGGACGTCGTGATTTGCCGAAGCGGTGCCATGACCATAAGCGAGTTGTGCGTTCAGGGCAAGGCGTCCATACTCATCCCCAGCCCCAACGTCGCCGAAAACCATCAGTATTACAACGCGCTGGCACTGGCGGACAGGGACGCCGCCGTGGTTATAGAGGAAAAAGATCTGACCGGACAGCGGCTGGTAGACGAGCTAAAAAAACTGCTGTCAGACCCGGAAAAACTGAAGCAAATGGGCAAAAACGCCGCAGCCAACGCGATTTACGACGCCAACGAGCGAATTTATAAGGTTCTGATGGAACTAATTAACTCGCCCGCACAATAGGGCGGCTCAACCCGTAGGGGCGCACTGCGTGCGTCCGCACAGATCAGACGCGGGGTCTGTTTGATGCCAGGGCAGACACGAGGTCTGCCCCTACAATATAGGCTTGCACCACATTTCTCATAAACGCATAATATAGGTCAAAGGGATGATTTTTCGAACGCGGCCGTTCGCCGCCGGTCGTCCCGTTTGCGTTTATTGAGAAGGGTGTATGATATGACAAGGCTTGTAATTGCGGGAGGAAAAAAATTATCGGGAGAGACAAAAATTCAGGGAGCCAAAAACAGTGCGCTGCCGATCATGTCCGCCGCGCTGCTGACCGAATCCCAGTGCGTACTACATAATTGCCCGGAGCTGTCCGACGTTGACGTGTCGGCTCAGATATTGCGGCACCTGGGAAGCGGAGCGAAATGGCAGAACGGCTCGCTTATAATCGACCCGGCGGGAATAAAAGACTGCCAGATCCCGGATCGCCTGATGCGCAAAACGCGCTCATCCATCATATTTTTGGGAAGCATACTCGCCAGATACGGGGAAGCGGTCATGTCCTTTCCCGGGGGCTGTCCGCTGGGGCCGCGCCCCATTGATCTGCATTTGTCCGCGCTGCGGCAGATGGGAGCCGAGATTGAAGAGAGCCATGGGTATGTCCATTGCAAAGCGAAAAACGGCCTGAAGGGCGCGGACATATCCCTGTCATTCCCAAGCGTGGGAGCTACCGAGAACATCATATTGGCCGCGTCGACAGCAAAGGGCAAAACGGTCATCCAAAACGCCGCGCGCGAGCCGGAAATCAACGACCTGGCCGATTTTCTGAACAGCTGCGGAGCCAAAATCACAGGCGCGGGTCAAAGCACGGTTATCATCGACGGTGTGGCAAAGCTTTCGGGCGCGGAGCATATGGTTATCCCCGACCGAATCGCAGCCGCTACCTACATGGCTGCCGCCGCCGCAACCGGGGGAAATCTCCGATTGACCGGAGTCGAACCTTCGCACCTGAGCGCGATTCTCCCGTGTTTCGAGGAAGCGGGCTGCCGTGTGATAACAAAAGGCGATGCGCTGCAAATTATCGCGCCGAGCAATTTAAACCGCGTCAGGACGATTCGCACAATGCCGTACCCCGGGTTCCCGACCGACGCTCAGGCACCGTTTATGGCGATGTGCACCTTGGCGCAGGGTACCAGCATATTCACCGAAACCATCTTTGACTGCCGGTATAAGCATGTGGACGAACTCACACGTTTGGGCGCGAAAATCAGGGTCGAGTGCCGTATGGCGGTGGTCGAGGGCGTCAGTCAACTTTCGGGCGCGCCGGTGGAAGCTACGGATTTACGCGGCGGCGGTGCCATGATCGTGGCGGGTCTGGCCGCTCAGGGAAGCACGCAGATAAGCAACGCCCAGTACATCGACAGAGGCTACGAGCATGTTGAACAGGTGCTCGAATCGCTGGGCGCGGATATAAAAAGAGAGTAGAAATTTTTGGGAGGGACGTTGGGCGGATATCCCCGAAAGGCTGTCCGCCCGGCAGATATATGAACACAAAAGAACAAAAAAAAGTCAAAAAAGCTCAAAAAAAGATAATCAACCAGGCCATAGCCTGGGCGGCGGCGATTCTGATATTCGGCCTTATCGGGGTGCTGCTCAGCACCACCGTGCTTTTTAATATCGGGAGCATCGTGGTCGAATCGAATTCAAAGAAATACAAAGCCGCCAAAATTATTGAGGCGTCAAACGTGCGCGAGGGGGACAATCTGTTTACTCTAAACGCAAAAAAAATCGAGCAGAACATCATTACCCGTCTGCCGTACGTGGAAAGCGTGACGCTTAAACGGATTCCGCCGGGTAAGCTGATTATAATCACGCAAAATACGCAGGGCGAATATCAGTACGCTCAGGGGAAAAGTTATCTGATAGTTTCGCAAAACGGCAAGATTCTCGAAAAGGCTAAAAAACAACAGCCGGATATGGTGGTAATAAAGGCCGAGCTGGCCGGAAAATTGAAAGCGGGGCAGAATATAGAATTTCAGGA
>Ga0123353_10004894_pt1 | contig 17423 bp, 15 predicted proteins | sample TergutLab28metaG_3_FD_92763 | JGI IMG/M metagenome (GOLD analysis project Ga0123353, IMG submission 92763) | Labiotermes labralis P3 segment gut microbial communities from Petit-Saut dam, French Guiana - Lab288 P3 | ecosystem: Host-associated > Arthropoda: Insects > Digestive system > Gut ...
AAATATTTTTCATTAAAATGAAATTCTATTTTTGATTAAAAATTCTTTTATGAGTAAAAAATTATTTTTATCGTGTTAAAAAATTTATTAGTGAAAAATTATTCTTAGTTTGTAAAATAAGCTTGATTAAAACAACTATGTTTAAATATAGGTAGAATATTAATATTAAGTATGAAAGATAAAGTAATAAAAATTAAATCAGAAAAAGAAAAAAGTTCTAAAAAAGAAGAAAAAAATCCTAAAGATGGATTTACAATAGACACTTATAAAGTTATGGAGGATGTTTTGTTTTCAATATATATGGCTAGTGATAGTAATGAATTACAGCAAAGAGGATTATTAGAAATATTAGGAATAAAAATAGAAGGAGATATAAAATCAGTAGACACTAATATACCTCCCGATATTAAAGGAAAGAAGGGTTCTATATTTGATTGTCATTTAAGAACAAGTTGTAATAAAAAAATAGATATAGAAGTCCAACAGGAGTATGAAAAATATTTTGAAGACAGATTAATATACTATTTATCAAAAATGATTACATTAACAATAAACAGAGGAAAGAATAATAAAATATCAGAAAAAGCAAAATAGTAGCTATTTGTGATTTTAATTTAATAGATTCTCCATTTTGGCATAATATCAGTAAATTCACTTATGAAGGTTATTATGGGCATAAATTATTCACAGATACCATGGAATTACACATAATTGAAATGCCAAAAGTTAGAAAACTAGAAAGTTATAAAAAAATAAAAAAATATTTAAAAAACAAAAACAAAGAAGAGAATATAAACATAAGTAAAGAACTACAATACTTAATTTTTTTAGATAACCAAACAAGTCATGAAGAAAGAAAGGAGATTGTTAAAATGGGTGATGAAGGTTTAAATGTCGCATTAAAGAAAATAGAAGAAGCATTACAAGATGAAGATGCATATGACATATACATGACACAAAAAATAAAAGAATTACAACAAAAAACAATGATGGAAGACAGAGAAGAAAAAGGAATAAAAATAGGAGAAGAAAAAGGAATAAAAATAGGAGAAGAAAAAGGTAGGGAAGAAGAAAAAATTAAAATTGCCTTTAAACTGAAAAATATGGGACTTTCAATTGAAGAAGTAGCAAAAGCTACAGGTTTAAAATTAGAATTCATTAAAAAACTAAAAACATAGTAAAAACTCTTTTTTAATAAAGTATAAAAAGAATAAATATATTTCTCTAATAAAGTATAAAAAGAATAAATATGTTTCTCTAATAAATAATTTACAATTTTTGAAAAGTATTTTCTTTTTTAAATTGGCTATAAATTAATATTTTTAAAAATAATGATTAATTTAAAAAATTAATATGATTATAAAATTAATATATTATAAAATTAATATGATTATAAAATTAATATGATTATAAATATAAATATTATATAATAATTATAAAAAATGTTATAGATAAATTCTTAATAGGTGAATTCATGAAAAAATTACTTGTTCCAGTTAACTCTAATGGTATAAACGATTTAAAAGCAGGAGATATTGTTAATATAAGTGGAAAAATATTAACTGCAAGAGATCAAGCACATAAAAGAATAATTGAAAGTGGAAAAGAAAAAACTCCTTGCAACCTTGAAGGGGCAGCTATATTCCATGCAGGTCCTATAATATCTGGAGATGAAGATTCTGGATTTGAAATAATAGCTATTGGTCCAACAACAAGTACAAGAATGAATCCCTATGAAGGAGAACTTCTAAAAATGGGACCTAAAATCATTATTGGAAAAGGTGGAATGGATGAAGATGTAGCTAATGCTCTTCAAAAATATGGAGGGGTTTATTTAGCCGCTGTTGGTGGCTGTGCTGCACTCTATGTCGAAGCTGTGAAAAATATTGATAATGTTCATTGGCTTGATCTTGGAATCCCTGAAGCTATTTGGGAATTAAATGTAGAAGAATTTGGACCATTAATAGTAGCTATGGATTCTCATGGAAATAATCTTTATGAAAAAGTAGAATAATTAAAAATGTTTGATTGAAATTTATTTTTAATTAACATTTATTCTAATTAACTTTTCTTTCTAATTAACATTTATTCCAAACTAAAACTTATTCTAATTAACTTTTCTTTCTAATTAACATTTATTCCAAACTAAAACTTATTCTAATTAACTTTTCTTTCTAATTAATTATACCTTATTTTTTAGCTTTTTATTCCATATATTAAAAAATCTATCATCATAATTTTTAGCTATGTCTTCATATTGATTCCAAACACCAATAGCTGTATTAGAAATAACACTTCGTTCTTTTCCACTAAACTTAGTAAATATATGTATCATTTCTTTTCCATCTCTTACAATCATCTTTACAAATGGAAGATTTGCTTTCATAATATTAACTTTAGAATCCTTAAATTCTCCAATAATATTTATTTTTTTATTATCTACATAAGAATAAGGAGAAGCTAATATATTGACTTCAATTCCTCGATTAATTTGTTTCTCAAACTTTTCAATTAGCTGATTAATTTCATTTTTAAACAAAAAGCCCATTCTAATATTAACTGTTTTTTTAGCTCTTGAGATGATTTCAAGTTCTTTTTTAATAATTCTATCAGTTCCATGAATTAACCAAATTGGAGCTGGAGTTTTTGACAATTGGTTTTCATAAGCATAATTAAGTTCCATTTCACTTTCTTCTAATTCTTCTAATATTTTATCCTTATAATGTCTAAAAACTTCTGTTGGTGGAACAACATGATATTTAAGAGGTCTTCCTCTTTCTATTTCAACAAAACCTTTTTCACTTAAAACTTTTAAAACATCATAAATTTTTGATCTTGGAACATTTGAATTTAGACTGATATCAGTGGCAGTGCCTGAAATCATATATGTTAGTGAAATGTAAACTAATGCTTGATAGGTACTAAGTCCTAGTTTTTTCAATGAATCAACTGTTTTATTTTGCAATATAATCCCCACTATTTTATTTTATTTAATAATTTTTATATAGCTATAAATAATTTGTATATAGTTATAAATAATTTTTATTTTTCTATATTATAAACTTTGTTACTTTTTACCCTGAACAAGTTACAAAAATATTATATAGAATTTATAATATAATATTAACAAGAACAAATATTGTTAAAAAAAGAATTTAATTAAATTTAATCAAATATTTTTGAATATAAAATTTTTTAAATTTTTATAATTTATTTATAAAGATATTATATAAAAATTAAAATTTATATAAAAAATTATTTTATAATTTATATTTTATATATAAAAATTATATAGAAAAATATTATAAAATTAATATAAATTAGTATAATCTAATATAATTTAATAAAATTTAATAAACTTTAATATAATTTGATATAATTCAATAAATCAATAGAATATTAATTAAATTCAACATAATACCTATTTGTTCTTCAATAAGTCAATATTATTTAAACTTAAACAAGTTTAAAAAGTAAATGCTAAAACATTTAAAAATGGAATTAAAAGAATATAAAGAAAATATTCAAATCTTTTAAAAGAAATAAAGATTCTACAATTGGAGGTAAAAATATGGCAAATGATAAATTAGATATGTTTTGTTACCAATGTTCCCAAACTGCAAAGGGAACTGGATGCACTGTTAGAGGAGTTTGTGGAAAAGAACCTACAGTAGCTAGACTGCAAGATAATTTAATATATGCAATAAAAGGTATAAGTGCATATAATTATCAAGCAAATAAATTAGGAGCTAGGAATCCAGAAGTTGATGAATTTTTAAGTAAAGGAGTATATAGTACTCTTACACAGGTAAACTATGACATTGGTGACCTTATAAATCTTGGTCTTGAAGCTGGAGAAGCAAATATTAAAGTTATGAAAATGCTTAAAGATGCACATATATCAAACTATGGAGAACCTGTACCTGCTGTTGTTGAAGTTGGAGCTAAAAAAGGTCCTGGAATAATTGTTACAGGGCATGATTTAAAAGCACTTGAAGAACTTTTAAAACAAACTGAAGGAAAAGGAATAAATGTTTACACTCATAGTGAAATGTTACCGGCTCATGGATATCCAGAACTTAAAAAATATGAACATTTAGCTGGTCAACTTGGTGGACCTTGGTTTGATCAAAAGAAAATATTTTCCAAATATAATGCTGCTGTTTTAGCTACTTCAAACTGTGTGCTTTTACCAAAAGATGAATATGCTGATAGAATTTTCACAAGTGGAGTAGCTAAACTTCCTGAAATTATGCAAATACAAGATTATGATTTCACCCCAGTTATAAATAAAGCTCTTGAACTTGGAGATTTAGAAGAAGAAGAGAAAACAACTGTAACAACTGGTTTTGGTCTTTCAACCATACTTTCATTGGCAGATAAAATCAAAGAATTAGTTGTTGGTGGGAAAATCAAAAGATTCTTCTTAGTTGGTGGATGTGACAGCCCTCTTCCACAAACAAAATATTACAGAGAGTTTGTTGAAAAATTACCAAAAGACACTATTGTCCTTACATTAGCTTGTGGAAAATACAGGTTCAATGATTTAGACCTTGGAGATATTGAAGGAGTTCCAAGACTTATAGATATTGGTCAATGTAATGATGCAATAGTAGCTATTGATTTAGCCATTGCGCTTTGTGATTTGTTCTCTCTTGAATTAAATGACCTTCCACTTACAATTGTCTTAAGTTGGATGGAACAAAAAGCAGCAGCTATTCTTTGGAGTTTATTCTACTTAAATAAGCAAGATATGTTAATTGGTCCAATCTTACCAGCATGGGCTAATGATACAATTGTTAACTTCTTAGTAGAAAATTACAATTTAACTCCATTAGGTGATCCAGAAGAAGATATCAAAAGAATTTTAGGATAATATTCCTATTTTTCTTTTTTTATTAATTTAAACCTTAAATATATAAACAATAGCTTATTAAGCTATTTTTATTCTTTTTATATTAATTATTATCTTATAATCTTATTAAACAGCTTATTAAGCTATCTTTATTCTTTTTATATTAATTATTATTTTATAATCTTATTAAGCTATCTTTATTCTTTTTACATTAATTATTATTTTATAATCTTATTAAGCTATCTTTATTCTTTTTACATTAATTATTATCTTATAATCTTATTAAACAGTTTATTAAGCTATTTTTATTCTTTTTACATTAATTATTATCTTATAATCTTATTAAATAGCTTATTAAGCTATCTTTATTCTTTTTATATTAATTATTATTTTTATTAAATAAATAATTATTATCTTATTAAGCGAATAATATATTCTTATTTTATCAAATAAATTATTATAATTATTATATTAAATAAAGTGATGTTTTCCTATTAACCCCAGAAGTCTAGATGAAAATATTGCTAAAAAAGGCAATATTGTGAATTCCATAATTATTGATATTATTGGATGTACTTCTTCTGTAATTCCAGTTGTTATAGGAATAATAAAAACTAAAATAAGTGTAAGCATTGAAAAAGATGTTATAAACCTATTTACACCCATACTTCTTAATTTTCTTAATATCAATCTAAATTCAAAAGCCGTCTTGAATTTAGCATGACTGTATTCATAATGGATAATAGCTCCTTGAAGCACTATAAATGAACAGAATAATAAAAATATAAATAAAGAAAATAATATTAAATTAGCTATATTAAATGTAAATAAAGCTGAATCAAAGATTAGTAATACAATGAGTGTAAATATAGGTATGATTGAATAAATAAAAACTATTAAAACCTCTTTTATTCCTTTAAAGATTAAATTTTTATAGTTTTCAAATTTTGGTTGAATATTTAAACCAAATATTGTATCTTCAATAATTGTAGCAAGATACCCTCCTTCAATAAATGTGAAAAGCATCAAAGGAATGATTAAAAACATAGCTAATGAAAAATTTTCATTAAGAATAACTCGAAAATTATGACTTAATGCCCAAAATAAAAATCCTAAAAAAAGAAAACTTCTTTTTACCTTAAAAGAATATTTTGCAGAGTCAATAATCGTTTCTTTTGTATTCATAGTCTCATTCTCAAATGTGTTTTAAAAAAATAAAAATAATATCCTAAATAACTTTTCTAAAGCAAATATAACAGTTAATTCACTTATTAAACTTTTTATTATATATTTTTATATGTTAATTCATTAGTATATATCCTATATATTCTTATATATTACTATTATATATTTTATTTATATATGTTCTTTAATTCCTTTTTTATTTTAAAATATATGTTTATTTTATAATTATAATTATTTTAAAATATTTAGCTTTAAAATTAAAATATATAATATTTATTTTAAAAAAATAATGATTTTAATAAAAACTAATAAAATTGATTATTTATAAAAAATTGATTTATATAATAAAAATTATTCATAAAAATAAGTTAATTTCAATTAAATTACTCTGAAAATAGAGTAAGCATATATAAAGAATTACTCTGAAAATAGAGCAAAACTATATATATAAAAAAAATCCAAAAAGTCTTAAATTATTATTCTTCTTTACTAGGATTGAAAGTTTCACCAGGATTTAAAATAACAGTTAGTGTTTTAGGATTCATTTGCATGACAAAATTAGAAAAAACAGTTGGATTCTGCTCAATAACTGGGAAAGTATTATAATGAGTTGGCATGACAATTTTAGGAGAAATCCATTTTGTAGCCATAGCTGCTTCAAATGGACCCATTGTGAATTTATCCCCAATAGGAATCATAGCTATATCTGGTTTATAAATATCTCCAATAACTTTTTCCATATCTCCAAAAAGACCAGTGTCACCAGCATGGAAAATTTTACATCCTTTTTCTAAAGTTATGAGGAAACTAGCTGCACTTCCTCCAGGAACAATTTCCTCCATAAAATCAATATCTGAAGAATGTTTTGCATCAAGCATAGTGATTTTAATATCTCTAAAAAATATAGATCCTCCAATATTTAAGCTAATAGTATCAAACCCTTCTTTTGAAAAAAACAAAGATAATTCATGGTTTCCAATAAGAGTTGCACCAGTTCTATTAGCTATTTCCATTGAATCTCCAAAATGATCAGCATGTCCATGGGTTACTAATATTACATCTGCTTCAATTTCTTCAACTGGAATATTACAACTAGGATTGTTACTTATAAAGGGATCTATTAAAATTTTAACTCCATTATCTGAAATTATTTCAAATGCAGAATGACCTAACCAAGTTATTTCCATTATATCACCTAATTATTTTTAACTTGTTTTATATTTTTTAAAATATTTTTAAATTAATTTATTATTTTTATTTATTTCTAATTATTTCTAAATGATTTTAATCATTTAATTATGTTTAACAAAAAATATATTATTTTAATATAAAATTCTAAATAAAATATAAACTCTAAAATATAATTTAAATAATTAATTAAAATAAATAATTAATTAATATTAATATCTATACTTATTATTTCATTGATATATTAAGTATTATTAGGAATTTTTATATCACTAGCCATTTCCCATACACTTTCAAAAATAACTTTTATATTAGAAATGGATTTTGAATCACTGAAAATTGCTCCAATATTGTAATCTTCATTGAAATATTTTTCAGTCATTATTAATGCATTGGAATCATCAGCTATTAAATTCATATTATTAATAGATTCCATAGTTTTTATTTTAATCCCTTGTTCTAAAAGAGAACTTATTAAAAGAACATAAGCCATGTCTTTAACATCAAATTCTTCAATAATCATTTTAACATTCAAAGAAGAAAGTTTTGATAAAAATTTAGTAGGTATGTCTTTTATAGAAGAAATTTCAATGCATATCTCTTTTTTAGCATTATTAGCTATATTATCAAAAGCTTCTTGAGAAGTCATAGCATCTCTAGAAGATATTATATAACTTTCTGAAAATTTAGACAAATCACTACTAATCATCTCATCTTGAATAGTGTTTTGGTTTTGGTCTAAATTATTTAATTTAGAATCACTTGAATATTCACTTATCCTTTCATAAATATCTTTAGAATTGGCTTTATCTAAAATATATTCAGATATTTGAGCATTAAAATCATTTTGATTGTTAAGATTACTGTGATTATTATTATTATTATTATTATTATGTTGATTTAAATTACTATTATTATCGTTAAAGTGATTTAAATTACTATTATTATCATTATGTTGATTTAAATTATTGTAATTATTCTCTTGTTGATTTGAATTTCTATTTTCTTGATTGGGATTATTATATTGATTATTTTGATTATGATTATTTTGATTAGCTTCTCTACTTTGTCCAGCATACTGATTATTAGGAAGTTCTCTATTTTGATTAGGAACTTGATTGATTCTACTATTTTGACTAGGAATTTGATTATTAATTCCACTATTTTGATTAGGAACTTGATTAATTCCTCTATTTTGACTAGGAATCTGATTATTAATCCCAATACTCTCTTTAGGAGCTTGATTACTAACTCTCCTATTAGGACTAGGAATTTGATTATTGCCTCTATTATTTTGATTAGGAACTTGATTATATTCAGGGTTATAAATTTCATTATTCCTTTCTGTATGAATAGGTCTTATAAAATCATCTTCAGCTAATGCTCTTGCAATTTCTTCAGATCTATCTACTGTTGGGAATTTAGAAACTTTATCTGGTCTTTGTTCAAAACCATTGTCAAATCCATTATTTCTCCTTTGGGGTTTTCTTGTGACTTTTACTGGTCTTTCATAGTTAGGAGTGAAGTTAAGATTTTTAGAAATAATATTTGATTTGAGACTTCTTGGTTTTAAAACTTCATTAGGATTTTTAGGTCTAGACATGTCTTTAACTTTGTTAGTTATTTTTCTTGTATCAATTGGAGCATTATTTCCACCGAATCTATTATTTCCTTGATTTCCAAAAGTGGTAGGTGGAGTGGGTTTTTTATTTCTAGGATTGCTGAAGGTTTTCGATGAATTTTTATGTTCTAAGTTTCCAAACTTAGATTTATTTTTATTCTGTCCATTTACTAAATCATTTATTTTACTAGATGAAAGTTGTCTTTCAAAAAAAGAAACTAAAAGTAAATATAAACCAAAAACAACTATGATTATGGCAATAATTGTGAATATATCTATAAGATGATATAAACTACTTAAATGAATAATAGTTACTCCAATAACTATTAAAAATATTCCCCCAACAATCTTAGTAACATTTGGCACTAATAACCACCATATATTCAAATCTGAATTTCAAAATTTATAATTTTTCTTTACTTAATACTACCATTTTAGTTATAGTTCTAATTTATTCTAATAATAGATTAGCTATTTACTTTATATTAATATATTTATTGAACCTCTTATTTATAAATATAACGGTTTTTTTACATGATATTTTCAAAAATATAAGAAAATAAACTAATTTATAATACTTTTTTAAAAAAAGATAATATTTATATAGTATTAAAACTAAGTATTAATGTATGATAATAAATTTAGGAGGGTTTGTAATATGAAAATAAAAAATCCTAAAAATATAAAAAATCATGAAAAAGTAAATGTAGAAAATTTTAAAAAACTAGAAAATGAAAAAAGTCTTGAAAAAGAAAATCTGAAAAAAGAAAGTTTAGAAAAAGAAAACCTAGAAAACTTTGAAAAAGAAAATATAAAAAAAGAAAGTTTAGAAAAGGAAAACCTAGAAAACTTTGAAAAAGAAACTCTAGAAAACTTTGAAAAAGAAAATATAAAAAGTTTCAAAAAACTAGAAGGTCTAAAAAACTTTAAAAATAATCTAAAAAATATAATGAAGAAACTAAAAATAAGTAAGATTAAAAAAAACAAATTTAGATTAAATAATGAAATTAAAAGCATAATGAAAGAAAACACTGGTCAAGGAGCAGCAGAATACATATTATTATTTGGAGGAGTTATTGTAATATCTATATTTGCATTACTAATCTATAGAGGATATTTTGAAAGTAGTTCAAGTGGATTAAATGCAAGTAATGATATTGCTGATGTTAGAAATGCTATGAATTCATAATAAAAACAAAAATATTGAAATAATGATAAAATAAACAAATGAACATGCCCTAAATATTGAATGAACATAAACTAAATATAAAAAATAGTAATAGAAATGTAAAATAAATATAAAATAAATACAAAAATAGAGATAAAATGATAATTAGAGAAGATTCAGGACAAGGAAGTGCAGAAATGATTCTTTTAATGGGAGTAATTTTAGTTATTGTTATAATAGCTGGAACTTATATATTCAATATTTCAGAATCTATTAACAATAGCTTAAAATCACTACTAGAAAAAGGAAGAAACAGTGTACTAAATAAATTATAAATCCCATAAAAAAGAGAAAAACAAGCTGATATTGTGAATTAAAGATATTAATAGTATATTCTAATTACTTAGATAAAATTAATAGTATATTCTAATTAATAAATATTAACAAGTACTAGCAATCAACTCAACAAATTACCCTCAGAATCAACACACAAACTACTCTTAGTATCAACTCAACAAATTACCCTTAGTATCAATTTCACCATTACGAATTCTAGTAGATGATATTGGAATTCCATCATCAGCATATACAAAACTAATAACAATGATGTCTAATTGATTCATTCCTTTATCTTTTCTAATTTTATTTATTTCAATAGCTGTTGGCTCTGTTTCCTCACTTACAACAATTGCATCAAAATCATTTTCATAAACAGTTGAACCATAATGATCATTTAAACTAGATATATCAAAATTATCATGTTTTGTAGATAAAAATTGATTTAAATTGTTCATTCTTTGATTACAACTATCAATATTTCCTTTTTTTTCAGCAAAAGCATTGGAAGTTACACCAATTACTACATTTTCACCTACTCTAAAAGCTTCTGCCAATAACTTCCTATGACCAAAATGAAATTTATCAAAAGTGCCTCCAACAGCTACTTTTTTATACTTTTTAATACTCATTTAAAACCTTGATTTAATAATTATAATATGATATTTAATAAATGTATAATAAACTAACATTAAGCAATTTATCTTTAATTATATATAACTTTTAATACTTGAAGTTTTGAAATTATTAAATTAAAAAATATATAAATATAATAAAATTTCTAATTATATTAAAAAATTTTATATATAAATTCATAATCTTATATAAAATAAATCATGATTTAAATAAAATATATAATTTTAATATAGATTTTAAATAAATATATAATTCTAATATATAATCTAAATAAAAATCATATAGTCTAAATTATAATTTAAAATACACTTTAATTTATTATAATTTAAAAAGTATTTAATTATATTACATAATAAATATAAAAATAATATCCACTAAATTAAAAGAATTAAAACCCCTAATAAATTAAGAGAATAAGAAATGATTTATGAAAAAAATATTGTTCAAAAAAAGATAAATAATATTGATATTAGATTTGCATCAGTTTATCCTAATGTTTATAAAACAGCTATGTCTTCATTGGGATATCAAATAATTTATGGAATGGTAAATGATAGAGAAGATAGCTGGTGTGAAAGAATAGTTTATCCTAGTACAAGAAGTATTGAATCAAATAGTCCTCTCAATGATTTTGATATCATTAGCTTTTCATTACAATATGAAGAAGATTATTTCAACGTTTTAAAAATCCTTAAAAATGCAAATATTCCTATTAAACGAACTGAAAGAGAAAAAAACACTATTTTAGAAAATAAAAAGTATCCTCTAATAATAGCTGGAGGACCTTGTGCTACTGCAAATCCATTAGCTATTTCTGATTTTATAGATATTTTTATTATAGGTGAAGCTGAAGCAATATTAAATGATTTTTTAAATCTCTATAAAAAACTAAATAATCCTCTTAAAGAAATTGATCAATTTTTAAATCTAAATGGAGTTTATATATCTAAATTTGATAATATAGCTAAAAGAGTGATTTTAGAAAATATGGATAATTCTTACCAAGTTACTAAACCAATAGTAGTTGAAACTGAAAAAAAAGAAGACAGTGAATTTCTACCAGTATTTGGAAATTCAATTTTACTTAATGTTTCAAGAGCTTGTAGTAGAGGATGTAGGTTCTGTATGTCAGGGTATTTATATAGACCTCTTAGAGAAACTTCACTTGAAAGATTATTTAGTACTGCAGAAAAAGCAAGAGATAATACTGGATTAAATAAAGTAACACTTATTGGTGCTGCGGTATCAGATTATTCTAAAATTGATGAACTTACAGAAGGTCTTTTAAATCGAAAATTTCAAATATCAACTCCTTCAATGAGAATTGAATCTATTACAAAAGATACCTTAAAATCCTTAAAAAAAAGTGGAGCAAAAACAATTACCATAGCTCCAGAATCTATTTATTCTCTTAGAAAATCTATTAATAAAAATATAACTGATGAAGAAATATTTGAACTTGTAAAAAATTCATTAAAGATTGGATTTAATATAAAACTATACTTTTTAATAGGATTAATTGGAGAAGAAAAAGAAGATATTGAAAAGTTAGCTATTTTAATTAAAAAAATCAATGATTTGAAATATAGTTATAATAAAGATAGCTATAATGAAAAAAATAATGATGAAGAAAATACTGCTAATACATATAATGAAAAAAATACTACTAACAACATCAATAATAAAAAAAATACTACTAACAACATCAATAATAAAAAAAATACTACTAACAACACCAATGATGAAAAAAATTCTAATAAAGTTTACAATAATTCTATTAAATTTAGTATAAATCCATTGATTCCAAAACCACAGACTCCTATGGAATGGGAAGGATATGATTTAAAAGATATTAAATCAAAAATAAAGTATTTAAGGAAAAATCTAAAAGGAATAGATATTAAATTTAATAGTGCGAAGATGGGTTTAATTCAATATGTTTTATCATGTAAAGGATTCGAAATAGGAAAACTTATTGAAAAATCTATGGAAACTAAAGTTCCAATAAAAGAATGGGAAAAATATAGTCTTCCTTATGATTTAAATGACAAATTACCTTGGAAAAATATTGATATTGGATTAAATCACGATTTTCTAAAAAATGAAAGAAAGAAATTATTCAAAAAAGAATTAACTCCCTGGTGTGAAAAAGAAGATTGTTACAATTGTGGATCTTGTAGTAAATGACTAAAATAAATATTAATCTAAAATATCTAATAAAATCTAATTTATAAATATAATAAAATATAATCTAAATAAAGATTTGAAAATATAACGTAATAAATAATATCTAAAATAAAATCTAATTAAATAATAAAATCTATATTAAATCTATATTAAAGTAATATTATCTAAAAATAATATTATCTAAACTAATTATATAAAATATATTTCACTAAAATAAAAAAATTAAAATAAAAAAACATTGTCAAATAAAAATTATAAAATATAAAAATATTAATTATTAATACAATAAAAGGATGAAACTATGGTTAAAACAGCTGAAAGACTAAAATCAATTGAATTATCCCAAATAAGAAAGATGTTTGAAGTTTGTGATGAAAATGCTATTAATTTAGGAATTGGTGAGCCTGATTTTGATATTCCTGAAAATGTTAAAATAGCTATTAATGAAGCTCTTGATGAAGGTTTTACCAAATATACTTCAAATAAAGGATTTCTAGAACTTAGAGAAGAAATATCAAAAAAACTAAAAAGTGATAATAAATTAAGTTTTGATCCAGAATCTGTGATGGTGACAGTTGGTGCAAGTGAAGCACTATATATTTGTGCACAAGGTTTATTTGAAAAAGGAGATGAAGTATTAATACCAGATCCTGGATTTTTATCATATAAAGCGTGTGTAGATTTATCTGAAGCAAGCCCGATATCAGTTGAAGCAAAAATCGAAAATGATTATAAACTAAAGTTTGAAGATTTAGAAGAAAAAATCACTTCAAAAACAAAAGCTTTTATTATGAATTCACCATCTAATCCTACAGGAGCAGTCATGGATAAAGAAGACATAAAAGCTATAGCTGATTTAGCTACTGACAATGATTTTATAATAATTAGTGATGAAATATATGAAAAAATTATTTATGATACTAAACATTATTCTCCTGGAGAGTTTAGTGATAATGTAATTGTTATAAATGGATTTTCAAAAACCTATGCAATGACTGGTCTTAGAATAGCTTATTTAGCAAGTCAAAATGAAATGGTCGAAGAACTTCTTAAAATTCATCAATACAGCACAGCTTGTGCAAGCTCAATTTCTCAAGTAGCAGGTTACGAAGCTCTTCGAGGTCCTCAAGGATATGTTAAGAGTATGGTGAAAGAATTTAAAAATAGAAGAAACTTAATATCCAATGGTTTAGAAGAACTTGGATTAAAATGCACTCCTTTAGATGGGGCATTTTATGCATTTCCACAAGTAGAAAATGCTGCAGAATATGTTCAAAAAGCAGTAGGCGTAGGAGTTATTACAGTTCCTGGAAGTGGATTTGGGCAAAGTTGTGACTCTAATGTTAGAATGTCTTATGCAAACTCTTATGAAAATATTGAAGAAGCTATAAATAGGTTAGGAAAAATTCAGTAAAAAGAGGGGTTCTAATAAATAAGATTAATACTTTTTAATTAAAGTAAAACTGATTTTCAATTAAGTATGTGAAAAAATAAGAAGCGCCGGGAGGGGGATTTGAACCCCCGTGATCCAAGGGATCATTGGATTAGCAGTCCAACGCCGTACCAGGCTGGGCCATCCCGACATATTAATTTTAAAAAGAAAATTGCCTTTAGTTAGTTAATTAACTTGATTAAGCAATTTTAGTAACTAAAACAACATTATTTTATATGTATGATTTTACTTATAAACCTTTTCTATTTTTGTATATTTTATAATTTATAATGATAAATTCATTAAATGGCATGTACAGAAGTGGACTACTTTCAACAACAACAGTGATCTGAAAAATCAACTCCACCCCGCTACTCTACAAGCATCAAGTGTTATCAGTAGAGCTGCTCCTTTCCAGGCCTGACACGTTTCCAAAATAAACATAATTCACCTTAACCCTCCAGTTAAGATGCTATGACCATTAATCCTGTAGGACGAGGTTTCTATATCAATTTTACAGGCTGTCACTGTATTCAATAGCCGCCTTCTGAACTTCGACCGCACCTAAGGGGGTGTGTGCTTACAGAGGACCCCTAACCCTCCAGTCTAGCCAATAATAATATTGTACTCAATATTATATAAATGTTTTGAAATCAGAGTTTTTGACAATACCCTATGGAAGTTAAAAAAATAGATAATATTGGATTAAAAAAGAAACAATAACAAGATTAAAAAATAGATAATATTAGATTAAAAAAGAAACAATATAGGATTAAAGAAGATAGTTATAGCTGAAATATAATAAAAATTGATAAAAATTAATAAAAATAGATAAAAATAGATAAAAATAGATAAAAATAAACTATTTTCAATGAAAATAACTATCAAAAAGCTATTTAGAAGTAATTAATTTAAAATAATGTCAAAATAATTAATGGATTTTTAAACTTTTTTATAGGTTTTTAAACTTCCTTAGAACTTCTTAAACTTCATTACAACTTCTTAAACTTCATTACAACTTCTTAAACTTCATTACAACTTCTTAAATTTCTTTATAACTTTTTAAACTTCTTTATTATTTTCAATTAGATATTTTATAATATCTCCATCAGAGACTATTCCAACTACTTTTCCATCTTTTAATACGGGGAGTTGATTTATAATACTTCCATCAGGAGCATTAGATTCCATGGCACATACTGCATCATATAATGATTCATTAGGATCTAGAGAAGCAACATTTTCAACCATGACACTGGAAACTTTAGTCCCTAATTTATATTTGTCTAAAATTAAATTATAACCTAAATCTGTAGCAGTGACAATGCCTATCATATTTTCAGAATCATCTAAAACAGGTAATGCACTTACTTTATGTTTCATTAACTTTTCAAATGCAAAAACTACTTCTTCATCAGGTCTTGTAGTAACTACATCTTCAGTCATCACTTCATTTATCTTTATCTTCTTCAACATCAATTATACCTCCATAATTTTTTGTAATGTCCTTTATTATGAAATCAATAGTGGTTAAAACATCTATATTTTCAATAGCTGGAATGTTAAATTTTCTAGCTTGTGATTCAAAATATGTATGAGTTTTTCTTATTGCAAAAAAATTGTCTAAGTATATTTGCAGAGGTCTTCTAGCCCACATTTGTTTACATCTTGAATAGAATCTGCCTTTATGGATTTGTTTATCTTGTAATGTTAGTACAAACATTACCACATTACTTTTTTCCATTAATTTTTCATTAATGAATCCTGGAACAACATGTACCCCTTCAATAACAATACTTATTCCTTCTTTCAATGCTCTTTCAATAACTGCCTCAATTCCAACACTTACAGTACCTACATGGTCTCTAAAACCAGCTAAAACATCATCAAACTCAGGAGAAATAGGTACTCTCATTCCTTTATATGCTGTAAAACTTGATTCATGAATAACTGGACTTAATTCTTTAGATACAATTTTACGCATAACTTCCCGAATCATGTCTGTACTTATCATATTACGAATACCTAAACGGTTAGCTATTTCAAAAGCAATTGATGAAGTTCCAACTCCAGATGCTCCGCCTATTAATATAACTATTGGTTCGTTTCCTTTCTTTACTTTTCTCCAAGCTAAATATTTTTCAGCAACTACTGAATCTCCAATCATTAAATCTTCAACAATAAGTTCAACTAATTCATCAATAGTAATAAGAGTTATTTCTCTTTCTTTAAGTTTGGATTCAATAGATGAAGCAAAAGCATACGCTTTATCAGGTTCCATTTCTGCTCTTGTTAATGATCTTGAAAGAACACCTTTAGAAAAAGGTTCTGTATATATTTTTCCACTAACTTCTCCTTGAATCATAATCATTTAATCACCTAAGTAAAGAAATAATAAGTAAAAATTATACAATTTAATAAATAAGTTTTAAAGCATAAATACCATAGATAATTTAAATATTAATCAAATATCATAAATTAAAAAAATAGTAATTTATAAAAGTACTTTGATTATTTATTATTTATATAATTATTTTTATTATTTTATAAAATATTCATCTCTGAATTTTATATTAAATAAAGCATTTAATATAATTTTTTATTTAATTTTTATATTATATATTTTTCATTGAAAATTAAATATTGAAATTATAGTATAAGACTTATTTTTTTGCGAAATATTTATATAGTAGGATTTGTAATATTATATTTTATGTCATCTAAAATAATTATCGAACCACATATGTCTATTGAAGATTTAAATACTCACATTCGTAAATTTGAAAGTGATTGTAAAACTGCAAATCGGTTACAG
>Ga0123353_10004895_pt1 | contig 17422 bp, 15 predicted proteins | sample TergutLab28metaG_3_FD_92763 | JGI IMG/M metagenome (GOLD analysis project Ga0123353, IMG submission 92763) | Labiotermes labralis P3 segment gut microbial communities from Petit-Saut dam, French Guiana - Lab288 P3 | ecosystem: Host-associated > Arthropoda: Insects > Digestive system > Gut ...
ACGTTGAACGAAGCAATCTTCCGCGTAATTGCGCCGTAATCTCCGGATTTTTCGTAATAAGAAAGCGCGTCCGTCTGATAACCATTCGCGTCACACCATTCGCCCGCTGCCTGATATGTTTCCCTCTTATCTTCATCTGTCAGGAACTCATCCTGCTTCTGCCGCAGATATTCCAAAAACAGGTGATGTATCATATATGTATCCAAATGAAAATCATAACGGATATATGCGTTTACCAACTCCATTTCCTCTATAACTGTTTCATCCTCCGCCAGCGTTTTGATGAGACTGGCGGCAAGATGGTCTATCAGCGAAATGCGCAGCAGGAAACGCCAAAGCCGTCCTGAAAGCATTTGAGAGGTTTCGGCTTCGATCAGCCGGAAAATATTTTTCTTCATGGCTTCGAGCGCATAACGCTCATACTTCTGTTCTTTCATCAGTGAGCGCCCGATGAGGTTGACGGCAAATGCCCAACCCTGCGTATCGTCATAAATATTCCGTATATCCGCCTTTGTGACCGAAAGTTTAAGCTGATTGAAATATTCGAGAATCTCATCCTCAGTAAAGCACAGGGTATTTTCCTGTATCGTGAACACGCGCTCGCGCATCATCATGCCTATCAAGTTGAGCTCCGGCGCGGTGCGCGAAATGAGTAATAACGTCACGTTTGACGGAATCATGCTGACCGCCCGCTCAAAGAAACGGAGTACGGCGGTATTATGTATCAGATGAAAGTCGTCAAATATCTGGATATGTATCCCGGGCAGCGCGGCCAATCCGCGCATTACAGTGGTGTATTTCGCAAACGCTTCGTCGGTTTCAGGAAATCCGATCTCCGCAAGCCGCGCTCCCGTTTCCGGTCGGGACAAGGAAACGACGTTCGTGTAACTCTCCCAAAAACGCGTCGCGTTATTATCCCGTTCTGAAATTTGCAGCCAAATCGTATGCGCTTCGTTTTCCTGTAAAAAAGAATGTACCACGCGCGTCTTGCCGTAGCCCGCTCCCGCGCATACGACGACCAGCGGATAACTCATGGCGTCATCCAGAAGTTTATGCAGACGCGGGCGCTTCAGGCACGCGCTGCATTGGTTGAAACCGTTTATGCCGCCGTACTGATTTATGGTGTTTGTATTACTGCCAAAACATTGCTCCATAGACAGATTCATCCCCTTTCGAACATATCATACCGTTTCTATATCGGCGTAATCATGGAAAACAGAAAAGACATACCCGCCTGATATTCAGCGACATTTTGTTTAAACGCGGAATTGTTGAGCGCCGCGGCGCTGTAACAGTAATAAGACGTGACCTTGAGAAAGGTATCGATATCAAACGGTTTGATTTTTTCAAGTTCCACTAAACGCAACAGTAACGGCTTTAATATATTTGTAATATTTTCAAAAATATTTTCGCGGATAAAATGTTCGCTTTCAGGGTCGGAGCAAATTTCCCGCGACGCGGTAACGAGTATCTGATCAAGCATTTTCCGTGTTTTTTCATTAAAATGAAATTCTGATTTCATAAGCACCGCGTGAGGCGGGTCGGTTTCCGCCAGCCGCAAAAGCTCATTCAAGTCGGGACATTCTTTAAGCCGCTCCTCGGTATAAAATCTATAAAGGCTTTTTAAAACGCCGTCCTTAGAAGCAAAATAATAATAAATCATTGCCGAATTGACGCCGGCAGTGGAGGATATTTCTCTTACGCTGACTTTCTCATAGCCTTTTTCGGAAAATAATTTTGCCGAGGTTTCCATAATTTTTTCTTTCGCGGTTTTTTTCTGTACTTTCATTTTTTCACCTGCTTAAAATAATATAATATTAAACGATCGTTTAATTAAATATCATTATATCAATTAATCGTTTGATTGTCAATATTTTTTAGGGTGTATTTTGCGAAAAATAAATATTTTTTCAGGTGATAGTACGGGCATATAAATCATGGTAAACTAAACGCAGAGGTGATTCAAAATGAATAATTATAAATCCGCGGGTATATTATTCACCGTTTTCTTCTACATAATAATAGTTGCGATGATCGCCGGATCAACCCTGTTCGCGTTAAGCGGCAATGAGAACAAATCTATTTTCGGGTACCGCTTTTATACGGTTTTATCCGAACGGAATGTACGGGTTCTCCGTACTGATCAGCTTAACGGCTATTACTATTCTTTTATTGATAAACAGGCGGGAGGAGAATGAAGATAACATATGAGAAATTCAAAGTTTATATTTATGGTCGCACTTATTTATTCATTCACAGTTATCGCAGGAAGCACCTTTTCATGGTTCACTGCGGGTGACAAACGGCTTAATCTGTTTGAAACCGGTTCCGTTTCGGTTCCGCCGGACGGGTCGAATGGACTCCAATCCTTGCCGTCAGGATTTTTGGAAATCATGAGGCATGTTGTCGAGGGCGAAACTTACGCGCTGATAATCACGGAAAGACCGGTCCTGTCAGGACCGGACATGAATCTTTTCGTGCATTGGGCAAACCGTCAGTACCCGATCAACGATTGGTTTTACGGTATCGGATATGAAACTTGTCCGCAGGTCGTAAAAGACGCCGCGGTAGGCGCCGCGGACGTTACGACGGTGATAGCCCCTAATATCGACTTAACAGGCGTGTCGAAACCCGATCCCGACTCGGCGCCGTTCGCGTTCGCTTCCAGCAGCCATGAAAGCCGTATACGATGGATACATAATCTCGGTAAACCGTATGATTTCAAATACAGAGATTACTGGACGCGTTCGATGTTTAGCGAAACACAGGCGCGTTACGCTCAGTACGACGGAAACATTATCTGGGGCGATCCCTCGCGACCCGGCGTCGGCGTGCGTCCCGCGCTCTGGGTAAAGGTAGATTACGAACCTATACCGGATTCATCTATGAAGGTAAGTCCGACACTCGAATACAGGTTTCGAAACCTAAGCTGCGTAGGACTCCCGGCGCCCGGTTTTATATCGTCCGAACCGGGTGAGATGAGCGGCGATCTGGTATGGCTGGCGGCAAGTGCCGCAGGGCATTATGTGGAGTTTGTCATTCCCGGCGTAACGCCGGCAGGAACTTATTCATTGATCGCAAGCGTCAGAAAGACCCGTGACGCAGGTACGGTTCAGGCGTCGGTCAACGGCGAAAATATATGGCCGGCGGTCAATTTGTACGGCTATACTCAATCGTTCGAAAATGTCGATTTCGGAAGTTTTACGCTGAACAACGATGTTACTCATTTGATAATCCGTTTTACAGTCACAGATTTAAGCACCTATTATGGAGACAGATGCTACATTATTCTTCACTCGCTTATGCTGGCTCCTCCTAAAATAATATAAAAGAGGAAAATAATGCATATCGAAAATCAAATCTTCCTTATATTGCCGTATATTGAATACACATACGCAACTGGCTGATAACCTCGTCAAAATCGAGCGGCTTCCCGATATGACCGTTCATCCCCGCTTCAAGGCATTTTTCAACGTCCTCACGGAAAACATTTGCGGTCATAGCGATAATCGGTATTGTTTTCGCTTTTGGCACGTCGAGCGCCCTTATCCTGCGCGTAGCCTCATATCCGTCCATCTCCGGCATCTGTACGTCCATGAATATCATATCGTATTTATCCGGTGATTCGGCATACATGCGAACGGCCGCCGCACCGTTCTCCGCGCATTCGATATTCAAGTTCATAGGTTCAAGCAGCGCTATAACAATCTCACGGTTTATATCCACATCCTCCGCGAGCAGTATAGTACATCCGGAAAAATCATCTTCTGAGAATCCGGACTTTTTATTTTGCTCCGCTTGTCGTTTTGCGCCTATGCTTTCATTTATAATATCGACAATTACTGACGGGAACAACGGCTTGGGAAGGAATTTATCGATACCTGCCCCCCGCGCTTCGTCTTCTATATTGTGCCAGTCGATTGACGAAAAGATAACTATAACGGATTTATGCGCTGACCTACCCTGTATTTTTCGGGCAAGTTCGATCCCGGTCATACCCGGCAGCATCCAATCGAGGAAATAGATGTTGTAGTAATCATCCTTTTCTATCAACCCGACGGCTTCCTCGCCGCTCGCCGCTACAGTACAGGCGATTCCCAGTTTATCGGAAACAGCCGCGAAAAACTCGCGGATTTCAGGCTCGTCGTCCACGGCGAAAATGCGGATATTATTCCAATTGACGCTTTCGTCAAGCAGACGTTTCTTCTCTTCAAAACCGCGTTTCAGCAAAACATCGAATATGAATTTAGCGCCTTTGCCCGGCTCCGACTCAACCCATATCTTCCCGTCCATAAGATCGACTATGCGTTTTGAAATAGCGAGTCCAAGCCCCGTGCCGCCGAATTGGCGCGAAGTGCTTGCGTCCGCCTGCTCGAAGGATTGGAACACGCGCGCCTTTTGCTCGTCGGTGATACCGATCCCGGTATCCGCGACGCTGATTTGTATACGGCAAAGACCGTTTTCCTCCGATAAAAGGTTTGCGTACAAATGTATGGAGCCTTCTTCAGGCGTAAATTTGACGGCGTTGGACAAAAGATTGGTGATGACCTGAGAAAGCCTTTGATCGTCGCCGATGAGCGTATTCGGGATGCCCTTTCCGATGCTGACGTAAAACTTCTGCCGCCGCTCGTCCACACGCAGGTTAATGACGTCCGCAATCCTTTGCAGCATTTTTTCGAAATCAAAACTGACAGCCGACAGTTCAAACTTATCGGCTTCGATCTTTGAAATATCGAGGATGTCGTTGATTATGCCGAGTAAGTGCTTTGAAGCCACCTCGATCTTGCCGAGCGCGTCGTCCTTCTTATCAACAGCCTGCGTCATTTTGCCGATCGTCGTCATGCCGATTATGGCGTTCATCGGCGTGCGTATCTCATGACTCATATTGCTGAGGAAGGCGCTTTTTGCTTTTGAAGCCGATTCCGCTATCAATACCTGCTCCTCGAGCTGTTTTGTACGCTGCTTCACAGTCGCTTCAAGCATTTCATTCATTTGCGAAGTTGCCTCAAAGCGGTTTGTGTATTTGCGCGCCAGTATAAAAGCCATGCAGAGCATGAGCAACGAAAAACCGTATCGTGTGAGCACCATGCCGGTATGCAGGAATGCCGTGTCCAGCATGTCAAAAACAACAGTGCCGAAAACGATGATCATCGGTATAAATATGTTGCCAAGTTCCGTGTGCAGTAAACTCTCTAAAAGAAGTTTCCGTGAGCCGCCGTCCGGTCTTTTTTCTTTATGTTTATGCTGCGCCCTGATATTTTTGACAAGAGTATAGACAAGCAGATACCCGAAAATATAGAGGATATAGGCGCCGCCGAAAATCTGCCAGACGGTCATCAAGTCGCCGGCAAACCAAATCGGGAAAAAGCATTGCAGCGCGATTAACACGGCGCAGGATATCCCGTATGCGATGGTGATCCGTGTGATTTTCCCGAAATTGATATTTTCCAGAAATACGGCGAAAGTAACCAGAAGGAGATACAGAGCGGCATATTCAATACGCTGCGTGACGGAAGTATCGCTGAATACGTGATAAATAACCGAACTGCGGGCAAAATAATAAGCCGCGAGCAAACCGGAAAATATACCGAATAAAAGGTTGTACAGGTCGGACCTCCGTAAGAAATACAGAAGGATATGGTAAAGCCCTATAAAGATGAACACGGTACACAGCGCGACCGTTAAAGAATTTGTACCGGCTCTGGATATTTGGGTGTAGTCGCCTATGTAGTACGGTCCCGTATAGAACAATCCGGTAAACCCGCTGTTGCGCGCTCCTATGATGTGGATAACAAGATAATTAACGCCTTCGTTGAGGAATCGTTTATCAAACGGGATACATACTCCCCTTTGGCTTTTGAACGACGTGATCCGGCCCTCCGGATTCAAATGTATTTGCTTGGCAATAAGTTCTCCGTTGATATATATTTCCCAGTTTTCTCCGATTCCGGCCAGATACATGCCCGGCGCTATAGGGTTGTCGCCGTAAAGGCTGCCGATTTTTTCACGGCTTAAATCGAAAGGTATCAGTATCGTAAAATCCTCGATCTTGCGTTCTTTAGGTGATAAAAATTCAGACTGAACTTGTGAATAAGTGCTGACGGGCAGCTTGTTCATACGTATATCGCGGCCGTGGTTGGCGGACAGTTCCATATGCCAGTCTGTCAGCTCAGGGTCAAGGTTCGCGTAAGCGGGTTCATATCCGTTTTTAACATAAGCGGGAAATGCCGTTAAGTCCGTGTAGAGAGAATCTTTAGCTACAGAACCGTCGCTTCCCAGACTAAAGAAGAATATTGCCGCAATAGCGACAACAGATATGAGTGCAAGCCAAACGGATATATTCTTCCGCATAAAAATTAATTCCTCATTTTACATAAATATTTCTACACCCAACGGCACATCAGTACGCGCGGGCGTCTATGTCTTCCTGCGTAATGGTCGCCGCGTCAAAGGCTGCTTCGTCTACATAAGCGAGCTTATCGGGCGTTTCCCCATTTATCAGTTGTTTTATGATCGTCTCTACGCGGGGACCGTGCAGAGGATTACATTCGACATTATAATTGATCCTGCCTTTTATGGTAGCGTCAAGCCCCGCGTGCGTCGCGTCAAAAGAAATGACCGTGACTCCGCCGTTTAAACCGTATGGCTTTTTCGCCACATCCATCGCTTCCATCGCGCCGTATGCCATATTGTCGTTTTCGCAATACACAACGTCGAAGCTGTCATACTGCTTTAAGACAAACTCCATGACTTCTTTGCCCTTCACCTGCGTAAAATCGCCTGTAGCGCGATATATGACCTCCCAGCCTTTGTTTCTTTCGACCCCCGCCTGAAGCCCCTCTGTACGGCCGATTTGCGCGGACGACCCGATATTCCCCTGCAGATGCACGATCTTCAGGCTTGCCCTATCCTTGAATGTTGTTTCCATCCACGCGACAGCGGTATCGCCCTCTTTGCGGAAATCGGAACCTACCCAGCAGGTATAAAGGCTGTCGTCCGACGTTTTGATCATACGGTCGACTATGATGACCGGAATACCGGCGTTTTTGGCCTCTCTCAGCGCGTCGTCCCAGCCTTCTTCGGTAACGGGCGCGAAAACTATGTAGTCAACTTTTTGCGCGATAAACTCCCGTATGGCCGCGATTTGGTTCTCCTGTTTCTGCTGAGCGTCCTTTAAGATCAATTTATATCCGTTTTCTTCATTGAAAGTTTCTCTCATGGATTTTGTATTTGCGAGGCGCCAATCGGACTCCGCCCCAACCTGTGAAAAACCGACGACGATGAATCCGTCGTTGTTTCCGAAGGGACTGCCTGAATCCTTGTTTCCCTGATTGCACGCTGTGAACGTCAGAATCAGAAAGCATAGCCCGAGCGCTATAAACTTTTTCATTTTTTATTCCTCCAAATTTCAGTATTTTCCTGAGGACAGTATTTACTTTATTATATTATTATAATATAATGGTGTTATAAATACAAGCGATAAATGTAAAATTTTTATTTTCTATTTTTATGGATGGGGAATAATTAACAAAAGCCGTCATTTCTGACGGCTTTTCCCATTTTTGATTTATTATTTAAATAATTCTTCCAGAGTTACCGCCAATTTCTGAATCGTTTCATTTTCGCTCGTTTCGATACCCATTATATGTTTTGCAATTTCCGTTGACCTGTGCCATGTAGTAGCTAAGAATCCTTTCAAATTATCGCCTCCGTGGTTTTCCGCGTATTGTAAAAATTTAACCGCGTTTTCTTTATACCTCCACGGGCATACAAGGAACTCAAAACCGTGGCTCCCGAAAATATCTACGGAAACATACGCGTCGTTGTTTTCATAATGCCAGTCGCATATAATTATATCCTTTGCGACTTTATTGATGGCGCTTTCCGTAGCGTTGCCCGACGCTTCCCACGTTCCGTATCCGGTTTTGCTCGACAAAAGGCGGTCGCCCCACATATATGTGCGTTTGCCGTTTTTCCTCAAATGCGAAGCGAGCGCGTTTATCCAATCCGCGAATATATCCGCCGTCGATTTTCCTGTCGATTTGCATCTTTCGCATAAGCCGATGTCAAATACTTCATCGCATCCGATATGTAACCCGTCGGCCTCGCAAACTTCAATTAATTCATCCATCAGGTCAAATATGATCGGCTTTATATCGGGGTGATTGGGGCACAAACTGCGGCAGTAAAAAACTTCATCCATTTCGGGGGTTTCATCAAACTCAGGATGGCTTCTTAAAAGCCCGTCCATTGAATCTTTTAATTTTCCCGATTGATGACCCAGCAGGTTCATTTTCGGCACAAGCTTGATATTATTGCGTTTGCACGCTTCCCTGATTTGAATCATGGTCTCTTTTGAAACGGCGTTTTTGGACGCGCATTCGGGACGGCTTTCAAATTGGTAATTATAACGGGTCAGAAGAACAAGTAAATTGCAATTTCTCGGAGCAAGCCATTCGTCGACAAATTTTACAAACACATCCGTGTCTTCGTTTCTCGGTACATTCAAACATATGCCCCTGATTTCGCGGTCAAGATAAGTGTTCATTTAATTTTAATCTCCTTTTTAATTTTATTATACATTATAATTTTTTTATTGTCAATATATTGACGAAAAGGATCGGATAGGTTATAATTTATAATAATATAAAAGTTACGGAAGGAAAAATAATATGAAATTTACAATAGCGCACAGCAACATTAATGTCTGCGATTTGGAAAAATCATTGGAATTCTACAAAAAAGCATTGGGATTAGAGGAAATCCGCCGGCACAAGGCTGCTGACGGGAGTTTTGAGCTTGTGTTTCTGGCGGACAGCGTAACGGCGCACCGGATAGAGCTGACATGGCTGCGGGATAAAGAAGCTCCGTATGACCTCGGCGACAATGAATCGCATATTGCTTTCACAGTAGACGATATTAAAGCCGCCCACGGTCTTCACGAACAAATGGGGTGTATCTGCTACGAAAATACGGGCATGGGATTATATTTCATAGAAGACCCGGATGGGTATTGGCTGGAAATTCTTCCCGCTAAAAAATAAAGGAGGTTAATATGAATTTTACCAGATTTTTGCTTTTAGTTTTAGTTTTATTATTTATCGTCGGCTGCGCAACTAATGACAAACCGCCGGCGGAAACTAAAAAACCGGAGGGCGAAACCGCCGAAACCGAAACCGGACCTATAATATACAAAGCGGATTATCTGCCTGATGCGGATTACGGCGGGTACGAATTCCGGATTGTTGCCGTTGTGCCCGATAGTTTGAGTACAATGCACACGTATTTTGAAGTTGAGAAAGAAACGGGCGACATCGTAGATGACGCCATCTTTGCGCGGAACAGAATAATCGAGGAAAAGTATAACGTAAAATTTATACAGATCGACCTCCCGAACTACGGAGGATTATTGCCTTTATTTACCAAGAATGTTTTATCAAGTTCCGACGATTTTGATTTATGTATGATGATAAGCATGTTTGCGTGGGATGAAGCGTTAAAAGGCACAATAGTGCCGGTAAAAGATCTGCCGTATCTTGATATTAACCAACCGTGGTATGTTCAGGAAGTGAACCGCCAAAAGACGATCGCGGGAAAGACGCTCCTCGCGTTCAGCGACGAATGTTTAAATATGCTGGAACAAACGGTTTGCGTCATGTTCAACAAGGGATTAAAAACCGATTTCGATTTAGAGGATATGTATAAACTTGTGGAGGACAACAAGTGGACGGTGGATAAATTCTTCGAGATGGTCAGTGTTGTTCCGGCGGATTTAAACGGCGACGGGGTAATGACGGAAACGGACAGGTACGGAATTGTTTCGACGTTCGATTTCTTTTACTCCACATGCTGGATAGGCAGCGGGATCAGCGCAATCGAAAAAGACGCGGACGATCTGCTTGTTTATAACCGCAATCCGGAAAAACTATATGGTTTGCTCGACAAGCTGTACCGGAATATCCACGAGGGACCGAAAGTTTTCTTCGAAGCGCATGTTGACAAAGCTCCTTCGTTCGGCAACATGGACAAATATGACATACCTGTACAGCAGTTCGCTAATAATCAGGGCTTATTCGGAGTGCTTACCCTTTCTTCCGTTCAGGGTTTGCGCGGAATGGAAACGGACTTCGGCATACTGCCGTTCCCTAAATACGACGAAAAGCAGGAGAAATATTACTCGAACGTTTTGGACGGCTGGATAAACTGCGTGCCCATAACAAATACGGATTTCGAAATGACAAGCGTAATCATGGAAGCCCTCGCGGTTGAGTCGAGGAATCTCGTACTGCCCGCGTATTTGGAAACGGCGCTGCGCACGAAATATTCGCGCGACGATGAATCGCTGGAAATGCTCAACATAATCGAACAGGGCAGGACGGTGGATTTTGGATTGCATATAATTGTAAGGACGCCGCTTGTAAATCAAGGAATCGCCGTCCAAAAAAACAATTTCGCTTCTCAGGTTGAAAAAGACAGAAATAAAATAGATAAATTGCTTAGCGATTACAATGAAGCGGCGTTATTATTAGATTAAAATTATAAACGAAAAAATAAAAGGAGAATAAGAAATGGAAGCAAAAAATTCAATACGCGTACATTACGCGGCGGCGGAAAACGAAGCTATGTTTCTGGAGTTGATGGGCGCGCTGCGGGATTATAAGGAAATGAAAACGCAAATCACATTTTTTATGGCGGTTTCACATCCACCCATGCCGCTCGAAAAGGCGGTAGAACAAGCGGATATCCTCGGCAAGCGAATGGTAACGGCTCGCGAATACGGTTTTGAAAGCGGAATAAATATTTTATCAACTCTCGGACACCACGAGGAGAATTTGGATAATTCCCTCAAGGGCGATTTCATGCCCATGACGAATATCGAAGGGCATTTGTGTATGGGATCGTTCTGCCCGAATGACGAAAAGTTCCGCGGGCATATCGAAAAGCTGTACAAATTGATTGTTGCGGCCGATCCCGATTATATCTGGATCGACGACGACGTTCGGTTCTTCCACGGCCCTATCGGAGCGGGATGTTACTGCGATAACTGCCTTGATATTTTCGAACAGGAGTACGGCGTTAAATACACGCGCGCAGAATTGAAAGCGGCGTTCGCGGATAAAGACGCGAAAGGCGAACTCGATTTAAATCTCAATTGGCTTCAGCATAACAGAAACACTTTAAACAAATTATTTACGCTGATAGAAAAAGTGGTGACCGAAAATTCAAAACGGGTAATCGGTTTGGGATTTATGACGGGCGAACGCTACTACGAAGGCTACGGTTTCGCGGAAATCGCCGAAATTTTGAGAGGGAAAGTGAATCGTCCGGTGTGGTGGAGACCGGGCGGCGGAGCTTATTCGGACGAACCGCTGTACGCATTGATACATAAATCGCACGAAATCGGACGGCAAACGTCGCTTTTGCCGCAATATGTTGACATAATCCAATCCGAAATCGAATGTTTTCCGTATCAAATATTGAAGAAATCGCCTTCCGCAATTGCATTGGAAGCCGCTTCTCATATAGCCGGAGGCTGCACAGGCGCGGCGTATAATATAATCTGCCCGATGAATACAGGCGAAACCCCGAAAGATTTTGTGCCGATGTTCGACAAGTTAGCGAAAGTTCAACCGTTCTGCGATATGTTAGTCAACGCTTTCGGGCGGATTCCGCCGACGGGCGTTTATACCGGCTGGACAACCGATTTGTGGGCTGTGAAAGGCGATCCCGGGAATTACGCGAGGGAAATTTTGGAACTCGGTCTTCCGGCGGCATACAATCCGGATTACGCCTGCGCGACGGTTTTGGGCGGCGACTCGGTCAAAGCGATGAAACCAAGCATGATTGAGAAAACGCTTTCGGGCGGAGTTTATTTAGACGCGAGAGCGTTGAACTGCCTTAACAGTTTAGGCTACGGCGAACTGACCGGGTTTGAAGCGAAAGGATTTATAACCAAAGACTGCATTGAATCATCCGTGGCGCACCCTCTGAATGAAGGAATCCCGGCGGGTTCGGAACGCAATTGCTATCAGGCGTTCTATCACGGGGACGCGGCTATTATTGAACCGACGAATTCAAAAGCAGAAATTTTATCCTACATGAAGGATTACAGCGAGAACGTAATATCCGCTTGTTCGTGGGGCGTTTTTGAAAATTCGATCGGCGGCCGGATTTGTATCGCCGGATATTATCCGTGGGGATTTGTGCAGAGCCGTACGAAATTCAGGCAGCTTAACAATATCTTCGGGTATCTTTCAAGAAATACTTTGCCGTCAATGTCGGGAAGTTATGCAAGGTTGTATAACTGGACACGGATTTTGGATAACGGCGATTTGGCGACAGCCGTAATCAACGGCAGTTTGGAAACTTTAAAAGACACGGTAATATTATTAAAAACAAACTCCGTGCGCTGCGTAGCGTATGATATGAACTGCGAGAAAATGGAATGTAAATTAGTATTGGATAAATGCCGTGACGGATATAACGCGTTTTCCATACCGGTTATTCAACCATGGCAAATGGTTTTCATTAGAAATTTGTAAAAGCAGAAAAATTTTGTAAAACCACCCAATGAAACATCACGCAAACGCACTTTATATACAAGCGAAGCAGGTGATATAAAGTAATGAGCAGAAATGATAATATTAACGATATACTGACGGCGTATATTGAACGCATTTACGGGTACAGCATAAAACACACTTTTTCCCGCGACGAAGCCGACGAACTGTCGCAGGAGATTTTATTTACGGTTATAAAACAGTTTCCGACGCTCTCGGACAAAGAAAAATTTGAGCCGTGGCTGTGGGGCATAGCGGGCAACGTGACAAAAGTTTTCAGGCGCAAACAGGGAAAACAGCGCGCGATGTGTTCCTTTGATTCACTTGAAATATGGTACGCAGATGAATATCCGTTCATAGACGATGAGATTTATGAGCAAATGCGAAAAAAAATAACGCAGCTGTCAAAGATATACAGAGATATTATCGTCCTGCATTATTATGATAACCTATCCTGCCGCCAAATCGCCGAAAAGTTGAATATACCCGAAGGCACCGTAACATGGCGGCTGTCCGAAGGTCGAAGAAAACTTAAAGAGGAGTGTGTTAGCATGAATATACCAATAACAGAAAACGCGTTAAGACCTGTTTCCTTGAAAATATCCATACACGGCAACGGAAACTATGACGGCAAAGAGAAACCGTTCCCCGACACTTTCATAAATGACGCCCTTTCGCAGAATATTTTATACCATTGTTATTCAGAATCAAAAACCGTAGAGGATCTATCGAAACTATGCGGAGTTCCGGCGTTTTATATCGAAGACACGATAAACAGATTGTTATACCGTGAAGCGGTGACGGAACCGGTAAAAGGCAAATATCAAACCGATTTTCTCATCTACGGCGACGAACAGGCGGAGTACGCCGAGAAAGCATTTAACATAATCGGCGAAATTGCGGATGAATTTTGCGATACTTTAAAAAAATTCACGGAAGATGTACTGGAGTTAAACATATACACAGCCGGAAAATCCGCAAACGAACTATGTTATTTGTTCGGGATTCTCGTCATGGAATATTTAAACGGAAAATATAACCCGTTGAAGCAGGTTCCGTATAAGGTCAAATATGACGGCAGCGAATGGAAATATCACGGTCACATTGTGGGCGCGAAAAAGAATCCGGGGATGGGTTGTCAAAAAAGTTTGAATTTGGGAAGCGAAGGCAGTTGTTCGCACTATTCTTATTGGTTTGCCGAGTTCGCAAACCGGTCGATGATGTATGATTTTCAAATCAACGTATGCGAGAAAATATTTTTCGGTCAGGAACTTTCTGAAAAAGAGAAAGAAATTGCCGCGGTCTTAATCAAGGACGGGCAGTTGAAACGTCAATCCGACGAACAAATCACAATTGAAATACCATTCTTCACATTGGAACAAAAGAAAGCGTTTGACGTTTTAGCCGATAAATATTTCGCCGGTACCGCTCCCAAAATCGCAGATATTGTTAAGAGATATACAAACGGATATATAAAATTGTTCCCGAAACATCTGAAAGAAGATGCCGAAATGGCGATGTATTTCTTTTTCACCGGTGGCTTTTACGCGAACATAATAATGATCGCCCAAGACAAAAACCTGCTCGATAAACCGTCCCCCAATAGTTTCTGCGATGTGATCGTTCAATATAAGTAACGTTACAACGCTAAAAACATTAATTTTTTAGATATTTTTAAGTATATAAACTAAACATATAAACGCCGCAAAGTTTAACTTAACTCTGCGGCGTTTTGACTTGATTATTCTTTGATATCATTTATTCCTATACTTCTTGTAATACCATTTGAACTCTCGGTAATGCGACAAATGATACATCACCGCTATCGTCATTATCTCGCTCAACGCCATCTTCGTCTTTTGTATTACTGGCGCTTCGCCCATTATCATGTTCTTTTCGTACTCTATGCTAAAATCGTCTATATCGCAGAATACTGGTTATTACGGCGTTTATCTGGCTGACAAATGTTCAAGCTATCACGAATTGCAGGGATAACGCATTGGAGGAATTACGTTCTAACAAGGGGTACAACGAATTAAAATCAAAACAGGACGGTCTGCGTACCGAATTGGAAGCCGTCATCAGCCCCGAAGCCCAAGCGGTTTTAGATAAGTTTTTAGAAGTTGTTGTAGCCGTTAAAGCGATGGAGTGTAACAGGACGCTCCTGTGCGGGCTTACAACTTCGGTAGAAATACACAAGCGTTTTGACGCTTCTACCGACGAATATAAGGCGTTCGCAAAGGAATACTTATAATACGTTAAACAAAAAATATTGCAAAGGGGAAGATAAGCCATAACTTATGCCGTGCCAACTTTTTTCAAGCATGGCGCATACAAGGAGCAGAGCGATTGGCGGCTTCATAAAAAAATTTACAAAATAAGTCTTGTATTATTGCGATAGAACGCATATAATTATTACGTCAATGTTTGTACAAGCATAACGGGGAGGTATAAAATGATTGGTTATATTCAAGCAGAGGAAGCCGCTAAACGGTGGAATATTTCGATTAGGCAAATCCAAAATTTATGTAAAACAGGACGCATAGACGGCGCTGTAAAATTCGGCACAACATGGGCTGTTCCCGAAACCGCCGAAAAACCTACACGCACAGGCAAAGGAAAACCGGGACGCAAAACAAAAACAAGCGAGGTAAACTAAAATGGACTTGATGAACACCGAACAAATTTTATTTGAAAAAATTTCCGCAATGATTGAACAGAGCCGACGCACTATTTATGTTCATGCAAGCGGCGCGACTGTTATGTTGTTTTGGGAAATCGGCAGACATATTAACAGCGATATTTTAGAAAATAAACGCGCTGATTACGGCAAAAAGATTGTGTCGGCGTTATCGACACAATTAAAAGAAAAACACGGGAGCAGTTTTGCCGTTCGGAATTTGCGACGCATGATGCAGTTTGCGGAGCAATTCCCAAATTTTGAAATTGTGTCGATGACATCGACACAATTATGTTGGTCGCATTTTATTGAAGTTTTACCGTTAAAAACACAAGAAGCAAAAATATATTATTTAAGTGAAGCCGCCGAAAAACTCGCAAGCGTTGTACAGCTACGGGAAATGATTTCACGCAAGGCATACGAACGAAGGGAGATTGCCGACACACAAATTACGGCAGGCTCACCGATTCCGTTCGGCACGTTCAAAGACCCATACCTTTTTGATGTACTCGGCATAAAGGACGAATATCTTGAAGCTGATATAGAAGAAGCCATTATCCGCGAAATAGAAAAATTTATTTTGGAATTTGGCAAAGGATTTGCGTTTGTTGAACGGCAAAAGCGTATGATAATTGACGTAGAAGATTTCAAATTAGATTTGCTTATGTATAACCGTAACTTGAAACGGTTGATTGCGGTTGAAATAAAACGGGAACAGTTTGACGCATCTTTTTCGGGGCAAATGAAACTGTACTTAAAATGGCTGAACCGTTACGAACGCAAAGAGGGCGAGAATGAACCCATTGGGGTTATCCTTTGTGCAGGCGGAAACCACCGTGAAAAAATCGAACTTTTGGAAATGGATAAGGATGGAATTTTGGTAGCCGAATACTGGACAGCCCTGCCGCCCAAAGCGGAGTTTGAACAAAAAATACAAGCGATACTTTCCGAAACCCGTGAGCGGTTGGCGCAAAGAAAATTGCTTTTATCGGGCGAAAATGATAATTAAAAATAATTCAATTAATCTAATTATGAATAAAATTATTACAATATGACAATGAGGGAAATATCGTGTTTGTTGTTTATTTTTCAATGCTCGAAACAGACGATGAACGTAATAAAATGACGGAGATTTACGAAGAACACCGTCATGCCCTCCTTATGTACGCATTAAAAATTTTGAAAAATCAAGAATTGGCAGAAGATGCCGTACACAATGCCTTTATTTCAATTATCGAGCAAAAAGAAAAATATTTTAATTTATCTTGTAGGGATTTTCGTTTCTCAGCCGTTATTATAGTGAGGAACAAGAGCATAGATATTTTACGAAAGCAAAAACCTCATCTAAATATGCAGATAGAAGATTTTGAATTTTATCTTGAATCAGAAGATAAGCCGCTTGATGAACAAGTGATTTTTAATTCGGAGTACGAAACAATCCGCAAGCACTTAAACGCAATAGACGAAATAAGCCGTCAAGTTTTAATTTTGAAATATTATCACGGTATGTCTTATAAGGAAATCGGAGAAAGGCTCGGCATGACACCTAAACACGTTGATACAAAAATTATGAGGGCAAAAGAAAAAGTCCGAAAATTAATTAAACAGGAGGGGCGTTTCGATGGATAATTCAAAAAATAACGACCCCGTTTTTGAAGCGTTATTTAAGCAAGCTGTTATAGATGATTATACAGACGAGATTGATTCCATACCGTCCAATGACGAACTGGTTAAAAAATATCCATTCACTCCGCAATTTAATGTACGAATGAAGAAGTTATTTGCGCGGGTTCGCAGAAAAGAAATATTAAATAAAGTTATAAAGTTTTCCCAAAGAGCAGCGGTAATATTTTTATTTTTTACAACCTTTTTATTCGGGCTGTTGCTTATCAATCCCGAAGTCAGAGCGACAGTTGGTAATGTGTTTGTAGAGTGGTTTGAAAGTTTACGTCAATAACTTTTTCAAGGACAGAGCCAAACGCAGAAAACGAAGAAGTAAAAAATATAAAACCCGCTTACTTGCCGGACGGTTATGTTATGACTTCATCGGAAGAAATACTATATTTAACACTCATTATATATTCAGATGAATCCGGCAATGAAATAAGTTTCACGTTTCGTCCGGGTTATAGCGCGACAAATATTTCGATAGGAAACACGCACCATATAATCGAAAATACTG
>Ga0123353_10004896_pt1 | contig 17421 bp, 38 predicted proteins | sample TergutLab28metaG_3_FD_92763 | JGI IMG/M metagenome (GOLD analysis project Ga0123353, IMG submission 92763) | Labiotermes labralis P3 segment gut microbial communities from Petit-Saut dam, French Guiana - Lab288 P3 | ecosystem: Host-associated > Arthropoda: Insects > Digestive system > Gut ...
ACGGGCAGTTAGATCAGCTGGAAGATCGCTACCTTGGCATGGTAGAGGCCGCGAGTTCAAATCTCGCACTGTCCACATTTTTATCTGGCTCCGAAATTATTTGCGAAAATTCGCCGTTTCGAAACAAATCCTGTTTGCGACGGAAATATTCATCAAACCGCATCGCCGCGACCTTTTGATCGTCGACCGTCAGTCCGAGGTATACGCGTGTTGTCTCCGTGTTTGTATGCCGGAGCATCAGCGATACCTCATCGATGCTAGCACCGCTGCGGAGCCACATACGTGCGCATGTTCTCCGTAGCATGTGATTGGTAATATTCCGGGTTATCCCGGCCCGGGCAGCCACTCTCTTAATCATATCGTCGAGAGCGGTCTTCTGATATGCGCCCAGTCTGACTCTGTAGGATCCGGTGCGATACAGTAAGAGATCACGAGGCGGATCCGGAACGTCGGCGGTAACTTCTTCAAGATGGAGGAAGAGATCTTGAAGAACATCGGCCGTATCGCCGACGAAGGCAACAGGAGATCGTTTATTGCCTTTTCCCAGAACATCGATGTACCCGAAGTACACATCGTCGCGGGTCACGTTCTGCAGATCGAACCGACGCAGGCCGAGTTTCAATTCTGCGTGAACAACCCACTTTTCCACAGGTCCGATGCAAGCTCCATACATTGCAACGGCCTCTTCATCGGTCAGCCAATGATCGGGACCGATAGTGGAAGATTGAGAAGAATACCGCGGGGATGGGTATTCCTTGATGAGTGGATTACCGTGATAATCCAGGTATCGGAAGAAAACGGAACGGCGGTTATGATTGTACTTCGGCGCCCCGGTCCAGCGATCCTTTATGAGAACTTCGACCTCGGTATCTGTGATCTTAGAGGGGAGATATGGAAGACCTTTTTCGTACAGATACCAGAGGTCGCGGTAGAGTATTTCGCGATAATTGTCCAGAGTTATGCTCTTAAGCCCTTTGCGGGTCAACGGAACCAGGAAAGCGTTCACGCTTTCCCGTATGGTTCGGCGAGCATATTCCGGCGCTGTCATTTGTTTTTTTCACACTCCGAGGTTGGGATCTATCATTTCCGAGGCGGGTTGGAATCCGGAAGTGGGAGGGATGTCCTCAGTCAGAATATCGATCAGACTCACTCGGAAAACAAGTTTTTCGTTCGTATACGGGTTTATGACGTCTACATCAACACCATCAGAATCATTATCGCAGAGATGGGCCAGAATGACGTCAACCGCATCACAAAGTTTTCGTTCGGTGCGTGCCGCCTTGCGGTCTTCGAAGAATTTCATAATTCCACCCCGCATACGATGTAAGGGCAGAACCATTCCCCGGTCTCGGCATTGAAGTAAGCCTCAGTACAATACCAGCAATATGACTCAGATACCATTGGATCACCACCCTCCTTTCCGTTTTCGAGAATACAGTTGTCTGCGATCGCCATTATCGAAAAACCCATCATCATCTTCTCTGCCATAAGTTCCATATGAATAATACGCATGTGCAGAACCGGTCGGAATCTTACTCATAGCTTTACGAGATGTTATCCCAGAACACCATGTTTCATGCAATTGGTCGGCAGTATCATCATACCCCCCTACCCAATATTTCTCACCGCGCTTATCCATACTATCAATAAATTTCTTTACAGCTCTAAAATCTGTAACTGTATGTTCAATACAATGATTCTTACCGAAGCTATGACGTACAACAAAATACAGACTGGCCATCAGTAATCAACACTCCCTGCAAGTTCCGGAGGGATGCTTTTTGCTCCGTTGAAATCAAGGATCCTTTCTTTCTGATGTTCTTTCAGATCGCCGTTCACATCCAGATGTTCAAAATGACTGCATCTCAGACAGCCTTTGTTCCAATGATATTTCATATCCAATCCGAAACAAGGGTGTTTCAAAGAGTAATCTTCTTTGACAACCATTGCACCGAATTTACAGAATATCCGTTCTATCCTTTTCTCACACTTCTTATCGCTCATTTTTTCATCCTCTTTTTAATTGATTCTTGATTTTTGTTCCATTCTAAAATCTCAACCCATTCATCATTCCAGATCCTTTTCTGAAAAAGGACGCCTCGAAGCTCTCTATAGATATGAGGGAACTCTCTGGCCTTTCTGCGATACTGTTCAATGAATTGAAAACGCTCAAAGCAATCCATTTTTTTCATTTTGTTGAAAAAGGCCCATTGCATTTTGTTGAATTCATAATTTGGCCTCTTGAACCAGGAAGGAGCAGGCCCGCCGTAAAATCTGTAATTCTCAAATTCTTCCTGTCTTTGTCTGGCTTCCGGCGTTCTGCGGTCGGGAGGAGCATTTCCGGGGTGTTTCCCGCCGATCGGGTACATATCCTCATCCCGCTGGGTACCGCCGTATTCTTCATCGGCGGACATCGGAGTATAATCGTCATCAAAATTGTAACGGCGTTTTCCTTTGAAAAGCCGGAACGTGTTCTTAGTCATGATGTCAGGAATTTCTTGTGAAACCTTTTCAAAGGCTGAAGCGCGGAGAGGATCTACACGTCTTAAAGATTCAATTTGAGCAAGAGCTTTTTTTCGGTCTTTGAGAATCATACGCTCCAAATCGAAATATGTCCGTTTCTCTAACTTGGAGAAATCCGCGAACCTGTCAATCATCTCTTGTCTGTCTGCCATGTTAACATCACTTCGAATGTTGGGTAGGTCCGGAACGAAGTGTTGCACACCGCTGTCACAGAACGGTGGTTTCCGGAGCGTTCCCATACCTTGTACAATCTACAATGTATATAAACGTTGCACATTGTACAAACCACAAAATATCGATTTAAATACGTAATACGTGCGGAGCGAACATGGACCTTGAAAAGCTGGGAAAAAAGCACCTGGCATTCGTGCTGGTATTCATTGAAGAAAACCCGGGTCTGATACAAGACGAATTCTTATCTAAAAATGAAGACGGTCAGAGAGTAAAACTTACAAGATTGAAAGAATTAATTGAAATGGGTTACGTTGCAGAAATACCAAGCAAAACCAGACATTGGAACGCACTGGAATATCACACAACCGATGAAGGATCCAACATCGCAATCAAATTAATTCAAATTCGGGATGATACCGAAATGAATTACGGAACACCTTCGAGGACAAGGGATAAGGTAAAACAATGAAAACAGTCGACTTGGTCCTGAGCATTCTTGTAATAGGGGTTGTATGCGGGGCCATTTTTTGGGTAATAGCTGCAGACGGCGGAAGACACAATCCTTTGAATAATACGGACGAAATTGTAATTACCGTCGAATCAACTCACATCCTATTCTCAGCAAATTTCACATTGTACATAGACGGAGAAGCAAAAGACTCATGGACAATGGGTCCGGGAACATCAAAGATATTCAAATATACGATCACGTTGCCAAAATCACATGGGCCTACTGCCATGATCATTTCTGTAATATCTACAGGCGGAGGATTGGGAAATCAAGGCGATAGTAAAACGATAACGGTCGGAACAGGCAACATACATAACGTTACATTGAGAGCATGAGGTGAAATGATGAACTATACTGTCAAAATGATAATCTTGGTAATTTTGGCATTATTCGTATACGGATTCGTCAGAGCCGGATTCAAGAACAGCACGACTGTTGGAATTTTCTTCGCAATACCTTTGGTGATCATACTATATCTGATGTATGTTCACGAAAAAAAGCACAAAGAAGAAAAGGAAATAACAGAAGAGAACGAAAAAGATGATGTTATAACCCAATCCGAAGAAAATAAAATGTTCTGTAAGTTCTGCGGGAAACCGTACGAGCAAAAAGACGGTATCACATTCTGTCAATTCTGCGGAAAGGAGCTTAATTGATAACCGGGTGACCGTCGTTGACTGCAGCGGCCTGCGGGCCGCTACGAATTCCGTGCGAGCTCTCTGCGAATTTCGTAATCTTGTTTTTATGCGATCGAAATGAAGTATCGCACTGCGGTGCTCGTGCGCCAAACGCATGAGGGAAAATGAAGTCTCGCTCTGATGAGCAAGACATCAAAATCCCTCACGCTGAGGCGGGTCATTTGTAGGTTTAACCTACAGGTGTATAGAAAATGAACGAAGAAGTAAAATATGTACGGTGCCCCCGGTGCGGAGGCACAATGCATGAACGTGCGGCCATGAATGCGATATCACGCTTTATCGATAACGTGATAATCTGTTCCGAATGCGGAACGGATGAAGCGTTCAACGGTCACCTGAGTGCGAGTGAATGGTGGTTAATGAAAGCTCACAGGGGGAACACATGATGTCTGAATGGCAAAGTTATGTCTGTCCGCGATGCGCGGGTACAGATGTGTTCATCCAGAACTCAGAACGAACATACCGGGACCACGGTTACAGCGACGTGATATTCCATATCTGCAATGACTGTGACTGTAAATTCTCAGTTATCGAAGAATATAACGAAGAGGATGATGAATAATGGCTCCGTATAAGTATGCCGTCGCAGGCACGACGGAAGTATTGACGAGATCGTACCGTGAATACACGCATGCTGTTGTCAGGCAGCATGACGGAAGGTTCTCCCGGTACCACGCATGCGGATCGGAAGAACTGGCTGAAAAAGCATTACGATCCAACTACGGGAAACCGTTCTTCAATGAACTGATGATCGTCGAGCTGGAGAAGATAGCATGAGCATCGAAGACACCATTGTTGCAATCTGCAGCAGATGCAAGCATTTTGACCCTGATGAAGATGATCATGACTTCGGATACTGCAAACATTCCGGATTGCTGGAGGACATATATTTAGTACAAAACTGTCCGCTCGGAAAATTCAAAACGGTCATAGGAGGCAAAAGAAATGAGTGCTTTTGAATACCTGAAAAGAACTGCAGACCTGCTGGATATCATCTGCAGTAATTATTCAAAATGCAATGAACAGACGAATTGTTGTGATTGCGCCGTGGGCCTGATTTCAACGAATTTGTTCGGTACAGCGGTCATAACTGAAGCAGAGAAACTCTTTAAACCGAGGAGGGTGAACGAATGAGCCGATATGACATCATTGATCAGGAAACCGAAGAGATATTAGCCTCATACGACAACTTCCAGCGTGCTGTTACCGAGGCAAACCGCCTTTGGGAATTCAAATCAACATCCGTCGATATCCGCGACAACGAATCCGGGCGGGTGGTATGAATGAAAGCTCTGTGTGAATATCCGGAATTCAGCCGGGCTGAATTCGGATATATTGTCGGTTATTCGAAATTCGGCAAAAATGAATTGAGACATCTTCCGGGTGACAGACCGTGGTTCACATATGATGCCGCCCTTAAAGATTTTGACGATAAAGTCAAATTCTTTGATGGCGCAATGGATGTCAAAATTCTCATGATGTCCATAAAGGATTGCGGACAGAAGATCATAAAAATGTATTCTGATCAGCTATCGCCCGCAGAATACGATCGCCGAAGATGGGGTTTTTACCACATAAAATTCGAGGTGGGAGAATGACTGAATTCGGATCCTTTTCAGAAAAGAAGGATGACCCTCTTGTAAAGAATCTGATGAATGCGTTCACCAGTCTTGCGGCCGTCGAAGATACCATAGGCCATGGTGACTTCGACGCGATATCTGATCTTGATGATGCAATGCATTGCATCGCAAACATCCTGGAAGACCTCGAAATAACAGTTTATAAAGATTGCCCCGAATGCGACAACGGAGTATGCAGAGCGATATCTGAAAAAAAATTCCAATGTTACAAATGTAACAAAATGTTTGCAACGGAGCGGTTCGAATGACCAAAGCAAGGATCATAGATGCCGACGGATGGGAATCCCCGTTCCCGTCCATCGACGCCGCACTGATGGAATTGAAACGCCGGGTATCGCGCGACCCTGAAGGAACAATAGGATCAAGGATCGAATACGACGCACCGTCATATGTGTACGGAACACGATATCATGTGAACAAAAATAGCAACATCGTAAGAGGGAAAATGAAATGACGATCGAATTTCCTTACATCATTCCGGTAGGCTGCGACGTGTGTCACAGAGGAACTGATATCCCGATCGACCCGCACATCGAGGAATCGATGTATCACCAGATCGTATGGGAACTGATCCAGCGCAATTGGACCTTTACGAGAGAAATGAAAGGGCACGAGATCATCAAAGACACATTAACGTGTCCGTTGTGCGGGAGGTCTAACGATGAAACAGGATGACTTGGACCGCTGGGAAGGTTTCAAAGAGATCGTCGGCGCGGAACACGCGCTGCAATCTCTTGAATTGGCTCTGGGAACGTGGTTGCTGACGGATCATGTAAAGTTCATCCTTCGCGTGGAAGACTACGATTCTATGGCATATGAACACGAGGCTGAAGCCGCTGTTCAATTCCACGATCCGAGCACGTGATAAACCCTTTTCTTTATCTTTTTCTTTTTCGCGATCGAAACGCGCTGAATCTTTTCGAGCGCCAAACGCATGAGGGAAAATGAAGTCTCGCTCTGATGAGCAAGACATCAAAATCCCTCACGCTGAGGCGGGTCAAATTGTGAGTTTATGACTTGCGAACAAAACTCCCCTCCTAATGGTCCGTTCGCAGGTCATAGCTCACATGAGGTAATCAATCATGCTGGAAATTCAAAACCTAACATGTCTTCGAACGAAAAAAGTAGCCCGCCATTGGTCCGTACTGCTGCACCTGTTCAACCATTCGTGCATAGCTCCGGATGACATCATTATGTCATTCGAAGCAACGCAGGATGGTATAGCGGCCGCGATAGGTATAGATCGGGCCCATGTGTCTCTTGTGTTGAAAAGACTGATCCGAGAGAACTACGTTGACTACACTCATGCGCACACAAATGGCATGAACGTCAGACGAAGGGCGTACTACATTCTCCCGCGCGGTTTAGAGGTCATCCCGAAGATCAGGGAAGGGTTGAAACTGAACGGGATATCCGAAGATTCGATTTTCTTCGGAAAATCGCTCAGTTACGAATTGAAAAAGGATCCATGGAAGGTAATGGCATTGCAGGATATCGAAGCGGCAACCGCCGCGTTGAACGAAGGTAAGCGGCTGGCCGCCATCGACCATCTTTTGACGGCGGTCAAAAAGCTGGCCTCATCCGAAATAAAGTAACGTGTTCATATTCGTTCTCTTTTTTTTTTCACGTTGCCCGGCGTTCGCTTCCGCTCCCTCGTCGCAGCGCGTCACTTCGTTATGCTGCGACTCAAATCGCTCCGGCAGGCTCACGCCCGGTTCCGTATATCGGCAACGGGCCAACCGTTGCCCGATCGGTCATTCGCGGATGCACACGCGAATCTTCGGGCGCCAAACGCATGAGGGAAAATGAAGTCTCGCTCTGATGAGCAAGACATCAAAATCCCTCACGCTGAGGCGGAACAATCAGTAAGTTAAGGCTTACAAGGAAGTGCAAAGATATGTCACAGAACATAGATGGAGCGTTAGCCAGGTATAAGAACGAATTGCCGTATCTCCCGGCGGACCGTTGCTTACGATGCAGCAACTGTCACACAGGTCATAAGGGCGAGGTCGCATGGGTATTTTACTGCACCGCACCGAAGAGCAACGTGAATGACCCCAACGCATGCGTCGAGTTCATTCAGTACGAAAGGGCGGTGGAGTGAATGAACGACCAAGAGGCCATTCTGACGGCCATCGGTTCATTCCGTATGGGTGCACCTATCACCGCAGTGGATGTCCGGTTGAGGGCGGCTGAAAGCGGTCACCCCCTCCCGCACATGGGGCGAAAGTTCGCGTTGTATATGTCCGCGCGTTGCGACTCGGTCGCACACAAAAGCGGTTACGCTTCATGGTTCAGGCGGTGGTAAGCATGAAATTCCGACATTCTTATGGAGAACGGGTCAACGCGACCAAGTATAATTCCAAGCCTTATTCCAAGCTGGATTACGAGGCTTTGGCGTATTTAGAACGTATGGACGCAAACGAACGCGTTGCGTACGTTTGGTACGTTGAGCATGACGTTGATATGATGGAAGAGATGCCCAAGTGGGTGCGTTCTATTCATAAGGTTCGTATGACCAAGCCGGGGCTTCTTAAGGCCATCCCGAGGCAGTTCTATCCGAGAGAGTGCGTGCTTGACACGGATCCGCAGGATGTGTGCTAATGGCTCACGTGTACGAGGTTTTCTGCCTAGAAACAGGCGAAGTTGTTGATCTGTTCGATTCGTGCGACGAATCGGAAATCCTGGATGTTCTGCGAACATTCAGGAGGCTCGGTTATCGGTTCGGGTTCTCTAAGAACGGTCGGTGTTTGAACTTGATGGAGGTTTGGTGATGACTCATTCTATGAATGATGTCGAGGGATGTCCCATCCCTCCGCGCCTTGCGGCGCGTATCGTCTATCTTTTGACCCTTCGGGACAAAGATATCCGTATTGCGGCGCGGCTGGTCAATGTCGATACTGACGGCCTCACGTTCGGTGAGATCCATGATGCCATCAGCGATGTGTGTTCGGAATCTGTCGATTCCGGGTTCTTTGCCGAGAATGTGTTTGAATTGATATGCCGCGCCGAGGCGTTCAACATGGCCGCCGACGTTATGCGCGGCAAGTATGACCATTGGGCTGAGAACGAATTGAAATTGAGGTGCATGGAGTGACCGCCTCACGCGGGGCCGGAAGGCTCCGCAACATCCGTCCCGTCCTTCGGAGGCCGCAAGGCATGGACCTGCGACTGCCTGAGATATCTGCGGATATCCTGTTCACATTCCGGAACGAAGAGATCATTGAAGATACCATCCTTTTTCATTTGTTCTATCTCATCTTTACCAAAGGAACGAGGCTGCAATCCACCCTGATACGGGAGATAGAGGATCTTACGATCGGAGTTGCGACGCTGTTTGAGAACTTCATGAGGTTCAGACGGACGATGTTCTTCGCCGAGAGTTTCAGGGCAGGAACATTCAGGAACTTTCATTGCAAAATCGATGATGGAATAACCTTCTCGGTGAAGATCGTCTTTATGTTTATCGAGGATGTTTTTGACATAATCGAAATCTTCGGCGAGGACGCGGACTTTAGATTCATATACGTATTCAGCAGGGACAGGAGATTTATCGGTAACGCCACGGTATATGTAGATGTCAGATTCACAATTCGAACATGTGCATATGCGACGATCTTTATATGTATCGAGAACACGGATATTACAATTCCTCATATCACCGTACCAATTGACGGCATGATATTTTCCCTTCATGTTTTTCATGAGAATACCTTCGAGATCTATCTTTTCAATGTCTTCGGTTTCATTGATGATCATCTCATCGAGAATATCACAGAACCCTATATCCATGTCCCATGTAGGAAACGAATTGAGACCGCAGTGTGTAAGAAGATATGTTATCGTATGACGAACGCTGCGAAGATGTGTTCCGGCTTTATGATGAATATCTATAAGACTCCACCTTTCTCCATCATCTTCATCGGAAGCAGGGATAACACCCGGGAGCTTCAAATCATCATAGACATCTTTGGAACGAGGAACGAAACCGTAAGCGAGGACATGAAAATGAGGTGATATGTACCATCCTGAATGATCATCATATTCACGCCACGGATGAAATATGATACAGCCACTATGAAGACCGTTTTGTTTGAGGATTTTGACGGCAGACCTATACATCGATTTGTATGTTTCGGGAAGAGCCACCATGCGTGAAGCCCATGTCTGAGGCGGAGATATTACAAAATGACGGGGCATTTTTCCGCCATCACCTTTACGAACATTGATATCGAATAAAGATAACAAGCGGTGTTCAGATTTTGCACCGCGAAGAAGAGCGCTATGGTTACTGCATATCACACATGCCAACGACCCGCAATGATATGCCATCAACCGCGCATAATGTTCTTTGTTGAGGCTGCATGCTTTCATCGGAGGTACTTCATTGGAATTAAAGAAGATACCGCAACCATTCCTCTTAGGAATTGAATGATCTTGTAAAGGAAGCGTCCATTCCATGTAAGGTATTTCTGATAAAAAAGATTCCAACTTATATCTAGAGGCAGGAAGCCTTAAACTTGGAATTTCGAACGGTCGATCCTTGATGAATTTTATAATAGGATGTTCAGCTAATGCCGTTACTTCTGCGAGTTCTTCTATTGCTGCAAGACGAGCTCCGCGTTCCAGAGCCTCGATGTTTTTATCATCGTTGCCGTAATCTGTTATTTTCATTTCTTTATCTCCTTTGTTAATAGTGTTTGGGTTGGGAAAGCAGCACCTTCGGTGCTGATTGGAAAGTATTTACGACCCGTCCGCTGCGGGGACGTCCTGCGGGCCGTCCCCTGCGTCCGGGCTCAAGGTGACAGCGTCCATACGTGTTTCGTGTTCTGCGTTGTCCTCGGCCTTGCTGTTCGCGGGAAGGACAGCCTGCGTTGCAGTATCGGGTTCTGCGCCGCCCTCGGCGCCGTGGACGCGCGGGCCTTCGCCCTCTACGTCCACCGGCGGCTCCAATAATGATTCTTCAATGACAGTGTGAGTAGGGATTATTACGCCGTCGGTGGAAAGAATACGATCGACGAGCGGCGCTTTCTTGTAGGCCTCGCTTTCGCCGACGTCGAGTATTCTTTCTTCACGGCGCCGCACTTCTTCGCAGTTGGATAACCCGTAATACTCGAAGAACTGACGGTGCTGCGATAGAGAACCCGGATATTCATTCAGTGTAACGCACATGTTACGCTTACGCAACTGCAACGCACGGCGCTTAAGCTCAAGCGTTACGAGGCTGTCCTGGATATCCGGCATATTTCACCCCCTGAAACATAGCAACCCTTGAAGGGTTTGGAAACGTCATCCGTGAACCAGGGAACGGGCGGGAAATGAAATATCTCATCGGTCTCGGGACAATAACGGAGGCCGCGAGCCCAGATATCCGGCTTGCCGACTGCAAGATCGTCAAAGAGCTCATTGATGCGAAGCTGTAATTCTGCAGACGTATCACGTTCGGTCATGGACTGCATGTATGACATTTTGCACCGCAACGCGTACTGATCCAGTGATTCGTAAATCCCTTTGTCGACCAAGATCGTATTCTGTGCGGTCGATATTATGCGGTGATCATTGTGCCGGGAGATCGTCATCTGCATGACCCAGTCTTTATTCTCGTCGCGAGCGGTAGAGCGGGAAAGAAGGAACAACGCCGTGTCATCCAGGAAAATGATGCAAGGCTTGTCCACAATCTCTTCATAGCTTTCAAAGGAAACACATCGGTCCCGGAAATATTGCGGAAGATTCAGCAAAGATTCCTTCGGATATTTGTATATTGCAATTTCCGACTCAGGGAACCAATGTTCCATGATATGCATGGCAGTAGCTGTCTTTCCGGAACCTCCGGGCCCGATGACGGAGAGGACCCAGGAAGGAAGGGACCGCAGCTTACTCTTCAGCCGGCTGCTGCTCATTGGCCATTTCCTCCATGTCTGCATATATCATCTCTTTGAGACGTTCATCACGCGCCTTTGCTTCAGCGGTCAGATATTTTTTATGCAGCGCATGGAACGGGTCCTGCGCGGATTTCATGTCTTCCATGAAATCAAGGATCCTTTTGTCCTTGGGTGTCAACGATATTGTTGTCGCGATCTTATCCCGATATACAGCTTCCATTGGTCCCGACATGGCATATTCACGGCCGAGGATGGTCGGAAGGTTGCGAACGCGATCATATGACAAAGCCGCTTCTTCAGCAACTTCCCTGGTGTAGTCGAATGCGGTTATCTTTCCGATAAGGTCCAATTTTGTCATACCCTGAATATATGAAAATACCATCACCGGAACGCCGTCCGAAGTCATGATCTCTTTTTCCACAACGTATATCGGCGCTCCCGCGGGATTTACAAAAGCGGGACGTTCATCACCAAGTTTTGCAGTTTTTTCGAACAGGTCTTTTCCCATGTACTGAAAATCAAACATAGTCGGGCGGCCTTCGAAAAACTTCGCCACGCGCACAAAATCGCCTTCGTACCAAGCACTCTTGAAAAGAAGATGCCCTACAACGAAACTGAGGCCGAACAAGATCCCGATGATCGGCGCCTGAAGGAAATACCATGAAGCATAGGTCACAATAATAAACGCAATGCTCAGCCCTATGATCCGAAGGATGGGATGAGGCTCCTTTATCCATGTTCTGATACTCATTTGCTCACCACCATGTTCTTATTAAGTTCACGCCGGCGCCGGTAACTGTAATAGATCGGCACGCCAACGGCAATACCCGAAAGAATACCGATTATCGTGTACATGATCTGCAATTGCGAAGAGGTCATTGTAATATCGCCGGGAAGCGTTGCCTCCGGGTCGATGTCTGAAATGTTGATCACGGAACGAACGTTAATGACAAACGAATACACAGAAGAACTGTTCACGATCATAACAACCGTGTATTGTGTTCCGGGTTCATACAACGCGGAATAAATGTAAAGACCATTTACGGATAAAGTTTCAACGAGCTCATCATCAACGAAAACATCAACGTTCCCGTTCGCGGTGATGTACCAGTCTACGTTCGCGTATGCAATGCCAGTTCCCGGCAGGACACCAAGTTTCAGCGTTGTGTTGTCTCGGTAGCTGAGACCGTGAATATCCTCATCAACGTGTGCGGCAGAAACGCCCGCAGACGTCACCAGAACGGCTACAGCAATAACGGATGCGATCACCGTACACAAAGTAGCGCGGTTCACCCGACCACCACCGAATAAACGAACGGATAGATGGGTGCCTTGCATTTTTCACAACGGTGCGTTGTGTCGTTCTTCTTCTCCCACGGAACTTTCTCATGACACCACGGACATCCGTTAACAGTAAGAGCGGCAACCCTTGTAGAAGGAGTTGAATCCGGATTTTGCATAACTGCCATGAAATAACTGTGCTTACGTTCATCATCCATATTGCGCGTCATGAATTTCAATTTGGACGCGCTGTAATTTTTCCATTTTCGAGAAGAAGAATCTGTCATTTTTATCACCTACCGAATATTGAAAGCAGACCGAAGCCGCCTTTTTTCACTCCGAACATTGTACGAACAATTCCGAACATCAGAGAGCCGATCACAATCCCGAGAAGCCATGAAACGGCCGAGGAGTAATCTGTTCCAAGGATCGATACTTCCAGCTGAAGCAGGTCCGCGAAAAGGAACTGCGGCGCCAGAAGAACGAATCCTGCGATGAGGCCGTATGCGAGAATTTTTGTTTTAAAGCTCATCTGTGCTGTCTCCTTATCTCACGGCGAACGGTCTTGCGCGTTCTCATGTGCGACGCGATCCCGATGATAATTGAGAACACTACAAGAGCAATGACCACAAGGATCAGCATCTCGAGATGTGCCAAATATTCGTAGACCGCGAGAATGTTATCATTTATCGTTTCAAACCATTCGCCGAACCACTCGTAATTGATACGTTCAAAAGGAGCCGTTACCGTATCGATAATTCCGCCAATCGCATTCTCAAAGAAACCTTCGACGGGAGTCTGAATGTTGTCGACGAACCAAGATTCCGTCCCTGTTCCGGCAACACTGTCGAAAACACCCAATACGTTCTCGGTAATGCTTTTACCCGTGAAGAATTCACAAACATATTCTGCTCCGAGATAAACACCCAGACCGATAAAGAAAGGAAGCATCAGCGCTGCCCTCCTTTACTGAGGATCAGGAGGACCGCAATGATAACGACGATACACACCGCGATCACAATGAGATATATGTTCTCAGCTATCAAGCGCGGAAGTCCGCCGTCACCGCCTTTACCGGAGAGCCAATTGTATATACCTGCAGCACCCCCGACAAAAAGAGTTCCGAGACCCCATTTAGTGATCGTACTGAAACCAATGCGAGAACCGACCTTTGCCGCAGATCCGAAAGCAGCTTTACCGGCAGCCTTGCCGGCACCCTTCGCACCGCCTTTTATGCCGCCTTTGATCAGCCACCCGAACGGATTGAAACAGATGATTGAAAGAATAAAGGGGTTTAAGGCCGCTTTGGAGACCATGAGATCACCTGACGAGCTGCCTGCCGTCGGTAGCCACGAAATTCCACAGCATGACCACGTTCATGAGCACCATTCCGACAAGGAACATCGAAGCTCCGATATCCGTGAACATCAGACCGAGTTCAAGCCATGCGAACAGGCCGACAAGGTTGTCGAGGGCAACTGCGATCAGCAGACCCATGATCACGAATCCGAGAAAGTGCCATACGGTCCGATCTCTGAAGAGACCCAACAGCATGAACAATCCGCTGCAGAAGAAGCTGATACCCAGCAGGAACGCTATGAATACGAACCATTCTATCATCATCTCAACTCCCTGATCTTACGTTTTCTTTCTCTGCGAGCTTCACGACGGTTCTGCCTGTTCTGACGGCCGTTCACATAGAAGACTCGGATCTTGTCTTTTGACAGAAACGGCGTTGCGAACAATGCCGTTACGATCAAGATGAGACCGAACACGAATGCGAGTGTCGAAGCGTAGTATACCGGGATGTCACCGCCGTATACGTCGTACGAGAATTCAACGAAGTTGCTGGAAGGGAACGCAGACGGAGCGAACACCATGACCAAACGAACGAGAGAAGTGATATCCTCTCCTTTCAGTTTCAGCCTGTCAATCTGTGACAACTCCAACACCCAGACCCCGGGAGATTCTTGAGTGAACAGAATGTTATAATTTCCCGAGGACGGGAAAACTCTGAAGTACACCGCCGAAAGATTGTGTTCTGTGGTTATCACATACCGCAAAGAATCCCCGGAAAACAGAACCGCTCTTTCCGGCTGAAGTATATTAATGTTCAGACGGTCCGGATTATCGACTTTCACGTCGGTTGTCTGGCGGACGTCGACAAGGAACGCTCCGTCATTCTCTGAAGGAAGAAGCGCGATATCTGTGATGTAAGTACACAAGATGACATCATTCGATGCGTTGCCAACACGAACGACGCCGAAGACCCGTTCTTCGTCGTATTCGATCGGATTGTCAACATTATATGATGTGCTCTCATCGATAATGGTCATGACCGTCGCGAAGCCTACGACGAGAAGCAAAGCGGTTATGCTGAACGCCGCTACTTTGGATGAGATCTTTGCGCTCACCTTTTCCACGCTCCTTTGTATGCGCTGGAGATAGAATATCCGAAAAGCGCCGCGATCATGAGGAATCCGAAGAACACGCCCATGAAGTTATCATAGACGAATTCGGATGCGGTCATCAGAGATTCCGTGACGGATCCGAAGAATCCTTCTCCGGCATCCAATACAACGTCATATGCAGTCAATCCCCAAAGGATGACGAGCACGGCGGCGATGAGGGCGGATGCCCAAAGGAAGTTATTCATTACTTTCTGTTTCATGCGATCACCCGATTCACATCATTCCGAGAAAATCTGAATCCGCATATACAACGCCAGACTGACTTCTTTTCGTGCCCGATCCTTTCACATGATAGACCTTTAACGACCTTCTTCTCTTTCCTTTGCGATACGTGGTCCCTGTCCTTGCATCGACAACATAACCGCGCTTAGCGGATTTTCTTCCTTCTCCGCCCCAGAAATATTTCTTATCGGTTTTCCAGATCGTCAACCAATTTCTCTTCGTGCTGTCCGGAGTAAGAGGGTTGGCCATCAATACTCTACCGTATTTTCTGCGCTTTCTCTTACTCATCTTATCTGTTCTGTCGTACAGCTCGGAGACTGACGCATACACAGGATTGAATTTTCCATTTGTTTTTCGTGCAAACATTTTTTCACCTTTTTTGTGACAATGTTGTTGCCGTTCTTTGCACCCGAACGGCAGGGTCATTCAGACTTACTCGCCTCCGGAGAACGATATCAATCCGCCGACTTCTCCGGCGCAGAACGCTCTCAGTTTCGGAAGCATCTTTTCTTCGAAAGCCGCCAAAACCTTCTCATCGGGATAGATGTCGATATAGCGTTTCGAGGAAGGGTTACCGATCGTTATCACTTTCTTGGAAGGGTGATATTCGCCGGAACCGTCTTTCTTCAGCCATGCAGCGGTTCCGATCCAAAGCGAGAAACCATCCGTTTTCATGCTGAATGTTTCTTCCTTCTTTGGTCCGGCTTTCTTTTCCACTGGTCCTACTTCTTTTGCGATGGAGTCTAAAACTGCTCCATTCTCAGTTACTTCTGTACTCATTTTGTTTCACACTCTTTTTTTATGTAACGGCCATTTGACGATCCGTCGCAAAAAGGGTGTTAGAAACAGGTTCAAAAATCGCATCTAAAACGGTTGTCCAGTTAGGAAAGGCGGAGAGTAATCTCGCACTGTCCACTCTAGTTTCTCATATAGGGCTTTATCGTTGTCGTCAATATTACATGTACTGACTAAGATTTAATACTAGGAAGTTTGTGATAAAATAGCCCACAGGAGGGATGAACATGAGACGCAACTATGAAGAAAAAGAGCAAGATCGAGAAAAGGGACATCAATTCGAAATTTTCGTTACTTCGTTATTCAATAAAACAAAATTTAACATACTCAATGGACCGCACCATTACAACGAACGCAACCGAAGAGATCTAACCGAAGAAGATTTCGCCACGGATCTTAAAATCCGACACAAAGAAACTGACATCGAATTCTACATACAATGCAAATACATATCTGAAATAAATGAAGATTTGAAATGGACTACACCGAAGAAACTTAGAAAATATAGAAAATTCGATAGATCATCCGAATCCGAATTTTTTATAATTGTAGGTGTTGGAGGAATCGCTAACAATCCGGAAAGATTGTTTTTCGGACACATTAGTGAATTCCATCATTCTAATATGTGGTCATCCACTTATGAAGATCTAGAAAGACCGCCCGGAGAACCGTTTGACTTGTATCTCTTCCCGGATATGACATACACCATCGAATGAGAATTGATAACCAGACGACCGTCGAGGATGCGACATTTGCATTGCCCGTTCACTTGTAATGCGAATTAGGTTTTGCCATCAGAATCCGTAATTCTCTTTGACTTCGGGTCTCAGCAGATAGATCACCACAAGTACCGAAACAACAACGGGGAGAGGTCCCGCGGGACCTACGCCGTTGCCGCTCATGAGACTCTCGATCAAAGTATAGGAACACGGTATGAATGATCCCAAATACAATATGAACGCGATATACCACATGATCCTGCGTCCTTTCAGAAGATGACCCATACCCACCAGAACTATGTCTGCGGCAACCGCTCCCATGGCTATCAGTGAGAAACCGCCGACTATGGCGGCGGTCTCAAGAGAAAGATGAATGCCGAAGTAACTTACGGTATCGACCAGCAGCTGCATACCGTCGGAAGCATTGAAACACATCCATGCTCCCCAGACGATCATGACAAGACTTACGATGATGGTCAAATACCCGATCATCAGGGTCAGCGGA
>Ga0123353_10004898_pt1 | contig 17420 bp, 13 predicted proteins | sample TergutLab28metaG_3_FD_92763 | JGI IMG/M metagenome (GOLD analysis project Ga0123353, IMG submission 92763) | Labiotermes labralis P3 segment gut microbial communities from Petit-Saut dam, French Guiana - Lab288 P3 | ecosystem: Host-associated > Arthropoda: Insects > Digestive system > Gut ...
GTGCCAAGCCTGAACCTAAAGCCAAATCCTTGTGGTGGAACAGCAAAGAAAATAACGAGTTCACCTTACAAAAAATTTGTTGAGGCAACTCAGAAAAAGAAGAAAAAACAGGCCACTAAATCCAAAACCAGTTGGCCTGTGTCGAATGCTCTTCTTGTTCTTCAAAAAGATGGAAGAGAAGGGTTTGCCAGGATCCAGCTCCGTCTGACACTCCATCAGATTCAGACACTGACCTAGCTGTTCCTTTCGCTGACAATTCGATGGAAGGAGATGAGGAACAAGATGCTGATTGTGTGTTCTGTACTTGTCATTTCTCTGAAGACCATAATGTAGAAGACTAGATATGATGTGTGAAATGTTTCAGATGGGCAAACACACTTTATGCTGGTGTGGGGGAAGATTTTGTTTGTGAGTCTTGTCAGGGATAAACACTGTTTTGTTCTTATTTTGTATCCTTTGTATTTGTATTTTTTTGTATTTTGTAACTATTCTTTGTGCTGCCTGTGAAAATTATTTACCTCCCCAAATTAGATGCACTCATCTCCCCAAATTAGGAACATGTGTGTGCCTAATTTTGGGGAGATGAAGCTTTTATGGAAACGAATTTTACACCCATTTTTCTTTCATAATATATGACATTTATGTAGTAACTGTCACTTCATTAATCAAATTAAGTTTCACCTGTGTTTGAAAAGTTTTACAACATTTTCGTAAGTTTAGCAGCAGTTTAAAAAAACCTCCCCATATTAGGCAACTTACCCCTAAGTAAGTAAGTATGTAAGTAAGTAGGTAAGTAAGTAGGTAGGTAGGTAAGTACATAGGTAAGTAGTAAGTAAGTAAGTAGGTAGGCACATAAGTAAGTAAGTAAGTAGTAAGTAGGTAAGTAAGTAAGTAGTTAAGTAAGTAAGTAAGTAAGTAAGTAAGGAAGCAAGTAAATAAGTGAGTGAGTGAGTAAGTAAGTGAGTGAGTAAGTAAGTAATTAAGTAAGTAGGTAAGTAAATAAGTAAAAGTAGGTAAGTAAGTATTCAATGGATTTGAGTGATCAACAATGGCTAATTTACCCTGGGAGAAACAGCTCCTGGTACCCATTTAATAGGAGGTTTTGTCAAATCCAGAGCTGGCCTGCATGCTTTCAAGGGGGGGAGAAAAAAAATTGCATTGTCATGAATTGAACCACAATTCCTTGGTACTACAGCCTGTATCGTAGTCAGTATACCAACTATGCTATCCCAGCTCAATATAATCTACACTAGTGAAAATTATGCACAGAAATGCCTCACAGAGTTCTCAGCAACGAAATCCTCACAGCTAAGTCCTTCTTGACAAGCCAATTATTGCTCAGCTAGTTCAGTAATTTCCTGCATCTCTTTTGGCAAGAGCCTACAACTGGGTGCATAATCATATGGAATTGAAATGTTCATCACCATGTTCACAAAGGCTTCCAATGGGAACCTATACTCAGCCAAATTAATCCAGTCTATACCCACTCCCACAATTTCTTTAAGATCCACTTTAATATTACCCTCCCACACAACACCTAGACCTTCCAAGTTGTCTGTTCCATTCAGGTTTTCTAATCCAGCCTCTGTATGCATTTTTCGTCTCTCCTGTATGCTACATGCCCAGCATCTCTTCAATTTCATCATCCTAATAATATCTGGTGAAGAGTATAAATCGGGAAGCTTCTTATAATGCAACTTCTTCCACCTTTCTGTTAGCTTCTCCCTGTTTGGTCAAAATATTCAACCCACCAGTCTGTTCTCAATCACACTCAATTTCTTTAAGATTTGTGGTTGTCAGAGTGGTGAAAATTCATTGTTGTCTTCCAGGTTATGACTCCATGCTGCAGTCCAGTAGATGGGTACTAAAGTTTTGGAGGTTAAAGCCCTAAATATGGCCGCAAATGTTCCTCCAAAATGCTGGTACCCACCTACTAACTTACAACACATCATCACAATGTAGACAACTACAACAAGAGACATACCAAGTTTCATATAATTTATGAGAGTATGCTATCACAGCCATGAATTATAGACTGAAGAATTTGATAGACAGCAAATGTTGTTCTTCCACAACTTATTCCATTGGTTTTTATTATTTTGGGAAGTGTGTCTCTCTCACCATTCTTTGTACTAAACTGAACACAATATTAAGTTGAAACAATGTGAGAAGCCCAAGCACAGAGCCACCTGCTGCCACAGACATTGCCAGCGCTGACCTGCTCAAGCGGTGCCTGTTCACTACTTGCTACAAGAAGGTGATGCTGTTGTTGCTGCTGCTTCTGTATCTCCCACAGCTGCCCAAGCTTATCCATCAACATCGCATTCTCCTCTCTTAAACAGACCCTCTCATGCCTGCAAGCAATATTGACTCCATACAATCTATACTACTGCTTTTGCCAATAAAAGATGTCAAATTCCACATCCAGTGGTGTCTGTAACCAAAAAGGGATCTATGGAATGTGAATAAACTTGTGAATAAACTGAACTAGGACAGACATGACAGCATGTGTCAGTTTATCATGCTGAGAGACACTAGTTAAAAGGTTATGGTGCTCTGATATGCTAAACTTGAACCTCAATGTTCTAAGTGTTCCTGTGATTTGGAAAAACAGGTCTCTTACATAATTAACCCTCTTCAACACCAGACAGTGAAAATCGTACAAGTACTGAAGACAAACTGATAGAAACTGTTTTTAACTCTAAACACACTACAATGCATGTAAATGAGCCATTTGCCACATTATTTAAATACTAGGTTATCACACATAAAATCATGAATCAAATAAAACAATTATTATTTATATTAAACTGTTAAGAGAGCAACAGAAAGCCACAGCTCTGATAGTATACGCTTTAGTACAGAGACAAATTTATCTGCCTACCACACGTACAGTAATAAGTTATGTTTACTGGCATGCATATTTGTTCTTTCCACTAATCTCACTTTGCCACATTTTGTCTTATTCAGTAAATGCAGCTGCACATAAACCCTATTTCTTTGACAACTTCATTTCATTTCTCAGGTCTGATAAACAATATGGTTTATTATAATGGAAATTCAGATACACCATGGTGCAAGTAAAATGCGCCCTCTCTAAATAACGAAATATTTACTTTAGATTGAAGTTTGGGGGAATGGTAATGTTCTGCATTTGTGTCCACGATGTGCCTGGGTGCCACCTATTTTAATTGGAGATTTGCATGCTTTCCTCAACTCTCCACAAAATTGCCAGGAGAGTACATGTTGTAAGCAGCAACCCCAGAATCATTATCATCAGCCAATGACATCACCCAGTTTGATTATCATCCTCTGATCCTCTATTTCCTCCCATACCAGATCCTCTCTTATTTATCAACACTTTCTTCTTACTCTTGTCTCTATATTGGTCTATCCTTGTCTCTGATTTCCCACACAGTAATTTATTCACAATACATATTCATTTTTTAAACTCTCAAATGAATTCTACTACCATCAATAAAATTTTAACACTCTTACTATATTACAAATTCTTCTCCAGAAAATTTACCTTCAGTCAGGAAAGAATTTTTAAACAACCAGATACTGAAGACTCACAGCAAATGGTCATAACACACGACAATAATTCACTGACCTTACGAGTTTTGGGACACACTTTAATAGAAACATCTACTTTAACTTGTTCTGGGTTGCTCTGAGATGTTTTCTTGACTGCTCTGCATTGCTCAGCCCCTAGCATGAGATAAGGAACCACTCAGTACTTCAGCTGCTGTTAACTGAAGCAACTGAACAAATCACAGAGCACAATTATGTCCAGGTTCTTCAGTCTGGAAGTAAGACATGCAAACAGGTATGTTTGCTGCTAGCAGTAAACCTAACGTTCGAGGTCAAAGAATAGGAGAACTCCAGCATGATCACACATTGTGACATAGTAACATGCAGCAAGATCACTGTGCCATAGTTTGTACCCTCCAGCATAAACATTTTGTGCCATAGTTAGTACCCTCCAGCATGATCACACATTGTGCTATAGTATCTCATAGCGTGATCACTGTGCCATAGTACCCAGCAGTATGATCACACATTGTGCCATAGTTATTACCCTGCAGCACAATCACTTATTGTAACAATTAGGTGCAAGCCAAGTAAGACATTGCTTAGTGTAACACATTGTGACAGGCCTCTAAATACACTTGAAATAACCAGAAAATTTATATATGATGATGGTTTTCCCACAGAAAACAATACATTCTTTAGTTATAAAATACAGGTCAGAAGGCACTGGACTATCCAAGCAATAATGGGAAAATTACCTTCAGTAGTTGATAAGGTTTATTCTAATAAGTAATGTCACCATGAAAGTCTAGATACTTCACTAATTCACAGTACAAAGTGAATAAGCTTCAGCAGTCTCACACACTACTGTCTTATGTTGTCACACAACCTGATGTCTTAAATTTCAGATCTTGGCTTGTCAAGTCTTACACACTGTTAAAATTGTAAAAACGTAAAGTTGTCCCTGTCCACGCCATGAAGGCATATACGGGGAGTAAAGGTAGAGCTCCACTCATTCTGAACCTTGCTACTAGATGGAAGTGAGTGATCAACTTCATACCCTAGCTGTTTTTCCCATAATAAAGAACTTTGGTACCCACTGAATAAAAGGGTGGGTTGGCCCGAGAGCAAGTCTGATTGGTTTCAGTGGACAGAAAATCTCTTTCTCCAGCTCGCATTCAAATCCAGGACCATCCAGCCCATAGCTAGTTATTATACCAAATATGGTATCCTGGCTCCCTCATTAATTAGTAATCATTTATAAATAATGAAAATCAAAGAATCAAATGACATAGTAAGTAATGTATCAAAGAGTAAGTTAAAGCATAAAGTACAATCAAGCTTGCCTATTTTAAATATATAGTGTTACATATGGCAGAAGGAATGTGTTGCTAACAGCTCAATAGAACACTTCTGTTCACTCGAAGGGGAGAGGATGTCCCTGCTCTAATACCAAATATGACTCTGGGTACTGAACCACTGTAATCACTTATTAATCTTATAAAAACAAGACAAGATGTACTTCATTAACATAGACTTTAATGACCTAGCTGCCAACAATGTTATGCTTTCCTATCAGTGTCACATGGTGAACACAACATTCCAAACATCAATGGAATTAAGATGTATTAACAATGATGGAAACTCAGTTTGGCAGAAATTTTAATACAGCATGAATGGCTTCAGAACTGGACTTCAAGGAACTATGATGCAGTTTTGCTACCCTCAGAGCTAGGATGGTGCAAAACAGATTTTACATATTTTGTGACAATCATGAATGGGTCCTGGGCTGCCAACCCATTTGTCCTACCCTAGGAACAGCTCTGCTATTTGCAGACAATGACTCTCTGGGTGGACTTGAGGTTCAGCATGTGATCCAAACCATGAAAGAGGTCTGGTGCACTTCCTGACTTGGGCAGCGACAGGGTAGGCAAGCAGAAAAATCCATGATACATTTGACAAGCCTCGAACCAGAGATCTTTTGCACAGAAGGTGAACATCTGCCCCTCTTCTAGAGTTGTCACATTTTTAAGAAACAGGGCAATTTTTGTACAGAATGCAGAACAAGGCTTGGATGTAACAGGGAGAATAATTATCACTTTTTTCCTTTTCCCCTCACTGCACATTCAACTATTTATAAAACCAACTTCTCAAAACACAAATACAGTTAATTATTCCAATTTAGTATAATGTATCATGATTTTCTCAAAGTTTAGCTACTAGGTAATTACGGGATGGAAACCAAATTTAAAACCAGAGATGCTGTACACTTCTGTCTACCCTCAGCCTGTTGTAGGAAAAGGTTTAATATCAACAGGAAAACAAAAAGCCTGGTATGATAAGCACATGTCAAACAAAGGTCAGATGAGACAGATAACAGCAAGAACTCCACAGTCCAACTGACAGACGAAACATCCTACACTCTGAACATTTCAAATGAAGAGACATGAGTGTGGTTTATTCTCTTCTCTTCATTGATTCTGTAGGAAAACAAATGCTCTTTCCCCTTCTCAGTCTATTTCTAAATGTGACTAAAATTTTAGTGTCCTAAATTTGAAAAAAAGTTAAATATCATTACCATTAAGACAGCCAAATAAGTATGAAGCAGTGGGTTCCATACTCAGCTTCTGAACATATGATTGGAATGAACATTGTAAAGAAATAAAAACAGCATCTAAGATTTGTGTTAGAATTTTTGCATGAAAGTACCATGTCAAGTTAAGCTGGTGTGCCAATGTTTTGGAAGTCTCCATTTTCAGGGTGAAATTATGAACAATGCAGCTAGTCTACCATTAGGAAGTTAATAAATTTCTGTGTTTTATGGGACAACTTTGACAGTTTCACGGTCCAGCATTACAATTAAGAGTATGTTCAATTGTAGGCACTCAGTGGAGGACAAGTGACTGCTAATTTTCTTGAAATTTAGTCATTCCAGCCTACCACAACATGGTAACACCAAATAAAAACTGAGAGAGAGAAAGAGGAAACAGAAAGCATGATGGAAAGAAAATTAACATGTCTCAACAAATCTTTGTGAAAGCCTTTAAACTGCAGCATTAGCCCACAGAAATGCAATTAGTTTACTGTTTCAACAGAGAGAACGACACCACCATTCTGAGTTCAGAAGCTGAGGAGTGCCCACCATTGCAGAACATACAGGGGGTTCTTACTTGTGTCTGGTGGAGGATTCCTCCAGCTTCTCTGTGAGTGAGTGACATTCGTCTTTCAGTTTTTCCATCACTTGGTTCTGGGACTGAATCATGCCTTCAAGTTCAGCAACAGTTTGAGCTGAAATGGGACCGCAATCACTGTTACAAAATTATTTAAATTTGCATTGGTCTCGTTCTGTAGCTGTTGCACAGCATTACATATGTCAATGCAGTGACTGTGATCAGTCTGTGTCTGGCACAGCAGCAAGTTACACTTTGGTAAAAAAGTTTGTTTGGCTTTTGTGCCAAAAAAAATGAGGCAATGAACATATAATGTAACACTGAGACATGTTTATGTAGCCGTTGTTTCCATGGGAAAGCATTAAGTATTACATATTCTGAGTGTGTGTCTTAGTTATCCAGCATGTAATGTGCATGCAATGCATATTGTCATCGATGGCAGGTCTGGCCCTACCATAATTTTCCACATTATCTCATAAATGGCACGATTTTTGGGAAAAATGATTCAAATGTGTGTTTTGAGTTTCTCTACAACTTTTGTCTGAAACATTTCTCATTCTAAGAAGAATTCAGTGAGATATTACAAATGTGCACAGGTCTTCATGTATAGTAACTGTTATTCTTGTCAGATTTTAATGAAACTTGAGTTTCTCAACAGGTTATTGAAAAATATTCAAAAGACAAATTTTATTACAATGTGTCTAGTGGAAGCTGAATCATTCCACGCAGATGGATGGATGGATGGACAGATGATCCAACAAGACGAAGCTAATAATGGCTGTTTGCAATTTTGCGAACACGCCTAAATTGTGATAGAAACTTACTTTTGATGAGGAAATGAAAGTGGTGTAGTGCTGAAGTAGGCATTATATAACAACAAATAAAAATTTGGTAAAGAACAAAATGGATTTTGACATGGGTGGCCAGGTAATGGGAATTTCTCTCTCCAAGAAAGCAAAGAGTATGTAATGTTGAGCAACTAATGGGGTTTTTGAAACTCAGAGAAAGCTTTAGACAAAGTTAAACCTAACTGGTCCAGTGTCAAGCTCAAATCAACATATTATTTTACAAGGTTTTATACTATTTTCTCTAAGCTTCTGCCATCTAATGGCTGCTTTTGAACTCTGAAGATTAGCAATTTTCTGAAAAATTAATCTGGACCATACTATTGAAATTCACAGATGACACATGCAACCAAACCCCTGTCCATGTACGAACATGCTGGACCACAACAAAACACTTCTGCTCCACCTGACTGACAATGGCTGCCTAAATCATAACAGATACTGTCACAGTAGTAATTAGACAAAAAACATTTTTGGTGCGTACAGGATTATATAAGTTATAAGATAAGACCATAGTAAAATTCAGAATTGCCTAGACACACATAAATATTAATGTCAAGGTCTGTTGGTAACAAAAATGTTACATACAGTTTGCCATTAATGTTAAACATGGATTCCTAAGAACAGAAATAACAACAATATTTGTGTCATGCCTCCAAGTTTGGCAACAGTTTCGAATGAAATGGGATAACTTGTTCAGTTGTAGGAAAAAATGACCAAGTTCAACAACAGTTCAATTATTTGTGTCCACCATGTCAAAGTTTCAATTTCTAATGTTCCTTTATCAGTTTTTTTAATAGCAATGTGTTAGATACTGATATCATGTGGCAGTGAAAGAGAAAAGCAGGCTAAGAGCAAAGGCTTAATTGGCTGGGATATGAACAGAAGTAGTTATCACACTTTTTAAGGCACTACTCTGGCATACTCTAAGCAGACTTAAGAAAACCACAACAAATCTGTCAGGATAATCAGTTATCTGATTTTAAGTATGAACTTGTGCTTAGAAAGTACATCAATTACTGCAGTGTATCATGCATTGAAAATAACTTCATCTACATAACACTGCTACATTTTACAAAACAAAACAAATTTTGAAATACACTATGAAGTAATACCAATATATTAACCAACTTTTGTGCACTACACTGTGTATACTAAATCACACACTAGTTTCAACTCCGATGTGTTTTGGCATCTAAATATGCCATCTTCAGGGATTTCAGTCTAACGGTAATTTATTTTCAAAACATCTAAATAGCAATTTTATAAGCAACACTGAATGACTATAAGCAATTATTAAACATTCGTTATAAGACTATAGTTTAAAAACATACATGTGAAACTTTAAAAACACTGTTTCCACCACAGAAAATGAGAATACAATGAATAAAGATGTTTGAAAACTCTGAAGAATAAGGCCGAGGGCCTTGACTGATCTTGCCAAAGACTAAGACCCAGATTGCCCTGGACTAAGTATGGGAGTGATGAACTTTGGTTGGTTGGCTGTCTGGTTTCCGAGCCCAGACTGGCTCTGTCGCATACTGGTGTCATGCGATGTTTATTAGGCGCTTAGGTGAAGCCGCTGTGCCTGGTGGATGGAAGTACAGGCCGTGCCCCGACTTTGCATCAAATACCCTGGCATTTGCCTTACAACTGATGAAAATCAAGGTAAACCTCAGTCAGGGTAATGGCCCCCAGCAAGCGGTACTACATCTAACAAGCCACGCCTATCAGCTCTGCCAACCAGCCAATGGCAGAGCAGGCTGGACTGCAAGCGACTGGAAGAAAAAGAGCCCATTCTGACCAATGGAGACATTGAATCAGTGAGTCGAGTCGGTCACAGGGTCGAGTCGAGTCGATCATTCTAAAGAGTGGCAATTTTGATTTGACTTGGAGAAAGGATTGTGATACCTGCCTGCCTGCCTGGCTGGGTTGACTGGTGAAATGGGTTATTGACTGAGCTGGTTTCTGCTCTGAGTCCACAGCAGAACTACACCAGAGGACTGACGGGAGGATCTTTCGGAGTGCCCCTGCTGAAGCGTCATGCTGTGGCAGGACGAGTTAGTCTTTATTAAGGCTATTTCTACTCTGCAGCTTTCGCCAGCCCTTCTCAAGGAGCTGAAGCTGGCTATGGCTTGGAGGAAGAAGCAGCAGTCAGCGGTGCCTGCTGGGAGACGCAGAACCACATCTGGAAACGGGGCCAGAGCATCCCAACAGCTCGCGGGCAAGCCAATGAGTTAGCTTGCTTGGGCGAGTCGATGAAGCCTGCCAACAGGCACCCAGCACCTGGGGGTGGGTCCGCGCCTCTGCCCGCGAATTCATAAGTCATGGGCGAACAAGCTGCTGTCGGCAGCCGGCAACCCGGACCATCCAGGGGAGGGGCAACGTACATGGCTGTACTGGTCGGGCCCATCGCCCCTTCTCAGTCAAGTGGGTTGCTCAAGCCCACAGCCATGGATTCGGACCAGTCCGAATCTGGTGTCTCATCCAAAACAACCAACAGGCGCATGTCTAGCGACATGTCTGGGCCTGAGCGACAAGCCAGATGTCACCACTTCAAACGCCCAAGTGGCCAACGCCTGCCTACCAGCAGGAAAGCGTCCTAATAAGACGCCTAATTTTATTTTAGGTTTTAGCGAAGCCCATTCCTTCCTGGCCTGGTTGCAGGCATCCTGCCCGGGCGGTCTGACGGCCCAAATAAAAAGCGAGAAGTTGATGGTCGTACCATCAACCGCTGACGGGATCCGAGCCTCGGTCAGCGCACTGCGGTCCGTTAACGGGAAGGACGGTGTGAGTTTCCACACCTTTACTCTCCCGGAGGAGCGCTGTGTGCGGCTCCTGGTAAAGAATCTGGGTAGAGGTATGCCTGAGAGCGTTGTCCGAGAGGAGCTCGAATCCCTGAACATTCTAGTCCAGGGGGTCACGCAGCTGCGATCCGGACGTCGCGACCAGCACCCTGCCAAGGACCGTCCTCCCACCCCCAACTTCATTGTATCAGTGGCGCGAGGGCCTGAAGTGTCAAAAGTGCGACCGCTCACCGAACTCTGCGGCTTGCGAGTGACGATGGAGTCGTACGTGGCTCCTAAAGGCCCGCTGCAATGCAAGCGCTGCCAAGGCTTCGGCCACACGCGGCGTAACTGCGAATAAGCAACCCGGTGCGTCGCATGTGGGGGCCCCCACCTCTCAGGTGGATGCTCTACCCCGCGGGAGCAGCCTCAGTGCTGTGGCTGCGGGGGAAACCACACAGCTAGTGACTGTGTGAAGTGGAAGGAAGCAAAGGCGGCTCTTGCAAAGCAAGCGTCCGAACGCAGCCGAAAGAGTGTGTCGCCACAGGCCAACCTGCTGCTCCGAAAGCTCAGCGGGCCAGTCCCTCTGCCGAGCAGATGGACCTGGGCGAGGGGTGGAATCACGTCGTTCGAGGGGGTTGTGTCAAGGTTACCACGACTCCACCCACCAACCGATCACGGAGGCGCCAGATCAGCCTATAGTGACCGCCACCAGGGAGACGGCAAGGCCTAAAACACCTGAGCCCAAATTCACAGCAGCCCTATGCGGGCTTCTGGGAAGTCTAAGAAGAAAGCAGCCGCGAGTGTCAAAACTGTGGCCGCCACATCCACAACACCCAGCCCGGTTGTCCCCACCCAAAGTTCCACCTCGCCAAATCTCTGATCTCCTCGATCACCTTCACTTCTATGCATGTGTGGAGCTGTCTCGGCTCCTCATGTCCATCTCCTCCCTCCCCACAGGGGCAGCTCGCCCTCGCGCTGTTCTGAAGACCGCCATTCTTCTTGTAGCCGAAAATGGCAGCACGCCCTAGGAGGACAGCGGTGTAACGCCCTGCGGCTCGCCTGCTGGAATGCGGACGGAGTGCGCGGCAGGAAGCTTCAACTGGAGCATTCTCTCTACCAGCACGGTGCCGATATGTCTCTTAAGTGAAACATTCCTTAACCCTGGTCAAGCATTCAGGCTTGCCAATTATATCTGCCACCGCACAGACCGACAACTGCGGGCGGCACAGCCATGTTGGTCCGCCGTGGTATAGTCCAACACTCAGTGCGCGTTACAGGCCTGACCCACTTGGAGGCTACTACCATCCAAGTAACAATGGCCGGCAAACCGGTGTTAATCCTTGCGGCTTACCTTTCGCCTTCCCGCCCACTGATCGGAGCGGAACTGACCGCCTGTTTCGGCGGGGGATTGCAGGTCTTGATGGCTGGAGATCTCAACGCCAAACACGTAGATTGGAATTCGCGGCTGAACACGAGATGGGGAAACTCCCACGTGATTATGCCGACGAGAACTCTTGTCTGATCTTTGGACCGGACAACCAAACACCATCCCATACAACACCCCAGTTACTCCCGATGTCTTGGACATCGTGATAACCAAGATCCTCTCATTTCCGGTGCATCTGACTTCGTGCTCCGCACTACGTCGAACCGCCTCCCGGTTCTCATTGACACTGCGTGTCGCTCATCCTTTTACCACCCACCGGATCGCCCTGAATTCAGGAACAAAGATTGGGCCAACTTCCAAAATCAGTTGGAAGAACTAATGCCGTATGATCCGGAATTGTATGAGATGGCAATCGATACATGCGTTGAGAACCTCTCCGGCGCCGCTCTGAAGGCTCTGGCAGTATCACCCCAAAGCCTAGCCCGCGTGTCGACCCACGGCCTCCGATAGCGGCAGGATGAGATACGCCTGAAAAACCGGCTGCGGAGGCAGGGGCAGATGGCCAGGGAGCCCGCTCTGATAGCCGAGGTCAACCGCCCGCAGAGATCGGTGACACGCCGGCTCAACGTGTGGAGAAACGACCAGTGGAGCGCGACCAATTGGGTGATGAGTTCCTACTCCATCTCCCCCCTGGTCACCCCAGGGGGAATCGCTATCTCAGACTCTGAGAAAGCCGAAGCCCTTGCAGACAATCTGGAGGCTCAATTTCAGCCGGTGACCGATCCTTCGGTCCCGGCAGTTATTGAGATGGTTGACGTGGCGCTGAGGTCTTAACTCTTAAGCCCTGCCGGCGAACCACATTTAACCACCCCTGACGAGGTTCACGAAGCCATAAGGGGTCTCAAGTTCAGCAAGGCTCAGGGCCCGAACGGTATACCGAACAGGGCATTGAAGCATCTTCCCAAGCGAGCGGTTTCCCTCCTCGCCCGTATCTTCAATGCGGTTCTCCGCACCCATCACTTTCCCCAAAGCGTGGAAGCACGCGCGAGTGATCTCTATTCTTAAACCGGGGAAGGATCCAGCACTGCCCCCTTCCTTTCGGCCCATTAGACTCTTGGACACGATTAGTAAATTATTTGAAAGGATCTTACTACCTAGGATCTTACGTGTAATAAACGAACGCAAACTGACGCGAGACGAGCACTTTGGTGCTAGACCCAGACATAGCATGTCCTTGCAGCTGGCCCGCCTCGTTGAAAGGATAACCAGGAAATTTGGCTAAGAGGCTCACCGGCGGAGTTTTCCTCGACGTGGCCAAAGCCTTCGACAGCGTCTGGATCGATGGTCTCCTCTACAATCTAACGCTCCTCAACGTCTCGTCTTACATAGTCTACTCAATCTCATCCTACCTCAGGGATCGGATTTTCGAAGCGACCTTCCAGACGGCTACGTCATTTCGCCGAGGCATGCTGGTTGGGGTGACTCGGGTGGACTGATCTGTCCTGTCCTCTTCAGTCTGTATGTCAACGACATGCCCCACCCTCGCCATCACGTCGAGTTTGCCCTCTAAGCGGACGACGCGGCCATCATAGCAACGCCCCGCAAGCCGACGCTGCTTGTCAGCTACCTGTAGTCATACCTCAACGACATTCAACGGTGGTTGATTGAATTGAGAATCGCCATGAATGTCTCTGAGAGCACTGCAATAATCTTCGCGTGTGCCGGACGGCGCTTCATCCAGCCCCGACCAGTAACATTCTTCGGGGAACCAATCGAATGGGTCGAAACAAATCGTTATCTGGGGGTGACCTTAGATACACGGCCACTTGGTCGCCTCACATCGAGCAGGTTAGGAAGAGGGCTGCTCAAAGGTTGGGTCCCATCCTGTAAAGGAAGAGTGATCTATCCGTCAGGAACGTAGTCCTGCTATACAAGCAGCTCACCCGCCCCATGATGGACTATGCGTGCCCTGCATGAAGGTCCGCTGCCAACAACCATGTCCGGAAGCTACAGGTTTTGCAATCCAAGTGTGTTTGCCTCGCTAAAGGTGCTCTTGGTAAGTAAGTAACGGGCAGATACACGAGGATCTGGGCGTTCCGCTGTTTGCCGACCACATCAGGGCCCTGACGGAGATCTTCGACTCAACGTTAGCTTTGTGGGGAACCCCCTACTGCGGCCACTCAGCAAATACTTACGCTGACCGAGGGCTGACCCTGGGGACAGCAGGCTAGTCGAGGCCATCGCCCGCGATGGCCAAGTCGACTAAACGAATCGCGTTCGGTGCTGATCAGCCGAGCGCCCTTCGGCTACCCTGACTGAGGTTTTCCGTAATTTTGCTGAGATGTAAGGCAAATGCCAGGGTATTCGATGCAAAGTCGGGGCACGGCCTGCACTTCCCTCCACCAGGCGCAGCGGCTTCACCTAAGCGCCTGATAAACGTCGCATAACACCAGTATGCGACAGAGCCAGTCTGGGCTTGGAACCCAGAAAGCCAACCAACCAAAGTTCATCACTCCCATACTTAGTCCAGGGCAATCTGGGTCCTAGTATTTGGCAAGATCAGTCAAGGCCCTCGGCCTGTCTTCAAAATCGCTAGCGTAAGCATAATCCCCTGTTAGAATTTAGGTATCTGTTACTGAGCCCAGCTATGCGGTCAAACGCAGGAATGGCTAAGAGACAGGGGGACGTCGACTTGCACTTCGCAAAAGTATCCGTCCCCCCAGTTAACACTTTGGCTTGGCTTGGCACCTAAGCGCCTGACAAACGTCGCATAACTCCAGTATGCGACAGAGCCAGTCTGATTTTGGATTCCAGACAGCCAACCAGCCAAAGATTATCCCTCCCATACGTAGTCCAGGGTTGGCCCTAGTCTTTGGATTAACCAGTCAAGGCCCTCAGCCTGACTTCAAAATCGTTAGCGCAAGCATATTCCCCTGTTAGAGTTTAGGTGTCTTACTAAAGCCTAGCAATGCGGTCAAACACAGGAATGGCTAAGAGAGAGGACACTTCAAGAAAGAAGACACGATGTCCGACTGCCCGGCCACGAAGCCCCGTGGACCGGGCACACCACCGCTCATCCGGAACATACAGCAGCAGCAGTCCATCAGCACAAGTCGCTGCCTCCTCAACTACACCGCGGACCTCCGGCCAATCAACCGCGTGACTAGCCGTTCATCACCGCGACCTCACTTCTCAGACGGTATGACAACTTTTGACATTAATAAATATTTGTAGATATGTATGTGGTACTGTAGTTGTCAATCCAATTTAACCCTACAGTACCTCCATACACTCAACTCCATGAAGTGCCAAAGTTGAGAATGAGTGGAGCTATACCTCTGCTCTCCATATGAATTCATGGTGTGGACAGGTACAACTTTTTTATAAACTTCTGTCAAGTAGTGATATTATATAGCATTAGTAACACATAATGAATAAGCATGAAGGATCAGTGGAATGGTGCTGATAAGGGAAAACTGAAGTGTTCAGAGAAAAACCTGTCCCAGAACCACTTTGTTCACCATAAATCTCATATGGGCTGACCTGGGATTGAACCTAGGACCCCGCAGTCATAGACCAGTAACTAACCACCTGAGACAACACAGCCAGGCAGAGTGAATGAATTGTAATTTCACCATCTGCTTTTTCAAATGCAAAACATTTTCCACAGACAAATATTACAGTATCTTTTTTCAAGTACCTTAAAGAGCTACAGCAATGTCTCGATATGCAGACATTTTCACTCATAACATGGTGGACAAGGGGGCATCACTGTTGTTAACATCTGTGTTTCAGTGCCAAGACAAAGAAGACATCTGGCATATTTACTACCCTAATGGGTGCCTATTAAAACTGCTCTGTCCATCCACAAGCATGTAACTTGAGAACTGCTGAATGGAATTTAATATATTTTGTGAGCTGTTTCAGTCTTCATTTATGTTTCAAAATCTTAACAAACACATGACACAAAGGCATACATGTATTACTACTTGAATCTCCAGCATAATTTGCCAAATATTCACTGGGGCAAAAAATGTTTCAAACAAAATTTGTATTCAGCGTCTTTCTAATGTACGGAATGAGTTCAACACAGTGCCAATTAATCAGCACAGTGAACAGATTTACTCAACAGAAAAATTTCATGTCAGTGACAGAATATCACTTCTCTTTCTCACATTTCTTATTCCAGAAAGTAATATGAAGAGCATAAATGTTAGCATCTTACTCATAATTCCCTCTGCCAAATGTGTGTCTTAAGTGTACACCATATAATTTAACAGTCTTGTTGAAATACACTTCTTTATCCCCCTTCCTTCTCTACAACTTTGGAAAATTAAATGTGGGGAAAATTCATGATGGTGGTATACGAGGTAGTAACATAGTTTTACACATCCAGAAACCAGGTGAGTTTGCTTTGAAAATGGTACATACTTCAGAGAGGTACTATATAAATATATGAGATAAGCTTCAACCCTTATAACCTATACTCCTTCCAGAAACTCCTTTCACCCTGCAACATTCCACTAAAAATCCTAGATATTATAGACAAGCAATATGTGTTTGTTAATCATTTTTGAGAATATGAACATGATTTTAGAATAACAAGTCTGCTCACTCTATCACAAAACAGATTTTAAGTGCTGACATCTATTAGAAAATTCACATATCTTCAGAATACAAGTGCTCCTCATGATTTCATTTTAATGTGTCTAACTACATGAGACAAATTTAAATTAACAGTCCTCATCATAATGTAAATTGCTTGCTGGTCTTTCAAAAGACATTGAAGGAATGGAAGTACAGTAATGTGAGCAGAAGAAGCAAATGCAAGAGGAGAAGGGAAGACCTGGCAAAGGCCAGAGAACCTCTTCTACTCACTTACTACTTGCTCTCTTTGAGGAGATAAAGAATATTCATACCATGTACAGGACAGTACAATACAGTACAGTACAGTACAGTACATTACTACATTGTTAATTTTGAGGTGTCTTTACTTAGTAATATTGTTGTGCACATGTGTTTTATTACATTATGAGCCATTAAAATAATTCCACGGTAATGTTTGGAAAAGGCGATGTGCATCCTGCCAGTTGTAAGAAAGAATCAGGTGGATATAGAGCAAGAAAATCAATAAATCTTTAATAAAAGAAGTAATTCATTATGAAAGACAAACATGAGACACTATCTGACACAGGAATCCAGAAATCTACACTCAGAAATTTTCATAATACTGGGGGGGGGGGATTTGCAGTTGTGCAGTGCTGCTCCATTCAGTGACACAAATATCAAAAGCATGGAAATGGAAACAATCAAGTGATTTTTGCCCCAAGGATGCAGCATTCCTGTGAATGTTTCAAGGATATTATGCCATCCCATTTCTTAGCAGTATCTGTCTTTCTTTATCAGATTAAGTACTCATAATGCAATTCATTTATAAAAACAAAAAATACTATAAATATAATAAAAAGTACATAAGGTACTGCTCCTGACATTCTGTTTAAGTGAAGCAAGAATAACCTAATGTCACTTTTAAAGGTTCCAGACATTTCTATTGGTTATTATGGTTAAATCACATAAAAATAATTTTTTTTTGGGGGGGGGGGGGGGGGGGCAGCAGGGCTGCAAAAGTCATGAAGTTTTTGTAACTTTAAGTTCCTTGGGTTTTTTGCTGGGACCGCAAACCTTAACTCTAAAA
>Ga0123353_10004899_pt1 | contig 17419 bp, 14 predicted proteins | sample TergutLab28metaG_3_FD_92763 | JGI IMG/M metagenome (GOLD analysis project Ga0123353, IMG submission 92763) | Labiotermes labralis P3 segment gut microbial communities from Petit-Saut dam, French Guiana - Lab288 P3 | ecosystem: Host-associated > Arthropoda: Insects > Digestive system > Gut ...
ACATGGGATGGTTTAGGGAAACTAGTGGTAGCGTTGTCGAAATAAAGGTTCATAATCCTCCATATGTAAATAGTTAATAGGATTAGGGGTAATTTACCAATTCCTAAAAAATGACATTTTTATTAAATCTACACATCAAAGTTAGGGGTCCATTCAGGAGTTGTAGCAGGTTCTTGGATAAAACCATTTTCAAATCCTAGCTTTAGCATATCATTCACTATTGAGTCGTATTCGGCTTTCGATACTCCAGTTTTTAGTTCTTTAAAGAGATATGCTTTGTGGGCTGGGTAGTATTGGCTCATTAAGCTAATGTATATTTTATTTCCAAATGTTTCAAATAACCACCTAATGATATGATCGACTTCATTTTTATTTGTTGGTAAAATTAATAGTCTTATTAATGTACCAAAGATAGCTATTTCATCTTCATCTGTTTTCAAATTGCCCGTTTGTCTTATCATTTCTTTTATTGCTTCTTGTGCATTAAACCTATAATTTTTAATTTTTGAATAAGTAAATGCTACTTCATCATTCCAATATCTAAAATCAGGTAAATAGATATCTATTAATCCTTCTAGTAATTTTAAAGTCTCTACTTTTTCGTAGCTATTTGAGTTCCATATTATTGGTATGTTCAGTCCGGATTTTTTTAGCTTTTCGAGAATCGGTAACAATATTAGTGTATAGGGAGTAGGACTAACAAGATTTATATTATTAGCTTTTTTTTCTTGGAGTTCTAATGCCATTCGAATAAATTCATCTTCGGTAATCCTTCCACCTGCACCTAAATTGCTAATTTTGTAGTTCTGACAATAACAACATTGCATGTTACAATGAGAAAAAAAGATAGTTCCACTTCCCTGGGTACCTGATAAAGCAGGTTCTTCTCCGAAATGTAGTAGTGATGTGTTTACTTTTAAAAAATTTGGTGCATTACAAAATCCGAAATCAGATACTTTATCACTATTACACTCCATCGGACAAATATTACATTGCATTTGAGTCGTTACTTTTAGTAGGGTTCATACTATCAAAATTTCATTTTAACTTTTAGTAAAAGATTCGGGGAGCAGCTCTTTTAAACTACTTTTTTTAATTTCTGTATCATTTCCAAATATGATAATTAGATCATGACAAAATTCTGCTATTACTTGTCTACATATACCACACGGTGGAAAAATTTTGCTCGATTGAACATAAATTGCGATCGATTGGAAAGCTAATTCATTTTCTGAAACGGCCTTAAAAATTGCAGTTCTTTCTGCACATATAGTAGCACCATATGAAGCATTTTCTATATTACTTCCAGTAAAAATTTTTCCATTTACGGTTTTTATAGCTGCACCAACTTTATATCCAGAATAAGGAGAGTAAGCATTTTCTGATGCTATTTTTGCTGTTTTAAACAACTCAAGTAAATCCGAATTGATTTTTTCTATCATTACTTATCCTTATCAATAACTATTATTTTATGGACATCACATTCTGTAATATAATTTTCAAATTTTGGTTCTTCTATTTTGCGGAGTTTAGTAATAATTTCCATTATTCTACAAATTTGGGAATCAATTATATTTAATTTTTCCATAGAATTATCGTCATATTTTAGGTATTCTTGTAGTAATTGTATATTCCCAGAAATTATCATCAAGGGATTATTGATTTCATGGTTTAAACTTGCTGTTGTTGCTGAAATTACATTTTTAACTTCTGATATCGCAAGCTTTTCTCTTGTATCAACTATTTTTTTTTGTAATTTTATTATATCACGACTATTTTTACAAAAATTCTTTATACATTGATTTTTTGAGATAGTGCTTTCCACTAGAGGAGACATTAATTCTAGAAGACCAACTTCTTTATCAGTGAATGCTTCATTGTCTGAATGTGTAAGAGTTAAAATACCGTTATTTTCATCATCTAAACATAGAAATAATGATAAATAAGATGCGATTTTATAATCTACGTTTCTTTTTTTCATGCTGTATAAATAATTTATAATATGAGAATTATTATAAACTAATAATTTTTTCCCTTTATCATCCCATCCTTGCATTTCTATTACTTTTTTTAAATATTTATTATCAAATGGATAGTTTATTTTATTAGTAGAAACAATTTTTTTTACTTTATGATTTTCTTTTCTTACATAAAAAACAGAAGCATGTTCAAAATCAATAAAAGATGCTAAGTAAGTAAATAATTTTTGGTAATATATGTCTATATTTTCGGATAAAATTACTTCAACTAGTTCGTTTACTAACTCTGTTGTATGTTCTACTTTTTTTCTATATGCTTGCTTATTCATTCTAACTCTATATCTTTTCTTACTATTTCTGATATAATAATAGCTAAAACTTCAAATCCTATTGATTCTTGCTCAATCTCTTCTATTTCAAAAATAATATCGTTATTCATATTTTTATATCTTTCTTGTTATTGTAGATATTCTGTTGATATAACGGTTTTTTAAGCCCAAGTGTTATGGATACTGGTTTATTTACCGTTGCTTTTAATATATAATTTTTCAAGTTGTTTAAAAATAATAAATTATCGAAATAAATAGCAATTTCTCTCTTCTTTATATGATTGATGTATTTATAAACTATTTCACCATAATGCTTTGTGATGAATGAACCTGTAATTGTGCTTTGTGTTAATTCGACTGGTAAAATATGGACGCTCTGGTCAATTCTTATGTACAAAAGTGCTAACTTGAATTTTTCTTTTTCAAATAAACAATTCATTCTCTCGATGATTGATATTTTAAATTGTAAAGTGTTAGCTAGATAAGAAGTTAACGGTTTTTTAATATCATCTAGTGATTTAATAATAGCGAAATCAAAATTACTTTCTGTTATTGTCTGGGCCATTAAAGCATTAAATTTAATATTAATATCTACGAAAATAGATAAAAAATCATTGATTGAAAAACCTTTATCGAACAACGATACTATTAATTGTTCTGATAGAACTTCCTGATCACATCTTTTTGTAAACCAATTTAAAAAACTATATAAATCTAGAACACTAATTTCTGAAAAATGATTATTTATTAAATTCTTTATACTTAAAGGTATCTCTGGTACAGGTAGGTTATTATCGTTTGTATATTCAAATAATTCATTTAATCTACTCTGTTGATCCTCGACGATTAGTTGAAAAACCAAATAGGGAGCTTTTTGTGTGACTCTCAACCATATTAGTTTTGAAAATAAATCTATATCAGACATAGCTGTCAATTCAATTCCTTTGTAAGAGATTATATAGTTAGAAGAAGCATTTTTCTTTAAAACATCGACTTTTATTATTTGACCTAAATGTAGTTGGTTAGTAATTTGTTCGATTTGAGTGTTTTTTTTTATTCTAAAATGCACAATTCTTTTTCCTATGAGTTCATTTTTATTATAAACTGTATTTCTCTATGAGAAATTTGTAATTCTTTTGCTATTTCTTCGTTTTTCCATCCATCATTGTAAAGTTTTAGGATCATTTTTTTTCGGTATTCTTCATCAGAATATGGATCAAGATCCTCTTCTTCCATTTCTCTTTCTCTCTCATTTATTATTGGTTCTTCTTCTTTTTCTAATTCTATCTCTTCTTCAAAACTTAGTTCATCAGCGATTATAGGAGGATTTTCATAGTCATCTTTTGGAGTGATATCAAACTCAGGTTCCCGGTGGAATATTTCTTTTGCTTCATAAGCTCTTTGTATTTTTTGGGAATGTACTTCAAACTCATCGTCTTCAATAAGATCATTTTTATTCTTTTTATTTTTAAAAAGGAGTATTCCCGCAGAAAAACCAAAGAAAAGTGTAAGAGCACATAATCCTATTACTATCCATAACTTTATTGGAACATTCATAAACTCATTCGTGAGCTCAGTGTCTTTTACCAGTAATGAACCATAAAAACTCGCACTACTTATATCTCCTATTTGTAAATAATTCTCATACAATAGTTTAATCGTCTCTCTATAATGTATATCAGAAACAGGGACTCTAACAAGATATCTTATTGAGTTTTCATAATCACCTATTATATTTGCACTTATACCTATCAAGTAAGCAAGTAGAGTAGAATCTACACTAGCTATGTTATAATAAGAAAGTATTAGTTGTTCTATTTCTGACAAATCTGAAGATTCAACGATTGTTTTAAGTATGGCGTCATCTGGAGTAACTAGATTAACAGACGACAACGGCACTTGCTCAATCTCCTTATGTGATAGAGTATTGTTAGGAGGTTGGTTATCTGGTATTATCAATTCTATAGCAGGTTCGTGAATAGTAGTAGGCGAGATTGTTAAACTCTGTTTAAATTGTTTTGTTTGAGGAATTCTAGTCGGAAATCTATCGGATCTAGTAATTAGAGTAAATGAATATTTACCTTCAGTATTATGTGATATTTCAGGTAAATTCTTGCTTGTAGTAAGCACATCCTTTGCTGAAGTATTATTCGTTAGAGGTATTTCTTTAGTTTGAGTAACGACAGGAGAATGCGATAATTGCAGATTTTGTGATTGTGAAGTTATATTAATGGGTGATCTATTTTGGTTAGTAAGTGCTGCCGCATTCTGAGATATTTGATTATTAGTAGTTGAACTTTTCGTTGAAGGAGGTGTGTAGATGTTCGGGTTTGAAAATTTATTTTGTTGTCTATTTATTATTTCTATTTCTCCTGGATAGGAAACAATAGCTTGTGAAAGTAGTTCGTTTAACTTCTCTACACTACCTATATAGTAATAAAAATCTAGTAATGCCGTTATTTCTTGTAGTATACGTGGAGACATTGTTCTAAAAATATCAATATGAACTGTATACAGTCTTCCTTGACTATCTATTTGCCTGATATGATCAAATGTTTTATCGGCTATTATTTCGATGGTCAATCCTTGATGTTGACGATAAATGTTTATATTTTTTGCAAATCCATCAGGTGTCGAAAAGGATCGTGTGACATCACCAAGTAAACAACCCGGAATATTTACTGTAATCCTTAGAGAATGTGTTTCTTTTATTATATTCACTATTGGTTTATGAGTAAAAACAAGTGATACTCGTGTCACTCCTCCAAAAGAAATAACACGATAATTTTCCAATTTATTCGATTGGGCAAATATGAACGAAACAATATTAAACAATAATACCAGAATTAAAGATCTCTTCATACTACCCTCATTTATTTTTATCATTACACATAGTATCGGTAAATTGTTCCAATATCTATAATTATTTTACTTATATCGACTTTCTTGTCGTTGTAATAAACTGCGTAATTTGGTGATTGCTGATGAATGGATTTGCGAGACTCGTGATTCTGTAACCTCTAAAACAGACCCTATCTCTTTTAAATTTAAATTTTCATAATAGTATAAAGTAATTACTAGCCTTTCTTTTTCATGTAGACATTGTATTCCTTCTATAAGACTCTCTTTAATCTTTTTCTTGCTTTCTTCTTCATCTATATCATATTCATCCGAAATCAATTCGTTTAAATTTACTTCACCCTTGTTTCCCTCATAAATTGTATCTAAGGAAGATATATAAAGTGGACCTATATTATCAGTTAATTGGTAATATTCTTCTGTATTTATATCTAACTCATTTGCTATTTCTTCATCGGTTGGCAAACGGTTTAGTTCGGAAAATAATCTGTGAATTGTAGCGTCAACTAGTTTAGACTTTTTTCTCACTGTTCTAGGAACCCAGTCATATCGCCTAATTTCATCTATGATTGACCCTTTTATTCGTAATGTGGCATATGTTTTAAATTCGACATTTTTCTCCAAGTCGAAACGTTCTATTGCATCTAATAATCCTATCACACCAGCTGAATATAAATCGTCTTTATCTAATGAAGCAGTAGTAAATTGTACTAGTCTTTTTGCTAAAAAATGAACTAATGGCAAATACTTTAGAACAATCTTTTCCTGTAGTTCGGGTCGTCCTGTTCTTTTATACAGTTCCCATAACTTTTTTTCTTCCAAATCCATTCAATTCTCCTTATACTCTTCCTCATGCTAATTAAGCAAGTGGTTTACACAATATTTAAAAAGACCTCTTTATGTCAAGCAAAAAAAGTATATTAATTTTCTATAATCACCTCTATATTACTTTTTTCTGATACATTGTCAGATAAAGGGCATCTCTTTTCAATCTCTGTTGCGAGTTCTTTTTTTTCTTCTAAACTTATTGGAGCATCTATTTCGATATACATCTTGATATTTGTAAAACCAGCTCTCCCTTCATTTACTTTTCCTAATAAAAAATCTGTATCAATCTCCCCAACAACTCTTACATTTATTTTTTTTACTTCCAGCTTTCTTTGTTGGGCGATGGTTTTTCCTATTGTACACATACATCCACCTAAAGAGGCAAGAAAGTATTCCAAAGGAGTAGGAGCTGTATCTATTCCCACAGGTTTTGGTTGATCAATATGGAAAGAAAAATGGCCAGCTTTTATATCAATTAAATAGCTATCTCCTATATAGGCTGTAGCTTCTACTTTTTTTTTGGGCATTTAGTCCTCCTTTACATATTTAAATTGGATGCCATTATTTTTTTAAATACAAAATTAGTCAAGTTTTTTTATAGTATGTTATCTATTTTTTATACTTAATTAGAAGGACTGTGCTTGTCTCATAAATTTGTTTTTTTTCCAATTGAAAATATTCGCAAACATAGCAGTAAAACAGAATTCTATAAAATTCCTCACAACTAGGTCTGCTATGATAGAATCATAAATGATAGTATTATTGTAGTTGGTAGTAGATCAGGAGGAATAGTGGTTCATAGTGAACAGGTAAACATAGAACGATAAAAAAAGGGTTAGTGAAAACTAACCCTTTTTCTAATTTTTCCATATTTATCGTTATTTTTTTACTAGTATGCCTGCTCCATCATCATAAATAGAATCGCTCATAAGAGCCATTTCTTGTCTTTGAGGAGTAATTGAAATGTTCGTTATTGCCATTTGTGTTTTTTTAGTCATAATATTAGGCAACAATTGACCAAAATCACTTGGTTGAAAATCCATTACGAGATTTTCTGCTGCTCCAAATCGTAGCATTAATTCTATACTATATCCTTTCAATTCTCCATTGCCCTCATAGACAAAAGGTTGGGAATCTAGAGAAATACCTACTACCAACTTTTGTCCCGTTTTAGGTGCGTTAACGTCAGGCATTTTTGTTGCACTATTTACTGGGGAATCTAACCATCTTACTTGCATGGCTTTTAGTGTTCCATCTTCTTTGATTTTTGCTAAAAAGTTGTTGAACTTTTTCATTAGCTCTGCATCATCTTTATGAGCCATAGCTCCCATTGGACAACTAAATATACTTAGAGGAATTTCGATACATTTCATATCTGAAAATGCAGGATCATTTACCCATGTTTTTACTATCGATAAATCTGTCATAACTCCATCAATGATACCTTCGCGTAATTCCTTTACAGCTGTTGGGTTGTCTGCAACACTCTTTGATCTAGCTTTTACATCATTAGTGATGACATTTCGCCAGACAGATCCACTCTCCATACCTATTGTCTTACCAGCTAAATCTGTGTAAGTATTATATGGTTGTGCATATAAACTACCACAGATAGCAAAAACTATCAGCACCAGCATGGTGATGACTATACCTTTCTTTGTTCTCATACTACTCTCCTAGTTATTATTATAATCATTAAAACCTCACAAGCAAGACTTTTTTTCCTAGCTATTTTGTCAAGCTATTTTTTTCTATCATAATAAAAATACCTTTTCTAATAATATAATAACTTAAATATCAAAATTTGCTTTGCCTAACTAATTTTATCCGCTAGTGGATGGTAGTTTCCGAAAACCTTCATATTCTTTGTCGCATCATAGTGTTCAATCTGAATCCTAATCATTTTTAGCATAAAGTCATTTCCAAGGTAAAATGATAGGATTAATTAGAAAATTTGCAATGAAAAAGTGGTGCCGATGTGTCGTTGTTTTTTCAATAACACTATTAAGATGGGAATACGAAGATACCTTGTGAGAAGAAGTATTATATATGTTGTTATTTTGAGAGGCGATTTCTCAATCACTTGTGACGTAAGTATTAGTTATATATTCCAGAAAAATTCAAGATAAGTTTTCCTAAACTACTTTATTGCAAGCATAGTTTGTTCATCAACCAGACAATATTTTCGCCTAATCGTTTCATAGTATTTAAACTTTCTGTATCTTTGTCATAATCTCCAAAATCACGAGAAAGACTCATATTCCAATATGTGCTACCTGGTATTATCATATCGTTTATCAATAAGAAATGCTGTATGGAATCTAAAGTATGTATTCCTCCAGCTCTACGAACAGCGCTTACAGCAGCACCAATCTTACGAGAAAAAGCCATGTTATCTCTTCGACTAACATAGCCACAACGATCTATCACAGCTTTAGTTTCTGGTGTTAAATCAGAAAAATATGTTGGTGAACCAATAATTATTGCATCAGCAGATTTCATTTTTAAATAGACATTATTCACCCAGTCATCTGTCGCACATCTTCCTTTATGAGTACTACAACAGCCACAAGCAAGGCAACCTCTTACTGATAACCCTCCTGCTTGAAAAATTTCTGTTTCAAATCCAGCTACGTTACATACTTCTAATACTGTAGTTATCATCTTAAAAGTATTCCCATCTTTTCGAGGACTACCATTTATTGCAAAAACTCTCATAACCAGTTCCTTTATATTATTTTTTCATGATTATAAATTATAACATTTCACTTTGTGTCCACTAGTCAACTACCCCGTCCGCTTCGCGTCCACCCCTTCGTCTCGAAGGGGAATTAACTGTGTCCGCTTCGCGTCCACCCCTTCGTCTCGAAGGGGAATTGCTGCGGAATGGATTTCTTCACTAAAGCTCGCAATGACATTGCGGACGATACGGAGATCGTTCCTACTGTAATGTCAACTACGCAGTCTGGATCGTGTTCACTAGTCAACTACCCCGTCCGCTCCGCGTCCACCCCTTCGTCTCGAAGGGGAATTAACTGTGTCCGTTTTGCACCCACCCCAAATAGGGTTTTTTTGTAAACACTATAATTATTATTGTAATTAATAGTTTATACTTTTTTGTAAAATTTCTTGCCATCGTAATTTAAGTAGACCATTTTGATTTTCGACAACATTCATTCCTTGCAGAAACGAGTTAGAAAGTAAAGTAGAGTTCTTGATGAAAGAAAATGGTCCTATATAAGAATTTTTTTTAATTATACTCTTGCCGACGATTTTTGAATTTGCTGATATATAAACATCATTTTCAATAATAACATCTTCTTCGATGAGAACAGTTTCAGGGTTTTCTATTCTGACACCATTTTTCATCCAATGATCTCTGATGTTTTTATAGTGTTCTTTTTCTAATTCTGCTAATTGAGATTGTGAATTTATACCAGCTGCTTCATTCTGATCTTCAAGTATCATTGACTCAATTTTATGTTTATCGTTATATATTATTTTTAGAACATCGGTTAAGTAATATTCTTTTTGTTCGTTATTATTATCTATTTTTTCTAAAGCAGAAAACAACTCTTTACATTCAAAGCAATATATTCCAGTATTTATTTCTTTTATTTTTTTTATATCTTCGCTTGCATCTTTAAACTCGATTATCTCTTTTACATGATTATTTTCATCTCTGATAATTCGACCGTATCTATCTGTGTCTTCCGGATACATAGTAAGAACAGTGCATTTAGCTTTCATATTTCTATGTATTTCTAACATTTTGTTCAAAGTATCAGGTTTAATCAATGGTACATCGCCATAAAGGATAAAAACTGTTCCGTTAAAATTTGAGAAATGATTGTTAGCTGATTTTACTGCATGTCCTGTTCCTTTTTGCTGCTCTTGAGTTATGAATTTGATATTTTTAAGTTGATTTATTGATTTTTTTACTAAATCTTGTTTATATCCAACTACTATTCCAATTAAGTCAACATTTATTTGCAAACTAGTATTTACTACTCTTTGAATAAGGCTTTTCCCACCAAGTTCAGCACAAACTTTCGGATTCTCAGACATCATTCTTGTTCCTTTACCAGCAGCTAATATAATTACTCCAATTTTGGGCATTATTACTCCTTTTAATTCTATTCTCTATTTTAATGTTTATGAGTTAGAGATTAATTCGTAATTTTCTAATTTACAAATCATATAGCAATATATGCTATGATTTTTCATTATCATTATTCAAACAATAATTTTCGAAAAAAAAGGCGAACACAAGTTCGCCTTTTTTTATTTTATTTACTAGTACATTCCACCCATTCCACCCATTCCTGGTGCACCAACTGGCATAGCTGGTTCTTTTTCTTTGATGTCTGTGACTAAGGTCTCTGTTGTTAGTATCATTCCTGCTATCGACACAGCATTTTGAATAGCTGATCTAACTACTTTAGATGGATCAATCACGCCGGCAACAAATAAATCTTCAAATTTGCCTGTTGCTGCATTGAAACCATATTCTACCTTTGTAGAGTTTTTTAGTTTTTCTACTATTACTACGCCTTCTTCACCGGCATTTTTAGCAATTTGCATAGAAGGTATACAAAGTGCTTTTTTCAGTATTTCTATAGCTACTTTATCTTCAAAATTGTCATTTTTATTTGGTGTTAATGATTTAGCAGCTTGGATAAGAGTGACACCGCCACCTGGAACGATACCTTCGGCTACTGCTGCACGAGTTGCATGCAAAGCATCATCAACTCGAGCTTTCTTTTCTTTCATTTCAGTTTCTGTAGCAGCTCCTATCTTTATAACAGCTACTCCCGAACTGAGTTTAGCGAGTCTCTCTTGTAATTTTTCTTTATCATAATCTGATGTAGTCTCACCTATTTGTGCTTTTATTTGTTTAACTCTGCCTACTATAGATTCTTTTGTTCCATAGCCTTCACGAATGATAGTATTTTCTTTTTCTACTATTACTTTTTTTGCACGACCTAAATCATCTAAAGTTGCTGTTTCTAATTTCCTTCCCATTTCTTCGCATATTACTTGACCACCTGTAAGGATAGCGATATCTTCCATCATTGCTTTTCTTCTGTCTCCAAAACCGGGAGCTTTTACCGCAACAACATTTAAAGTGCCGCGTAGTTTGTTTACAACTAAAGTGGCTAGTGCTTCACCTTCAATATCTTCTGATATGATTAGTAGTGGTTTTCCATTCTGAGCAACAACTTGTAGGATAGGAAGTAAATCTTTCATTGCACTGATTTTTTTATCATAAAGTAAGATATATGGATCATCAAGATCAGCTATCATTTTATCGGCATCAGTTACAAAATATGGTGATACGTGACCACGATCAAATTGCATACCTTCCACTTTTTCTAAAGATGTTTCGATCGATTTTGCTTCTTCTACATTTATGATACCTTCGTTTCCTACAATTTCCATAGCTTCAGCTATGAGCTTGCCTATTTCAGGGTCGTTGTTTGCTGATATAGAAGCAATCTTTGCGATCTCATCAGAATTTTTGATCTCCTTGCTGTATTCATGTATCTTCTCAATAAGTACTTTGCAAGCCTTTTCTAAACCTCTTTTAAGATACATTGGATTCACACCAGAAGTCACATGCTTCATCCCTTCTTCGATTATTGCTTGAGTTAAAATGGAGGCGGTTGTTGTTCCATCACCAGCATTATCATGAGTTTTTTCAGCAACTTCTTTACAAAGTTGAGCACCCATATTTTCGAATGGATCATCAAGTTCAATCTCCTTAGCGATTGTAACACCGTCGTTTGTGATGACGGGTGAACCGAATTTTTTGTCTAAAACGACATTTCGACCACGAGGGCCAAGAGTAATTTTCACTGCATCGGCTAAAGTGTCAACACCTGCCTTCAAAGCAGTTCGAGCATCATGTCCAAACTTCATTTGTTTAGCCATTATTAATCCTCCTAATTCTAATATTTAATATTAATTTTTTTATTTATAAAATGATACGCCATTTTTTAAATTTCACGTTTTTTGTCAAGAGATTTTTAAAATATACTAAATATGGGAATAGTTTGACATAAATTCACAATAATTATATCGATATTATGAAAAAAAATCAAATTTATAGAAATATTGATATGAAACAAACGAGGTACTTCATATAAAGACAATTTGTCATTACATGATAAAAATTTCATATTCTAACAAATATTAAAACTCCCAACCTATTCCTATTAAATGGATATCATCTATTTTATTATTAATAAAAGCGTAGTCTATAGACATTGTTTTATAATATAATCCAAAACCCGCTGAAAAGTTTTCTTCATTATAATTGAATTTATATCCTGTTCTTAAAAACAAAGTATCGTAAATTGGTATTTGACATCCAATTTGGTTTATTAAGTGGTCATGATCTTCCATATAAATCAACTTATATGTAATAGGCATAATGAATGTTTTGTCTTCTTTGATTTTTACTACGACCCCAGAAAATGATGTTATCCCGAAGTCAATCACTATAGGCATTTTTGTTTTTTCGTTATCCATTTTTGAACTTGTACCTATATTTTTAAAAGCTATGTCTATAGCATTCTGAAATGGTAGATGATAAGAAGCACCTATATCAGTAGAAATAGCAGTTGAAGAGGATGTGTCAATTTTTTGGTATAAAAAGTTTATATTCCCGCCAATGTTTAAGCTGGGTGTGATTTGCCTAGTATAGTTTCCAACAAATCGCATATCCATTGGATAGTATTCGCCTATTAGCGTTCCGTTTTCTAATCTCTTGTCAAATTTACCATAATCGAAATAAGTGAATCCTAAACCGTAGGCATGATTAAACTTTACATTACGCCAAGCTATATTATACATATTTGTATCTACTAGCCACATTGTATTAGAAAAAGCTATACTATTACCTCTAATCGGGTTAAAAGATGCTGGGTGGTGTAATAGTGTTAAAGGTGTGTAGTGTAGCATTTCTCCCGTAGTCCCCATTCCAGCTATTTGTGGTGAGACGGGTAGCTTTAGGAAGAGGTACCCTTTAGTACCTGCATTTTTATCAATGGCTCTCAGTGTGGAAAATAGTAAAGTGAGAAATATAATAATTATGATTTTTTTCATTTTTTACTCCTAGCATTCATACCAACAAATAATTTTTCTTGGATGTGTTATCTTTCTATTGCAAATTTAATATTAAAACTATTATTTTGAGCTTTTATTACAGCAAAATAAATTCCTGATGCCCAGCGATCTGGATCAAAAACAAATTTAGTATTATCTATTACATAAGCTTCAGTCATGTTGTTTTTTTGTGCAACTTGCTGGCCAGCTATATTATATATCTTTATTTCTACTTCTTGAGGTATAGAAGTCATAATATTGAATTTTAAATCCTTGTGGTACCTTTTGATCCAAGGATTTGGGTAAACAAAACACTCATTTTTTACAAAAACATTGTGAGTAAAAAACCTGTTATGTAAGTTATCCTTCCAAAATGCATTTCGAAAATAATTTCCTTCAGCTTGTTCCCAATATAGATTATCTTTACTTACCGCGTTTGGTAAACTCACATGATAGATTCTACCTTGATCTGTTGGTTGGTATAAAATAATATTAGAGGAAATATCATTTAGTAGGAAGTTGTTTCTTTGGTGTATAGCTGAGATCCCATTATTCGTCGATGTTTGACTCGGTCGTGCATTATGAACGAAAGGTAGGATTTTTATAGGGTGCGGTAAAATTTTAGTCATATTTTTTATTAGCTGGAAATTATTATCAAAGAACATTAATCTATTTCTTGAAAACCCCCCTATGTAATACAAATTTCCGTCATTAGCCCAATCCCAAGCTATCACACCAGTTCCACTATTGTCATTAAAATCAGGATTATCTATGATGATATTATACAATTCTGTTCCTTGTATAGTAAAAACCTTAAAACCGTTTGAATGTGCTAAAATAATATCAGCTTTTCCATTTCCGGATACATCTTTGAAAGTTGGCTGACCAACTAGTCTATATGGGAATGCTATGCTATATTTCTCGAGAACAATACTACCTGGTTGGGTTTGGTTGAACCAATGTGTCTCCTCACCAAAGGGGACATACACCTTATAATAAAAATCTGATGCACTTGAAGTATTTTTGCTAGTAATAAAAGCGAAAACAAGACCATTAGTATCAAAGTTTACTTGATAAATTTTATATGTTTGATTTTGTAAATGCTCTACTACCTCATAGAAATAAAATGTATTTACTTTTTTTTGCAGAGTGTGTGATGTCCCTTGTTGGGTTTGTTTGTTTTGAATATAATATGGAATATCAATGTATTCAACTTTCATTTCATCTTCTTGCTGTTCAGATAGAAGAAACATGATTTGATTGTTTCGATAACTTATATTAGAGACTATCGTCCCTTCAAAAACAATTTCCTCTACAGTATCAAAATCCTCATCTAATAAATAAACCTTACTTTCTTTGTCGACAATAGAGCTATTTGTATAAGCAATCCATTTTATAAACTTACCTTCAATTATCATTTCATCTTCAATGTAAATAACAGAACCAGCCCAGTATTCATTTAGCTGTGACCAAACAGTATATAGTTCATCACCATCCAATTTGATCAATCGTGCTCTTGTTGAATTGCGAAAATCTTGAATAGGAAAAACAAGATTTGTTTTTCCGTCAAAAGTATAATTATAGATCATAGTATCTGGTGGAGGAAATACAGATAGTGTATTTTTATTATCGCCCGAAAAAACAGATAAATCACCGTTTGCGTGAAAATATATGATTTTATTTATGTCGCTTATAAATATTTCTAAGCTACTCTTTTCTTCTCTTTCGGTGTCATAGAAATGTTCAAATCTAACTGAAAATGTCATCACTGTATCTGATGAACTGATATTGTAGATTTCAGAGTTTATTCCTCCATAATAACTATTTGCTGTTGGTAACGAAAAAAAACCGGTATCTGGATTAATTTGTTTACCGAAATAAGAGTTATTTCCTTCTCTGAAAGAATCGAATGGACTTCCTCTCATATAAAGGTCAAGTGCAGTAGAATTTAAATGAAAAATCCCATCAGCTTCTTCCAATCTCACACCACGATGTCTAGGGTCACCGTTTATAATATTTCTTTCAATGTTTGTGTATGTAGTACCGTTTATTATAGTTTCTTTGAAAATAATATTTTCATCTATGTGCCATATAAGCAAGCCAGAACCTTCTTGATATACTGGTTGGTTATATGTTTTATAATCAATGAATGGAGTAAAATAGTCCCACTCACATCCTTTTAAACTGTTCTTCATTGTATTTGGCATTTTGATATAATACCCACCACCTTCAATATATAAAGAATCTTGATCTGGTATGTCCCAAGAAAAAGAAAACAAAGGAACACCATTTGGAGCGAAATCTTTGACGAAGTTTTGTTGTCTATTCTCTATTAAAAAGTATTCTTTATTAGATATTGGTATCTTGTACATTTTATTAACATCAGTCTTTGATTGAGGATATCCAATACGTAAATCTTCTGTCGTAACTGTTATTTCTACCGCTTCTTCCCAACCCATATAAAATCTAACCCAAGCAGAAAGTAGAGGTGGGATCATTCCATTATTATTCCAAAATCCTGTCCCCATCAAACAGAAATTACCAGCACCAGCTGTTGTTGGTCTCACATTTCCTGAAAGTGTAGGAATACCGATCATCCTACCGAAAAGATTGCATAAAACTCCGAGTATATCGAATTGTACATCTATATTATCTCTGTCCATATAAGGGTGATATTGAGATTCTGGGACAAATGCAAGACGACTCACAAAAACTCCTGAAGAAGTTTCAATACCTTGATAATTATCATTTTCTGGATCTAACACTTCCTTCAAAGAACCTAACGATATCAAGCGACTAGACATAGATCTATGTGCATTTGCATCTTCGATATCTGATTCTCGTCCACCACCAGCTCGAAAAACGATATATCCATCATACAATGAAAAATTTATCGGATTTATACTATCTGCATCGGCTTCTGCTATCAAATCTCTGATTAGAAACATAACATTTCTATCTTCCCAAGGTGCGTAAGCTTCAACATTGTGTGGAGCTATATAAATAGTCTCTGCTAAATAATAATTAAAAGTATAATTCCCTTTCGAAGAATCATGATAATAATCTTGTAAATGATTCATATATTTATTAAAATAGATATCGTCATGAGGGTACTCGACTCCAAATCGTACTGTTTTATCAAACTTAAGATTTGGAAACTCTATTCTTAATACTAAAATATTTGAAGGTAATTCATTTTTATTATAAGTAATATTTAAACATTCATCTATTTCGGAATTTCGAAAATCTATTATTTTTTTGGGATGTGATAATACTTTAGCAGATATAGTCATCACTGAGAAAAGTATAAAAATAACTAAGTATATTCTATTTAAATACATTAATACTCCTTTAGAAATACAAACAAATACTTAATGAAGATGTTACTTTATTTCAAAAATAAGATTTTTCCCGTTTGAACTATGTGACCTGCTTCTATTTTATAAAAATATATCCCATTCGTGATTTTTATAGTATTTAACTCCCACTGTATTGTTTTATTAATATGCTGATTAAAAAAATAATTAGCTTGTGATATTTTTTGACCTTTTATATTGAATAATGTAAGTGTAATTTTATCAGATTTGTTATCAAAAATATTTACGTTTAAAAAATTATCCTTATGTAAGCTAAAAGGGTTTGGATATATTGTATACTGTAGTATATCTCTATCCTCCACCTTATCATACTCTGGAACTCTTACATTGACTTGTACTTCAAAGTAATGTGCTTGGGGTATAATACTTAAGTTTTGTGGATCAGCGAAATCTAAAGCTCTAATTTTGTAATAAAAAATGAAATCTTCTTCAGGTAGAATGTCAAAAAAGTCTGTTAAATATAAATTTAAAACATATGTGTTTTCATCTGTTAAGAGCATTTCGTGAGTTGACATTTCTTCTAGAAAAAAGTAATCGAAATAGACAGCTGCTACAGCATCATTATCTGTCACTATAGTTGAAATTTCTACTGGAAAGTTTTCAATACTTATACTTGTGAGTGGAGTATGCGTGATAAAAGGTGGCTCTAAATCAATGATTTTTATTACACTAGCTTTATGAGGATCTTCACTTCCAATATAGGGATGAAAAGCGTATCTGTTGCTATTGTCTACTGCTTTTATATAATAAGATAATTCATCATTATCACTAATATTATTTATATAACAAAAAAAATCATCAATGTTTGTAGGGTGATTGATGAGTTGTACCGATAAATATTCGCCTTGGTTTATAGAATAATATACTTTCAAAGAATCAAGGTTTAAATCGTAGCCAGTAAAAGAAATTATACTTGTGTTTATCTTTATTCTTGAAA
>Ga0123353_10004900_pt1 | contig 17416 bp, 18 predicted proteins | sample TergutLab28metaG_3_FD_92763 | JGI IMG/M metagenome (GOLD analysis project Ga0123353, IMG submission 92763) | Labiotermes labralis P3 segment gut microbial communities from Petit-Saut dam, French Guiana - Lab288 P3 | ecosystem: Host-associated > Arthropoda: Insects > Digestive system > Gut ...
ACGCCGTGCCCCGGGAGGACATCGTCAACGACCTGAACCGCGCCAAGGCCCTGGAATTCGTGAAGGCCGAGGCAATCAAAACAGAGGTATAAACATACCCGGCGGGAACGATACTGTAAGGGTGGCCTGCGGGCCACCCGTGCGCGAAAACGCAAATTATCGGGCGGCCCACACGCCGCCCCTATATGGAGGTTTTGTCATGTCTTTAGTCCCCATGGTCATCGAGCAGACCGGGCGCGGGGAGCGCTCCTTCGACATCTTTTCGCGCCTGCTCAACGAGCGCATCGTCATGCTCAGCGACGAGGTCAACGACGTCACGGCCAGCCTGGTCATCGCGCAGCTGCTGCACTTGGAGTCCGAGGACCCCGAAAAGGACATCAGCTTCTATATCAACAGCCCCGGCGGCTCGGTCACCGCGGGCATGGCCATCTTCGACACCATGAACTACGTCAAGTGCGACGTATCCACCATCTGCATGGGTATGGCGGCCAGCATGGGCGCGTTCCTGCTGGCGGCGGGGGCCAAGGGCAAGCGCATGGCCTTGCCCAACAGCGAGATCCTCATCCACCAGCCCATGGGCGGCGCCAAGGGCCAGGCCACCGAGATCAAAATCGTGGCCGACCACATCCTGCGCACCCGGGCGCGGCTGAACGACATCCTCGCCGAGCGCACCGGCCAGCCCCTGGAGATCATCGAGCGCGACACCGAGCGGGATTTCTACATGACCGCCGATGAAGCGCACAAATACGGCATTGTGGACAAGGTGCTGGATAGAAGGTAGGGAGTTCATATGGCGCGTGACAACTACTTCCACGACGACCCCAACCGCCCGGCGCTGTGTTCCTTCTGCGGCAAATCCCAGTCGCAGATCGACAAGCTTATCGCGGGCCCGGGGGTCTATATCTGCAACGAGTGCGTGGACCTGTGCATCGACATCCTCGAGGAGGAGCGGGGCGGCGAGCGCTCCCTGGAGCCGCTGCGGCCGTCGTTCTACAGCCGCCTGCTCACCCCCGTGGAGCTCAAACGCAAGCTGGACGACTACGTCATCGGGCAGGATGCCGCCAAAACGGCCCTGAGCGTGGCGGTGTACAACCACTACAAGCGCATCAGCCACGCGGGGGAGCGCACCTCTAGGGTGGAAATCCAGAAGAGCAACGTGCTGCTGCTGGGCCCCACGGGCGTGGGCAAGACCATGCTCGCGCAGACCCTGGCGAAAATCCTGGACGTGCCCTTCGCCATCGCCGACGCCACCACCCTCACGGAGGCCGGCTACGTGGGCGAGGACGTGGAAAACATCCTCCTGCGCCTCATCCAGGCGGCGGACCACGACCTGGAGCGCGCCGAGCACGGCATCATCTACATCGATGAGATCGATAAGATTTCCCGCAAAAGCGAGAACCCCTCCATCACCCGGGACGTCAGCGGCGAGGGCGTGCAGCAGGCCCTGCTGAAGATTCTCGAGGGCACGCTCGCCAGCGTCCCCCCGCGCGGCGGGCGCAAGCACCCGGGCGACGAGTTCCTGCAGATCGACACCACCAACATCCTGTTCATCCTGGGCGGGGCCTTCGCGGGCATCGAGCAGGTGATCGAGCGGCGCGTGGGCGGCAGCTCCATGGGCTTCAACGCCCCCATCAAGGACAAGGCCAAGGACAAATATGACCAGCTCATCCGGCAGGCCGTGCACCAGGACCTGGTGCGCTTCGGCATCATCCCGGAGCTGGTGGGCCGCATGCCCGTCATCGCCACCCTGGAGGAGCTGGACGAGGACGCCCTGGTGCGCATCCTCAACGAGCCGCGCAACGCCCTGGTGCGGCAGTTCAAGCAGCTGTTCGCCTACGACGACGTGGAGCTGGAGTTCGAGCGCGACGCCCTTGTCGCCCTGGCGAAAAAGACCATGGAAAAGGGCACCGGCGCGCGGGGCCTGCGCTCGGCCATGGAGGAGCTGCTGCAGCCGCTGATGTACGCCGTGCCCTCCGACCCCATGGTGGAGCGCGTGGTCATCACCGCTTCGTGCATCACCGATAAGGCACAGCCCCAGGTGGAGCGCAACCCGGCCCGGATGAAGCGCCGGGCGGTGTAGGAAAGGCCATCAGGGAAAACCGGGAAGTGATTCAAAACATTGCGGACAGAATCTGCACGACAAATGACAAAATCACACAAACCATCCACAGGGCGGAACCACCCGGCTCCGCCCTGTTATGTTTTTTCTGCGTCCTGTTATGAAGAGGGCCCGCGAATATGTTGGGGCTTGAGCCCCATATAATTCCCCTCTATGGAGGGGATGGCCGTAGGCCAGGGTGGTTGTGCGCAGCACCGTATAATTTCTACCCCAGCCGTATCACCGTGATCTGCGCGCTGCCGCAGTGGATTTCGGCCTTATCGTCCTCGGCCTGCGCGAACAGCCCGAGCTTGTCGCCCGCGTTGAGCCATGTCACCTGCTGGCCGGAGTCATACCCGGGCCGCAGCGCGTATGTCAGCTGGCTTGCCGCGTCGTTGATCCCCAGTTGCAGGGTAGCCCCGCCGTCCGCGCCCGCCACGCCCAGCTCCCACAGCAGCATGTAGTAGCCGTCCTCGGGCACGGCCACGCCGCTGCTGCCCAGGGCCATGCCGCCCTCGGCGCGCTGCGCCTCCAGGGGGAGCGGCGCCTTCTTTCCGCTTTCCGCCGTGACGGTGAAGTCCCTGGCGTAGGCGGAAAGATACGCGCGCCTGAACTGCGCCGGCGACGGCGGGGGAGGCGGCGTTGGCGCAGATGTCGCCGGGGCCGTCTGCGGCTGTGCCAGCGCCGCGGCGGAGGCCTTGGGGGCCGCAACGGCGGCTCTGGAGGCGGCCGGGGTCTGTATTGGCGCGCGCATCTGGATGCTCTGCATCGGCCTGCCGCCGCGGTGCTGGCACTGGCCGTATGTACCGGGTTTCCTTGTGTCCACTGGAACCACTCCTACCAATTTATAATGTTAAAAACCTGTATTTAATATTTTTATCATCCTTTACTGCATTATATGTGGTTGGCAGGAAAAAGTTCGCAGGAAAGAAGAGCGTTTTTTCTTGAAGGGCCAGGGCCCTCCACGCCACCCATACATATGCGCCAGGCAGGAACAAGTTCGCAAAAAATGGTCTACAGCCTGAAAAATCCCGCTTTCGGACTACGCCCCCTTCGCTCGCAGGGGGGCCGGGGGAGCATTATCCCTCACACAAACGCCATATACAGATATTGGTCCCCACCCACATTCAGCCCGGGGCTCGTGGTCCCCAGGGCATGCGAGCTGCCCATCAGCAGGCGGAAGCCCGTGTTGGTCAGTTCTATGCCCATGCTGCCACCGTATTCCGCGGCGAAGCCGAAAAACGCCTGCGACGCCGCCGCGCTGAAATTCGGGTGCACCGCCGGCATCTGCAGCGACGTGACGAACACCAGCCAGGGCTTCACCCCGATGTTGATCGACTGCGACGACGCCCCGTTGCCCATGTACAGCCCCGTGCGGAACGGCGCGTCCAGCCTGTCCTTCTGCGTGCTGGTCAGATGGATGTCCCCGTTGCCGATGTGGGTGCCGCACAGCAGGTCCTTCGGGAGGAACGAGCCCAGCGCCAGCCCGGTGCTCTCCGCTGGGCAGAAATCCGCAGCCACGTCGGCCCAGGCCTCCATCACAAAGGCGTCGGTATCCCTGTGGGCGGTGACCTCCCGGCAGCCCGAGGCCCGCAGGTTTAGGTCGCTGGCGAAGGTGAGCATGTCCAGCACCAGGGTAAAGATCTCGTGGCAGCGGCTGCCCCCCTCGCTGAAGGGCACGTGGATCCCCAGCCGCAGGCGGATCGCGGCGCTGCGGCAGTACTCCTGCCGCTGGAGCACGCCGTCGTTGTCCGCCTCGAACTTGTCGGTGATCTGCACGGAGCCCAGGCCCACGGCCACGGTGGCGCGGCGCAGGGGCACGGCCTTGTTCTGCGCGGGGAACTCCGTAAGAAACTGAATTTCGCTCAAGATTTGCTGTTCGCCCAGCCATTGCGCCACCGCGCCGGGCATCGCCGAAATTGCCGACATAAAACGTCTCCTCAACTGTCAATTGTCAACTGGATTCACTCCACCATACTGCGTATAACCGCCCATACATGGCTCGGCTCGTCCCCGAAGAATACCATTTCCGCCCGGTCGATGGTGTAGCGCTCGTTCCCATGGGCGATCCACGCGCCCCGGGGCAGGGCGGCCAGGTCGTGCTCCGGCGGCCCCAGGTAGAGGTAGTGCCCCTCCCGGTTGAAGCCGATGCGGGTATTCACCCCGCCCAGGTACATCTTGTTCTTGTAGCGCAGCGGCTGCACGAACGCGCCGAAGGGCTCGCTCTCGCCGCCGTTGTCCGGCAGGCACAGCGTCACCTGCCGCCCGAAGCGCTCCATCATGCGCCGGATATCGCCGGTTTCGCTGCTCATTTTTTCTTCCTCCCTGCCCCCCTCTTCGCAGGCGAGCGGCCGGAAGGAGCCTTGAATTCCGTCTGCCCGGCGAAGAAGCCCGTGTCCCGTAGCAGGTCGCGTATGTCCTCCAGCGCGGTTTTGCGCGCCTGCTCGGCATAGGCCATGCGCTCCTTCGGCGAGCTCGCGCCCCCCCGCTCCCGCTTCGTCACGGTGATATCCCCCGCCTTGAAGCTGGCTATGTCCCCGAAGTCCCCGCCGTCGTCAGACGTATCCGCGCCCTGGGCGCGCTGCAGCAGCATGCAGCATGCCATGGCGGCGGCCGCCTGGTCGAGCCTGGGGTCGTTCCTGCACTCCACCCGCAGGCGCGGGGCCAGCTGCTCCATCGCCGCGGCGCACAGGGGCAGGGCTTCGCGCGCGCCCTCCTCGTCCAGCTCGACCATCAGCCGCAGCCGTCCCAAAATGCTGTACTGTGTCATGAATTTACCTGCCTTTCTGGCGTTTCGCTGTGCCCGTAGGGGCGGCTGACCGCAGCCGCCCGCCACATAATACGTCTCAATCCTATCCCTATGTCCGAATCCCCTATTGCATCACCACGCACGCGTCCGGGAAAATCTTCGCGAAGCCCACGGTGGAGGAGATCGCCGCGCGGTTCAGCTGCCTGTCGATGAGCTTGTCGTAGTCGGTCACGATGTCGCCGGCCTTCACCAGCTCCAGGGCGCAGTTCCTGTCCAGGGCCACCAGGGTGCCCGTGGGCACGGCGGCGCTCTTGATCAGCTCCGCGCCCAGCGGGGTCACAAGCCTGCCCGAGCCGTGGAAATCCAGCCCGGCGCAGCTGTCGCGCATCTCCGCCATGGCCAGCACGGCGCTCACGCCGTCGGCGCCGGCCAGGATCGTGGTCATCGTGAAGGGGTCGAAGCTGTTCCACAGGGAGATTAAATCGCCGTAGGCCAGGCTGGTGCCGGCCTTGCTCACGACGGCCGCGTCCGTGCCGGTATTGCCGTCGCCGTCGATGAGCACATCCACCGCGTCGGCCAAAATCCCCTTGGCGATGTCCGCGCCGATCTGCCGCAGCGCCACGGTGAACAGGTCCAGGCGGTGGTAGCGCAGGGCCTCATAGCTGGCGCTGAGCACGCGGCCGTGCTTGCGCATGTCCACCAGGGTGCCCTTGGTTTTCACCAGGGTCACGGGGAGCTCCTCGCCCTCGTCCGTGGGGTCGTCGCCGGTGGTGTCGCTGCTCACCGAGCGGTAGTCCAGGCCCTCCACCTGGGTCGTGGCGGCCACGATATCCCCCAACTGGTCCGCGCGCTCAAGGCCCTGGCGCACCGCGCGGGCGATGTACTCGGGGAACAGCGCCGCCGTCTGCCCGCTGGTGAAGAACTTCTCGATGCGGTCGCTGCCCGCGCCGGAAACCCGGATACCGAAGCGCTTGAGCTGCCGCTCGTAGGCGTCCAGGCCCTCAAGGGCCGTGCCGCGGTAGTTCTCGCTGGGGTCGGCGGCCTCCAGGGCCTGCGTGAAGCTCCTGCCGGTGGCGTAAAGCCCCTTGTCCAGTTTGATGCTGTCGAATGCCATGATTGTGTCTCCCTTTCTTGTTTTGAACTTTATGTTGATTTGTTGGTATGCCTATAATCGAAAGCCTTCATTTTCCCCGGTATCGCGCGTCTGATTCCATATCAGCTGCCCCTTTAGCGGCAGGGATTTCGCCGCCTGGCTTTCGAACGTCCCGCACAGCGCGCGCAATTCCCCGGTGGGCAGATTGCGGCACATGGCGTCAAGAACCGCCCGCTGTATCCCCGGCACGGCGATGGCCCCGGCCCGCAGCGTCTTTTCCAGCAGCTCCGCGCGGAAAGCCCGCCCGTCCTCCGCCAGCCGCTGCAGCTCTTCGAGTTCCGCGCCGCTCTCCTGCCGTTTTTGCTTCTTCTTCGTCACCCCGGCGGCGGGCTGGGCCGGCACCGCCACGAACGAGAACTCGTACGCGTCCGTGGGCCCGTCTAGCACGGCGTGGCACAACACCCCGCCGTAGGCCTCGCCCTTTTTGTGATTGCACCCCTCACGCCCGTAAACCCTGCCGCACACCGAGCATGTCACGGCCCTCACCGCGCAGGAGATGCTCACCTCCTTCTTGATCCCGCCGTCGATCGCCCGGACGAGCGCCTCGTTCTCCCCGCCGCGCAGCAGGTAGACCCTGGCGCTCAGGCTCGCGTAGGGCTCGCCGGATTTCGTTGCCCGCGCGGGGTCATCGACGACCTCCGCGGCGTAGATGCGCATCACCTGGTCGCCGCTTTTGCCGCTGTGGTCGAACAGCCCCGTCTTCCCCACGAACAGCCCCGCAAGGGTCTCCAGGGCCGCCCGGGTGAACCGCTCGCCGTCCCGGTCGATCTCGTTGTCGCATAGGTTCGCCCGGAACACGTACAGCTCCTCGGCCGCCAGCGCCCGCCGTGTCCACCGGTGGATCAGCGCCAGGTCCTCGTCACTCGGCGACCCGCTGGCACCAACCGCCTGCTCCATCATTTTTTGGATGTCCATTGAACTCCCTCCTCACTCCTCGTTTTCCACTTTCTCCGCCTGCGCCCTGAACAGCCTCGCCCTTGCCAGCTCCACCTCGTCCGCCAGGGTGATATCCTCCCACTCCACGCTGCAGCGGGGCTCCTCGCCCCAGATGCGCAGGATCATCTGCGCCGCGCGCAAAATCACGGGGGTGATCACCCGCCGGTAGCTCTCCAGCTCGCTGGTGAGCAGGTCCGCCTGCACCGAACTCATGCGCTCCGTGGAGCTCCACGTCAACCCCAGTAGAAAGGGCGGCAGCCCGGTCTTCGCCACGATCTGCTCCAGCAGCTGCCGCACGGGCACTTGGCAGTCGGGCATGGGGGCGTCCGAGCCGATCACCGCGATGCGCACGTCCCCGGCGGCCACGAAGTCCCGCACGCCCGCGCCCTCGCGCATGGCGTTCTCCCACTCCCGCGCGAGAATTTTCGCGCGCTCGCCGGCCCGGGCCTGCTCGTTGGGGTCGCTGCCCGGGTGGTACGTCACCGCGAAGCGCACGTTGCCCAGCCGTTCCCAGTTCTGCCCCAGGGTATCCAGGATCTGCAGCAGCACGGAGCTGACCAGCGGCAGCCCCTTGAGCAGCGAATTGCCCGTCAGCGCCCCCGGCACGGGGTTGAGCACGCTGTAGAACAGCAGCTCCGGCCACGGCGCCGCCTGAAGCCTGTCCGCCTCCCCGGTGCAGATTTCCACGTCCAGGCCGTTCTTCGCCCGCCGCAGGGTGATGCCCTCCAGGGGCGCGTTCCACAGGGCGGCGGGCTGGCCGTCCTCCCGCAGCACCAGCTCCCCCAGCGCGGTGCCGTAGGTCAGCAGCTGCTCGAAGTAGCTGCCCACGAAGGCCGGGATTCCCCGCTGCGTCCCCCCCACGGGGATCATCTCCAGGAACTCCGCCAGCCTCTCCTGCGCCCGCTCGTCCCCGCACCGCAGCTCGAACCCGCCCAGCAGCCGCACCAGGCGCATCACCGCCGCGTCGATGATGGGCACGTTTTCACGCAGCTGCTGGTACAGCGCGGCCTCGCCCGCCGGGCAGCGGGTTTCGCCCGCGGCGCAGGGCCAGCTTTCCGGGCCGCCCCGGGGCAGGTTCCCCATCACCGCGGGATACCCCGCCCCGGTAAATCCCGCCCGCTCCCTGTGCGCCGCCGGGAAGGCCATCCCCCCCGCCGGCGACTCTCGTTTTTTCCTTGGCATGATCTCTTCCTTTCATATGAACATTTGCCTGTTGCGCATTACCGCCCCACGCTCCCCGCGTAAAACCCGTCCTCTCCATCCCCCGCCATGGCCGTGGCCACGAAGTACCGCACGTCGTCCATGGCGTGGTCGTTCTCCTTGCGGGGCGCGTCGCGGCCGGCGCCCTCCTCCCAGCAGTAGAGCCCGAACTCCCGCAGGCAGTCCCCGCAGCCCTCGTGGAATTGCAACTTTCCTGCCAGCAGCGCGTCGGCCACCAGGCGGATACCCGCCAGCACGTCATTGCGCGCGGGCACCGCGATGTACTTCCCGTGCCTGCGTACGCATTCCATGAAACTGGCCGCCGAGGGGTCGCAGGCCACGAAGGCCAGGGGCAGGCCGCCCGCCAGCGCCTCCAATGCCCGGTAGTGTTCCTCGTCCGTGCGCTGCTGCCCATGGGCGCGTGAATCCCAGTAGTACTCGCGCAGGCGCGTCCAGGTATCCCCCCGCCGCCCCCACAGCCCGAAGGAACTCGGGTTCACCGTGCCGTAGTCGCACGAAACCGCGTAGCGCTCGAAGTGCCCGGGCAACTGCGTGACCACATGCTTTTCCGGGGAAAACATGGGGTACACCAGGCCCTCCGCCGCGCACCAGACCCCTTCGATAAACCGCTGGTAGAACGCGCCCGAATACAGGTTCCGGTAACGCGCCTTCACCTCCCCGCTTAAAGAGGGGTTGTCCTCCATGGTGAAGTGCAGGTACAGCGCGTTTTTCGCCTGGGATTTCAGCACCCACTCCCGGTTGAACCAGTGCTGCGGGTGCCCGGGGTTGCAGTTGAACCACAGCTTTGCCCCCGCCGGCGAGCACCGCGCGATGGCCTGCTCCACGAAATCCCGGGGCATCAGGGCCACCTCGTCGAACAGCACGCCGCCCAGGGTCATCCCCTGGATCCACCCGGCGGAATCCGCGTTGTTCCCGCCGAAGAAGTACAGCCGGTTGGTCCTGCCCTGGTAGGTGACGGCCATCATGCTCTCGCTGATTTTCTCCTGGCACTGGAACCCGCAGTTCCGCAGCAGTGGCGTGTAGGGCGTGATGATGTTCCTGCGCACGGAGGGGATCCCCCTGCCGCACACCGCGAACGACATGCCGTCGAAGAAATAGAAAATCCACGCCAAAAACCCCAGGTACATGCACATCGTCTTGCCGGAGCGCACCGCGCCGTCGCAGATGATGGCGCCGCGGCCCGCGTCGCCGCTTGGCGGCATCCACCAGTTGAGCGCTTTCAGTTGCCGCTTGGAAAACCGCTCGATTTCCCATACGCTTCCGATATGTTTCACCTCCTTTTGTTTTTCAGGGGTGAATCCCTACGTCTCCTCCACGCTTCTGGCGATGGCGTCGTAGAACGCCTTGGCGCCCTCCCTGCCCTCCGTGGCCGCGCAGAAGGCCTCCAGGTGCTGCAGCGCGTCGCAGCGGTCGTAAAACTTGATTTCCAGCGTGCCGTTTTTATCCCGCTTGATCGTGCTGACATTGAAGATGTCCATCCTGGCCAGCGCGGCGGGGCTGGGCGGCTCGTCGCGGAACATCAGCCGCAGCGTGTCCCGGTTCGTGCCGAAGGCCAGCCTGCGGTAGCCGTCGATGACGTCCTCCCGCAGCCGCGCCTCGTTGCGCCTGCTGACGTATGTTTTGCTGTCCGATCCTGCCATCGCGAATTCCCCCCTTCACTATCCCCGCGGAAACGGGGGTTTTGGCGCGCTTTTTTGCGCAAAAACGGGCAAAACGCGAAAAATTGATAAAATTTTTAGTGATGGTAGCGATTGACAGAAATAATTACTGTGGCTTTGTCTTCTGTCGCTGGCGTGATGTCGCATTGTTTTATCGTGTACGGTGAATGATATTCACCGCCTATAAAAGATTATCGCGGGGGCCGAATGATATTCGCCCGTGCGTCGACGTTTGCGCTTGCATTTCCCCACAAACCATGCTATACTATAATGGGGGTGGTGTACTCATAGACATTCTGTTTGTCTGCACGGGCAACACCTGCCGCAGCCCCATGGCGGCGGCGCTGTTCGCCATGCACTGTGCCTCCCGGGGGGTGGACGCTACCATTGCCAGCGCGGGACTTTCCGCCTGGCCCGGCGCCCCCGCCGAGCCCAACGCCATCGCCGCCGCCGCGGAGATGGGCGCCGACCTGACCCCCCACCTCACGCGCCAGGCCACGCCCGCGCTGCTTGAACAGGCCGATTTCGTCGTCTGCCTGGCCGTGGGCCATGCCCGGCAGGCCGCGCGTTTTGTTCCCGATGGAAAAATCCACGTGCTCGCCGGCGGCATTGCCGACCCCTTCGGCGGCAGCCCGGAGACCTACCGCGCCTGCGCCCGTCAGATTGACGGCGCCCTTCCGGCATTGCTGCCGGATTTCCTCTGCAAGGCCAGTATAGTCCCCACGCAGGAGGCCCACCTCCCGGCCCTGGCCGAGCTGGAGCGCCTGGCTTTCTCCCCCCCGGCCAGCGAGGCCAAACTGCGCGAAAGGCTTGGCATAGAGCATTTTCACTCACTTACCGCCACGCTGGACGAATGTATTGCCGGTTTCCTCGGCGTGGACGAAATCGCGGGGGAGGCCTTCGTGGACGACCTGGCCGTGTTCCCGCAGTACCGGCGGCAGGGCGTCGCCAGCGCGCTGCTGGCCCGGGCCGAAACCGGGGCAATCCTGCGGGGCTGCGGGAAAATCCACCTCGAGTGCCGGGAGAGCAACACGGCGGCGCTGAAGCTGTACGAGTCGCGGGGCTACAAGCGCGTGGGCCGGCGCAAGGGATTCTACGAGAACCCGAAGGAAGACGCGATACTGATGACGATGGAAATCGTATAATTACGCATTATACATTACGAATTGAGCATTGACCATGACCATCCTCGCCCTTGAAACCTCCTGCGACGAGACCGCCGCCGCCGTTGTGGCCGACGGCCGGGCCGCGCTTTCCAGCGTGGTGGCAAGCCAGGTGGAGGCCCACAAAATCTACGGCGGCGTGGTGCCCGAAATCGCCTCGCGCATGCACGTGGAGGCCATCTCGGGCGTGACGCAAGAGGCCCTGCGGCAGGCGGGGCTCACCCTGGCGGACATCGGCGCCATTGCCGTGACCCACGCGCCGGGGCTGGTGGGGGCGTTGCTGGTGGGGGTCAACTTCGCAAAAGGGTTGGCCTACGCCGCGGGCAAGCCGCTGATCCCCGTGCACCACCTGCGGGCGCACGTGGCGGCCAACTACCTGACGTACCCGGAACTGGCGCCGCCCTTCCTGGCCCTGGTGGTGTCCGGCGGGCACACGCACATCGTGGAGGTGGCGGGCTACACGGATTTCCGCGTGCTGGGCCGCACCCGCGACGACGCCGCCGGCGAGGCCCTGGACAAGACCGCCCGCCTGCTGGGCCTGCCCTACCCCGGCGGCCTGCACCTGGACAAGCTCGGCCAGGGCGGCGACCCGAAAGCCTATCAATTCCCAAGGCCAAAAGTTTCCGGCAGCCCCTACGATTTCAGCTTCAGCGGCCTGAAAACCGCTGCGCTGAACCAGCTCAAGCAATTGCGAATTGCGGATTGCGAATTGCGAATTGATTTTGCCGCATCCTTCCAGCACGCCGTGGCGGACTACCTTTGCGGCAACACGCTGCGGGCCGCGGCGGATCACGGGCATACTAAGATCGTCCTGGCGGGCGGGGTGTGCGCCAACAGCGTGCTGCGCGCCGAGATGTCCCGGCGCTGTGGGGCACTGGGCCTCGCGTTGTACCTCCCCGAGCCGTGTTACTGCGGCGACAACGCCGCGATGGTGGCCGCCCAGGGGTACTACGAGCAGCCCGCGGGCCGCGCGGCGGGGCTGGCGCTCAACGCCCTGCCGGGGCTGGGGATTGATGCTGCTTCGGATCATGCGAAATAGTAATAGAGAAAGGGAGAATATCCGATGAAGCAAATGAAACGCATTCGTACCGTGATCGCTCTGGCCGCGGTGATTTCGCTGCTGGCGGGCTTTTTCGCCCTGCCTGCCGCCGCCGCGGATACCTCCGGTTACGCCGCCGAGGTGCTGCGTCTGGTGAACGCCGAGCGCAAAAAGGCGGGCCTGGCGGAGCTGGGCGGTACTCTGGCCCCCCTGAACGCCGCCGCCAACAAGCGCGCGCAGGAGATCGCCGCGAAGTTCGACCACAAGCGCCCCAACGGCAGCTCCTGCTTCACCGTGCTGGAGGAGTACAATGTTTCCAGCGCCGGCAGCGGGGAAAACATCGCCGCGGGCTATGCCGGCCCGGCCGACGTCATGGCCGCCTGGATGAAGTCCGCCGGCCATAAGGCGAATATCCTGGGCAACTACAGCAAGCTGGGCGTGGGCGTCTATGAGAAAGACGGCAGGCTCTACTGGACGCAAATGTTCATCCTCGAGCGGGGCGCAACAAGCGCGCCTGGCAAGCCCGCGCCCGCGTGGAAAGCCTGGCCCGGCTGGCTGCAGCGGCTCGCGCGGGTTTTCCTGTTCGGGTGGATCTGGATGCGGTAGGGGCAATTGATAAAGCGGGCGGCTGAGGGCAGCCAGATTGTGGGCTGCGAAAATTGATTCCCGCCTGTCCCAAACAGCGCTTGACATATTTCGCGCGGTGCTTTATAATAATGCAAAGTACCAAAATGTAATAGGGGGATTTCAATGAAACGTATTCTGTCTATCCTTGCGGTGGTCGCCGTGCTGGCCCTGTTTTCCGGTATGTTCGCCCTGCCCGCTTCCGCCGCCATTGACACCGATGGTTTCGCGGCCGAGGTGGTCCGCCTGGTGAACGTAGAGCGGGCGGCGGTGGGCCTGGGCCCGCTGAACTTCGGCAACAAGGCCCTCAACGACGCCACGATGGTGCGCGCCAAGGAGGTCGCCACGAAATTTTCCCATGATCGCCCCAACGGCAGCAAGTGGTTCACCGCGCTCGGTGAGTATAGCGTCAGCTATACGGCCTGCGGCGAGAATATCGCCGAAGGGCAGGCCACGCCCGCGGACGTGGTCGCCGCCTGGATGGCGTCCACGGGGCATATGAAGAACATCATGGGCGGTTTCGATGGTGACATACCGCTCAACTTTAACTGGATCGGCGTGGCCGTGTGCGAAAGCGGCGGTAAGCTCAGCTGGGTGCAGCTGTTCGTGACCTCCACTGCCCTTGCCAATAACGGCGACACCAACCCCGCCGGCGGCTATGTCGAGAGCGGCAACAACAATAACAACAATAACAACGGCAGCAACAACAATACCGGCGCCACTAAGCAACCGAATTTCTTCCAGAGAATCTGGAACTGGATCGTCAATCTCTTTAAATCGATCTTCAGATTTTAGGATATCATAACGGGGAGAACCCAAATGCCCGCATTCGTCGATACCGCGCGCGTGTCCCTTTCCGCCGGGGCGGGGGGGGATGGCTGCGTAGCCTTTCACAGGGAAAAATACGTGGCCAGCGGCGGCCCCAGCGGGGGCGACGGCGGCCACGGCGGCAGCGTGTACCTGCTGGCCGACGACCGGCTTTCCACCCTGGCGGATTTCCGCTACCGGCGCAAATATGCCGCCGGGGCGGGTGCCCACGGGGATTCCGGCCGGCGCAGCGGCAAAAAAGGCGAGGACCTCACCATCCGCGTGCCCCGCGGCACACTGGTGAAGGATGCCGCGACAGGCCGCCTGCTGGCCGATATCTCGGGCGAGGGGCCCGTGCGTATCGCCCAGGGCGGGCGCGGCGGCTGGGGCAACACCCACTTCGCCACGCCCACGCGCCAGGCCCCGCGCTTCGCCAAGCCGGGCACGCCGGGGGAGGCCCTGGACGTCACGCTGGAGCTGAAGCTGCTGGCCGACGTGGGCCTGCTGGGCTTCCCCAATGTGGGGAAATCGTCCCTGATCGCCGCGGTGAGCCAGGCCAGGCCCATCGTGGCGGATTACCATTTCACCACTGTCACGCCGGTGCTGGGGGTGGTATCCCTGGGACTGGGCAGCAGCTTTGTCATGGCGGATATCCCCGGCCTGATCGAGGGCGCCAGCCAGGGCGTGGGCCTGGGCCACGCCTTCCTGCGCCACGTGGAGCGCTGCCGCATGCTCGTGCACGTCCTGGACGCCGCGGGCAGCGAGGGCCGCGACCCCATCGGGGACTTCGCGCTGCTCAACCGGGAGCTTGCTTCGTATATGCCGGAACTGGCCGACTGCCCGCAGATCGTGGCCGCCAACAAGATCGACCTGGCCACGCCGGAGCAATTGCAAAGGCTGCGCGAACACTTCACGCAGGCGGGTTATGAATACCACGAGATCTGCGCGCCCATCCACGAGGGGACGGACGCGCTGGTAAAATCAGTTTTTCATATGCTGCAAGACCTGCCGCCCATCCGCCGCTACGAGCCCGAGCCCCTGCCCGAGGACTTCTACGACCCCCAAGAGGGCGAGAACTTCGAGCTGCGGAATGAAGACGGGGTGTTCTTCGTGGAGGCCCCGTGGCTGCTGCGGGTGCTGCGCGGCTGCAATATGGACGACTACGAGTCCTTGCAGTATTTCCAGCGGGCCCTGCAGCGCAGCGGCGTGATCGATGCCCTGGAGGCCGCCGGGGTGCAGGAGGGCGACACGGTGAGCATCTACGATTTTGAGTTTGAGTATGTGCGGTGAATTTATGCAACCCACCCAGCTTTCCCCTCTGGCCCTGGCATTCATAGGCGACACCGTGTTCGACCTGCTGGTGCGGGAGGCTTTGTTGGAGCAGCCCGCCCGGCCGCAGCGGCAATTGCACCGCGAAAGCGCTAAGCGGGTCAACGCCCGCGCGCAGGCCGAAATGGCAATGCGCCTCCTCCCCCTGCTGGAGGGGGAGGAGGCGGAGATATTCCGCCGGGGGCAAAACGCCAAGCCCGGCCATGTCCCCCGTGGGTTCACCTGGGCGGAGTATTCCCTCGCCACCGCGCTGGAGGCGCTGTTCGGCTGGCTGTGGCTGCGCGGGCGGTTCGGGCGGGCAAGGGAATTGTTCGCGGCGGGGGAATTGAAATAGCAAGGGGTTGCCCATGCTTCTGCTCCAGGCCTTGCCCGTCCCGCTGGACGGGGACCTAACCGAAAACCTGACCCGGGCCGTGTGCGTCAAGCTGCGCTGCCCGGGCGAAGCTGTTTCGAGCCTGCGCCTGCTGCGCCAGGCCGTGGACAGCCGCCGAAAAAGCGACGTGCGCTTCGTCTGCCACGCGCTTATCGAAATCGAAAACGAGGCGCGCTATGTCCGCCCGGGCGTGGAAATCTATCGCGAAAAGCCCTTGGAGGTCCCGGCGTTCCGGCGGGAAAGCAGTCTGCGCCCCGTGGTGGCGGGCTTCGGCCCGGCGGGGATTTTCGCGGCGCTCACCCTGGCGCGGGCGGGGCGCCGGCCCGTAGTGCTCGAGCGGGGGCAGCCCGTGGCGCGGCGACGGGCGGACGTGGCGCGGTTCCACGAAACCCGCAGGCTCGACCCGGAAAGCAACGTGCAGTTCGGCGAGGGCGGGGCGGGCACGTTTTCCGACGGTAAGCTGAATACCGGCATCAAGGACCCCTTAAGCCGCCGGGTTTTGGAGGAACTGGCCGCCCACGGCGCGCCGCCGGAGATCTTCGTGCAGGCCAGGCCGCACATTGGCACCGACAGGCTCGGGGACGTCATCACGGCGCTGCGGCAGGAGATCGAGGCCCTGGGCGGGGAGGTCCGCTTTGGGGCGCGCCTGGACGGGATTTTTGTGGAACATGGCCGATTGACAGGGCTGACATATACGCAAAATTTCACCCAACACTCCATCGAAACAGATGTCCTGCTACTGTGCATTGGGCATTCCGCCAGAGACACTGTGGAATATTTGTACAAACTAGGCGTGGAGATGCGCCAGAAGCCCTTCGCTGTGGGCGCGCGCATCGAGCACCCCCGGGAATGGATCGACCGGGCGCAGTATGGCGGCTTCGCGGGGCACCCGGCCCTGGGCGCGGCGGAGTATAAGCTGGCGGCGCGCCTGCCGGGCGGCGGGGCCTACACCTTTTGCATGTGCCCGGGCGGCACGGTCGTCTGCGCCAGCTCGGAGGAGGGCGGCGTCGTAACGAACGGCATGTCCGAGCACGCGCGAAGCGGGGAAAACTCCAACGCGGCGCTACTTGTGGGGATCGACCCCGCCGTGGAGGGCCCGCACGCGCTGGCGGGGTTCGCGCTGCAGCGCGGAATCGAGCGGGCCGCCTTCGCGCTGGGCGGCGGGGACTACACCGCCCCGGCCCAGACCGTGGGGGATTTCCTCGCTTCGCGTTTAAGCCGAAAGTGGGGTTCCGTTATACCCACCTGCCCCACCGGGGCCGTGCCCTGCGACCTGCGGCAGGTGCTCCCGGAGCCCGTGACCTCGGCCATGGCACGGGCGCTGCCCCTGCTGGCGCGGCAGCTGCGCTGCTTCGCCCACCCCGAGGCCGTGCTCACCGGGCCGGAGACCCGCAGCTCCTCGCCGGTGCGAATCCTGCGCGGGGAGGACTGGCACAGCAGCGTGCGCGGGCTGTACCCCTGCGGGGAGGGCGCGGGCTATGCCGGCGGGATTGTGAGCGCGGCGGTGGACGGGGTACGCGGGGCGTGGGCGGCGCTTACGAATTAAATTCTTGCATTTCTTGTTCAAATATGTTATAATCCCCGCATAAGGGAGTGATCTATTTATGCAACTGCCGCAAAATAAAGAGGAATTGAAGGAGCAACTGGTCACGCGCCTGAGCCGCTTCATCGGCGTGACGCCCCGGGACGCCGACGACGGGCACTACTACAAGGCCCTGGCCGGCCTGCTGCGGGATTTGCTGGGCGGGATGCGCACGGAATTCTCGCAGGCAAAGCGCGAAAACAAGCGGGTGTACTACCTGAGCATGGAATTCCTTATGGGCCGCTCGCTGAAGAATACGCTGTTCAACCTGGGGCTGACGCAGCTGGCCGAGGAGGCCCTGCGGGATTTCGGCGTAAAACTGGAAAAGCTCTACGACCACGAGCCCGACCCGGGCCTGGGCAACGGCGGGCTGGGCCGCCTGGCCGCATGCTATCTCGACGCCCTGGCCACCCAGGGCATCCCCGCCACGGGCTATTCGATTCTGTACGAGTTCGGCATCTTCCAGCAGAAGCTGGTGGAGGGCTGGCAGACCGAGCTGCCGGATTTCTGGCTGCCGGGGGGCAAGGTATGGCTGGTGGAGCACGAGGAGCAGGCCCAGACGGTGCGCTTTGAGGGGCAGGTGGAGGAAAGCTGGATAGACGGCTACCACCAGGCGCAACACACCGGGGCGAAGACCGTCACCGCCGTGCCCTTCGACATGATGGTGGCCGGCATGGACGGCCG
>Ga0123353_10004902_pt1 | contig 17414 bp, 14 predicted proteins | sample TergutLab28metaG_3_FD_92763 | JGI IMG/M metagenome (GOLD analysis project Ga0123353, IMG submission 92763) | Labiotermes labralis P3 segment gut microbial communities from Petit-Saut dam, French Guiana - Lab288 P3 | ecosystem: Host-associated > Arthropoda: Insects > Digestive system > Gut ...
CGTTTGAAGTATTCCAGCAGCGACGAAATGAACGAACCTAACCCATACATCCAGCCTTCTTCGCTGCTGTTGATTATCTCCGCTTTATCGCTTGGTACAGTGCGGATAACAGCGACCTGATCGGCGTCGGGCTTGGACATACCGAGCTCATCTCTCGCGTACCTCTCTACTTCTTTCATATCTATGACGCTTTCAAATGTGATCTCAAGCGTTCTCTGCAGTTCCATAAGCTCGCTCCGCTGCGCTTCGAGTCTGTTCATCTCGCTGATTATCTCGTTATAGTTGATCTGAGCCAGTAAAACGAATATCATCAGAATACCGACAAATAACGCGCCGAAAACCGCAAAGAGGGACACTGATGGCAGCTCCTGCGCAAGGGCCGCCGCTCTCGCCCGCTCTCTTTGGCGGAGCCTTTCCTCCGCCGCCGGGACTTCAACCGGCCTTGCCGCCGGCTCTTCGAATACTATCCCTTTGGGGATCGCAGTGCTGTAGAAGTATTCGTCCGCAGTATCCAGAACTCTTGCCGCCTCTGCCATAATCGCGCTCACTCCGTTTTCAGTATTAGGATCATAAAGGTAAGGTAAATGAGCCCTACCTCCTCAGTTAACATGGATCGCTTCGCTCAAATCTCTATATTCTCTGCGCAATACGTAGTTTTCCGCTTCTTGCCCTTGGGTTGCGTTCAACCTCGGCTTCGGTCGGGATTATCGCCTTTCTGGTAATGATCTCCAGCGATGGGGATATACCGCAGGCGCATACCGGGAGATCCTTCGGGCAGATACAGCCTTTGGCTCGCGCTGTGAACACCCTTTTGCACAACCTGTCTTCGAGTGAATGATAGCTGATCACACACAGCCGGCCGCCTGTCTTTAATCTGTCCGGCGCGGAGTCAAGCATCTTGCCCAGCGAGCCGAGCTCGTCATTTACCGCCAGTCTTAGCGCCTGATAACATCTCTTCGACGGATGTTGTTTTTCACGTCTCGAAGCCGCGGGCATTGCCGATGAAATTACTTCGTTGAGGTCAAATGTCGTATTTATCGGCGCGGCGATCCTTTTTCTCACGATCGCGCGGGCAATCAGGACAGCGTACCTTTCCTCTCCGAACTCAAAAAACGTCTTTCGCAGTTTCTCCTCCGGCCAGTTGTTGACCGCATCGAACGCCGTCAACGCTTCGCGCTTATCCATCCTCATGTCCAGTACGGCTTCGCTGTTATATGAGAACCCGCGCTCTCCTGTGTCAAGCTGCATCGATGAAACGCCAAGGTCAAACAACATCCCGTCAACCAGATCTGTTTCGCAGCTGTCAAGAATTCCGGATATGTCCGCAAAGTTGCCATGAATGAATGTGATCTTACCGGAGTATTCCGAAAGCGATTCCGAGGCCCGCTTTATCGCTTCGGCGTCGCGGTCTATCGCGATCAGAGACCCCGTGTCCAGCCTTCTGACTATCTCACGCGCATGGCCTCCGAGTCCGACACACCCGTCCACATATGTCCCGCCGGGTTTTATATCGAGCCCCTCGATACATTCGCAAAGCATTACAGGTATGTGCCGCATCAGAAATCAAGCTCCCTGAAAACAGCTGCGATATTCTCAGCCGTCGTTTCTCCGGCGTCGGTATCGGCCCATGTTTCGGAGTCCCAGAACTGTGCGCAGTCGCCGGCGCCAACAACGGTAACGTTCTTCTTCAAGCCTGCAAAATCCCGGAGCGCCTGCGGCAGAAGGATCCGCCCCTGTCCGTCAAGCTCGCATCTGGCTGCGTGCGAGAACAGAGGGCGCATTTTATTCTTATTTTCCCGTGACATGGCGTCGAATTTTTCTTCGAACTTAGTCCAGTTTTCATCTGAGTATGCTGAAAGGCAGTTCTCCATTGAGAGCGTAACGAAAAAGGCGGATCCCAACTCATCACGCAGGCGCGCAGGGATAAAAAGCCGCCCTTTGACGTCACAGGAGTGTTGAAAAATACCTGTCACTTTTTGTCCCCCCTCCCAGCAACTCGTGGGATTATTCAACACTTTACCCCACAATTCGCCACCTAGTGTTTCGATTATAATCATGGCATGTAAAAAAAGCAATAGGAAAAACAAAAAAAATCAAAAAAATGTTGAAAAAGTTGAAAAAGCATGAATTTTCATCCAACTCACTACACTCGGGCAACCCAACTCGCTTTGCCCGGGGATAAAAAAACTGCCCGGAATAATCCGGGCGGCTTTTGCGTCCCTATAGTAATAGCAGCATTATACTGCAGATCCTCACTGATTTTGTCGCATTTTTTTTACGGGATGGATACATTAAAATACGAACCGGCGGAAAAAAGTCATGTCTCAAACTCATCGCTGAGATCGATATCTGTCTGCAGGTTTACTTTCGGAGATTCGCTCGCCACTCGGGCTGCCTGCCTGAATTTTGCCCTTGACTCCCTTATCTCCCCCAACGCCGCCGCAAGAGCTTCCTCAGTGCGTTTCATCGCGTCGTCGACATACTCGTTGGCGACTCTGCGCAGTTCGGTCGATGAAGATTCTGCGCTCGACAGCATCTCATGGCTCTTTGATCTGGATATCCGGACGATCTCCTGCTCGTCGATGAGCTGTCTCGCGCGATCCTCCGCTGTGCGCCGGATAGCTTCCGCTTCGCGTTTTGCGTTGTTGATGAAGTCCGCCCGCGCATCGAGCAGCCTCTTGGCTTCGGCAATCTCCGTCGGAAAAGACGCCCTTATCTCGTCAAGCAGATCGAGCGCTTTGTCCCGTTCGATGACACACTTCTCAGCTCCCAGAGGCAGCCCCCATGCTTCAGATATCATACTGTGGAGCATTTCCAATAATTCAGGGATCCTACTGCTCATAGTAACGACCATTCCTTTCGCATTAGTTGCTAAAGTGCAGACCCGCTTCCGTTTCTATGCTCCGCTCTCCTGAGCAAGTCGCCAATGATCTCCGTCGGTACAAACATTTGCAAGTCCGCTCCGTATCTTGCCATTTCCTTAACGATCGAAGAACTGAGAAAAGTGTATTCCTCACTGGACGGCAGAAACAAGGTCTCGAAATCCGGATTCAGTTTTCTGTTGACAAGCGCCAATTGGAACTCCCGGTCAAAATCAGACATCGCGCGCAGTCCCTTAATAATTACCCTTGCTCCTTTGTTGCGCATATAATTGACCAGCAGCTCCTCCGACGCCTCTACCTTGACATTAGGAAACTCGGTCGTTGTGCGCTCAATAAAGAGTTTTCTTTCCTCCAGGCTAAAGAACGGGGCTTTACCCGAGTTTATCATTACGCACACAAACAGCTCGTCGAACAAAGGCGCCGCCCGCTTGATAATATCCAGATGCCCCAATGTGATCGGGTCAAAACTGCCGGGGTAGACGGCTATACTCATATCGGTATGATCACTCTCAGTTGACGCGGGTATACCGCGAAATCTTGACGCTTCCGTATCTGTACTCTTTTTCGAGATAATACGGCGGCGAAACGACCGGCATCTCACAACCGGCGCCGGTTTCGCACATCATTATACCATTTGTATCCAATTTGTCAAATTTTATTATTTTTTGTATCGCTTCCGCGGCAAGCGAAGATTTGTATGGCGGATCGATGAATATCAGGTCGAACCTGACGCTTTCGCCCGGCTTTTCGCAGCCGGTCCCCAGATATCTCAGAGCGTCGCGCGTAAGTACCGTCGCCGCATCCGTTAGCCCGCATATCCGCAGATTCTCCCTGATCAGTTTGACAGAGTCCGGCCTTGAGTCTATGAAAACCGCGCTCTTTGCCCCCCGCGACAATGCCTCGATACCAAGCTGTCCGGTTCCGGCAAAAAGGTCGAGTACTCGTCTGCCCTCGATATCAAACTGTATGATATTAAAAACCGCTTCTTTGATCATATCGCTTGTCGGCCGGATATCGTACCCGGCAGGCTCTTTCAGCCTTCTGCCTCTCGCCGCCCCGCTTATCACTCTCATACCCGTTTCTCCCCGTCTTCGACAGCCGGCTTATGAAAGTGTTCATATACTTTCGCGGCAACGTTCTTCGGCACCACGGCGGATAGTTCCTCCGGCGAAGCCGCGGCAATCGCTTTGACGCTGCTGAATCTCTTCAGAAGGTCGTTCCTGCGTTTTTCGCCGACGCCCTCGATAACATCAAGCTTTGACTTATAGCTGTTTTTGGAGCGCAGGCCGCGATGATACTCGACCGCGTACCGGTGCGTCTCTTCCTGAATGACCCCGATCAGCGAAAAAACAGCCGGATTTGCAGTCAGCCCGATCTCGTCTCCCTCCGGAGATACCAGAGCGCGCGTCCTGTGCCTGTCGTCTTTGACCATTCCATAGACCGGCAGGCTGACCCCGGCCCCGGTTATTACCTTTCGCGCTGCCGACGCATGTGCCGATCCGCCGTCGATCAGCAGAAGGTCCGGCAACCTGGAGAATTTTCTGTCACCTCCCGAATACCGGTTTATTCTTCTCGAAACAGCCTCCTCCATGCTGCCATAATCATTCTGCCCCTTTTGAGTTTTTATCCTGAACCGGATATAGTCCTTTTTTGACGGCCGCCCTCTGATGAAAACAGTCATAGACGCGACGATGTCCGACGCGCCTGTGTTTGATATATCGAACGCCTCGATCCGTTCGGGAACCGCGTCAAGCTTAAGCGCGGCCTGCAGCCACTCATGCGTTTTCAACGTCTTTTCCTCATAGGACGACGCGCTCTCGACCTCCTCGCGCGCGTTAGTGTTCGCCGTCTCAATCAGCTTTGCTTTGTCGCCGCGCTGCGGTGAAATGATACTGACACGGTAACCGGCCTGTTCGGTAAAAAGCTTCTCAAGCAGATCCGAGTCCGGCACGGAAAACGGAAGGTAAACCGATTTCGGCAGGACCCCGCGTTTTTCATAGTATAACCTGATCACGCCGCTCATCGCATCGGGATCTTCTTCGATCGGCGTCTCGAACAACTCCGAATCTTTCGAGATCAGCTTACCGCCAATGAAGTGCAGAACCGCAAGACAGGTCTTCACCTGCCCCCGGAAGAAGCCGATCACGTCGGTATCCGCCATCGCTCCCGCTATCACAAGCTGTTTCTGTTCCAGCATCTGGACTGCCCGAATGCGGTCGCGCTTCTCCGCGGCAAGCTCAAAGGAGTAGCTCTCCGCTGCTTTGTTCATTTCTTCGGTTAGCCTTTCGATCAGCCCGCCTGTCTTTCCTTGAAAGATATCTATCGCCGCATGCACCGTCTCCCTGTATTCCGGCGCGAGCTCGGCGCTCTGGCAGAATGCGCGGCACGCGCCCATATGATGGTTCAGGCACGGGCGCTCTTTTCCGACGATCCGCTTGAAATTCTTCCCGCATGTCGGGAACAGGAGTGCCTTGCTGACGGCTCCGATCGCATCGCGCGAGGCGACCCTTCCGCTGTATGGGCCGAGATACAGAGCGTCGTCTTTCTCAGGCTTCGAAACTACCCGAAATGAAGGATACTCGCTTTTTATATCGACACGAATAAAAGGATATCCCTTATCGTCGCGAAGCTTTATATTATACTTCGGCATATGGTGCTTTATCAGCGAGTTTTCAAGCACGAGAGCTTCAAACTCCGTATCGACGATGATCACGTCGAAATCGGCTATCTTCTCAACCATGACTTCCGTCTTGACATCGTGCGCGCCGTGAAAGTAACTCGTGACACGGTTCCTGAGCCGCGCCGCTTTACCTACATATATCACGCGGTTCTGCCTGTCCTTCATTATATACACTCCCGGCAGCATCGGGAGCCCTGACGCCTTTTCGCGCAGTTTATCGATCAAGACAACACACCCCTGAGAATATTTGACAGTCAGCGATGATCAACTCACAGTATCCGGTCTGCAGAGCACCGGTAATTGCGTAGCAATCATTATTGCATAAACAGAAGAAAAAGGCAATGGAATGAACCGGCATTTCTGCCGGTCCATCCCTATACGAACAGTCCATACCTGACAGATAATACTTGATTACCTGTCAACCCCAATTGTATGAATCTGTCGCATCCGAGCCACCGACGTCGGAGCCCCTATCGCACGTAAACAGCCATTTTATCACATCGCCTGCCTCAAGAAGGTAACGTGAACATCCATAATTCGGGAAACGTTCGTTTACACTGTATATCCAGCCGGAACGCTCTCCGGCGTCGAATTCATATATATTGTTTATGCCCTCTATATATGCGCTGTTATAGATCGGAGTATTCATAAACTCCATGTGTATCCTGTTCTTTCTGGTTTCGCGCGCGAGCACGTTAAACACGCTCTCCCCCTCGTAAAAAACGACTGTATCGCTGAAAACGATCCCGTCCTGCGGGATAAGCCCCGCTTTGCCTTGCGCCAGCTTATCCATGTTGTCGAGTATCGTCGCGACGCTGATTATCAGCGTGACAGTCAGCTCCCGCTCAGTCTGATCTTCCGTCTGCGCCGCACTATCGTGCACGCCGGCCTGTTCCGCCGGCCGGGGAGACTCAGCGTCGCCGCTATGCTTCTCAACATGCTCCTGAGCGCCCGGTTGATCCTTTTGCGTTTGTGCGGCTCCGTGGCCCTGCGCAGAATCGCCGGCTCCCTGTCCCTGCGCAGAATCGCCGGCTCCATGACCTGCCGCCCCGGTCACGCCGTCGCCGGTTAAGCCCTCCCGCGGTTCTCCGGCCTCAGACTCCGCCGAATCAACGGTACTCTCCTGCTCATTCCGGGCCGCGTCAGCTTGTTTCGGACTTCCGGTATCAAGCTCCGGTCCGCTCCGTATTCCCGCAGTCTCTTGCCGGGTCTCCCCTTGCTCAGGGCTCCGGTTCACGACCTCCGGGCCGGTTTTGTTATCTCCGCCGCCAAGAAAGAAAGTGAAGACCAGCACGGCTGCGGTGACCGCCACGGCAATGATTTTGTTCTTATGCTTTCGCATGCCTAAACTCCATATATCAGACGGGCTTTGGTCAGCATCATCAGGACCATATCCACGGCTTCTCCCATGGTGATCGTTTCGGAAGGCCTGATCTCTATCCCTGAGTCGTCAAGAATGCCGAAGTAATAACAAAACGCCAGGCCCCCGGCCGCCCAGGGCGCCGCAGTCCGGTAATCGATGTACTGCGAGATGATATCGCGGACAGCGTTATCGTCAAACACAACGTTCTCTCCGATCCCGCACAGCGCCGACACTCTGCCGAGTAACACAGCGGCTTCCTGTCTTGTTACAAATCCGTCCGGGTCAAAAACACCGTCGCCTCTGCCGGTTATTATCCCATATGCATAAGCGGCGCGGATCCCGTCAAAACTATCATGATCCGCGGGTACATCGCTAAACACGGAAATGGCCTCCGCCTCCGCGAGCCCCAGTACATCCATCAGCGCGGCTGTGAGTTGCGCCCTGGTGATTGCCGAGCCGCTGTCCGTGCTGATCCTGCTAAAAACGACCCCGGGAGCTGTTACCGCCTGAGCCGTAACGTCAGGATGTTTTCCCGGCAGACCGTCTATTGTCTTATCGCCCGGATACGGCGGCGCGTCGCTCATGTCAAAGAGCGCGTTTCTCCCCGTCTGATACCGCCATAACGCAACCAGCGCGCAGAGCGCCTGCTCCGTCGCCATTATGTCTACCCCTCCGCCGCGCTCGTGCTCAAATCCCAGGCCCTCAATATAGTATGTAAGGAGATTAGCAGGCAGGGTGTTCCCCTCTTTGATGAAGCGTTCATCTGCGACCGATATCCCAAGGCTGCACAGCGTGATTATCACCTGCGAAACGCTTTCGGAGTTGGTCGAAGAAAAACTCGTAAACCCGCCGTCCGGGCGCTGAAGCCCCGCCAGTCTCTCAACACCTCGAACGATCGCCGACGCTGTCTCCGCACGGTGTTCGCCCCCAAGGTAAAGACAGCCCGACAGCGCGGTCAGCGCCATAGCCGTCGTGTCCGGATCCGAAATCTGTCCGGACAGCGCGAAACCTCCGTCATCAAACTGTTTTGACAGTATATACTCTATATACCTCTCCACCACAGGGTTATCGTAGTTGCCCGCTCCGCCGAGCGCCATTATCGCAAACACTGGACCGTTCAGGCCCTGATAAACCGTCATATCGAAATCCTCAAGGGGAGCGAGAAGATCGTAACCACCCGCGTCGCGGGGATCGGCGCCGACAGCCGACAGCGCAAGCGCGACTCTCGAGTATTCCGAGTACTTAACGGCAGAAAGCACCCCTCCGTCAGCCTCAAGCCGGCTGACAACATTATTATAATACTCCGTGATATAACTGTCAGGTACGGGAACACCTGAACGCAAATGCGCAATGACAGCCCAATCTCCGCCGGTATGGCCGGGTCCTGGTTCCGGTACGGCTTTCCGCAGCGCTGCGGCAGTATCGGTAATAACCGCAGCGATATTATCATCGCCGTTACTAACCGCGCCGGCGACGTGCGGAGATATCAAAACCAGCACGATCACGCACGATAATAAAGCCTTTCCGAACCTGTACATAAACATCCGCTCCAATAGTCGCTTTAAAACAATCGGCTATAGCTATCGACGCCACAGCCGGTCATTGACCAGTTGTTATTATACCGCTTGAATATGCAGTTTGTAAAGAAAAAAAAGTGAGGCACAAGAGAAATTTCATCTCTTTTTTATTGCAAACGGTAAGTTTTGTAGTACAATACCATTTACTACAGCATGAGGAGCCGTGTTATATATGAATGCTGATTTTACCGCCGATAAAAATATAAAAGAGCTGTTCGAACTGCTCGCAAATACAGGTTCCAGCAACTCAAAAAGGGATATCCTTGCGGAAAACTGTGATAACGGGGTTTTTACGCTGTACCTTGACTATCTGCTCAATCCGTTTCTTATAACAGGGATATCCGCAAAGAAAATCTCGAAGGAAGTCGAAAAACCCCCGTCCGTTGAGTTCGGCTCTTTCCGGAGTCTGATGGAGTACCTCTTTTCCAACAACACGGGAAGCGACGAGGTAATAGCCAACATAAGGCATTTTTTGTCCGCGTGCGACCGTGATATGCGCGGGTTCTACGCATCGATAATTACGAAAAGCGCCAGAATAGGCTGCGACATCAAATCCGTCAACAAAGCTTTCGGCAGGGAGTTCATTCCGCAGTGGGAAGTGCAGCAGTCATACAACATCGAAAAATCGCCGCTCAAGGAAAACGAATGGTTCTCTCTTTCCCAAAAGCTCAACGGCGTCCGGGGCACATTTTTCGAAGGCAAACTCATCAGCAGGCAAGGTAAAGAGTTTATCGGCCTTGAGCATATCGCGCTTGATATCACCCACCTCTTCCCAGACGCGGAAAACTGGGTGCTCGACGGCGAACTGATAAGACTCAACAAAGAGGAACTGTCGGACAACGAGAATTTCAGGATCGGAACAGGTTTGCTCAGCCAGGACGACGCCGACAAGAGCGGCATCAGGCTAATCGTGTTCGACGTCCTTCCTAAAACCGAGTTTATCGAAGGTGAATCAAAGCTCACATATAGAGGCCGCCTCGATGAGCTTCGGGAGCTGAGTCGAAAGATCACCATGCTCGATCTGAAGAACGTTGCTGTTGTCGACGTCCTTTACTCGGGCAGCGAGACCGGAATGATCGACCGGTATCTTGACAAAATGGTCAGCGAGGACAAGGAAGGGCTGATGCTCAACCGTGACAGCAAGTATTACCGGAAAAGGCATAACGGAATACTCAAGGTCAAACGGTTTTACACTGTCGACCTGAGGGTGACCGGCGTCGAGGAAGGCTCGGGCAGGCTTGCAGGCAAACTCGGAGCTTTCGTCGCGGACTACAAAGGCAACGCTCTGAACGTCGGGTCGGGCATGACGGATCAGCAGCGCGACGAGTTCTGGCTGCTCCGCGAGACGCTGCCGGGCCGGGTTATCGAGGTCAAGTACAAAGAGGAGAGCAGCGATAAGAAAACCGGGCAAAACAGTTTGCAGTTCCCTATCTTCGTATCGCTGCGCGAAGAGGGCAAAGAGGAAAGTTATTATTAATTCAATTGGAGGCGACCGCATAAAATGAATGTCGCGATCATTACCGATTCATTTCCGCCGATGATAGACGGCGTCAGCCGATGCGCTCTGGGATATGCAAAAGCGCTACAGGAAGGCGGTTACGGCAACAGCATTGTTATCACCCCGCGAATGCCGAATATTAAGTACGACTACCCGTTCCCGGTATACGGATTCTCATCAGTCAGCATACCCTACGCCGACTACAGAGCCGGACACCCTTTCATTCCGGCGCTCGTTAACACGCTTAAAAGCATGAATGTCGATCTCCTGCACTCTCACAGCCCTTTTACGTCCATGATACTTGCCAGGCAGCTCCGCCGTTTCCTTAAAATACCGATCGTGTTCACCCAGCACACAAAATGGGATTTTGATATTGCGCAGGCGATATCCTCGAAAGTTCTTCAGCGGGAGCTCGAACATTACGTATATAAAAGCATCTCAAAGGCGGACGAAGTATGGGCTGTAAGCAGGGGCGCGGGAGAGTATCTGAACAGCCGCGGTTATAAAGGGGATTTTGTCGTCATGCCAAACGGCACGGACTTCCGGAAAACCAGTGTTGACGAAGCGCTGGTCGGGCAGCTGAGTAAGCGTTATGACCTGCCCGACGGTGTTCCGGTACTCATTTTCGTCGGGCGCATGATGTGGTACAAGAATATAGGCCTGATCTATGACACGCTGGAAATACTGATAAAACGCGGCTTTGACTTCCGCATGTTCTTTGTCGGGGACGGCGAGGATTTCACTGATATCAGGAAAGATGCGACGAGCAGAGGCATCGACAAATACGTCATTTTTGCCGGCAGGGTCAGCGACAGGGACGAACTCACTACATATTACACGCGTTCGGATCTTCTTGTGTTTCTTTCGACATATGACAACGCGCCCCTTGTTGTACAGGAGGCGGCCGCATGTCAGTGCCCTGCTCTGGTCACGCGCGGCAGCTCGACTTCGGAGATTCTGGAAGACGGTGTAAACGGCTTTTTCGTGGATGAAGACGCGAAAGAAGCCGCAGATGCGATCCAGAAGATTTTCACGGACCGGAAGCGGCTCGAAGAAGTAAGTGAAGCCGCGTCGAACCAGGTATACCTGCCATGGGACAAAGCTATCAGGCAGGCGGTTGAGCGGTATGAATATGTCAAGGACCTTTATGTCCATAAGCGCTCAAAGGGAAAAGATGAGTGACTCCTGCAGAAGACTCTGAAACGGGATCATTGATAGTAAGGGGTACGGCATGATACTGACCGGCGCTGAAATCATCATAGAAGAACTCATAAGGCATGGAGCGGACACAGTCTTCGGATATCCCGGAGGATATGTGATAAACATATACGACGAACTCCATAAGAATTCGCACCGTATCACGCATATTCTTACAGCCCACGAACAGGGCGCGGCGCACGCAGCCGACGCCTATGCGAGAGTGACCGGCAGGACGTCCGTTGTCATCGCGACAAGCGGCCCGGGAGCCACGAATCTTATCACAGGCATCGCAAACGCTTATCTCGATTCGGTCCCGGTTGTTTTCATTACGGGCAACGTCCCCGTCCCGATGCTCGGGCAGGACTCATTTCAGGAAATAGACGTAATCGGCGTGACGCTGCCTATTGTAAAGCACAGTTACGTTGTGAGAGATATAACCAGGCTCGCGCGGACACTGGACGAGGCGTTCATGATAACCGGGACAGGCCGGAAAGGCCCCGTTCTGGTTGACATCCCCAAGTGCGTCCAGGCAGACTCGTGCGAATACGATAATTGCCATGATCTCCTCCCACCGGGAGAGTCTAAGCGGAAAACGGACCTTAGCTGTCTCGACGAAGCCCTGTCAGCTATAGAAAAGAGCAGGCGACCGTATATCTACTGCGGGGGCGGAGTCACAGCAGCGGGCGCCGGCGACCGTGTTACGGAACTCTCGGCAAAACTCGGCGCGCCCGTAGGTTTGAGTATGATGGGCATCGGCTCAGTCCCCTGCTCCTATGAACTGAACCTTGGTATGAGCGGAATGCATGGCAGATATGCCTCGACCGTCGCGATGTCGGAGGCTGACCTTATCATCGCGCTCGGCGTCCGTTTTTCCGACCGTGCGACAGGTAGTATCCATGAGTTCGCAAAAAACTCGACCATACTGCATGTTGATATCGACGCCGCTGAGATAGGTAAAAACGTGAGAACGGACATAAGCCTTTGCGGCGACGTCAGGGAGATACTCCCGATGCTGACGGACAGATCGCGAGCTACTCCGGACGATCAGTGGCGAAGCAGGTTTTTAGCGCTGAAAGCCGGCGATGAAGAGCAGTACCCTGAGGAGTTCACACCGCGGAACATAATAAGGCATGTCAACGACCGTCACGATGATGATACCGTGATCGCCACGGACGTCGGGCAGCACCAGATGTGGGTCGCTCAGCATTACAGGTTCGAGAAACCCCGCACGCTGATCACATCCGGAGGGCTCGGCGCAATGGGATTCGGCCTCGGCGCGGCTGTCGGCGCGTGTATCGCAAGAGGGCGGCAGAGGACGGTGTTATTCACAGGCGACGGCAGTTTCGGCATGAATCTGACTGAGCTGGCGACAGCCGTGACGCAGAAGCTCCCTATAACGGTCATCATATTCAACAACGGCGTTCTGGGAATGGTACGGCAGATGCAGGAACTGTTTTTCGACGGCCGTTACTCGCAGACCACTCTGGACCGCAGGACTGACTTCCCTGCCCTGGCCAAAGCATTCGGCGCAGCCGGGTACAGCGCAGCAAGCCTCATGGAGCTTGACGCGATACTCGGGAGTCTCCCGGGAGACAAGCCGGGCGTAATAGACTGCAGGATCGGTATCGACGAAAAAGTGTTTCCCATGATACCAGCGGGCGGAACTGTCCGCGACATGTTATACTGAGGTGACCTTTCATGGTTTGTTGATGCATGAGCGTAGCGAAAGGACAGGTCAAAAAATGAACGAAAAATTTATAGTCGGAATAATCGTATCCAACCACTTCGGCGTACTCAACCGCGTCGCGGGGCTCTATGCCAAACGAGGGTATAACATAGACAGCCTGGCAGTCGGCGAGACTGAAAACCCTGCGTATTCAAGGATGACGATCGTTTCGACCGGCGACGGCTATATGAAAAACCAGGTGCTCAGGCAGCTTGAGAAACTGCATGATGTGAAATCTGTCGTCCTTCTTGAAAAGGCAAATGCGGTATCTATTGAGCATATGCTCATAAAACTGCAGGTCGGCGGCGGTGGAAAAGCGGCTATAAGCGATCTCATAAATGATTTCGGCGGAAAAGTCATGGACTTCGGTGGCGATTTCATTACCGCAGAGATAACGGGCAGCTCGGAAAAGATCGAAAGGTTCATCGACGCGGCGAGAGAGATCGGGATCCTCGAAGTATGCCGTAGCGGACTGATCTCAATGGCACACGGCACGGAACAGGTTTTCGGCATCAAAAATCTGGAGTAAAGGAAGACTGAATAAATGTTCAAGGTATACTGCCGGATTTTTCAACTGATACTAAAACTCGCAGCCTACGCCTTGCACTGGCGCAAGCCGGACTTGATAGAAGGCGAAGGCTGTATTACAAAGCTTCCGGAATATATAAGGAAAAAAGGCGTCGGCCGCGTTCTGCTCGTCACTGATAAGGTTATCATGTCGCTCGGTCTCGCCGATACGCTGCTTGACGCGCTGAGAAGCGAGGGTATCGCGGTAACGGTTTATGACAAAACCGTGCCGAATCCTACGATCGACAACATAGAAGAAGCCCTCGCGATATACAAAGACAACATGTGCGCAGGCATTATCGCCATAGGCGGAGGCTCCGCTATGGATTGTGCAAAAGCCGTAGGCGCAAGGCTCGCAAGGCCGGGAAAAAGTATTACAAAAATGAAAGGCCTGCTGAAAGTCACTTTTCGCCTGCCACCCATATACGCGGTGCCGACGACATCCGGAACCGGCAGCGAAGCGACTATCGCATCAGTCGTCGTGGACAGCCGGACACAGGAAAAGTACGCTATCATGGACCCCGTTCTGATACCCCGCGCCGCAGTGCTCGATCCGGGACTGACAGTAGGGCTGCCGCCGCATATAACGGCAATGACGGGAATGGATGCGTTATCGCATGCAGTCGAGGCGTATATCGGCCGAAGCAACACCCGGGAAACACGCGAAATGGCAAAGAAAACAGTAAAGCTGGTCTTTGAGAACCTTTATACGGCGTATAAAGACGGCGCCAATATCACAGCGCGCGTCAATATGCAGCGCGCGGCTTACTACGGAGGCATCGCCTTCACACGCGCATACGTGGGAAACGTTCACGCGATCGCCCATACGCTCGGCGGCATGTACGGAACGGCGCACGGCCTGGCAAATGCGGTAATCATGCCGTATGTTCTGGAAGACTACGGAGAGGCGGTGTACAAACCGCTGTCCGAACTCGCCGAAATCGTGGATCTTCGGGGTGAAACAGCAGGCGAAAAAGCCAGAGCATTCATCGCGGCGATCCGCGAACTTAACCTAAGCATGGGAATAACCTCGACGATAGCCGGTATCAACGAGGAGGACATCCCTGTAATAGCAAAACGCGCGTATAATGAGGCAAATCCTATATATCCCGTACCGCGTATATTCTCGCTTGATGACTTCATAAGCGTATACCGCCGGCTGACCGGAAAATCCGGGTCCCACGGCTACACCGGTAAAATAACCCGCATAGACCTGTCGACCGGGGAGATCACGGATTTTATGCTCCCTAAAGCTGAGCTTTCAAAGTACCTCGGAGGAAAAGGGCTGGCGGCAAAAATAATATACGACTCGATAGACAAAAAAGTGGAAGCGTTTTCAGATGAAAACCTCATCGTGATAACTACTTCCCCGTTGAATCTGTCAACCGCGCCCAGTTCATCGAGGTTCAATATCTCTACCATATCTCCGCTTACGGGACTCCTTGTTTCGTCAAACTGCGGAGGGGACTTCGGTCTGCAACTGAAACGCGCGGGTTACGACGGGCTGGTCATCTCCGGAAAAAGCTCCGGAAAAGTGTATATCCGTATCGGAAACAGCGGGATCACGTTATCTGACGCATCGGAAATGTGGGGAAAAAGCACAAGCGAAGCACAGGACCTGCTCGGCAAAGGCGGGAAACTGGTTATCGGTCCCGCAGGGGAAAACCTTGTGCGATACGCGTGTCTCGCGAGCGGAGAGCGTATGGCAGGGCGCGGCGGCGTTGGCGCCGTATTCGGAAGCAAGCACTTAAAGGGCCTCATCGCGGAGGGCGGCGCATATACCGTTACAATGCCGGATATCGATAAGTTCAAGGAGTTCAACAAGAACTGGATCAAAGCGCTGAAGGACCACCCGCTCACCGGCAGCCAGCTTCCGAAACTGGGAACAGCGGCGCTGGTGCGCATGATGCAGAGGAGCAGCCTGCTGACGACGCGGAACTATGCCGCCGGTAAGTTTGACGGATTTGACAACATCAGCGGCGAGGCCCTGCGTGACAGACATCTGATCAGGAACAAAGGCTGCGTATCATGCCCGATACAGTGCGGACGCGTCGTATCGCTGGACGGGCGCGAAATCAAGGGCCCCGAACTTGAGACGATCGGTCTTCTGGGTTCAAATCTGATGAACGACGATATGGAGCGGATCATTCGTATTAACTATCTCTGCGATGAATATGGAATAGATACGATGTCTTTCGGCGGCTGCGCAGGCTTTGCCATGGAACTCTGCGAAAAAGGGCTCTGGGATAACGGGTTGCGCTTCGGCGTATGCGAGGACCTTGAGTCCCTCGTCGCACAGGTCGCTCACCGCGAAGGGATTGGCGCCGATATAGCCGAAGGTGTAAAGCGTATGTCGGAAAAATACGGGGGAAAAGAGTTTGCAGTCCACTCGAAAGGGATGGAACTCGCAGCATACGACCCCCACGCGGCGCAGGGTATGGGCATCGGTTACGCCACTGCGAACCGCGGAGGCTGTCATCTCAACGGCGGATATCTTGTAGTCCTTGAGGGTCTCGGTCTGCGGGTAAACGGAGCGACGACGCGCGGGAAACCGGCGCTCACGATCTTCTTCCAGGATTTGATGGAAGCTGCGTCGGCAGCCGGCAACTGTCTCTTCACAACATACGCCGTGCTTCCCTCTTTTCTTGTAAAAAATCCTGACAAGGTTATCGTCAGGATGGTCAACGCAATGTTGCCGGGGTTCGGAGGGCTCGTCGCTTTTATTCACAAACACCCCGGTTTATTGAGTCTCAACGCGCCGGGCATGATGCTGTATCCGTATGCATACAAACTGGTCACAGGCGAAAAAATGAACATCGGCCGTTTCAAACGCACCGGCGAGAGGATATTCAATCTTGAACGGCTGATAAATGTCCGGCAGGGACTTATCGACGGCGATACCCTGCCTGACCGCCTGACCGCAGAGCCCCAGGAAGGCGGCGGTAATGACAATATTGTCCGGCTTGCGCCAATGCTCAAAAAGTACTATAAAATCCGCGGTTGGGACGAGCACGGCGTTCCGGAACCAGGACTCAGAAAAAAACTGGAGCTATAAGCCTGCAGGTTTACGCCGCATTTGATAATGATTCGCAGTACGCGCAGGCTCGCTACGGGTGCAATGCTTAACGCGGATGCGAACCCGCCATTTTGCGGGCTCGCCGCGATGCAGACAAGCGCGGTGCAGCCTCGCCGCAGGTGCAGCCTCGCCGCAGGTGCAGCCTCGCCGCAGGTGCAGCCTCGCCGCAGGTGCAGCCTCGCCGCTATTGACAATGTTTAGCTAAATCTGTATAATCAGCGCAGTTTTCCATAAGCGCTTGTAGCTCAGCAGGATAGAGCATCTGCCTTCTAAGCAGAGGGTCGGGGGTTCGAGTCCCTTCAAGCGTGCCAACGTGCCAATAGACGAGCTCTTATCGAGTTTGTCTATTGGCACGTTTATGCGCTTTTCGCTTACGTTGCAATAGTTTCGGTGCGCGGACCGTCGCCGTCATAATAGATAAATCCTGCTAATAAAGGTATCTATCAGGGCTGTACGGAATGCAAAGTCGTCTACGTTGCTATTCCTGAACTTAACAAAGAAAAACTAAACCTCGCTGGCAGAAGGACCCAGAATGATAAGACACTACAAAAAGGCAAAATGTTATCAGGATTATTTATTAGTTTTCTATCAGTCTATTGTTTATTTCTATTGTATTTACCCATAGGATTGACTGTCGGAGTGGCGACAGATGCGTGTCAAATCCCCGGGCAAGCTATATAAAATAACAGCATGAATATTGACAGGCTAAGGCATTAATGATAGAACCTTTTTATGTAGCTTTACGTGTGTTTACAAGAAAGGATATATAACATGTCTAAAACAGAAAAGACCGTGGTAAAAGGGCTTAGTTTCAGCGGTAACATGCAGGACTCCAATATGGTCCA
>Ga0123353_10004903_pt1 | contig 17414 bp, 17 predicted proteins | sample TergutLab28metaG_3_FD_92763 | JGI IMG/M metagenome (GOLD analysis project Ga0123353, IMG submission 92763) | Labiotermes labralis P3 segment gut microbial communities from Petit-Saut dam, French Guiana - Lab288 P3 | ecosystem: Host-associated > Arthropoda: Insects > Digestive system > Gut ...
GCTGCTAAGTTTGACATTATTGTAATGACATTTTACTCCGCGCTTATTCCGCATTAGTGTACCTTTACGGAATAGTCCCCGGCAACCATCCCTCGAACAAACCTGCTATTTTTTCGAGGCGATTCGTGCAAGTTTTTTCAAAAATCCCTTGCAAATAGCGGCGCATTATGGTAAAATCGAAAAGATTAGAGCACCTGAAACCCCGTCCGTAAAGGTACACTAATGCGGAATAAGCGCGGAGTAAAATGTCATTACAATAATGTCAAACTTAGCAGCAACGATTCAGGCGGTTTATTTGTGCAAGGGCATGAAAAATCAATAATAAGCAGGTGGTTGTCGATGAAGAACGGAACAAAGGCCGATGGATCATATTTACTTGGTGTCCAAAAAAAAATGGACAGCCAAGTGTCTGACATGCAGAAGCAGTTTGAAGGTATGCAGAACGGTTTTCTGGATGGCGTTCATTCCTTTTGGGACGGCGAAGCCCATGATGCATTCACAAAAGACTTCGGTGTGTTCCTCTCAGATGTTACTGCGCACTTAAAGGAATGGGCCGCACTGACGGTATCGCTACAGCAGTGCGGCAAGAACTACAACACGGCAGATTCGGATGTAAAACGTCTGGTGCAAAAAATGCCGTAATAGGAGATGAGATCATGAAGTTTGACGCGCAGCAAATCGCAGGAGCCGGTGAAGCACTGCTACGGATGCACAAGACGTTCTCTAACCAATTGTACAATATCGCTGCGACCATGGCTTTGAAGGAAGAGTGGCAAGGTGAGTGCGCGGATTTGTTCCTCAAGCGTTGCGCCACGCTACAGAAACAAGGAGAGGCACTGGCCCAGCGAATGCAAGCCTTCGGCACAAGACTGTGTGAGATCAGTGGCATATACGAAGGCGGAGTAAAGGTTATCGGCGAAACAATTGATTCAACTCAAATTGAAGTTGTAGAGCTGTAGGGGGGTGGACAGCATTCTGAAGTTTGATTATAACAAGACCATGCGCCAGGCTGATGAGCTTACGCAGATCGCCGAGGATTTGAAATCAGCGGCTTCGGGTAAACTTGTGTCCGCCAAGGAAGCTATCAAGGGATCGTGGACTGGCGAAACCGCCGCGCAGTATCTTCAGCACTTGGACGAAACAAAGGCTTTGCTTGATAAACGCGCCAAAGAGTTGACTGCTCTGGCGGCGAACATCCTAAAAGCTGCCCGCGCCCTGAAAGAAGCTGACGATACCGCCAAGGATGCAGTTGGGCGCAGCGGTGGAGGCAGCGGCGGTGGAGGCGGCAGCAGTAACGGTGCTGGCATCAGCGGAGCTTGGTGATCGTGGAAATTAAGCAATGCTATATAAACATAAATCATCAATACACACTGGAGGAATCAACTATGGCTATGACCCGCGTATCACCCCCGCAACTCATTGACGCTGGAACCCGCCTCAACGAAACCGCAGGCCAGTACAACGCCGCCGTAGAAGCGTTCTACAATAAAGGCGCGGAGCTGGACACTATGTGGGATGGTGAGGCAAGCCAGAAGTTCTTTGTCGCTTTGGGCAACGACCGGGAACAGATCAACAAGCTCACAAAAAATTTGCAACAGTACGCCCAACTGCTTATCGACATCGGGAACGAGTACATTCGCCGTGAGAATGAGGCTGCGGAAGCGGTCGGGCGCGGCAAAAAGTAAGGGGGAGCTGCTATGACGAAGCCCCTTCCTCCCCCAAGCCCAAGTGAGGCCATTAAGGGGATTGTGCAGCCGGACATCCCTCCGCAACCAGACATGGAAACACGACTTGGCCCAACCGGGTCATTACATGAAAGGAGAAGCACCATGACCGAAATTAGAGTAGACCCCCAGATTCTCATAGCCAAAGCGGATGAAATGAACGCTGAAAAGGCGAAGATTTTGCAATGCATTGAGGATGCCAAGCAAATCGTCGCGTCCTTGCCGACCAATTGGGAAGCGGATGAATCCGCAGCGTTCCAGGCAAAGTTCAAACAACTTGACACCAGCTTCGACAACCTCAGCCAGATCATTACCGAGCACATCGCGGACTTGAAGGTTGCTGCTGATGCCTATACCCAAGCCATCCAAAGGGTGAAAGAGTTGACGGACAGCTTGCCGGTAGAAACGGTTACATTATAATTGACGACGGAGGGAACGCATGGCGCAGTACAGCGTAAAATTTGATACATCCCAAGCCGACAAGCTGCGCGGCGTTTCCTCCGCCGTTGTCGGCTGTGCGCAGCGCGTGACCAAAGTGTCCTCCGCACTCAAATCCGATGATAGCATCATATCCGGGTTTAGCACACAAGCCAAAACCGCCGCCAGCGCTCTCCAGTCTCTTGCGGATCGGATTAAGTCCGAAGCAAGTGTTTTTGAGCAGGCGGTGGGGAAATACAGCGCTTGCGAGAAACAGAATGCCGCGCTGTTGGGCGGGGGCACTGTTTCGGCGGGCGCGTTGGCAGGCGGCGGAGCTATCGCATCGTTGTTCTTGCCGCAGGCGCATATCGGCGGCAAGGCGGTAGGTGGAAAGAATAGCATGATGTGTCCGTATACTGGCCCATCAGGTATGAAGGTAAAAAACGGATTACTTGACTTCGGGAAAAATCTTGTAGGAAAGACCGTTAAGACGGTACAAGGCACATATTCTGCCATCAAGAAAGAAATTTCACCGGGTGGATTTTTCTATAGACCTGCACTAGTGATTGGTGGTCTAGTTGACTTTGGCATTGGCTCATTTCAGCTTGCCTCTGTCGTCTTAACTGGAAATCCCTTCTCAGCCATTCATGGAATAAATAAAGGCGTAAATGGATTAACGAAAGTGTTTGCCCCCTTTGCTTTCTCTGATATGGATGATCATAAGTTGGACAAAGCTCTAAAGGAAATAAACCTGTATAAGGAGTTCTTACAAAGCAATCTTGGAGAAACTGCGGGACTGATTGCGTATGAGGGCGGAGGTATACTTGCTTCTTTTGGTGTAGGAGATGCATTCAAAGGCTCAGGAGAGATGCTATACAAGACATATAGCGTTTTAAAAGCGGGAGGAAAAATCTCCAAAGGCGTTGAAGCCGTTCAGGACGACAAGCCGCAAAACATACTTCGAGATTATGCCCTTGACACCATATTCGGAGATAGTATCTGGGGAAAAGCTGGCCAAAAGGCTGGTGAATATGGATTTGACAAGGGTCAAGAACTGATAGAGGACTATGTGGACAAAAAGCACCAACGCCCGGAAACAGGTTCTATGTGCCCATGGATACCGGCTACTGGTTCCAAATGCGCTTGGCAGCCCGTAGCTGCTAATCAATAATAAAACTTGGAAGGAAGCGAACTAAATGGCAAAGGCATATCTCCCAATTGGCACGGTCGTTCTTTTGCAGGGGGGCGAAAAGCGTCTCATGATTTGTGGCGTAACACAAATCAATCCCGAGGACGAGCGCCAATTCGACTACATTGGTTGCCTCTATCCAGAGGGCTATATTGATGCAGAAAACAACTATCTTTTTAATGCCGAGGACATTGATCGCGTTGACTTTCTCGGATTTGTTGATAGCGAGCAACAGGCTTTCCAAATGAAGTTAACTGAGTTTTTGCAGCAGGGACAACCCGAGAATTAACATAAAAAAGGGGAATGCGTCATGACCACCGAACAACTGCAAAGAATCTGGCCTGAGTGGGAGATCATGAAAGCCTTGGGCAAGGGTGCCTTTGGCACCGTCTACGAGATACGCCGCGCGCTGTTTGAAAAGGAGCAGCGGGCGGCGCTGAAGGTCATTCACATACCCCAAAATGACACCGAAATCCGCCAGGCTAAAAGTGAAGGGATGGACGACCAGTCCCTGCGCTCCTATTTCTATGGCTTTGTGCAGAGCCTTTCGGACGAGATTGACTTGCTTTCCCGCTTACAGGGGCACAGCAATATTGTCAGTTATCAAGATCATGCGGTTATCCCCGATGATGCGGCGGAAGTTTCGGCCAATGCGAGCGATACAGTCTATCTGAACTCGGATGATTCTCGCAAGACACAGCGGTTGTTCGATGCTTCCGAGGCTGTGCCTTCCGCGTTCGGTTGGACGGTAATGATTCGTATGGAGCTGCTCACGCCACTTGACGTATACATGCAACGCCATCCCATGGGACACGATGATGTTGTTCGCTTGGGGCAGGACATTTGCAAGGCCCTGACGTTTTGCGAAGAGAACCACATCATTCACCGCGACATCAAGCCTGAAAATGTGTTTGTTACGCAGAACGGCAATTTCAAGCTGGGCGACTTCGGTGTGGCGCGGGAGATGGAAAAGAGCCAAGCGGGCCTTTCGCGCAAAGGAACGGCTTCTTACATGGCCCCCGAAGTATTCAATGGCCTGAATTACAACCACACGGCAGACATCTATTCTTTGGGCATACTGCTTTACCGCTGCCTCAACGGCGGGCGGACACCTTTCCTGCCTTCCGCGCCAGCGCCTATCACCGCAACGGATCGGGAGACAGCTCTGCAAAAGTCTTTGTCGGGTGTACATAAGCCGCCAATCCCGAACACGCCGGATTGGTTGAGTGTTGTCGTGCAAAAAATGTGCGCGGCAAAGCCGAAGGATCGCTACCAAAGCGCATCCGAAGCAATGCAGGCGCTTTCTTCCGATGGCAAGGGAAACAAATCTTTAAAGACGAAGCAGGAATATAGAACGGCGGGAAAGATAACGCCAAAAAAAGCTGGAATCATTGGAGCGGTTTCGGTTGTTCTTGTTGTGCTGATTATTTTGGCAGCAATTTTTATCCCCAAAGCAATTCAGAAGAACCAATACAAAATCTCGTACAGTGCCGCGCAGCTTCAAGCCATTAACAACGCAACGCTTGTAGACTTTACCTTTGGTATTGCTGGTCATGTCTATACGTTCCCTATTCCTTTGCAGCAGCTTTATGATGATGGGTTTGTTTTAACCGAATCAAGTCAAAAGATTACTTTGAATACCAAAATGGGAATAAGCCCGGTGGACTTCCAAGTAACGTATTTCCAATATGGTAAGCTAATATTTCCGTTTTACCTGTATTCTGAAGATAAGGATGCGGATACGAACAATATTCAAGTCATGGGAACTTGCGTATTCCCTGAATCTATCCCGGAAGATGCTGAGTTTAGATTACCCGGCCTGTCGATAACCACCGAAATTAATGCGACCGATTTACTGGAAAAATACGGACAGCCATCTGAGCACAAGAAATCGGGCGACGAAGGTGAAAACATAGCCTATAGGTATACAAACGGAAATGTTGTAGAATTCAGCTTCCGAGATAATGTATTATGGGTACTTGAAATAAGCAAGTGCAAGCCTATGGGAGAATCGAACGACCAGATTGAGCAAGTGTTTTCAAAATTCGGAAAGTATCAAGCGCCGAATAGCTTAGGTGATGATATAGGTTCGGGAAATATTCAGCTATTTGGTAAAATATATCGCTTTCCCATGCCCCTCTCGGAACTGGTGAAGAATGGCGTCATAGTTATTACTGATATACCGGATACTCTGCTCGCAACAGATAAATATGAGACAAAACTTAGGATGGGAAGCGATATTTTCATAGTAGATGTTGAAAACCCTTTCGATGAAGAAAAATCTTTTGATGAATGCTATATTACAGCAATTTCTTCGGAGCCAATGGATCATGAGTATATGGGTTCAGATAAATGGTCGCCGATAGAAAATGAATCCGGCATCAATCCAGGGAACTTAATCCTTCCTAGTAATATCGCTGTAGGGGCAAACATGAGTGAGATCAAAAGCAGGCTTGGTAACAAAATTGTTCTTGAATCTAACTATTCGCGTACTTCTCAGTACACCCTTTCCAAAACGATTGAATGTAGCTTCTACCTCACAATAGAGGTAACTGAAGATGATTACTACGAGGATAGACAAATACCCGCGGGTTCAATCTGTCGTATAAGGTTATGGGCTCCGATATACTAGAATAAGGAGATCACGCATGTCCTTCCTGATCACCCTCCATTTTCCGAAAACCAACAGGCACCATGACTTTGTTTTGCCGGGTGTGAACAACGAAAAGCTGGAAATCGTAATTCCGGCTGCTCCTGCGTTTGGAATGGATGCGTTTGCACTTTCCTTTGAAGTTTGGGAAAACATGTGGAAGATGGTGGAGGGTCAGGCAGTCGCATTATCGAACGGCGAGAAAGAACAGTCACTTTTCGATGGCGCGAATATCGCCTGTAAATTGCATAAGAATGGCATGGAGTTTTTTTTGGTAGTGCAGGCCAATAACGACGGCTACTTTACCTATAAAAAGTATGCGTTGCCAGACCAAGGCTTTTCCGTTGGCCGTGAAGAAGCGCCGGGGGGAGCGCAAATCTTACTACCCATGAGTGTAGTGAGCAGCACACATGCTGTTTTTATAAATGATAACAGACGGTGGCGCGTGATTGACAAAAGCAAGAACGGTATCTTTGTAAATTCTGATCGTGTCCATAATTCCCAAACTCTTGCTTTCGGCGATGTTATTATCATCTTCAGCCTGCGCATCGTTTTTCTCGGCGATCATATCGCGGTAAACCAGCCAACAGATAGTTTTCGCATTTTCGGATTAAGTGAATCCCAACGATTCACCGTGACTGGTTTTGAAGCCTTGCCGGATATGGAAAAGTATGTATCGCGTCCCCCTCGATTGATACAGCGAGCAAGTCACGACCCAATCGAAATCGAGGCTCCACCAGAACCGCAAAAACAACATCGGCAGCCTTTGCTACTGACTATCGGCCCGGCTCTGACTATGGTAATACCCATGGCGGCGGCGGCTTTGATGTCTGGTGGTAATACAGTGGGAATTATCACAAGCGTCGGTTCCGCCGTCATTGGCGTTGTCTGGGCGCTTACAAGCGTGAGGTATCAAAAGAAAGCGGAAAAAGAACAAGAGCTGAATCGCGTGGATGCATACGAACGGTATCTAACACGCGTCGAAGAACGACTAACGAAAGCGCGCGCCGAACACCTTTCTGTCCTGCATAAACAATACCCCACCATTGAGGAAACCCTGCAATATATCAATACGCAAAATACAAGAATATATGAACGCGCGGCAAATCACGAAGATTTTCTCAGCGTTCGTATTGGCACAGGTGTGATTCCTGTTCCCTATCCGATCCATGTGCCCAAGGAGCGCTTCTCGCTTGTAGAAAACAACCTGGCACAAGAACCGCTTCGACTTCAACAAGAAAACGCTCATTTAGAAAACGCTCCTGTATCATTGGCCTTGAAAGAAAACGCATTGATTGGCGTCGTGCATTCAAATCGAAACAGCCGCGAGGGAGTGCTTCGGGCAATCGCCATACAAGCGGCAGCATATCACACATATGCTGATATACAGATGGCGTTCCTGTATCACAAAAAAGAAGCCGAAGCCTATTCTTTCGCAAAATGGCTGCCGCATGTCTGGGCCGGGAGTTTACGTCTGATTGCGGACGATGATGCTGGCTATGGCGTAATACTATCCCACATAACGCAGGCATTGCGCGCCAGAACTGAAACGAAGCAAGAGGAATCCGGCTTGCTTCCCCATTTCCTGATTTTTGTTTCAGACCCAAGCCTCATTGAAGCAAATGCAATATCGAAGTATCTTTTTGATTCAACGAATAATTTCGGCGCTACAGCGATCATCGCAACGTCCGATGCTGAATACTTGCCGAGCAATTGCAAGATATTATTGCGTCAGGATGCCTTGTATAAAGGCTTGCAGAGTACGGACGGTGCGTTCGAGAACAATGACCAAATCACATTTGATACATTGCCGCCCGAGCAAGCCGAGCAGAAAGCCCGGCAGCTTTCTTCTTTCCGTATTCGGATGAACAGGAAGGACGGTGCAATACCATCTTCGGTTCCGTTTTTAATGATGTATGGCGTATCCAATGTGGATGAATTGGACTTGCACCGCCGTTGGCTGCAAAACAGGAGCTTTGATAGTTTACGCGCCATGGTGGGCTTCAGAAGCGCAAATGAGCCGCTATACTTAGATATTCATGAGCGCTATCACGGCCCTCACGGACTGGTGGCCGGAATGACTGGTTCTGGCAAAAGTGAAACCTTACTAACTTACTTGCTTTCCCTGGCGATTGAATTTGATCCACGCGAAGTTGCTTTTCTACTGATCGACTACAAGGGTGGTGGAATGGCCGAAGGGCTGCGCAAACTACCTCATACGGCGGGTGTAATCACGAATCTTTCTGGCAATCAGATTGGCCGCGCATTGGCTTCCGTCAGAAGCGAACTGCGGCGTAGGCAAGCTATGTTTACCGCCGCGTTCCCCGGCGATTCTAATCGGCAAAATATCTATGAATACACCAAAGCGTGGCGCAATGAAGAAAAGCTTCCAGATGGAACCGCTTTGTCTCCCATCCCACACTTATTGATTGTCGCGGATGAATTTGCGGAACTCAAAGCGAATACGCCGGAATTTATCAGCGAGCTTGTTAGCGCCGCCCGCATCGGACGTTCTTTAGGTATTCATTTGATTTTAGCAACGCAGAAACCGTCAAGCTGTGTGGACGATGAAATATGGAGCAACACGAACTTCCGTTTGTGCCTGCGCGTTGCTTCAAAGCAGGATTCCAATGATATGCTGCACCACCCAGACGCAGCCGCTATCAGCAGTGTGTATAAGGGGCGCGGAATCTTTCAGGTCGGCGATGACGAGATTTTCGAGCTGTTTCAATCCGGGTGGAGCGGAGCATCCTACACGCCTGAGATACCAATTTCGGAGCAGACGGGCACGGGCGCGCAGTTAATCAATCTTCAAGGTTTAGCGCAAGCAAAAGCGAGAAAAGCAGGAAGCATATCACGCCGCTTGCCGCAGTTGGGAGCGATAGTAGACATCATCGCAGAGACAGCGCGGTTGCACAATATAAAGGCAGTTAAGGAAATCTGGCTTCCGCCGTTACCCACACCTCCGAGGGAAGATGAAGCTCCAACTACCGAAAATGTCTGGCCCTTAACCTCGTCTATGTTGAATGGATATGAAAGCAATCTACGAACCAAGCTATATGCGGTTCCGTTAGGTTTAGCAGACGACCCGAACCGGCAGAAACAATTCGCATATGGATATAACTTGGTTCAGCAGGGCCATTTAGTCATTGCGGGGAACAGCGGTTCCGGGAAAACCAATCTGCTGCGGGCGCTGCTCCATGGCCTGATTCGCATGTGCTCCCCTGAACAACTGCATATCTACATAACCGACTATAATACTCGCTCGTTCCTTTCGCTAGAGGCATTCCCACATTGTGGCGGCGTTACGCTGGAAAATGAAGACGACAAATTAAGCAAACTACTAACCCTGCTGGAACGGGAAGTGGATCGCCGAAAGACGCTGTTCGCAAAAAAGCGTATAGGAAGATTTAACGATTATGGGGACGAAACGCTCCCAGCCATTGTTTTTGCAATTGACAATATAGCACCCATTCGCGACATGAAAGATGAATACCAGTCGCGCATTTCTGCTCTGGTTTCTCAGTCTGCGGCATATGGTGTTTATCTTATTGCTACATGCGTCGAACTGACTGACATACCGGGGGCTATTCGCAAACACATAAACGCAGGCATCGGTCTGCACTTGGACAAATACCAATACGAGGACGTTCTTGGCACAAAAACAGACATCATGCCTGATCAGACGGTGCCTGGGCGCGGTCTAGCCGCTTGTTCTTCCAAGGGTACGCTTGTTGCTCTTGAAGTGCAGTTTGTAATTGAGGATGTAGACGCATCAGACTTATTTGCTGTATATGACGATTATTCCGGCCCTTCGGCAACTCCGATTCCGCAGATACCGCCTGATTTATCGCTTGATATTTTGGCACGGGATCGCCATGTGATGAACTTCTCTGACCGCTATATGCTGCTTGGCTATGACAAAGCAGAAGCCGTACCATTCCTTTTAGATTTGGCACATACCAAATGTTTTATTACTACAGGCAAGCAGAAGTCCGGGAAAACATCTCTGTTCAAAGCACTCGCAAAGCAAGCGGCATCCCAAGGCAGCGAAGTGTTTCTCTATGAGGGTGCGCCTGAAACAGGTGGCGCAGACGTTATGCAAACGCAGGGCGAGTTGGAGCGCTTTGCGGAAAACATCGGAGCGGAGTATATCAACAGTTTGGAGGGGTTGAGAAATTTTGTTATGAACTCCCTCAATCCCCATCTGAAAGCGAGGCAGCTTACGACGAAGACTTTCCTTGCGGAGGACAATCAAAATTGGGACGCACATTTATCGGCAAGCAAAAAAATGTTTCTTTTCATCCATGGGTTTGAGGGGTTCTATAACGCGCTTAATTCGGATGTATCGAAGAACCTGATGGGAGTGTTTGAGCAGTATTTTACAAAGTTGACAGGCTACAACGTCTTTGTTTTTGTCTGTCTGCCCGAGGACGATATGAACCATTACGGGCTGCGAAAGAGCATCACCGATTACAATTGTGGCGTTTTCCTGGGCGGGGAAATGAGCAATGACCGCTTACTGAAGTACGGCGAAGGTATTGGCTATGCGGATAGAAGCAAAAAGCTGGCAATCGGAGAAGGATACAGTATAGTTGACGGAAATATAAATCACTTCGTGAGCGTAAGGGGGTAGGTATGATGGAGCCTTTATTAGTTACTGTGCATTGCGTTTCCAATGACAGCACATATGATTTTCTGTTGGAACCTGCTATGCTTGCATCTGCTGCTGTTGAGCAAATCGCTGGCTGTATTATGACATTCGAGCGTGAGAGTTTTCGGATCAACCCGGACAGCGCGGAGTTGTGTGACATGACCTTGAAGCGTGTAATGGATAATGGAGCAAGCCTGCTCGCCAATGGCATTCAAAGTGGCCATCAACTAATGCTGGTTTAGTTGCGACTGCAAAAACAACAGGGGGACTAACATGACCACGCGTGAACTCCAGGAAATCTGGCCGCAATGGGAAATCGTCAAGCTCCTTGGCGAGGGTTCCTATGGGAAGGTGTATGAAATTCAAAATATGTTGCCCGGAGGAAAAACGCTACGGGCGGCGATGAAGGTTTTGCACATACCTAAAAGCGACGCGGAGATTCGGCAAGCCCGTAGCGAGGGGATGGACGATCAATCCGTTACGGAATACTTCCGTGGAATACTGCAAAACCTCATCAACGAAATAGATCTGCTATCACGCTTGACCGGGCACAGTAATATTGTCAGTTATCAGGAACACGCTATTATTTCCGATTACAACGTCCCGTCGGCATCTGCTGATTATGATGTTGCAGTGACTGACAGGACTGTTGTATTAGATAGCAAGCTTATCAAAGCCGCCGGAGAGACGTATGATTTTGGCTCATTGAGCCAACAAAGCAAACAAACGCAAACAGACGCGAGTATTGGATGGACGATCCTGATACGCATGGAATTGCTCACGCCATTGGAGCAGTATTTAAAAGATCATCCTCTTTCACAAGCAGAAGTGCTTCGTCTGGGGATTGATGTATGTAAGGCGCTGGAGGTGTGCGCAAAGAATAACATCATCCATCGCGACATAAAACCAGCCAATATTTTTGTTTCACCAAACGGCGATTTTAAATTGGGAGACTTCGGCGTAGCGCGGGAAATGGAAAAGACCACCATGAATCTTTCCCGAAAAGGCACATACGCATACATGGCCCCGGAGGTATTCAACTGCAAGCCATATAAGGCTTCTGCGGATATTTACTCATTGGGAATCGTGCTTTATGCCCTTCTCAACGGAAACCGCACACCATTTTTGCCTCCTGCCCCCAATACCATTACGCTGCACGACCGAACTGCTGCTCAACAGCAGCAGTTACAGGGGAAAGCACTTCCCTCTATCGCGGGCGTTCCTGATGCTGTTAATAAAGTCATACTACGTATGTGCAGCGGTAATCCCAATGCACGGTATCAAAAGGCCGAAGAACTGCGTACAATTTTGGAAAAGTTATTGGCGGGGGAACCGGCAAAGAAGCCATTTTCATGGCGTGTTGCCGCAATTGTCGGCGCAGTTGTTGTGTTGATAGCCGTGGTAGCTATTGTTGCTGCGACTAGACCAGGGCCTAGCCCTGGCCCAACAACGACCGCTCCGCCTACTGAAACTACCGATCCCTGGGACGCATGGACAACAATAGATGATGATCTCTTTGGAGAAACAACAGATGAATTTTCAATTGCATTTACGGCGCTATCAGAAGGGACAGAAGCCACCGTGCAACGTACACAATCCACCGAATCCCTGACTGCACTAGAAGCAAATGCCTCCTTACCAACCTATGTAGCAAACACAGTATATACGCATAATGGTATGGAAGGAAGCTATACAGGCTATATGCTAAACGGTGTGCCAGAGGGCAATGGAAAATTTGAGTACAGCTTCCTCGCCGCATCTGGGGGATATGACGGGGAATGGGGCAATGGTTTGCCCAATGGATATGGCGAGGAGACATTCAATACGCTTACAATGAATGGAGTTAAAACGGGGTATTTTAAAGATGGCCTGCTACATGGGCAGGGAACGGACGTAAGCAGGGTTGGCACTATAACAACGACATATACAGGTGAATGGAAAAACGGAAAAAAGGATGGATACGGAACAGAAACTGGAGAGGCAATACTTGGCACTACAGAATATGTTGGAGAATGGAAGGACAACGTGAAACATGGTTATGGAACATCTTATTTTAATGGGGAATTGGACAAACAAGGCCAATGGGCAAAAGGTCAGTTTATTGGCTGACCAGAGTATTTTTCTGAAATAAAGCACTTGCATTTCGTTCTGATATTTGCTAAAATAGAACCATCAAACATTGAGGTGGATCACTATGATTGAGGCTAAATATATCCAGCAGTTGAAGCAAAGCAATATCAGCGTTGACGGCGATAAAACGAAAGAGCGCGTTGAGAAGCTATGGAAGGCGGCCGCCGCCGAGCAAAAAGATGCTGTATTGGAGCTTGCGGGGGTCATTGCCGCAACGGTATACCGTATATACCGTACAGGTAGTATTTCAGCAAAAATGGCCGTCCCGCTGGCACAGACGCTGAATGTGAATCCCTTCTACCTCACGGGGGAGGAAGATGAGCCGATTGAGTTTTCCGATGATGCGTTAAGGAAACTGCTGCTGAAGCACGGTTATCAAAAGATCGTGGCGGAAGCAAACCTAAAACGGCCCTATAAACGACAACAACCACCGACAGAGGAAGCGCCTACGGTTCCACAAACGATTGTCGAAGTAGAGCCGGAGGCTACTGCTCTGCTCTCGCCGCAACTGCCGCCTAACAGCGACAGTCTTGTTTCGGACGATCTGCGCCTTCTGCTCGATGCCCTAAATATCCGTGCCAAGGCAGGTATTACCGAAGCCAAGGAAAAGCTGGCGCAAATCAAATCGCTTCTTCTTGCCTAACATCGGGCTATACGTCGTCCCCGCTCACCGATGTGATTTATATGGTGCAATCAGCCCCCCCGCATCCCTCGATAGGGTGGCGGGGGTTTGGCTTATACTCATGCCATTCCAAAACACGTTTTCGGCTGACGCTGACGCTCATACGTTCTACATATTACACGTTTTTTTCGTGGGATTCGAGCGGGTTCAATGTTCATCGAAAATAAACCACGAAAAAAACGTGTTTGCCCTATTGACAAACACCTTCCTATGATGTATCATATAATAGAAACACCAGCGCAACGCTCCTACCTCTCACAATAAGACGCCACGCTGGTTTTCGCAGGAGGGCGGGCGGAAGCATCGCTTCTGCCCAGCATCTCGCTGCATTTAGTATATCACACCCCGTAAAGAAAAGCAACCCCTATTTTGACATTCATATAGAAATGAGGTGAAATGTCGCTTGCGCCTTATATTAGAACAACGTGTGGCTGAAGCAGGTTATCCCAACCTTACAAGGTTTGCCGAAGAAAGCAAAATATCCATACGAACATTGCAGGACATCAAAAAGCGTGGGAACGGCAGCAGACGAATCATCGGCCAGATTGCAGCGTATCTCAAGATCGACCCGGACATGCTATACACTTTCGACGAAGTTACGGATGCCACTGCCACCAGCGTTACATCGGAGGACGCGGATATTCAGCGAATGGAATCAAACTCCCAACGCGCTGAAGCAGCCGGGGATTTCAGCTCGGCATCGAACCTCAGCGAAACAGTCTATCATTTGGAGCCATCCTCAGTGAATGCAATTTTTCGCTGTGCAGAACTTGCCTACAAGCAGGAAGATTATCTTCGGGCGCATGAGCTGTACTGCTGCGGATTGCTCCAGGCTTCGTTGGATGACGAAGAAGCCGTGGGAGCCTCACTGGATAGTTTTCTTGATTGCTGCCGGAAAATAAGCAACCGCAAAGCGGCAGACAGCTTTCGCAACAACTTCTCGGAGCAGTACCAGAACTGGCGGTTTTTTGCAAAACTCAGCGACTTCTATTTGGCCATCGGCGATACAATCGCAATGAATGAATGCTTAAAAGATGCTGAATGGGCTAAGAAAGCCTAAACAGGAAAGGAGTGGTGTTACGGAACTACAGCGGTGAGGTGTCTTTGCGACCCTGATCTTCCTTGCGCGGATATGGCAGCAAAGGCACCGAAAAGAGCGGTATCACCTATTCAGGCGAAGTGATACTCGCGAGAATTGCCTATCGACGCTCTGTTGGAGATATGACAGAGCACCCGCAAAAGTGAAAAGACATACTGTGGCCGCCCCCTCAACCGCAAATTATAGCTCATGATAATCCATGTGGCTTAATAAAATGCGCGATTTATGAGGTCTATGGCTACGCCATGGGCCTCTTTTTACACGTTCACGTTCGCTGCAAGGAATACCAAGATGATGAAGGAGTTGTATGCAACGATGCCCTCTGACGAGTTTCCGTATGAAGCAAAATGCCCATGGTGCCAAGATGGGAAGTTGATGATCAAAAAACCGGCTAAAACAAAAGCATCTTGCAAATGCCCGAGATGCCAAAAGTGCTTTGAAGTCGATTTTGAAACATTGGAAGTGAAGAAGGTACAGGCGATTCCCAACAAGGGGAATACCAGAGGTCGGAAGCAACTCGAAACTGCATAACAGGACTATTTCAACTACCGACTGAGTCGCCGGGGTGTTGCTGCTATAATGCTGCAATAAACCACCACTGACCGGGGTAACGCTGGAAGGAGCGTTACTCTGGGTCTTTTTTATTTCCCCGGAATTTGCCGGATAACAATATGTAGTGCTTGCACCCGTTCAGGGTGTTTGCGCTCTATTGCTTTTTCTCGATACCTCCGGCTACGTGCCGGGCGATCACCGCCTCCAATCGAAATTCGCCTACCTGAATTTCGATTGGAGGAAACTGAATGAACGACCAGTCTACGTGTTATCTGCTGGATGGCGGTCAGCATATGGTTATTACATACGCTGAATTGCGTATCCTACAGCAGACTGACGCAGCATTTCGCAGGCGGCATTTCTGGAAGGTAGATGATTCGCTGATTGAAGTGAGCGGGAATAAATATAGGGAGCTTCGGCGCGATAGCCGTCATAGAGCTTATCTGTATGATTTCGAGCGTGACGCGGAAATCGTGCCATTCACCGACGATTACAGTACACCTTTGCCTGTACGCTTTGAGGACGATATACTGGACAAGCTATTGCAGGAAACCGCATTACAGGCCCTTTCCAGCCTACCGACAGATGATGAAGCGTTGATTCGCGGGATTTATCTCGAAGGAAGAACCGAACGCGATTTGGCTGAACAGCTAGGTATTTCATGCGGCGCGGTAAACAAACGCAAAGCAAAAATCCTGCAACAGCTACGTAAGCTGTTAGGAGAAATCCAATAACCATTGGAACCGCTCGGCCTGGCCGGGCGGTTCATTTATTCCTTTTGAAAATATTTTTCGATTTCCAGGAAGCAAACCGCCGAAAAAGTGGGCGTATAGGGTCGAGGGGGTAAATTTCCGGCCCCGCTGATCCTTGAAAACTTCATATCGGAATCATCCAATACGTTCTTTCTGCTGCCGGGACACATAGGAAACCAGGCGAGCTACCAAAGCGGGTGCGCGAGGACGGCCATCTCACGGGCCGGAGCGATTACACCCATAGCTTTTACAGCGGGACAGCATCCCGCAGGGCGATAACAGGCAGAAAGGTCAAAGATACTCGTATCCAGCCACAGGCCGAGCGTTGAAGCGGTGCAGGAAACACCGTGAGCCGTCGCAGCCGATGGGGATGCCTCGCAGGGATGGGAGGGAGCCTGCCGCTTGCCGGAATGGGAGCAGCGGACTTCGTGGAGCCAGCAGCTACTGGCCGTTGGATGGTTCTCCTTAAATACAGGCCGGGTGCGGTGCGGATTCTTTGATGAATGCGTTTGTACAACGCCCCAATCTCAAAAGCGCCGCGCCCGGCCCACATCCAACCCGACGGGAAGTGACTACTACATGAAATATATTCAGCGCGGCGAAATCTACAGCGCCGCCTTGGGCAACACCGTGGGCAGCGAACAGGGAGGCCAGCGGCCTGTGCTGATACTGCAACGGAGCCGCCTCTGCCGAAGCTCCCCCACGGTGATCGTCGCGCCCATCACCGCCCAAATCAAATGCCCCTCCATGCAGGCGCACCACGTACTGGACGAAACCTGCCCCCTGCAAGAGTGCTCCATGGTTTTGACAGAGCAAATCAGGGCCATAGATAAACGGCGGCTAGGGAGCTACATCGGGCGCTTGCAGGCGAGCGACATGCTGGCCGTGGGACTGGCCCTGCGCCATAGTTTGGGGTTGGTGACATGAGCAGAAACAGAAAACGGGGCCGTCCTGCGGCCATACGCCCCACCAGAAAACCCACAAAACCTATGCTGCTGTGCCTGTGTTCTCCGTGCGCACAGCAATTTTATGATTCGCCCGACCACCGCATACGGCGGGCGGACTACGACCAGGTAATCAAGGAATCGTGCGATTTCTGTTTGATGCGGAACGGCTGGGATTTTCTAGTGACCAATATAAATGGAAGGTGATGTTATGTGCTTCAAACGCAAGAAGGAAAAACGCGAATGGGTCTATATTCTGGACGGCTGTCAAGTGCGCGTGGTATTCGCGCCGAAGGTGTGGCGCCGTTTCCGGCGCAGGGAGGGCCGCTATGCAAACTGAACCCATACGGCAATCCCGCCAGCGCAGCGGCTGCACCGTGCGCACGATATTCCCCAGCGCCGCCGACAATACCGTCAACAACGCCGTGCTGTCCATCCTGATGGAATCCTACGAAGAACGCTTAGAAAATTCTTTTGCATGTTTGACAAGCCGGGCGCAATGCGCTACAATGGTTCCGGCACCTTGAAAACCGCATAAACGTGCAGAGAACTCCCTCTCGTATGGATTCATTCTGATGAAATACGAGAGGAGATATACATCATGCAAATCGCACAAAACCA